>Ga0306924_10002058_pt1 | contig 18822 bp, 17 predicted proteins | sample sta12Can44000111_FD_203756 | JGI IMG/M metagenome (GOLD analysis project Ga0306924, IMG submission 203756) | Lab enrichment of tropical soil microbial communities from Luquillo Experimental Forest, Puerto Rico - statanox.12C.anox.44.000.111 (v2)... | ecosystem: Environmental > Terrestrial >...
CGCATAGCGCGGCGGTTGCCCGAAATGGAAGATCCAGTTGAAGCGGGCGCCCATCAGAAACACGACGTCGGCGTTCTGCAATGCCAATGTGCGGGCCGCCGCCACCGATAGCGGATGGTCGTCGGGCATCACACCCTTGCCCATCGGCGAGCGCAGGAACGGCACTTGCGTCTTCTCGATAAAGGCGCGCACCTCGCTTTCGGCGTTGGCCCAGGCCATCCCCTTGCCGACGAGGATGAGCGGCCGCTCGGCCCGCTCAAGCATGTTGAGCGCCGCGTCGACATTCTCCGGCGGCGCCTGGAAGCGCGGCGGGTCGGGGCATTTTTTCACCTGCGCCACGTCCTTCTCGTCACACTTGCCGGTGATGATGTCGTCGGGCATGTCGAGATAGGCCGCACCCGGCCGGCCATAGGTCGCGTTCCGGGTCGCCTCCGCGACATAATACGGGATCCGCTTTACGCTATCGATGGCGTGGGCGAATTTGCAGAGGGGTGCTGCGAGCAGCACCTGGCGCTCTTCCTGGAAAGCGCCCATGCCGCGGCGATAGGTTTCCGAGGCGCCGCCGATCAGGATTATCGGCCAGCAATTCTGCTGCGCATCGGCAAGGCCGGCGAGGCCGTGCACGACGCCGGGGCCGGTCACGACGATGCAAGCGCCGGGCCGGCCGGTCAGATAACCATACGCCCGCGCAGCATAGGAGGCGGCCTGCTCGTTGCGCATGCCGATATAGGCGACACCCTCCTTTTGCGCCGCGGCGGCGATGGGGCCGACGGGAAACCCGACGACGCCAAAGAGGTGGTTTATGCCCTGCTGTTTGAGGCTCCTCGCGACCAACGTGGCGCCGTCGACTTCAGCCATGCTTTTCCTCCTGTTTGATGGACGGACGCATCACGTCCGCTGGCGAAGAACTCGTCGCGCGGGAGATTACGCATTTATGTCGGACCGGGGAAGGGACCCGGCCCGCTCTCGTTCGGCAGAGGGCCTGGATGTCGCGATTACTCTAACCCGATCGGTTCGACGCAGCCGCGGCGAGACGACGGCGCAGCGCGCGCATGAATGAATTTCCGCCGCCGTGGATTCGCGCCGTATTTGGTTTGGCTTGGTGGTTTCCCGCACCGGACGAATTACTCGCGCCCGAAGCCGAACCCAAGGTTTTGTTCGGGGAAATAGCGCCTGCCAAAATCTTCGTCGGAAAAGGTGAAGCCGTCCTCTTCGCCATCAAATGTCTCTTCCGACATCCGGTTGTTCCCTCCTCTTGTGCTTGGACCCTTCCTATCACACAAACGCTACCTGAAGCCGCGAAAACGGCGGAGACACTCGCGCATAGCTGGTCTACAATCGGCGCAAGGCCCGTCGACGGCCGACAGGGAGAGCCACATGCGTGCGACGCAACCGACGAGAAGAGACCTTCTCGCTCTCGCCGCGCTTGGCGCGCTCGTCGGCGCCCCCGGGGTGGCTCGCGCCGCCAGCGGCCCTGACGGGCAGCTGATTTGGGGTGTGCACATCTCGCTGGCGCCAATCTGGTTCGATCCGGCCGACATCTCGGGGATCATCACCCCGTTCATGGTGCTCTACGCGCTCCACGACGCGATGGTGAAGCCGATGCCGGGCCAGCCGCTGGCGCCGAGCCTGGCTGAATCCTGGTCCGCGTCCGAAGACGGGCTGAGCTACGAGTTCGCGCTGCGCCAGGGTGCGAAGTTTCACAACGGGGACCCGGTGACCGCCGAGGACGTCAGGTTCTCGTTCGAGCGCTACCGCGGCACGGCGCACGATCTGATGAAGAACCGGGTGGCTTCTGTGGAGGTCCCCGATCCCGGGCACGTCCGGTTCAAGCTCAAAGAGCCGTGGCCCGATTTCCTGACTTTTTACGGGAGTGCGTCGGGCGCGGGCTGGATTGTGCCGAAGAATTACGTCGAAAAGGTCGGCGACGAAGGGCTCAAAAAGACGCCGATTGGCGCCGGGCCCTACAAGTTCGTCTCGTTCACTCCCGGCGTCGAGCTGGTCTTGGAGGCTTTCGACCAGTACTGGCGCAAGCCGCCCAACGTAAAGCACCTGGTCTTCAAGGTGATCCCCGACGAGACCACGCGGCTTGCCGCATTGAAGCGAGGCGAGGTCGACATCGCCTACTCGATCCGCGGCGAGCTCGCCGAAGACCTGCAGCGCACCGCCGGGCTGACCCTAAAGCCGGCGGTCGTCCAGGGCGTGTTCAACATCTATTTTCCCGACCAATGGGACCCGAAATCGCCATGGCACGACGAGCGGGTGCGGCGGGCCGCGAGCCTCGCAATCGACCGCGATGGCATCAACCAGGCGCTGACCCTCGGTTACTCCCTGGTCACCGGCAACCCAGTCGTTGCCGACAATTACGAATTCTTCTGGCAGCCGCCAGCCCCAATCTATGACCCGGAAAAGGCCAAGCAAGTCCTCGCCGAGGCCGGCTTCTCCAAGGGCTTCGATGCCGGCGAATTTTATTGCGACTCGTCCTACGCGAACGTCGGCGAGGCCGTTCTCGACAACCTTCAGGCGGTCGGCATTCGCATGAAGCTGCGGCCGATCGAGCGGGCAGCCTTCATCAAGGGATACGCGGAAAAGACCTTCAAAAACGTGATCCTGGCCGGTCCCGGCGCCTTTGGCAATGCGGCGACCCGCTTTGAAGCCTACGTCGTCAAAGGCGGCCCTTTTGTTTACGGCAGCTACCCCGACATCGACGAACTCTACCAGAAGCAGGCGGTCGAGCTGGACCACAAAAAGCGCGAGGCAGTGCTGCATAAGATGCAGCAGCTGCTTTACGAGCGGACGGTCTTTGCGCCGATCTGGCAGCTCGCCTTTCTTAATGGTGTAGGACCGCGGGTTGGCGAATCAGGCTTCGGCCTGATCGCGCGGTTTCCGTACACCTCGCCCTACGAGGACATCACGCTGAAGGGAACCTGACAGCTGTTGCAGAGTGTCCTACCATACGCGCAAGGCTCGAACATACGGGCCGGCAGAACGGAGGAGGATCATGGGCGCATTTGCCAATCGTCGGGAGAAGAATGATTCGGGCCTGACCGGGTCTGGCATTACGCGCCGCGAAGCTCTCGCTCTCGCGGCGTTCGGTCTCGCCGCTGCGCCCGGCTTCGCCTGCGCTGCAGAGCCCGAGGGGCAGTTGACCTGGGGTATCCACGTCTCATTAGCCCCGACCTGGTTCGATCCTGCCGAGACGCCGGGGATCATTACCCCCTTCATGGTCCTTTACGCGCTGCACGACGGCATGGTCAAACCGATGCCGGGTCAGCCGCTGGCGCCGAGCCTCGCCGAATCGTTCTCCGCGGCCGAGGATGGCCTTACCTACGATTTCGTCGTGCGCAGAGGCGCCACCTTTCACAACGGCGATCCGGTGACCGCCGACGATGTCAAATTCTCCTTCGAGCGCTATCGCGGCACATCCCACGACCTGATCAAGAACCGGGTCGCGGCAGTGGAAACCCCTGATCCTCAGCACGTCCGCTTCAAACTCAAAGCACCGTGGCCCGACTTTCTTACTTTCTATGCGACCGCCACCGGGGCCGGCTGGATCGTGCCGAAGCAATACGTCGAGAAAGTCGGCGACGACGGATTCAAAAAGGCGCCCGTCGGCGCCGGACCCTATAAATTTGTCTCGTTCACGCCGGGCGTAGAGTTGGTGCTCGAGGCCTTTGACCAGTATTGGCGCAAGACCCCGAGCGTCAAGCGCCTGGTGTTCAAGTCGATCCCCGAAGAGACGACGCGGCTCGCGGCACTGCAACGCGGCGAGGTCGACATCGTCTACTCGATCCGCGGCGAGCTCGCCGAGGAATTGCAGCGCACGCCGGGGCTCACCCTCAAGCCGGTCGTCGCGCCGGCACCGTTCTGGGTCTACTTCGCCGACCAGTGGGACCCGAAATCGCCCTGGAACGACGAGCGGGTGCGGCGGGCCGCGAGCTTCGCGCTGGACCGCCAGGCCATGAACGAGGCGATCACGCTCGGCTACTCCAAGATCACCGGCAGCATCATCCCCTATTCTTTCGACTTCTTCTGGCAGCCGCCGATGCCGACTTACGACCCGGTCAAGGCAAAAGAGCTGTTGGCCGAGGCGGGGCATCTCGACGGTTTCGACGGCGGCGAGTTCTACTGCGACTCGTCCTATTCGATCGTCGCCGAGGCAGTGCTCGACAATCTCCAGACGGCGGGGATCCGGCTCAAGCTCCGGCCGCTCGAGCGGGCGGCGTTTGTCGAATCCTATTCAAACAAAAAGCTCAAGAACCTGATCTTGGGCGGCAGCGGCGCGTTCGGCAACGCCGCAACCCGACTGGAAGCTTTTGTCGTCAAGGGCGGCGCCTATGTCTATGGCAGCTACCCCGACATCGATGAGCTCTACCAGCAGCAGGCAGCCGAACTCGACCACAAGAAACGCGCGGCGATCCTCGACAAGATGCAGCAGATCCTCTCCGAGCGGACGATTTACGCGCCGATCTGGCAGCTGGGCTTTCTCAACGGCGTCGGCCCGCGGGTCGGAGAGTCGGGGTTCGGCTTGATCGCCGATTTCGCTTATACGGGGCCCTTCGAGGACATCACGATCAAGAATACGTAGTGGTCGGAACCTGACACCGAGATCGCTTCGCTTCGCTCGCAATGACGCGTGAAATGCCTGTCATCGCGAGGAGCGGAGCGACGAAGCAATCTCGCTGTGAGAGCACACGGAGCCATCCGTCTGGTTTTATCGGTAAGGAAACGATGAATTCATCGCTCAAGCGAAAGTCCGGCATCAGCGAGGCCAATCCGACGCGTCGCGATGTTCTCGCTCTCGCCGCCCTCGGCCTGGTTGCCGGCGCCCCGGGATCGGCCTGCGCCGCCGACCAGGAGGGGCAGCTGACCTGGGGCATCCACGTCTCGCTGGCGCCGACCTGGTTTGACCCTGCCGACACTCAGGGGATCATCACCCCCTTCATGGTGCTCTACGCGCTGCACGACGCGGTAGTCAAACCAATGCCGGGACAGCCGATGGCGCCCTCCCTCGCGCAATCGTGGTCGGCTCCCGAGGACGGGCTCAGCTATGAGTTCGTCCTGCGCGAGAACGCGAAGTTCCACAACGGCGATCCGGTAACGGCCGAGGATGTCAAATTTTCGTTCGAGCGCTATCGCGGCGCGTCGCATGACCTGATCAAGGATCGGGTGGCGGCCGTGGAGACCCTCGATCCTCGGCGCCTCCGCTTCCGACTGAAAGCACAGTGGTCCGATTTCCTGACCTTTTACGCGACGGCCAGCGGAGCCGGCTGGGTCGTGCCAAAAAAGTATGTCGAGCAGGTCGGTGACGAGGGGTTCAAGAAGGCGCCGGTGGGCGCCGGTCCCTATAAGTTCGTCTCGTTCACGCCCGGTCTCGAGCTGGTGTTTGAAGCCTTCGACCAATATTGGCGCAAGACCCCGAGCGTCAAGCGTCTGGTCTTCAAGGTGATCCCGGACGAGACGACGCGGCTGGCGGCACTCCAGCGCGGCGAGATCGACATCGTCTATTCGATCCGCGGCGAACTCGCTGAGGAACTCAAGCACACCCCGGGGCTGACCCTCAAGCCGGTCGTCCCGCAGGGGCCGTGGTGGATCTACTTCCCCGAGCAATGGGACCCGAAATCACCGTGGCACGACGAGCGGGTGCGGCGCGCGGCGAGCCTGGCGATCGACCGTAAGGGCATCGACGAGGCGATCACCCTCGGCTTTTCGAAGATCACCGGCAGCATTATCCCCTACACCTTCGAATACTATTGGCAGCCGCCGGAGCCGGTCTACGACCCGGCCAAGGCCAAGCAGCTACTCGCGGAAGCGGGCTATCCCAACGGCTTCGACGCAGGCGAGCACTACGTCGACTCGTCCTATACAAACTTCGGCGAGGCGGTGCTCGACAACCTTCTGGCGGTGGGCATCCGCGCCAAGCTCCGGCCGCTCGAACGGGCCGCCTTTTTCGAAGGATATTCGAACCAAAAGTTCAAGAATGGCATCGTCCAAGCCGCCAGCGCCGCCTTCGGCAACTCCGCGACCCGCCTCGTCGCGTTCGTCGTCAAGGGCGGCCCCTATGCCTATGGCAGCGACCCTGAGATCGACACGCTCTACGAGCCGCAAGCGGCGGAACTCGACCACAAAAAACGCGCGGCGATCTTGGACAAGATGCAGCAGTTGGTCTCCGAACGGGTGATCTATGCACCGCTGTTGCAGCTCGCTTTCATCAACGGTGTCGGGCCGCGGGTGGGAGAATCGGGGTTCGGCCTGATCCCAGGGTTCGCCTATACCGGACCCTTCGAGGACATCACGCTGAAACGCTCATAACAACAGCGCCGGTCGTCGCACTCGGTGCGCCATCGAAATAGCTGAGACAGACGAGCATGGCTGGTATACAATCTGATCAGAGCTCAACCCTAGGAGGTAATGAGGGGAGGCGGATGGCGTCATCCAGAAGCCGCAGGTCGGCTAGCGACTGCAGGGTGAAGGGCGACCGTCGCGGCTGGAGAACGCCATGAGGCGCTACATCGGCCGGCGAGTGGCCTACTGTCTGCTGTCGCTGTTCCTGTTGTCGGTGACAATCTTTTTCTTCGTCCGGGTGACCGGCGATCCGGCGACACTGCTCGTGGAGCCGGGCGCCAGCGAGGACGACATCGCCGCTATACACCATCAGTTCGGCCTCGACCAGCCGCTCTGGGTGCAATACGGGATCTTCATAGCGAGCCTCGCGCATGGCGATCTCGGCAAGTCCTTCTATTACCGCACACCCGTCATGGAGCTCTATCTGTCGCGGCTGCCAAACTCGCTCTATTTGGCAGCGGCGGCGATGGTCTTTTCATTGCTGATCGGCATTCCGAGCGGCGTTCTCGCCTCGGTGCGGGTCGGCCGCTTCTGGGACCGCGCGGGAAAGATGTTCACCTTACTCGGTCTGTCATTACCCCCTTTCTGGGTCGGGCTGGTGTTGATCCTGGTCTTTTCGGTCTATCTGGGATGGCTGCCGTCGTCCGGTGCCGGGACCCCGCTGCATCTGATCATGCCGGCCTTTGCGCTCGGCTGGTATTTTGCCGCCGCCCATATGCGGTTGACCCGGTCGTCGATGCTCGAAGTATTGGGCTCGGAATATGTCAAGCTCGCCCGGTTGAAGGGTCTGCCGCAGTCGCTGGTGATCGCCAAGCACGCGTTTAAGAACGCCCTGATCCCGGTGCTGACCTTGGCCGGGATCAATCTCGTCATCATGGTCAATGTAGCGACTGTCGTCGAGGTCGTGTTCGCCTGGCCCGGCATCGGGCGGCTGCTCTATGAGGGCATCACGTTTCGCGACTTCCCGGTGGTCCAGGGGGTCGTGCTGATGGGTGGTGCGATGATCGTGATTGTCAACCTGGTGGTCGACGTCCTTTACGCAGTGATCGACCCGCGCATTCGACTGGAGAGCTGACCGGTATGGCTATTCAAACAGAAGTCATTGCCCTTCCGCCACGCTCGCCGTCGCGCCTGGCCGCACTTCGGCTGAAGGACTTCCCGCTGATCCCGGCGCTGATCCTCGGCTTTATTGCCTTGGTGGCGATCTTCGCCAATGTATTGGCGCCGCATAATCCTGAGATCGGCAGTCTGACCGCACGCTTCAAACCGCCCTTCTGGCAGACCGGAGGCAGCGCCAAATACTTGCTTGGCACGGATCAGCTCGGTCGCGATGTGCTGTCGCGGCTGATCTTCGGCGCCCGGGTTTCGATGGTGGTCGGCTTTACGGCGGTGATCTTCGCCGGCGCCGTCGGCACGACGCTCGGTATCATCTCGGGGTATCTCGGCGGCTGGGTCGACCAGGTGATCATGCGGCTCACCGACGCGTGGCTCGCCTTGCCGGCGCTGATGTTTGCGATCTTTCTCGCCGCCATCGTCGGGCCCAGCATGTGGAACATCGTCATCATTCTGGGCCTCGTCTATTGGACGCGCTATGCGCGGGTCATACGCGGCGAGGTCCTGTCGCTGAAGGAACGCGAGTTCGTCCGCTTGGCGATCGTCGCCGGCTGCTCGAAATGGACGATCATGTATCGGCACATCCTGCCCAATGTGATCAACTCGGCGATCGTCATCGGCACCTTGATGCTCGGCGTCGTGATCATTACGGAGGCCTCGCTGTCCTTCCTGGGCATCGGCGTCCCGCCACCGCAGGCCGCCTGGGGGTTGATGCTCTCCGACGGCAAGCAGAGCCTGATGGTCGGCCGCTGGTGGCTGAGCGTGCTGCCGGGCCTCTGCATCATGCTGATGGTGCTGTCGGCCAACGTTCTCGGTGACTGGCTGCGTGTCAAACTCGATCCCCAGCTCCGCCAGCTATGAGCCGACCCGGCAGGGGCTGCCGGTGAAAAGCGGCCCGCTGCTCGAGATCGAGAACCTCTCCACCCATTACGTCTCCTCCCGGGGGACCCGGGTGGTCCGCGCGGTCGATCAGGTCTCGCTGCGCATCAATGCCGGGGAGACGCTCGGGATCGTCGGCGAGTCTGGCTCCGGCAAGAGCACCTTGGCGCTGACCATTTTGCGGGTGCTGCCGCCGGCGGCCCGCATCGTCGGGGGCCGGATGCTGTTCGAGGGCGAGAACCTCGTGCAAAAGACTGACGACGAGATGCGGCACATCCGGGGCAAGCGGATCGCGATGATCCTGCAGGACCCGATGGCCTCGTTGAACCCGCTATTCACGATCGGCGACCAGGTGGCCGAGCCGATGCGGGTGCATGAGGGGGTCGGGCGTGCTACCGCATGGAGCCGGGCGCGCGAGCTGCTGAAGTCGGTGCGCATCCCGTCGCCCGAGACGCGGGTGACGCAATACCCGCACGAGATGTCGGGCGGCATGCGCCAGCGGATCGTCGGCGCCATCGGCATCTCGTGCGAGCCGCGCCTGCTGATCGCCGACGAGCCGACCACCAGCCTCGATTTGACGATCCAGGCGCAGTACCTGAACCTGTTGCGCGAGTTGCAGCGGGCGCATGGCCTCGCGCTGATCTTCATCACCCACAATCTCGGCATCGTCGCCAAGATGTGCGATCAGCTGGCGGTGATGTATGCCGGACGGGTCGTCGAGTCGGGCCCGGTCTCGCGCATCTTCAACACCCCGGCGCACCCCTACACCGAGGCATTGCTGAACTCGATCCCGCGCATGAGCGACAGCGCGAAGCGGCTCACCGCAATCGAAGGTCAGCCGCCCGATTTGGCGGCATTGCCGGCCGGCTGCGCCTTCGCCCCGCGCTGCGTCCGGGCTTTCGATCACTGCCGCATCGAAGCGCCGCCGGAGTTCGCGCCCGACAGGCGCCGCACGGCGCGGTGTTGGCTCGCTGCCTCGGATTCCGTTCCTCCCGACATGCTGGTTCGGAGCGGTACAACCTGATGGCCGTTCTCGAGGCAGCCGGCCTCACCAAGCACTTTCAGGCTAGGCGCGGGGTTTTTGGTGGCGACCGCGGCGTCGTCCGGGCGGTCGACGGGATCTCGTTCACGATCGAGGCCGGTCGGACGCTCGGTGTCGTCGGCGAGTCCGGCTGCGGCAAGACGACGACGGCAAAGCTCGTGCTCGGGCTCGAGGAGCCGACCGGCGGCACCATCCGCTTCGAAGGGCGCGACCTGCGGGAGCTCGATACCCCGGGCCGTCGGCACTACCGCAAATCGGTGCAGGCCGTTTTTCAGGACCCCTACGCCTCGCTGAACCCGCGCATGCGCGTCGACGCGATCATCGCCGAGCCGCTCGTCACCAACGAACGGCTGGCGCCGGGCGAGGCGCGCGGGCGCGTCCTTCATCTGCTCGACCTCGTCGGCCTGCCGGCCCGCGCGGCCGACCTCTTCCCGCATGAATTCTCGGGCGGGCAGCGCCAGCGCATCGCCATCGCCCGCGCCCTGGCACTCTCGCCCAAGCTCGTCGTGCTCGACGAGCCGGTTTCGGCCCTCGACGTGTCGATCCGCGCGCAGATCCTGAACCTGCTGCGCGACCTGCAGGCCGAGCTCGGTCTTTCCTACCTGTTCATCGCCCACGATCTCGCCGCCGTCGCCCATATGAGCCATACGATCGTGGTCATGTATCTCGGCAAGATCGTCGAAAGCGGCGACGCCCGCACCCTCGCCCGTACACCAAAGCACCCCTACACCGAGGCGCTGTTCTCGGCGGCATTGCCGAGCCACCCCGACGAGCGGCGCGAGGCGATCATTCTCGCGGGCGAGGTGCCGAGCCCGCTCAACCCGCCGTCGGGCTGCCGCTTCCACCCGCGCTGCCCGCACGCGATGGCGCGCTGCGGAGCAGAAGAGCCGCTGCTCGCGGATGTCGAAGGCCGGCTCGTCGCCTGCCACCTCTACGATACGGCCGAGCGCCGTGCGCCGATCAAGATCACCGCCGGGGTGTCGCCGGTGTCCTGAGCATGCTGCGCCGCCAACTCATCACGTTGATCTGTGGCGCGGCGATCGGATGGCCGCTCAGAGCGCGCGCCCAGCAGCCAATGCCAGTGATTGGCTGGCTCAGCCCCAGCTCGCCGGAGTCCGACGGTTTCCGGTTGACTGCCTTCCGGCAGGGCCTGAACGAGACGGGCTGTGTCGAGGGCCGGAACGTCGCGATCGAATACCGTTGGGCGGAGGGCCAGTATGACCGACTGCCGGGACTGGCTGCAGATCTCGTTGGCCGCAAGGTCGACGTGATTGCGACGATCAGCGGCAACGCCGCGGCAACCGCTGCCAAGGCCGCGACCGCGACGATCCCGATCGTCTTCAACACCGGCGACCCGGTCGAGGCTGGCCTCGTCGCCAGCCTCAACCGGCCGGACGGCAACATGACAGGCGTAACGACTCTGGTCGCTGAGCTGATGGGAAAACGTCTCCAGCTGTTGCATGAGTTGGTGCCGACGGTGGCCGTCGGTGCTTTCTTGGTGAATCCGACCAACCCCGCCGCTAGCGAGCCCGAGACGAGACCTATGCAGGATGCGGCACGCTCTCTTGGGCTACAGATGCATGCCCTGCCGGCGAGCACCGCGAGTGAGATCGACACGGCCTTCGAGACCCTTGTCGAGCTCCGAGCCGGTGCATTCATCGTCAGCGCCGACCGGTTTTTCATCGACCATCGTGCTCGAATCGTGGCGATGGCGGCCCGCCATGCGGTGCCCACGATCTACGCATGGCGCGAGTACGCCGCAGCCGGCGGACTGATAAGCTCGGCCCCGACATCGCCGACAGCTACCGCGAGGTCGGTGTTTACACCGGCAAGATCCTAAAAGGCGCCAAACCAGCCGATCTACCGGTCGAACAGCCGGTGAAATTCCAACTGGTCGTCAACCTCACGACCGCCAAGGTGCTTGGCCTGACCATGCCGCTGCCGCTTCTCGGCCGCGCCGACGAGGTCATCGAGTGAAACGTCGCAAGTTCATAACGCTGCTTGCCACCGCCGCTACCTCGCCACTTGCGGCGCTCGCGCAGCAGCCGATGCCGGTGATCGGCTATCTGAGCTACGCGCCGCAGTCCGACACCTGGCGGACGGCGGCCTTTCTGCAGGGCTTGGAAGAAACGGGCTATGTTGCGAACCAAAATGTCTCGATCGAATACCGTTGGGCGGAGAGCCAAATCGACCGCCTGCCGGCCCTGGCAACTGATCTGGTTTACCATCAGACGGCCGTAATTGCGGCGGTGGGGGGCACCCTCCGGCACTTGCCGCCAAGGCGGCGACTTCGACGATTTCAATCGTCTTCCTTCTCGGCGTTGACCCTATTCAATCCGGTCTGATTGCCAGTCTCAACCGGCCGGGCGGCAACGTCACAGGAGTCGTGGTGCTGACCACTGAAATGGCGGGCAAGCGGGTGGACTTGTTGCGCCAGCTGCTGCCGACTGCGGCCGCCTTCGCTCTTCTCGTCAATCCGACCAACCCCCTTCGACGATCCTGAGGCGAGAAGCGCCCAAGATGCCGCGCGCGCTCGGGTTGCAGCTGCATATTCTCCGAGCGAGTACCCCAAGCGAGATCGACGCCGCCTTCGGCACCCTCGCCGAGCTCCGAGCCGATGGTCTGATCGTCAGCGCCGACCCGCTCTTCACCAATCGGCGCGACCAAATCGTGGCATTGGCGGGGCGCTACGTGGTGCCAACAATTTACATATGGAAGGGATTCGCTGCCGCTGGCGGCCTTATGAGCTACGGGCCCGATCTTATCGACAGCAATCGCTTAATGGGCACCTACGTTGGCAAAATCCTAAAAGGGGCCAAACCTTCCGACCTCCGGTCGAACAAGCGGTGAAAGTTGATCTCGTCATCAACCTCAGAACCGCGAAAACCCTCGGGCTGACTATACCACTTGCGCTGTCCGGCCGCGCCGACGAGGTCATCGAATAGACGCGCAGCACGCAGCCGGAAGGTCGTCAGCCAACTTGGTGGTGGATGAAGTCGGCGATCAGGCTGAGCGCCCGCAGGGCGTCTGGCGCGGTCGGGTCTCTGGCGATGAAGGCATGGGGTTGGCCTTCGAAGCTGTGGAGCGAGATCGAGCCGCCGGCTTTGGTGTAGGCCGCGGCGAAATTGGCCGCCATGTCGGGGGTCAAATTGTCGTCGGCGGTGCCCTGCATGATCAGCGCGGGAGGTTTCTCGATAGGCTCGCCGCGTTCAACGATCAGCTGGGGGTTGCCTTCCGCCATGGCTTCCTCGGAGGGCCAGAACTGATGGTGGGCTTCCACCAGGCGTTCATTGCCGCGTTCCTGCACCGCGCGATAGCGGGCCAGCGGATCGGCCACCGGCCAGCAGACGACAGCGAAGGCCAGGCTGGCGTCGGGCCCGGCGAGCGGGAGAGCGGCATAGCGGGGATCGCGCGGACGCAGCGCGTTGAGCAGCAGCAAATGCCCGCCCGACGAGGTGCCTAGACCGCCGACGAGGTCTAGGCGCGTCGCAAACCGTCCCGCATTTGCCTTGAGAAAGCGGATGCCGAAATTAACGTCGGCGACGGTTTCGGGGTAGCGCACAGCCGGCGGCATGCGAAAGTCGATCGACAGCATAACGATGCCGTGCGCCGCCAGATACTCACCGATCGCAATATTGTTCAACCGGTCGCCCGACGTCCACGCGCCGCCATGCACTTCGAGCACCGCCGGGAACGGACCGGTGGCCTCCGGCCGGTAAAAGCGGGCGAGCACCGGCGCGCTGCCCGCAGGACGGAAATACTCGAGGTCTTCTGTGTGGATGGGCATCGCGGTCGCTTGGGCTGTGAGCGGTGCTGCCCAACATATCACATCGGCGGCTTGACCCCATCCTTCTCAGCCGTCACGCGTCCGGCGGAAAGAGTGCCATCGTCCTTCTTGAGCGCCACGATGAAAATCGCCGTCCCGGGCTTCAGTAGGCTCGTATCCCCCGTGCCATAACCGAAAATTGGCGTATCGGGTCCGACGACGAGTTCCGACTCGCCTCCCTTGTAGGTGACCTTCAAGGTCTGGCCCTGCGGTGCCCCGGTGATACCAGACACGGTGGCGTTGGTCATCAGGCTGTCAGGCGTGAGATCCCACGCGTATTGTCCTTCGCCCAACCCGCGCATCGCCTCGGGAAAGATGCGCAGCTCGACCGAGTGATTCTTGCCATCGGTGCCCTTGGTCGAAGTCGAAGCGACAAAGTCGCCGGCCTTTATGTCGGCGAGGCTCTGCTTGATGAGATAGCCAACGGTGACATTCGGGGCGAGGGTGATCGTCACCTGCTGACCCTCACGCGACTTGACCGTCAGGGTCTGGCCGTCGAGCTTCTCGACCGTGCCGCGGATGCGCGTGGGCGTGCCTTGCGGGGCCTGCTGGGCGACTGCGGGAAAGGCCAACATAGCGATCAGTGCGCCGGCGAACAGTGATTTGGTCGTCATAGCGGTCCTCCCTTGGTTTGGTCGTGATCGGGCCGTCGCAGTTTTTAGCACGAACCATCCGGCACGTGAGTTTCGAAGCGTCTCACATTTTGGTGACCGTCCGAGCCCGGTCTGGGTAACCGATCACCGCGTCGGCGGATAGGGTTTACCGAGCGCGCGCGGCGGGCGCGCCGTGCGGACGAAGCCGGCCAGGATCGCAACCGTGATCAGATAGGGGAGCGCCTGGATCAGCTGCACCGGCACCGGGCCGATGCCGGGCAGCACGACCCCCTGCAAACGCGCCTGTACTGCATCGGCGGCGGCGAACAAGAGGCAGGCCGAGAGCAAGGGCCACGGTCGCCGATGCCCTCGAGATCCCCGAGCGCGCCGCGCAGCAGGGTGAAGAGCGCCCGACCCGGGTCCTCACTGATGATCAGGACAAGTCCGGCGACGGCGATAAGCGCAAACACGAGGCTCGCGGCAGGGATCAGCAGAGCAGCCAGGGCGCAGCTTGCCGCCGCATGAGGCCGCCGTCAGGTGCGCATGAGGCGATAACGAGCGTCGAGCGTCGGCATCCCGTCGCTCGCGACGATGCCGCGGCCGACCAGATCGATCAGATGCGCGTGCACCGACCTTCCGGCCGCGCGGTGCAGCCCCGGCTGAAGCCCCACATAGAGCCGCTCGACGATCGCATCGATATGTCCGACGCCGGTGGAGAGGCAGTCGAGGATGCCGGCCTCGCGCTCGCGGCGATGCGCGATGAAGGCGCGGACGTGGGCTTGAGGCTCGGTGATCGCCGGTCCGTGGGTCGGCCAATAGACAGCGTCGCGGCGGCCCAGCAGTTTATCGAGTGAGGCCAGGTAGGCGGCCATGTCACCGTCAGGCGGCGATATCACGCTCGTCGACCAAACCATGACGTGGTCGCCGCTAAAGAGAATTCCACTATCCGGCAGCGCAAAGCAAAGATGGTTCGAGGTGTGACCCGGGGTGTGGACAGCCTCGAAGCGCCAGCCCTTGCCGGCGATAAAGTCGCCATCGCGCATGGTCACATCCGGGACGAAGTCCCAGTCCCCCCCTTCCTCAACCTCGGGGTCGCCCCGCTTCCCACCGGCATGTGGGCCGAAACCATAGGTCGCAGCACCGGTCGCCGCCTTGAGCGGCGCGGCCGCCGGCGAATGGTCGCGATGGGTGTGAGTGATCAGGATGTGAGTGATGCGCTCGCCCGAGAGACCGGCGAGCAACGCCTCGACATGCTCGGCAAGGTCGGGGCCGGGGTCGATTACCGCAACCTCGCCGCTGCCGACGACATACGTTCCGGTCCCTCGAAACGTGAAGGGGCTGGGGTTGCGAGCGACGATGCGGCGGACCCCCGGTGCAACCGGCTCGAGCCGGCCGTATTCGAACGAGAATTCGCGGCGAAACGGGATGTCGACGGCCATGACCGCGAGATTACACGAGAGACCCCATTTGGCCCAGGGATCAGCCTTGGGTGCTCCCCTGATTAGAGGGGGAAATCAGGGTGAAAAATCGATTCCGCATTGAAAATCGCCGGGCTCATCGACACTTAGGTTATACAGATCAAACACTTACTTATTCGATCGGGCACCGCATTGCAGGGGAGCTTTTTGCGGGCTGCAGGGGGCCGAATCCGATTAACAGGGGGAGAGCAGGGGAGGCGAGCGGACGCCTTCCTCGGGCTGCAATCGAGCCGGTCGCGACGACAGCCGGGTTGTCCCGCGATCCGCGACCCCGTCAGGGCCGTGTTCGGATGATCCTCACCCGACCCCCGACCCCCGTCCCGCGTCGGAGCGCGGGAGAGGGAAAAGGGGTGTGAGGATCTCGCCTCAGGTCGTGCGCGCTGACGAGAAGGGCAGCACGCGATAGCGCTTGCCGGTGGCGGCGAAGACGGCGTTGGCGACGGCGGGGCCGATCGGAGCGACGCCTGGCTCGCCCACGCCGGTGGGGGCCTCGGTCGAGGGGACGATATGGACCTCGACTTTCGGCATGTCGTCGATGCGCAGGACTTGGTAGCCGTCGAAGTTCGACTGCTCGACCTGGCCGTCCTTCAGCGTAATCGCGCCGTAGAGCGCGGCACCCAGGCCGAAGCCGATGCCCCCCTCCATCTGGGCCGCGATGACGTCCGGGTTGACCGCGACGCCGCAATCGACGGCGCAGATCACGCGGTCGACCTTGACCTTGCCGTCGCCGCCGACCGTCACCTCGGCGACCTGGGCGACATAGGTGTGGAACGCCTCGGCGACGGCGATGCCGCGGCCCCGGCCCTTGGGCAGAGGTTGGCCCCAGCCGGCCTTCTCCGCCGCCAGATCGAGTACCGCCCGGTGGCGCGGCTGGCCGGCGAGGAGCGCGCGGCGGAAGCGATAGGGATCCTGGCCGGCGGCCTCAGCCACCTCGTCGATGAAGGCCTCGACCGCATAGGCCGTATGCGAGCTGCCGACGACGCGCCACCAGAGGACCGGCACGGGGCTCTCGGTGGTCGTCAGCTCGACGGCCAGGTTCGGGATGGCATAGGGGAGGTTGGCGGCACCCTCGACCGAGGTTCGGTCGACGCCGTCCTTGACCGCCCTCTGGGCGAAGGACGTCCCGGCCATGATCGACTGGCCGACGATGCGATGATGCCAGGCGACGAGCTGGCCCTGGGCGTCGAGACCGGCTTCCAGCTTGTGGACATAGGCAGGCCGGTAGAGCCCGCCGCGGATGTCGTCCTCGCGGGTCCATTGCAATTTGACCGGGGTGCCGTTCGCCCCCAGTGCCCTGGCAATCGACACCGCCTCGACGATGTAGTCGGACCCGGCATTGGCCCGCCGCCCAAAGCTGCCGCCGGCATAGAGCGTGTGGATCGTCACCTGCTCCGGCTTCAGGCCGGCGACCGCCGCCGCATTGGCCTGGTCGATTGTCTGGAACTGGTCGCCGGCCCAGATCTCGCAGCCGTTCGCGTCGAGCTTGACCACGGCGTCGAGCGGTTCCATCGGCGCATGGGCGAGATAAGGAAACTCGTACGACGCGCTGACCGACTTCGCCGCGGCTTGGAGCGCGCCGGCGATATCGCCCTCCCGGCGCGCCGGCTTGCCGGGCTGCTCCGCCAACTTGCGGTATTCCTCAATGATCGCGGCCGAGCTGCGCTTCTCGGCCTTGGTGTCATCCCAGTCGACCTTGAGTGCGTCACGGCCCTTCTTCGCCGCCCAGAAGCTCTTGCCAACGACGGCGACGCCGCGCGGCACCTCGACGACTTCCACGACCCCCGGCACGGCCTTGGCCTTGGTCGCATTGTAGGACTTGACCGTGGCCCCGAACAGCGGTGGGCGCTGCAGCACTGCCACCAGCATGCCGGGGAGGGTCACATCGAGAGTAAACTCGGCGGTGCCGTTGCTCTTCGCCGGAACGTCGACCCGCGGCAGCTTCTGGCCGATCAGCTTGAAGTCCTTGGGATCCTTCAGGGCGACCTGGGTCGGCAGCGGCTGTGCCGCGGCCTTGCCGGCGAGCTCGCCAAAGCTTGCTTGTCCTCGCGAGGCCGCGTGGCTGAGCACGCCGCGATCGACCACAATCTGGACGGCAGGGACATTCCATTCCGCGGCCGCGGCGGCGACCAGCATGGCCCGCGCGGCCGCCCCGGCCTGGCGCAACTGCATCCAGGAGTTCGCGATCGCGGAGCTGCCGCCGGTGCCCTGTATCGTACCGAAGGCGAGGTTGTTGTAGAGCTTGGCGTCCGCTGGAGCGCTCTCGATGCGGATCTGCGCCCAGTCGGCATCGAGCTCTTCGGCGACGATCGTGGCGAGGCCGGTGTAGCTCCCCTGGCCCATCTCGAGATGCTTGGCGACGACCGTGACGCTGTCGTCAGGTGCCACGCGCAGGAAGGCATTCGGCACAAACGCGCCGGCGGTGGCGGCGAGCGCCCGCCGCGTCGGCCCGGCCCAGTAGAAGCCGATCGTGAGGCCGGCAGCGGCGGCTGCCGTACCTTTCAGGAAGCTGCGTCGGCCGAGCGCTGCAGACTTTGGTTCGGGTTCGATGCTGAAGATCGCGCTCATTGCCTCAGCCCTCCAGCGAATGGGCGGCCGCGTGGATGGCGGCGCGGATGCGGACATAAGTGGCGCACCGACAGATATTGCCGCTCATCGCGTCGTTGATGTCGGCGTCGGTCGGCTTCGGGTTCTGCTCGAGCAGTGCTGCCGCCGACATGATCTGGCCGGACTGGCAATAGCCGCATTGCGGCACCTGGAGATCGACCCAGGCCGCCTGCACGGCCTTGGCCGGCTTGCTCTTCAGGCCCTCGATGGTCGTGACACGCTGATCGGCAACGGCGGAGATCGGCGTGATGCAGGAGCGCGTGGCCTGGCCATCGATATGCACCGTACAGGCGCCGCATTGCGCCGCGCCGCAGCCGAACTTGGTGCCGTGCAGGCCGACGACCTCGCGGATCGCCCACAGCAAGGGCATGTCGGGATCAGCGTCGATCGTGGCGGCTTTGCCGTTGAGCGTGAACGAAATCGCCATAAGAAAACTCCCACCGGATTGAGGTAAGCGAGTGAACAAACAGGGCTCCGAGCGATGCGGCCCGGAACGGGCGGGTCGGCAGCGGAGTGATCGCCTCGAAAGGCACGGACGCTGCGATATATGGAATGCGGGCGAAGGATTCTAAGGCATTCGAGGCCGCCGCTTCTGCCAAGGGAGCTGGACAGCCGCAAATCGACCCCCCCTGCGGGTAGAGTACGAATGTTGCGGGTAAGATGCGAATAAGGACACGCCAAAGTGAGCCTGGGCGATCAGGTCGCGCGCGATCCTGCCGCGCCGCGGCCAGGTGAGGGTGGGGGCGTCATGAATGCTCGAGCGATTGCTTCGTCGCAGAGTTTATCCTCGGGCCGCGCGAAGCGCGGACCCGTGGGCTCCTAGCAGGCTGCGGAAAAAATCAGTCTTGGGGAGCGATTTGTCGGATCATGACGCGGGGCTCTCCCTATAGTTGCAGAGATCCAGTCCCCCGGGGAGATTTATTTCGTCGATTTGCCGGTTTT
>Ga0306924_10002062_pt1 | contig 18800 bp, 21 predicted proteins | sample sta12Can44000111_FD_203756 | JGI IMG/M metagenome (GOLD analysis project Ga0306924, IMG submission 203756) | Lab enrichment of tropical soil microbial communities from Luquillo Experimental Forest, Puerto Rico - statanox.12C.anox.44.000.111 (v2)... | ecosystem: Environmental > Terrestrial >...
GATGGTTGCTGCCTTCCGGGTTGGTTCTGTATGGTGGACTCGGACAATAATTTTAAAGGATGTTGCCCCGACACTCCTTGTTTCGACGCCGGCGGAGACTCAGCCTGTTGCGGTGTTGAAGAGGTGTGCTGCGGAGAAAAGACTTGTATACGCCAATCAACAGACCCCTGTGCTACCTGCGGAGAGTCCTGCTCCGATACACAGATTTGCTGTAGCCCGAAGGGAATGAAGCCTTATTGTACCGACGCATCTTCTGACTCAAAGAATTGCGGCTCCTGCTCCAATGTTTGCTCTACGGGCCAAATCTGCCTTAATGGCAATTGTTGGCACGCGACTCCGCCGTGCAAGGGTAAGGCGGTAGTTAGCGCACCAGGGACAGCCCTCGGCCTGTCGTTACTTGGTGATGAAGAAGCGGCATATGTAGCCGCTTACCAAGATGCCGAGAGGCAATGTAGAAAAAGGGCGGATGATTGTATTGGAAAGTGTTTATTATCGCCTGTTGTTACATCTTGTCAACCCGGTGTTATCCCCGGTCAAAAACTTTTTGAACACCATGGTTTGTCGACCACCTGCGAGCTACCTTTCACTTGTGGGTGCTTTTGCCAATGACCCGGAAGGTGGGAGCGACCCGCCGCTCTCTGCTTTGAGCAAACTTCGCGACAAGAACGAAAGACTTGGCGCGAGGTCAGCGAGAAAACGAGGCCGGATTTGAGGCATATTCTTGGCTGCTTCATTGAGTGCATTTGTAGCGGAATGGCCGAGCCACGTAATCGAGGCCGAGCTTGCGCCCGCGGCCAAAGTCTCGGGTTGAAATTAGGACTGACGAAGTCGCAGTAGGAACCATGATTGCGCATAGCCCCCTGCAGGGACCCGGACGAGCGGCTTGCCCGCATCCGTCTCCTGCCTCAGGTGATGAGTCTCTATAAAAGCAGCGGTCACTACTGCAGTCCGCGCCACAGAATCGGGCTAGTGGGTTGTAGGAGGAACGAAATGGACATGCCAGGATTTACTGCAGAAACCTCGGTCTACGTCACCCGCAACCGCTACTTCGGAGCAGCGCATTACATTGCCCTGGGAGGGGGAGTAGTTATTACGGCAGCAATCTTTTTACGAGGAGGTTACCGCTATTGCTCCCAAATCTGCCAGGGTGATCCTGACTGCATTCAATGCTGTATGTGTCTTGCCCATGGCGGACATCCTTCGCAATGTTGCTTCTGACATCCAAGATGCTGTCAACCTATCTCGATGAGAGGAGGTTGCAATGAGCCTACCGGGCGACGCTTCGTTCGGTGAGCGGCAAGGCATCTACCTTGCTACGAATGTCGCGGCACCGACTGGCCAGCTTACCTGCGTATCGGCCGCTTTCGGCATCGACTGCTATCCGATGTGCGTGATCTTCGCCGACGCGCGCTGCCGCCGTGCCCGCCGCACAGCATCGATTGCTTGCCGATCTGCATCCTCATCGCCGAGAACCACTGCCGGCGTCTGTGCGAAGGGATTGGCGTGCTGGCTTGAATGCCGGGAGCCGACCCTCTCCGACAGAGCGCAGCCAGCCGATGGCGGGCCAGTACCAGTAACGTCCATCAGCCAGGAGGATTCGGTGCGCTTGCATCGTTCATTGCCGAGGCTGCTCTCTTCAAGAGCAGCGGCACGTATCGCACGACATTTGCCCCGATCGGCACCGAGAGCGGGGTTTCACAGCAACGATTGATTGGTGCTTGCGCTGGTACTTATGCTGGCCGTGCCTCATTTGCTTTCCCCTGGGGGGATGTGCGTGGCACCTCTGTTGGAGGCCGCTTCCGGCGTCAGGCCTGGTCGCAGGGCCCGGTCCGGTCGGGCCGGGCGATCCGATCGAAGGGGGTTGCTCGCAGGGGAGTTGGTGCAAACGGGCGCCCTAGCGCGCCGCAACCCGAACCGAAGGAGGAACAATCTATGACAATGCCGGGATTTACCGCGGAGGCTGCGCTTTTGAGAACGCGGAACCGGTCTTACGTGGCAGGTCACCCAAGCATCTTGGCAGGTGACGGGCAAATTTCCCCGCAGTTCGTTTCACCTCCCTGCGCCTGCTACGATGAATGGTACCCGCGTTTGAACCTTGGCTGGAGAGTGTGTTACTGCAGGTTCCCTGTTCCCATACCCCCAACCCCGACCGGGATTTTTTCCCCAACGTGAGGATGCTGCTGCGTTGGGCCACTATTCTTATGTACTTCCAATAGCGAGGTCGGCAGAGATGTTCTTTCCGGTAGGTTTCGGCCAGGGCCGTATGGGCCCCGGGCGATCCGATCGCAGGAGGGCGATCACGTGACGCGCATTCCCGCGCGCTGCATCTCGATGCAGGAGGAACAGCCTATGACAATGCCAGGTTTTACCGCGGAGGCGAGCTTCGCGCGGACGACCGGGTTCTGGAAGACCGAGGCGTTCGCGCCTGCGGCGGCTCGCGAGGCGCGGGTGGTGCCGCAATTCTGTTACTGCAATCCGGACAGCAGCTACTGCACGTGCTGTGTCTGCGCTCCCGGTTACGGCTGCTGGTGCACAACCCACCACTTGATTCGCGCTCTGGCGTGACCGTTCATCCGGCCATCCGTTCCAATCTCGCCAGCAGGGAGACGAGTGATGAGGCTTCCGGCCCTCGCCGCGGAATGCATGAGGGTTCAAGGAGGTCCCGCGAGGCGGTCGGCGGAGTACAGCGCAGTGCGGGACTAAGTGAAACCAACAGGAGAGAAGCCATGACAATGCCGGGATTCAATGCAGAGACTGCTCTGTATAGAACAAGCGGCTGCTACCGATCGCTCGGGACGGTCGCCCCACCCGCCGGCGCCGTGCCACAATTGGTCGACCCGACCGGCACCGTATGCGGACCATGCATCCGCCCCGGGTACCGAGTCTGCCACAGATGCTTCTTCGAGCCCCCGCACTGCATTTATTGGTTACAACAGTGTTGGGTATTTTGATGACAGCGCTGGAACCCGAAGGCTAAAGGTGCCGCCGTATTACGACGAGCGATCAATGATGCAAGGAGCAGGGAAATGACCCTCCCGGGATATACAGCGGAAGTTACATTATATAGATCGACCCAAGCCTATCGGCTCTCCGTGGTCTCAGGAGACAGTACGGAGCGAGTCGACCCAGCGCTGTCTCTGGGCGCTCTTAGGCCATCGCCTTGGTCCAGGATACTTACGTTACTGTGTTGCGAGGAGTGCTGGCAACGAGGTGAGCCCTGCGTTCCGAGTGACGGGGGCTGCCTATGCGTTCCGGCTGTCCCGCCGCTCGGGGGCGGCGCTACCTCCGTGGATTAGCGGCGCCGTCTCCACCAGGCAAAAGCGGTGCGTTCCCAAGCATGATGTTTTGCCAATCGGAAAATTTCACGGGCAGCGGCGACTTGAGCTTCGCCCTCAGCCGCGGCCGATATACGGCATTTTCGTCGCCATCACGGTCATGAACTGGACATTGGCGTCGAGCGGCAGGGTGGCCATATAGACGACCGCGCGTGCGACATGCTCGACATCCATGCGCGGCTCGCCTTCGATGCGGCCGGTCGCCTGCAGGCGGCCGCGCGCGGTGTCTTCGTTACGGCTCGTCGCGGCATTGCCGATGTCGATCTGGCCGCAGGCGATGTCGTAATCGCGCCCGTCGAGCGACAGCGAGCGGGTGAGCCCGGTCAGCGCGTGCTTGGTCGACGCGTAGGGCGCGGAGTGGCGCCGCGGCACCTGCGCCGAGACCGAGCCATTGTTGATGATGCGCCCGCCCTGCGGTCGCTGGTCCTTCATCATCCGGTAGGCCTGCTGCGCGCACAGGAACGAGCCGGTCAGATTGGTCGCGACGACATTCGACCATTGCTCGAAGGTCAGATCCTCGAAAGCGATGCCGCGAGTGCTGGTGCCGGCATTGTTGAATAAGAGATCGATGCGGCCATAGGTCTGCTTGACCTTGTCGAACAGCGCGGCGACCGATGCCGAATCGCGCACATCGGTCGGGACGATCAGCGTCCGGGGCGGCTGAGCGGTCGCGAGTGAGGCGGTCTCCTCCAGCATCTCGCGGCGGCGGCCGGCCAGCACTACCGAGAACCCCGCCTCGATGAGCGCCAGCGCCGAGGCGCGGCCGATGCCGCTTCCGGCGCCGGTGGTGACCGCTATCTTGCCAGAACCTTCCATTTCTCTGCTCCTATAATTGATTGGCGAAGCAACCCTCTTGATTGTCGCCCCGGCGGAGGAGACTGTAGAAAAATCGTCGATTTACCTAGATCACCGTTGTGCGTCCTTCGAGACGGCCGCTTCGCGGCCTCCTCAGGATGAGGAATTTTCGTAATGCTATCAAAAAGCTACCTCATGCTGAGGAGCGCCCGCAGGGCGCGTCTCGAACCACGCACGATCGCACTGTGGCTGTTCTTCGCGGCGTGATACAATTTCCTGACAGCCTCTTCGCCGGGACGATTGGAAGGCGTTTTCCAAGCCGCGGTCCCGATTTGTTACATGCTCAATTGCTGCACTGAGACAGAGCGACTGGGTGAGACGAGTTCGTGTCGCGCCGCAATCAGCGCCAATTCGCTGCTCCCGCTCCGCATCGTCGCTTCGACGACGCCGTAAATCGCGGCGATCGTCCTGGAGAAGGCTTCCGGCAGCGTTGCGCCTCTGAGCAGCCAGCCGAGAAACAGTGCTGCAACCGCATCGCCGCAGCCGGTCGCTTCGATCGGCAGCAGCGGCGTTTCCGCCGCCCAGACGCCGTCGGGTCCCGCCGCAAGCGCCGCGACGCGGTCGCGCCCGACCTCGAAGCTCGTGACGAGAACGATGCCGGGGCCTCTTCCCCGCAGCTCTGCCGCGGCGGCCGCCGCCTCCGCCAGGCTGCCGATCGGGCGGCCGGTCAGCCATTCGAGTTCGAAAATGTTCGGCGTAATGATGTCGGCCGCTGCGATCGCCCGGTCGCGGTAGAATTCCGGGATGCCGGCGCGGACATACCAGCCCGGGCCGACATCGCCCATGACCGGGTCGCAGGTGAACAGCGCCCGCGGGTTGGCCTGCTTGACCCGGGCGACGATGTCGAGCAGCACCGGTCCGGCCTCGGCCTCGCCGAGATAGCCCGAAAGCACCGCATCGCAGCGCGGCAGAATGCCCAATTCGGCAATGCCTTCGAACAAGGCCGCGATCTCGTGCGCCGGGACCGCGGTACCGCGCCACTTGCCGTAGCCGGTGTGGTTCGAGAACGCGACGGTGTTGAGCGACCACGTCTCGCAACCGAGAAGCTGCAGCGGGAACAGCGCTGCCGTGTTGCCGACATTGCCGCAGGCGACCCAAGACTGGATCGAGAGCACGGTCGGCATGTCAGCATCGTCCTCGCGCTTCGAGGCGGTCGAACACGTGCTTCAAATCGAGAAAGATGATCACGCCGCTGACGATGAACAGCGCCAATCCGGCCGCGTGCATCGCGCCGCTCTCCCAGGCATGCGCGATGAACAGGCCGGCGAGACCGATGACGGCAAAAAGCGGCACGATGACCGCGAGGTTCCACATATCCTCGACGAGCAGAAGATGAACGAGGTCCGGGCTGCCGCCGTCGAGCTGTTGCTTCAGCCGTAGAAAGGCGAGCGCAATCGCTGCGAGGCTGAGGATCATCCCGCAGGCGTAATCGCCGGGCCGCTCCGCGCCGCTGGCGGCAAAGGCGCCGATGACGGCGAGCAGCGCGAGAACCAGGAGCTGCCCCCAGAAACCGAACCATAACCAGAACGCACGCTCCGCGCTCTCGGACGGGCGAGGCCCCTCCTCCCTCCCGCTCTCGGGCGGGGCATCATGCATCTCCGCGTCCCTGATCTGCAGCTCGGTTGCCGGGCTCATCCGCCTGTTCTACAATCGTTAGGCCAGTGTCGGGTAGGCGGATGGCCGGATCAAGCCAGATCAAGCGCCGGGCGCCGATGCTGGCGTTGGCCCCGCCGGCTGACCGCCGGCGCGATCGAGAATTCGCGTTGCGTGATCGAGCCGGCGGCGACGCTGCCTGCTAGTCGGCGAGGGCGGCAGCCTCCTCGCCGGCAGCGACGGCGCGCGGGATGTGCAGCCAGAATAGCGAGATCACCGCCGACACCAGCGAACACAAAGCGAGGGCATAAAGCCCGCCGGAAAAGCTGCCGGTGAGATTCTTGGCCCAGCCGACGAGCGAGGGGCCGAAGAAGCCGCCGAGATTCCCGAGCGAGTTGATCCATGCGATGCCGGCGGCGGCGGCGCTGCCGGTCAGAAACATCGTCGGCATCGACCAGAACGGTCCCTTGGTCCCATAGAAGCCGATCGCGGCGATCGTGATGCCGGCAAGCGACCACCATGTCCCGATCGTCAGCCCGGCCATAACCAGCCCGACGGTCGAGATGACGCAAGTCGTGAACAGGCTCCAGCGCCGCTCCCCGGTGCGGTCCGACAGCCAGCCACAGAATACCATGCTGATCGCGCCGCAGATGTAGGGGATCATCGTCAGCCAGCCGACCTGCATGTTGCTGACCCCGAGCTCCTTGATGATTTGCGGCAGGAACAACAGCATGCCGAGGCTGGCGGTGACGATCCCGATATAATTGAGCGACAGCATCATCACCTTGGGGTCGAAGAACGCTCGCAGCACGCCTGATCCATGCTCGGCCTCGATCAAGCGGCGCTCGTGCGCCATCCGGGTATCGAGCCACCCGCGCTCCTCGGCATTGAGCCATCGCGCCTCGCTCGGGCGGTCGGTCAGGTAAAAGAACACGGCAATGCCGATCAGCACCGTCGGAATGGCCTCTACGATATACATGACCTGCCATCCCCGGAGGCCCCACAGCCCGTCGAGCCCCAGCAGCGCGGTCGAGACCGGCGCACCGCTTGCCACTGCGATCGGCAGCGCCAGCGTGAAACCGGAGTTGATGCGGGCGCGGTGCCGGTCGGGAAACCAATAGGTGAAATAAAGCACGAAGCCGGGGAAAAGCCCGGCCTCGGCAAGCCCCAATAGGAAGCGGATCGCCATAAAGCTGTATGGCCCGGTGGCGAGGGCAGTCGCGCCCGAAATAATCCCCCAGGTGATCATGATGCGCGCGATCCAAATGCGCGCGCCGACCTTTTCAAGGATGATGTTGCTCGGCACCTCGAACAGGACATAACCCCAGAAAAAGGCGCCGGCCGCCATGCCGTACCACGCCGCATCGAGACCGAGATCCTTGTTCATTGTCAGCGACGCGAAGCCGACATTGATGCGGTCGAGGTAACAGAAGAAGTAGGTCAGAACGGCAAAGGGCAGGATGCGCAGATAGACTTTGCGCATCGTCGATTGTTCGACGGTCCGGGTCACATCATCCTCTGAAAAGCTGGCTCGCCGCGGTAACTAGCGCCGCTGCCGTGACTTGGCAACCAAACGTTTGGTATTGCAGGGTTGCAAATTAGTAACCAATCTAATTATAAGCGTGCCTTACAATTAGATTGCATGGATCGGGTTGGCGGCGGCAGCGTTAAGTGCGCGAAGCGTTGGGCACGACAAGGGGTCACAAAATGGCGAGCATCCCCGACAATTACCTGGACCTGCTGCAGGAGAAGAAGGCGTTTGCCAATTTGGCGACAGTCAGGGCGGATGGATCACCACAGGTGACCCCGGTCTGGGTCGATTACAGCGGCGGGCTCATCCGCTTCAACACGGCCAAGGGCCGGGTCAAGGCGCGCATTCTGAAACCCGGATCGCCGGTTGCTCTTGCGATCATGGACCCGGAAAATCCCTACCGCTATATCCAGATCCGGGGCCGGGTGCGGCGCGTTCTCGAACAAGGCGCCGACGCGCATATCGACGCGCTCGCCAAGAAGTACCTCGGCAAGGACAAATATCCGTTCCGGCAGCCGGGTGAGGTGCGTCTGATGTACGAAGTCGAGCCGCTGTCGGCCTCCGGGATGGGCTAGCCGGCGCGTTTGGCGGCGATCGCGTCGCTCCTGAGCTTGGCGGACTGGGCCGGGATGTCGATGCCGTAGAGACGAGCGGCGTTCTCGCCCAAAATCTTGCGCTTGGTGTCGAGCGTCAAATCGACGTGATATTCCTGTTTGATATCCTCCGGCAGCTCGAAGGCCATGAACTTGTCGATCAGCCATTTGGGAGACCAGATCGCATAATCGCTGCCGAAGAGGAGCTTGTCCGGACCGAGCCAGAACAGCAGATTGGCGATGATCTCGCCGAAATATTTCGGGCGCAGATGGACAAAGGCCATCGCTACCGAGAGCCCGGCATAGACATTCGATTCCTGTGTCGCGATCCAGCAGAAATCATCCAATCTCGGCAGACCGACGTGCTCGACGATGAAGTTCAAGTCGGGAAAATCGGTGGCCGCATAATCGACGTCGCGGACATCGAAGGCGTCGGCACTCAGCGGGTAGACCGTCGGCCCCTTGTGCACGTGGATGTTCTTGACGCCCGATTCCTGGGCCAGCGCCAGGTATTTGGAGGCCCACGGATCATTGAGGCGCCAGCCGCGCGAGCCTCCTCGCCACTCGGCCGTATAGAGCTTGAGCCCGCTGATCGGGTACTCCGCCATCATCCGGCGAAACGCGTCGAAGCCGGCCTCTTCGTCGCGCGGATCGAACGAGCCGCACAATAAAAAGCGGTCCGGATGCTTGGCCTTGATGACGCTGTTCTGGAGGTGAGTATTGAAGCCGTTCTTGTAGAACTCGTAGAGATAGGTCGAGTTCAGGATCGCCATGTCGACATAGCCGCTGCGGAACAGGTCGTTGACCAAAACCTCTTCGCCATAGCGGCAAAATTTATCGAACGCCCACACCTCATCGGCCGGGCTCAAGCCGCTGTGAAAGGCGTGAAAGCATTTGATCCAGCTCTCCCCGTGCCTGGTTTTCCAATTCTCGGGGTTGGCGTCCCAAAAATGCATGTGACCGTCGATAACGAAGATGTCGTGTCCATCATGACTGTACATCTGCCCCTCCTGCGGTGGCGCGGCGCTTGGCGAGCACGGCGCGGCAAAAAGCGCCATTGGCCTCCAGCGAAACGCGAACGGTGCGGGCGTCGCGGTAATACGCTTCGAGCCGCTCGACCGGCATTGGCTTGCCGCCGGGATCGACAATCAATCGGGCGTTTGGGCCGAGGTCGTGACCGAACTCGGCGCGACGCTCGAGATATCGCCTCAAGGTCTCGGCTGATCCACCCTTCACCTGCGGCGCTCCCGTCTGCCGGATCACAAAGGTCTCCGCCTCCGGCGTCACTTCGCCGATGCGCAGCGAGCAAATCACGGCGGCAGAACAACCGGCCTCCCGCAGCTCGCGCAACAGGCGTTCCTGCCGGCTGAGAAACCCCTTGCGCAGAAAAACTCCCCGCAGTGCTGCAAGGCCATCGCCACCTTCGCCGGCGAAGGCATCCGCGAACGGCTTCCCGGCACTCACGGCGGCCTCGATCTCGGCGGCGGCACAATGATCGCCGAGCTGGACGCTGACCGCCCCGATGCCCTCCACGCCGAGCAGGGCGTGGCGAATATCCTCCGCCATCATGTAGGCGAAGTTGACCGCGCACCAGCTGGTCGGCAGCTGCAGCGTGACGAAGACATGGCCATCATGGATTTCCAGCGAGCGGATGAAGCCCAACTGGAGGAGCGGCTCGTCCAATTCCGGGTCGAGCACCCGCCCGAGCCGCTCCAAAATCGCCGCGCGATCGTAACCGGACGGCAATTCGCATTCGGGGAATAGAGGGGAGCGAACCATGTGCGGACGCTCGACACAGCCAATGCGGGATCGCGACAACGACTATAAAGGAGCGCGGCGCCTGCAGCGAGAGCCATGGCGCCATTCCCTCGTAGCTTGCCAATCGCGCCGAATGCGGCGAGGCTGAGCGGGTAATCAGCGAAGGAGAAAGTCATGCACTGGACCGATCGGCGGCGGCGTTTTCGGGCGATCCTCAAAGGCGATCGCTGCTATCACCCCGCCTCGGTATTCGACCCGCTGTCGGCGCGCATCGCGCAGGATCTCGGTTTCGAGGTCGGCATGTTCGCAGGTTCTACGGCCTCGCTGACAGTCCTCGGCGCGCCCGATCTGATCCTTATCACGCTGAGCGAATTCGCCGGGCAGGCTTACCGCATCAACCGTGCCTTCGACCTGCCGCTGCTGGTCGACGCCGATCATGGCTACGGCAATGCGCTCAATGTCATGCGCACGGTGCAGGAACTCGAGAGCGCGGGTGTCGCGGCGCTGACCATCGAGGACACCGTGCTGCCGCGGCCCTACGGTCCCGGCGGCCGCGGCCTGACCTCGATCGAGGAAGGCGTCGGCCGCATGCGCGCAGCGCTTGCCGCAAGGCAGGATCCGGATCTGATCATCGTCGGCCGCACGATCGCGATGGGGGCGACCGGCACCGAGGATGCGCTTGCCCGCGCCAAGGCCTATGCCGCGGCCGGTGTGGATGCGTTTTTCTTTGTCGGCATCACCGAACGCGCGCAACTCGAAGCCGCTGCGGCGGCGATCGACATTCCGATCATCATGGGCGGCGGCGCCCCCGAGCTGTCCGACCGCGACTGGCTGGCGACCCGGCGGGTGCGCGTCGCGCTACAAGGCCATCAGCCGATCATGGCGGCGGCGCAGGCCGTGCACGACACGTTGAAGGCATTGCGCGACGGGGTGCGGCCGCGGGATCTGAAGGGCGTGCCGCCGGCCGAGTTCATGGCGAAAGCGACGCGTGACGCGGACTACAAGGGGTGGACCAAGGAATTCCTCGGCGGCTGAAAGATTACGGCCCCTATGCCGCGACTTACTACCGATGCAAGCCGTTCGTGAGCTGATCCTACGTGCTTCGAGATGCACCCTTCGGGCGCTCCTCAGCATGAGGCAATCCTTTCGATGGCATTATGAAAAATGCCTCATCCTGAGGAGGTCGCAAAGCGGCCGTCTCGAAGGACGCACCTACGCCGATCCAGCCGATCGTCGATTTTTTCACCACCTTCTGCGGCAGCGATGTTGAAATCTCTCGATGGCCGCGAAAGGTGGTGACCGATGGAAACGGTGGGGCTCGGCTTTTGCTTCGAGGATTTGCCGGTCGGACGGCAGTTCAAGACAATCGGCCGCACCGTCACCGAGGCCGACATCACCAATTTCGTCAACTGCACCGGCATGGTCGAGGTGCTGTTCACGAACCTCGAGTTCCTCGCGCATGAATCGGACGTCAAACAGCGGCTGGCGCCGGCGGCGCTCGTTTATGCCTTTGCCGAAGGGCTGCTGGTGCAATCGACAATGCAGCACACGGGCTTCGCGTTTCTGCACATGGAATTGAATGTCGAGAATCCGGTCTTTGCCGGCGACACGATCCACGCCGAATGCGAGGTCGTCGAGGCGCGGCGCAGCAGGAGCCGCCCTGACCGCGGCCTCGTGCGCACCCGCATCCACGTCAAGAAGCAGGACGGCACCGTCGCGCTGACCTACACGCCGCTACGCATGGTCAAATGTCGAGAAATCAGAGTCTGATCAAACCAGTCCCATGGCGCTGGGTTTGCCGGCTTCGTTCGTATTGAACGCCGCTTCCCATACGGCGATCCTGCCATCGCGCATGACCCAGATTTCGACGCCGCGGCCGGTCATTTTGGCGCCCGTCAACCGGTCTTCCCACTCGCCTTCCCAATAATTGGCGATTGTGTCGCCCATCAAGGCGCGGAACTCCTTGCGCAGACGATAATCCTTTTGCCGCTCGCTGCGGCCGCGGAACAGCTTTTCGAGCGCCGCCTTGCCACGGAACTCCGGCAGGTCGCCAAAGCGCACGATGCAATCGTCGGTAAAACCGGCAAGCAGCTCCGGGATGTCCCACGGCATGAACAAGGATTCGACATGTGTGACGAAGGCGCGCGCTTCTTCGATCGTGCAGGGATTGCGATCCGCCATGGCCGCCTCTCAGGTCCGAAGGACTTTGCGGATGCGGTGGTTGTTGGTGTCGCCGATATAGATCGAGCCGTCGGCGGCGACTGCCGCGCCGTGCGGGCGGTCGAGCGCGGCCGCAAGCGCCGGGCCGCCGTCACCGTCGCCCCCTTGCCGGCCGCTCCCGGCGATCGCCACGACCGTTTGCGTGCGCAGGTCGACCCGGCGGATCGCATGATTCTCGGTATCGACGACCAAGAGATTGCCGTCGCGGTCGATCGCCAGCTCCTTCGGCGCGTTGAACGCTGCGGCAATCGCCGGGCCGCCGTCGCCGCTGTAGGCCCTAGCGCCCGTACCGGCGATGGTCGTGATGATGCCGGTATGAGGATCGACCGCACGCAACGTGCTGCCCTGCCGCTCGAGGACATAGACCGTGCCGTCGGGGGCGACCTTGACAGCGCGCGCGCCATGAATTCCGGCGGCGGGAGCCGGTCCGCCGTCGCCTGTATGTTCGGCTTCACCGGTACCGGCGAAAGTCCAGATGATCCCCGAGCCGAGGTCGACGACGCGGACGCGGTGATCGGCGACATCGGCGATGTAGAGCCGGCTCTGCGCGGGGTCGAGCGCCAGACCATTCGGCTCAACCATCACTGCTTGCGACGCCGGCCCATCATCGCCGCCGAAACCCGACACGCCGTTGCCCGCGAAGGTGGTGACAATGCCCGAGGATCCATCGATCCGGCGGACACAATGGTTGTGCCGGTCGGCGATATAGATGTTTCCGGTCTTGTCGACGGCGATGCCGTACGGCTCGTTAAAGCAGGCTCGGGCAGCGGGTCCGCCATCGCCCGAATAGCCGGCTTCGCCGCAGCCGCCGACGGTCGTGATGATATCGGTGCGCGCGTCGACGCGGCGGATGCAGTGATTGAATGTGTCTGAGAAATAGAGATTGCCGACAGCATCAAAGCCGACATCGAACGGCCCATTCAACAGGGCTCTTGTCGCCGGTCCGCCGTCTCCGGCGTAGCCCCGTTCGCCGGTTCCCACTGCCGTTGTGATGATCCAGGACTGGTCTGCCATCGCCGAAGACCCCCGCAGCTCGCAATCGCCAATCCTAACACTGCGAAGGCGATGCTCAAGCGGCGGGAGATCGGCGTTCGTGTGATCCCCTTTGCGACCGGACAGCGGGCGGGTAAAACAATGTCATGTCTCCTCCCCATCTTTCGATGCGCAGTACGTTTTCCGTCTTCGCAGCGATCTTCGCGGCGATGATAGTGCTTGGTGCCGCGCCACCCGAGCACGCCGACACGACCTCCCTTACCGGTCAGCTACTGATTGCATCACCGAGTATTGGCGATCCGCGTTTTGCGCATACGGTCATCCTGATGATCAAACACGATAATGCAGGCGCCTTTGGCATCACCATCAATCGGCTGGTCGGCGAACGCTCGATCGTCGAGCTATTGGACGCGAGCGGGAATGAGGCCAAGGAAATTTCCGGGACCGTGCGCGTCTTTGCCGGCGGCCCGGTGCAACCGGAGCTCGGTTTTGTCGTGCACAGCGCCGAATACCGGCGCGATGGAACCATCGACGTCGATGGCCGCGTGGCAATGACCGCCAGCCGCGAGATCCTGCGCGACATCGGCCAGCATCAGGGCCCGCAAAAAAGCCTCTTTGCGCTCGGCTATGCCGGCTGGGGACCCGGCCAGCTCGAGGGCGAGCTGGCACGCCATGATTGGTTCACGACCCCCGAGGAGCCAAAGCTCGTCTTTGACGACGATCGCGGCAATTTGTGGGAGGAAGCAATGGCGCGCCGCACGCGTGATTTATGAATTTCGCACCGCGCTGAGCGGCGGTTAAAACAAATCGTCTCGTTCCATGCTGGCAAGTACCGCGGCTGCGGCGCGAGTTGCATCGTCATTGTCGCCGCGCGACCGAGCTTGCAGCTCGACGACCTGCTGCTGCAGCGCGTAGGCTTCGGCGCGGTCGCCTTCCTGCCACAGGACCGCGGCGAGGTTGCTCATCGCGCTGATGCTGTCCGGATGTTCTTCCCCGAATTCCCTGACCACGGTTGCAATAACGAATTCGAGGAGGCCGTTAGCCCCGGCGAAATCCCCTTGCGCCGCGATGGTTCCGGCGAGGTTGTTGATCGCCCGCAGGGTTTCGAGGTCGGTGTCGCCGAAGAGCGCCCGCCGCCCGCTAACGACCTCCTCCTGCAGCCGCCGCGCCTCCGCGAGGTTGCCTTGCGCACCCAATGTGACCGCGAGCTTTCCGATCGCCTTCAGGGTGTCGGGATGCCGCTCGCCCAGGTGCCGGCGCCGACCTTCGACGACCTTTTCCTCGAGCTGCCGCGCTGCGATCAGCCGCCCCTGCGCCCACAGGCAGTCAGCGAGATCGAGCATGGCCGTGAGGGTCTTGGGATGATCCTCGCCGAGCGCCAGGCGCCTTTCCGCGACCAGGCGCTCCTGCGCCTCGTATGGACCATTTGTATCGCTCATCGCCGCGGCGCGAACTCGGCCTAATCTAATCGAAATCTGCAGCCAGGGTCGCGCGAACGGGCTCAGGCAGCAATGCCATATGCCCGTAATTCGGATGGTCGAAACCGGCGATTATTTGAGTACCCGGCGTCTTGAACCGCGCGATCCGACCCGCGGTGAATGGGAACTTGATGAACTGGACCGACGAGGCTTTGCCTTCGGGGCTGGTGTTCTCGCGCGTCGCATCGGGCTCGCCGCGGATGCGTTCCTCGGCGACATCGAGAAAGACGTGGTTTTCGATCCCGCCCAGGCGCATCAGCACAGAATTGCGGCGCCCCGGGTCGTCGATCTCGAACATCACCGTCGCAACCAACTCGCGGCCCTGAGGAATGAGCGGATTGTATGCGGCGAGCTCGTCTTCGAGCTGCGCATCCCCGCCCTTCTCGATGTGCAGCATCTCCTGCACCTGATGCCGCATCGTGTCGTAATTCTCGAAATAAAACCCCGCAAACGGGCCGACTTCGAGCCGGCGCTGCCGTTTGATCTCGGTAATCCGTCTGCGCTCCGCACCTCTAATGGCGGCGTATTCGGCGAGCGGCAGGATGTCCTCGCGCGTCAGTGAGCGTTTGTCGGCGACTGATGTCTGCGTCATGGCATTCTCACTTTTGCATCCGACCATGCGCCCGCGATCCCATAGGCACGGGCCATCAGCTCGACCGGGTGCAGGGCGCGGTCGGGTAGCGGAGCCGTCTCGTCATTCGCCAGCATTCCCATTTCTTGCGCGATATGCATGCCGGCGAGCGGGCATTCCGAAGCGAGAAACGGCTTCGCATTCTTCAATGCTTGGCGTGCGACCGGTCTGCCGACCTTGATGGCGGTCTCGAAATTACCCTTGAGCACGCCCCACGACCCACCATGGCCGGAGCAACGCTCGATCACCGCGACATCGGCCTCGGGCAGGAAGCGCAGCATCTCGGCGGCCTTTTGTCCCATGTTCTGCGCGCGCGCATGACAGGCGATTTGGACCGTGACCCCGCCGTCCAACGGCGAAAGTCCGGGCGCAAGGCCTTCCTTGCGGGCGATGTCGACGATGTATTCGCTGATGTCGAAGGTTGCCTTGGCGAGTTTCTCGACTAGCGGGTCACCCGGCAGGATCAACGGCCACTCGAATTTGAGCATCAGCGCGCAAGACGGAACCAGCGCGATAATGTCGTAACCCTTGTCGATCCAGGGACCGAGCGCCGCGGCCACCCGGCTCGCCGATCGCGCCACTGCGGCGAGGTCACCCTGCTCGAGTTGCGGCATCCCGCAGCATCGCGGATACAGCACCTCGGTTTCGACCCCGTTGCGGGCGAGGACGGCGCGGGTCGCCTCGCCGATGCTCGGGTTGTTGTAATTGACAAAACAGGTCGCATAGAGCACCGCCTTGCGGCCGTACGCCGGCGCCGTGCTATCGACCGAGAGCGCCGAGCTCTTCGACCGCATCACGAAGGTGCGCCCGTGATATTTCGGCAGCGCCGCATTGCGGTCGATGCCGGCCACCTTCTCGAGCAGCGGACGAGTCAGTCGGTTTCTGCTGTCCCCGGCCCAGTTGACGACCGGCGCGGCGGCGCCGGCCAAGCGTCCGTTGCGATCAGTCTTGGCGAGCTCGCGTTGCTGCCGCGGGATGCGCCCCTCGCGCAGCTCCACCGTCCGGTACCGCAGCATCACATACGGGAAATCGACGTTGAACTCGTGCGGCGGGACGTAAGGGCACTTGGTCATGAAGCACATGTCGCAAAGCGTGCAGGCATCGACGACCTGCCGGTAATCGGCGGGTGCGACGGTATCGAGCTCACCGCTCTCCGAATTATCGATCAGGTCGAACAGCCGCGGGAATGCATCGCAAAGATTGAAGCAACGCCGACAGGTGTGACAGATGTCGAAGATGCGCCGCATCTCGGCTTCGGTTTTGTTCCGATCCGAGAAGGCCGGATCTTCCCACGCAATGACGTGCCGGGTTGGGGCCTCCAGACTGCCTTCGCGCATCACCAGCCTCGTGCGGGCTTATTAGCTAACAAAAGGAGGCGCCGAAGGCTCCCCGCTCCCGCGCCCCCGCATTCGTGCTTTCTAAAGGCCGCTAGCCGCTCAGAGGATGTCGAGAGCCTTCTGGAAGCGGCCCGCGTGAGACTTCTCGGCCTTTGCGAGAGTCTCAAACCATTCTGCGATCTCCTCAAACCCTTCTTCGCGGGCCGTGCGTGCCATCCCCGGATACATGTCGGTGTATTCGTGGGTCTCGCCGGCGATCGCCGCGCGCAGATTGTCCGGGGTTGCACCGATCGGCGTTCCGGTCACCGGATCACCGACCTCCTCGAGATATTCGAGGTGGCCATGGGCGTGGCCCGTCTCGCCCTCGGCGGTGGATCGGAACACCGCCGAGACGTCATTGAACCCCTCGATGTCGGCTTTCTGGGCAAAATAGAGATAACGGCGGTTGGCCATGCTCTCGCCGGCGAACGCCGCTTTCAAATTCTCTTCGGTCCTGGACCCCTTAAGTGACGCCATCCGTCTTTCCATCCTTTCACGATGGGGGCCGCGACAAGCGGCTCAATCCCATAGTTCGGGATATAGATCGCGGATGGGTGGCTTCAATAGATTAGAATGATATTAAATATTATAAGCGGCTCTCCGGGCGTACCCGGACGATGACCTCGACGCAATGGATCTCGGTTCCCGACGGGGGTAGCGGAAGCCCGCTGACGATCAAGTCGTGGCCCGGAATATCCTGCAGCTGACCGGTCGCTTCGCAAAAGAAGTGATGATGATCGGAAGTGTTGGTGTCAAAATAGGAGCGTCCGGGCTCGACGACAACTTCGCGCAACAGCCCGCAATCGGTGAACTGATGCACCGTGTTGTAGACGGTCGCGAGGGATACCCCGATGCCAGCCGCCACAGCTTCGCCATGCAACTGCTCGGCGGTGACATGGCGGTCCCCTCTTTCGAGCAGGAGACGTGCCAAGGCAACACGTTGGCGCGTGGGACGCAGATTTACCGCACGCAGGTGCTCAAGCACAGTCGATGAAGGCGGCGTCATTTTCATGGGACATATATAGGTAGAGTCATCACGGAACCAACCAACCAATCCATGTTGCCTGCGGTCGATCTATTTTGCAAGCATTCGACCGATATGCGCGCGGCTTTTGGCTGGCGTCGCGGACATCTGCGCCCCGCAACGACCAAGGCGATGATGCGCCCGAGGAACGTTCCCTTCCGCGCGGAAGCTGCGGGCGCGGGATGCTCTCGCACCCCGCGCCCAACTCCAGCGGTTACAGGTTCGCTTGGAAGTCGCTGTAATCGCGAACCTTCTTATACACCTGCAACCGATTTCGCTGTCCGTCGGCAACGATGATCTGGTCGGTCGCCGGATCAAACTCGACCGCTGTCGGGAAGCAGAAACGCCACTGTGGTTCGAGGCTCCTCACCCGGCGGCGGGCCTTGGCCATGTCGGGGTTGGCGTCGACGGTCTGCTGGCCCCACTTCGACAACACCTGGGCATCGCCGATCAGGTGGCAGACCGGCTTGCCGTCGGAGTCGAAGACGGAGATGCGATGATTGCCCCAATCGGCGACGTAGATATCGCCGTCGGTATCCACCGCAACGTCGGTCGGATGATTGAGCATGCCTGGCTTCGGATATCCGCCGGTTTCTTCGCCGGCCGTCACGTACGGCCCGAACATGGTCACGGCATAGGCCCCTTCGGGCTCCTCGATCTTCCCATACTGGCCGAATTTCATCAGGAACTTGCCCTCGGGAGAGAGCTTCTGGACACGATGGTTCTTCCAGTCTGCGACGTAGATGTTGCCGTCCTTGTCGAGGGTGATGCCCCACGGCTGGTTGAACTGACCGTCGCCATTGCCGGGGCCGCCGCACTTGCCGACGAATTTGCCGTCGGGGGTGAAGACCTGGAGGCGGTTGTTGCCGCTGTCGACGACGATGACGTTGCCGTTCTTCTCGACTGCCAGCCCGGCGGGGCGCATCAGCTCGCCATCGCCGCTGCCGGTCTTGCCCCACTTGCGCAGAAACTTGCCGCTCGTGTCGAACACCGAAATTGTGTTGTTCCAATCGTCCGACACGTAGACATTGTCTGTCTGGCTGCAGACCGCGACGCCAAAGGGCCACGTGCACTTGCCGTCGCCTTCGCCGTACTCGCAGAAATCGGCGATGTGCTCTTCTTCGCCGGGGCCGCCGAGCTGCACTTTGTTGACGTGCATCCCAAAATTGTTCTCGTTGCCACGGTTCGTGGCGTAGAGAACGCTGTTTTTACCCAGACACATTGTTTGGATGTAATTGAAACCCGGGCCGCGGGCCGCGTTACGCCCGACGGCATGGCTCCAATCCAACACTCGTCCTTCCTGAACCGTTGTGAGCGGCATAGCGCTCCTCCTCTCTGATCCGCGTCCTGCTTGCTTAGCGTGGCTCCGCTCCTCCTTCCCCTGCGGGTTAGCTGAGGGAAGGAGGGCGGCAG
>Ga0306924_10002063_pt1 | contig 18799 bp, 19 predicted proteins | sample sta12Can44000111_FD_203756 | JGI IMG/M metagenome (GOLD analysis project Ga0306924, IMG submission 203756) | Lab enrichment of tropical soil microbial communities from Luquillo Experimental Forest, Puerto Rico - statanox.12C.anox.44.000.111 (v2)... | ecosystem: Environmental > Terrestrial >...
GAGAGTTTCGGCGACCGAGACAGTTATTCGCTCCGTGATCACCGTTGCTCATATCGTAAGTATCTGTTTGAGAACGCGTTACGGCGACGCGCCCGGTCGAATTCCGATTTTTTGCGGGAATTTTCTTATGGGAGGCGGGAAAAGCGGGGTGCCCTGCGGCAACGACTAGCCGATGCCGTCGGTTCCGGCACCGCAGACGATGGCGCATACCTGCTCACCCGCCATTGCCCGATAGCGGCCGGAAAGCAGCGCCGCGACCGCGGCGGCGCCGCTGAGCTCGGCGGCTACGCCAATCTCGCGCCACAGCCAACGGGCTGCCGCACGCATCTCCGTGTCGTCGACCAGAACAATCCGCTCGACGGTCTGCCGAACAATCGTGAAGTTCACCAACTCGCTGCGGCGAGGCGCAAGAGTGACCGCCGCAGTGTCGAGATGGGGGATCTCGACGAGGCGGCCAGCGGCAAGGCTGTCATGCAAGGTCGGCGCCCCGACGGGTTCCACCCCGACGATACGGATGCCGGGCTTTAGCGCCTTTGCCGCAATCGCAATGCCCGAAATCAGGCCGCCCCCGCCGATGGCAACGAGAAGCGTATCGAGGTCGGGCGCGTCGTCGAGGATCTCGAGCGCGATCGTCCCTTGACCGGCGATAACCGCGGGGTCGGCGAACGGGTGAATATAGGCGAGACCTTCGGCCGCGGCATGTTGCAGGGCCGCCCGGTTGCTGTCGTCCCAGACCTTGCCCGCTATCACCACGCGCGCCCCCCACGCATCGAGCTTCTCGATTTTGTCGGCAGCAACCGAACGGGGCAAAAATATCGTCGCCGGTACCTTGGTTGCCCACCCCGCATAGGCGACGGCGAGCCCGTGATTGCCGCCCGAGGCGGTAACGATGCGGCGGCGGAGCGGGCTCGGCGGCAAAGAGAAAACCGCGTTGATCGCGCCGCGTGCCTTGAACGAGCCGGTGACCTGCAGCGCTTCGATCTTGAGCCGCAATTCCCCGGCAAGCGCGTGCTGCTCTTTGACCGGCGCCGCGGCGAGCAACGGCGTTCGCACGTAGCCACGGATGCGGTCCGCGGCGGCACGGACCTCATCTATGCCGGGTTTGGCGATCACGGCGACCGGCCGGTCAGGAACAGGATTTCAAAGGTCGCCGGGATGCGGCCCTCCGGCAGGCCGAACCGGTCGGCGTAGAGCGCCGCGGCACGGGCGAGGGTGCTGCGGCGCAACGGCGTGCGACGGCGCGCCGACAACGCATTCGTCTCCCCCATTCCGCGCAAGTCGCGCATCATCGCCAGCGCGTCAGGATATGTAACCGTCAACGTCTCAGTGTCGGCGACCGGCATCGCATAGCCTGTGCGCAGCAGTAGCCCTGCGATATCGCCGAGATCGGCCGCCGGCGATACGCGCGGGCTGACACCTCCCTCCTCGGCGAGCTCGGCTTCGAATAGGGCCGTGCGCAACTCGGCCAGCGTGCGGCCGCCGAGCATCGCCGCAAGCAGCAACCCCGCAGGTTTCAGGATCCGGCGGAGTTGGACGAGGGTACCGGGTATATCTCCCACCCAGTGGAGGGCCAGCGCGCTGACGACGAGGTCGAAGCTGCCTTCGCCAAACGGGACCAACTCGGGATCGGCAACAACCCGTATCCCACATCCGCGGCCAAGAAAAATGAAGGAAGGATCGGCGGCGACAATCGTTTCGATCTCCGGCCGGCGTTCGAGAGCACGGGATAATGCGCCGTCGTGTGCACCGAGATCGAGCACGCTGCGGAACCGCGTTCCGCCATCGTCAAGGCGGTCGAGGATGCGATCGGCAACCTCGCGATGCAGGAAGTCGACGCAGCCGCTCCTCGCCGCCCGGTCGCGGTGCAACCGCCAGGCACGGCGATCGAATACCGCAGAAGGGTCGGCCGATGTCACCGCTCGAGCAACCGTCTGGCAAGCCTATCTCAAGGACGTATCGCCGATACCTATTGCGGCGGGTTGACGAATGCGCCCGCAGCCCGATGATGTGGCGTCATGCCGAACTCCGCAACCTTTACCACCAGGACGTCCGCGGGATTGCGGCGGATCGGTCGGGCGCTAGTCGACGGCGTGCTGCCGCCGCGCTGTCTCTCCTGCGGCGAGATCGTCGACCAGCCCGATGCGTTGTGCGGCCGGTGCTGGGGCGGCATCACCTTCTTCGCGCCGCCGTGGTGCGCGATTTGCGGTCTCCCGTTTCCTCATCCGATGGGCGGAGATGCGGTCTGCGGGGACTGTGCGCGGGCGCCGCCGACCTGGCATCAGGCTCGCGCCGTGCTGCGTTACGACAAGAACAGCCGCCGCCTGTTGCTCGCGTTCAAGCATGGCGACCATACCCACTCCGCGGCGGCGTTCGGGCGGTGGATGTACCGCGCCGGGAGCGAGATCCTCGCCGGCGCCGATTTGCTCGTCCCGGTGCCGCTGCACTGGACCCGGCTCTTCCAGCGGCGCTACAATCAGGCGGCTTTGCTGGCGCATGCGGTGCGCGCCGCGGGCGGACCCGAGGTCGCGGCGGATTGGCTGGTGCGCCGGCGGCGAACGCCGCCTCAAGGTCACCTCGGACCGACAGCGCGCGAACGCAACGTCGGGGGCGCCTTTGCGATGGGCCGTCGACGCAGCATCGTCGGGAAGCGCGTGGTAATCATCGACGACGTGATGACGACGGGAGCCACGGTAGAGGAATGCGCCCGTATGCTGAAGCGCGCGGGTGCAGTGACCATCGGCGTGCTGACACTGGCGCGGGCGTTGCGCACCGGAGCATAATCGCCGCTACCGAATTCTGGAGTTTCGAAGGCGATGGCCGAAGTCGAGCTGTACACGACGCCGTTCTGCCCCTATTGCACGCGCGCCCGCGCGCTGCTCGATCGCAAAGGCATCGTCTTCACCGACATCGACATCACCGAAGAGCCGGGACGGCGCGCAGAAATGATCCGGCGGGCGGGCGGCCGCACCTCGGTTCCACAAATCTTTATCGACGGCAAGCATATCGGCGGCTCCGACGAGCTCATAGCCCTCGACCGCGACGGCCAGCTCGACGCCAAACTGGGAATGCCGAAATGAGCGAGAACTTCACCGCTGCCTGCGTACAATTCACCGCAGGCTCTGACTCCGAGCCCAATTTGCGGATGGTCCGCGATCTGGTCCGACGGGCGCGCGATGTCGGCGCCGATCTGATCATGACACCCGAGGCATCGAATTTCGTAGAAAGCGGCAGGCGGCGGCGCGAAAAGGCGCGTCGCGAAGCGGACGATCCCTTCCTCACCGGCATGCGCAGCGTTGCGCGCGAGACTGGGGCGTGGTTGCTGATCGGATCGCTGGTGATCGACCCGACCGGCGAACCTGACGCGACAGCAGGCGAGACGCGATTGGCGAACCGGTCTTTTCTCGTGGACCCGGGCGGCAGGATCGTCGCACGCTACGACAAGATCCACATGTTCGATATCGATCTCCCGGGTGGTGAGAGCTATCGTGAGAGCAACGCTTACCGGCCTGGCGGTGCCACCATCGTCGTCGATACGCCGTGGGGCCGGCTCGGCATGAGCGTTTGCTACGATGTGCGTTTTCCACACCTCTATCGCGCGCTGGCGCAGGCTGGCGCCGATTTTCTGGTGGTCCCGTCGGTCTTTACCGTGCCGACCGGCAACGCGCATTGGCACTTGCTGCTGCGCGCGCGGGCGATCGAGAACGGCTGTTTTGTCTTTGCCCCAGCGCAGTGGGGCGAGCATACCGCCGGGCGGCGTAGCTACGGCCATTCGCTGATCGTCGATCCGTGGGGCGAGGTGCTAGCCGACGCGGACGATGGCGTCGGCATTATCAGCGCTCGCATCGAGGTGGCGCGAATTGCCGAAGTGCGCCGCATGGTTCCGTCGCTTCAGCACGACCGGCGGCTTACTGAGCCGGAGCTCGTCGAGCGTCCTCTCGCGGCCGAATAGCCGCGGGCGCCTAATCCCGGCCGAGGTCGGGGCTGAGGCGAGAGTGGTTTCGACACTTTCGCTCATTGTCGCCGAGAATTGCGAACGCCATCTCTGCGGGTGTAAGAGTATTGAGTGGAGGTCGTCTCGATGATTCTGTTCACGTTGCGTTGCGCTCACGGCCACGAATTCGAGGGGTGGTTTCGCGACGGGGACGGGTTTGAAGCGCAGCAGAAGGCGGGGGAGATCGCTTGCCCGGACTGCAACGACACGTCGGTAGAGAAGTCGGTGATGGCCCCCCGTCTCGTCCGCTCCCGCGAATCGGTTCCAGCGATGTCCCCGGCGCAATTCCGGGCGGGGCTGATCGAGCTGCGTCGGCAAATCGAGACCAATTGCGATTACGTCGGCAGCCGCTTTGCCGAAGAAGCCCGCCGCATCCACTATGGCGAGATCGATGCACACAGCATCTATGGTGAAGCGAGCGAAGACGAGTCACGTGAGCTTACCGATGAAGGGATCAGCTTTGGGCGGATCCCCTGGGTACCGTCCACCGACAGCTGACCTACGACCGAGCTGATCGCTTTAGGATCTTTCGGTTTCGGTCGATCCTGAGGCTCGACGAGATCACCGCCGCACGGCGCCGACCATGTAGTTGACCTGGAGGTCCGGCGAGACCGACCACTCCGCGCGCCGCGGATCGTAGACGAGGCCAGCAAGCTCTGTTGCGACCAGACCGTTGCGGCGCAAGCCGAGGACAAATTCCGACGGGCGCAAAAACTTGCGCCAATCATGCGTGCCCGGCGGCAGCCAGCGGAGAATGTATTCGGCTCCAACAATTGCCAGGGCAAAAGATCGCGGCGTCCGGTTGAGGGTAGCGCCGATGAAGATACCTTCCGGGCGGACGAGCGAGCCGACCGCGGAAAAGAATTCCGCGGAATCAGCGACGTGCTCGACCACCTCGAGCGCCAGCACGGTGTCGAATTGCCGGCCGGCCTCGGCGATCGGCTCGGCGGCGGTAACACAATAGTCGATCGCCAGACCCGTCGCCTCGGCATGCGTCCGCGCGACCTCGATTGCTTCGGCGCCCGCATCGATACCGGTCACAGCAAAACCCAAGCGCGCCATCGGTTCGGTGACAAGACCGCCGCCGCAGCCGATGTCGAGCAAAGTGAGCCCGTCGAATGGTCGCAACGATGAGGCTTCGCGATGGAAGTGGGCGGTCAGATGTTGGCGGATAAAGCTGAGCCGGGCCGGGTTGATGCGGTGCAGCGCCCGAAAGCTGCCGTCCGGATCCCACCAGCTCTCCGCTTGTGCAGCGAAGCGACCGATTTCGCCGGGATCGATGGTGGGACCGGTCGCGCGCAACGGCTTCCTATCCTGAGCGCTCGGTATATTTGGTTGAAGGGATACTCGATCGACCGAAATAAACTATGAGCCTGCGCGGTTGCCTCGGCAATATGGGGGCGCTGTCGTCCGAACCCGCCTCGCGCCGGTTTGCGGCTTACGGACAATCTGTCGAGCGAAGGATGAGTCGCATAGTTCAAAAATTCGGCGGCACCTCGCTCGCCGATGTCGATCGCATCAAGAACGTTGCCCAGCGGGTCAGGCGCGAAGTCGACGCCGGAAACGAGGTGGCTGTCGTCGTCTCGGCGATGGCGGGAGTTACGAACCAGCTTGTCGATTGGACGCGCCAGTCGAGCCTCGTGCACGACGCGCGCGAATATGACGTGGTTGTCTCCTCCGGCGAGCAAGTGACCGCCGGTCTGCTGGCGCTCGCCCTTCAGGACCTCGGGGTCGATGCGCGCTCTTGGCTGGGCTGGCAAATCCCCCTCCGTACCGACGGCGTACATGGCAAGGCGCGCATCGAGCATGTCGATGTCACCGGTCTCCGAAATCGCTTGGCTCGGGGTCAGGTTGCCGTTGTGGCGGGCTTTCAGGGCATCGGACCGCGCGGACGGATCACCACGCTCGGCCGCGGTGGCTCTGATACCTCCGCCGTCGCACTGGCGGCAGCGCTCCGAGCGGATTGCTGCGACATCTTCACTGATGTCGATGGTGTCTATACCAGCGATCCACGTATCGTTGCGAAAGCTCGCAAGCTCGGTAGAATTACCTACGAGGAAATGCTGGAGATGGCATCGCAGGGCGCCAAAGTGCTCGAGACGCGCTCGGTCGAGCTGGCGATGAACCATCGAGTACGTGTGCACGTTCGGTCGAGCTTTACCGATGCGCCTGGAACCCTATTGGTTGATGAAGACGAGATCGTGGAACATCAGGTTGTGAGCGGCATTGCCTACAGCCGCGACGAAGCCAAGATTACCATACAAAAGGTGGCTGATCGGCCCGGGGTGGCGGCGGCCATCTTCGGCCCGCTCGCAGATAATGCGATCAATGTCGACATGATCGTACAGAGCGCCTCGGAAGATGGCCAGACGGCCGATCTCACCTTCACCGTAGCGCAACTGGATCTCGATCGTGCCGTTTCGGTGCTGGAACAGTGTCGTGCCGAGCTCGGCTATGCCGCGTTGAAGCCTGATTCGAACGTGGTCAAAATCTCGGTGATCGGCGTCGGCATGCGCAGCCATGCCGGGGTCGCAAAGCAGATGTTTCGTACCTTGGCCGACAAGGGCATCAACATCCAGGTCATCTCGACATCCGAGATCAAGGTCAGTGTTTTGATCGCAGCCGAGTACACAGAGCTGGCTTTGCGCGCCCTGCATACCGCCTACGGGCTCGACGCCGCGGGATGATCGAAGGCATCGGCGCAGCGGATTTTGCAGCCTGCGGAAGGAGCGCTACGCGTCAGCGGGACGCCAAACAGGAGCGCGTCTACGCGGAGCTGGACCGGTTATGGGCGCGCGGCCGCGAGGTCCTCGGTTGCGATCTTGCCATAATGGGCGGCGCCATGACCTGGGTGTCGGAGCGCAACCTGGTCGCGGCTATCTCCAAGGCCGGCGGTTTCGGGGTCATCGCCTCGGGATCCATGTCACCCGATCTGCTATCGAACGAAATCCAAGCGACCCAGGCGATGACCACATGTCCGTTTGGTGTCAACCTGATAACCCTTCATCCCGAACTACCCGAGCTGATCGATGTCTGCGCAGCTCATCGTGTGGGCCATGTTGTGCTGGCAGGCGGGATTCCGAGCAATGCAGCAATAAATCGCATCAAACGGAGCGGAGCGCGCGTCTTCTGTTTTGCACCCGCCCTCGGCTTCGCCCGTAAGCTTGTCCGCATGGGCGTTGATGCGATCGTGATCGAAGGGAACGAGGCGGGCGGCCATATCGGACCGGTTTCGACCGGGGTATTAGCCCAGGAGATTTTGCCGCATCTCGACGGTGTTCCGGTGTTCGTGGCCGGTGGCATCGGGCGGGGAGAGGCAATGCTGGCGTATCTCGAGATGGGCGCATCGGGCGTCCAGCTCGGCACTCGCTTCGTCTGCGCTCACGAGTCGATTGCTCATCCGCGTTTCAAACGGGCGTTCATCTGTGCTGCCGCGCGCGATGCGGTCGCTTCGGTCCAGCTCGATCCACGATTTCCAGTGATCCCGGTCCGCGCGCTGAACAACTCGGCAGCCGAGCGGTTCGTCGACGTGCAACGCAGGGTCATTGATCGGTTCGCGCGAGGCGAACTGTCACAAAAGGCGGCGCAGCTCGAGATCGAGCGTTTTTGGGTCGGTGCGCTCCGGCGGGCGGCCGTCGACGGCGATATCGAAGCAGGTTCTCTGATGGCGGGTCAGAGCGTAGGTTTTGTGACGCGCGAGCAGAGCACCGCTGAAATCCTTGAGGAGCTCGTCGGACAAGCGTTGGCTGCCCTTGCTGCCCGTAGCGAGTGGACGCTTCACCGGGCGATGCCCTGCACGCCGACCTTGCTGGGGAGGCAGGGCGCGCAAGGATGACGGAGGCCGGGGGCAGCATCAGTGGAACCCGCCGCCTGCTGCACCGCCTTCGCGACATCATGGCGGGCTCGGGGACTCCCCAGGAACGGCTAGACCGCATCGTTCGGATTGTCGCGGCGGAGATGGTGGCCGAGGTCTGCTCGGCTTACGTGATGCGCGCGGGAGAGGTCCTAGAACTTTTCGCCACCGAAGGACTGCGGCCGGAAGCAGTCCATCGGACAAGGCTGCGCATCGGCGAGGGGCTTGTCGGGGTTATTGCAGCGACCGCGCGGCCACTCGCCCTTGCCGACGCGCAGTCTCACCCCGACTTCGCGTATCGGCCGGAGACCGGCGAAGAGATCTACCATTCGCTGATGGGCGTCCCGATCCTCCGCGGCGGCCGGGTGCTCGGCGTGTTGGTCGTCCAAAACCGTTCGTTGCGCCATTATGCCGAAGACGAGATCGAAGTGCTTCAGACGATCGCGATGGTCGTAGCTGAACTTGCTGCGACGGGCGAGCTCGTCAACCCGTTGGAGATCGCGCAAAGTCAGGGCGGGGGATTATTGCCCCTCCGGCTCCTTGGCGTCCGGCTTAACGCCGGTCAAGCGATCGGACCGGCTGTATTGCACGAGCCGAGGTTGCTGATTCGCCAAGTGGTCGCTGAGGACGTCGATGGCGAGCTCAACCGCCTGCGCCAAGGGGTTGCGGCGATGCGCAGCGCGATTGACGAGTTGGTCGCGACGAGCCGCGGGCTCGGCACCGGTGAACACCGCGACGTGCTCGAGACCTATCGCATGTTCGCGGCCGATCGCGGTTGGGTTGCGCGCATCGCCGATGCGATTCGCAGCGGGCTGACCGCCGAAGCAGCGGCGCAGAAGGTCCGCGATGAAACGCGCACGCGCATGATGCAGGTCAGCGATCCTTATTTGCGCGAACGTCTGCTCGATCTTGAAGATCTCGCCAATCGTTTGCAGCAGCATCTTTCCGGGCGCCCGCCGAGTGCAGCCTCGGCGGACCTGCCCGCCGAGTTCATTCTCGTCGCCCGGGCGATGGGGCCGGCCGAACTGATGGATTATGCGCACCGGCGGATTCTGGGCCTCGTGCTAGAGGAGGGGTCGCCGACTGCGCATGTCGCGATCGTGGCTCGCGCCCTGGATATCCCTGTCGTCGCGCGGGTTGAGGATGCGGCAAGCCGGATCGAGGCGGGCGACATCGTCATCGTCGACGGCGATCATGCCCAAGTCCTGATCCGGCCGAGCATAGACATCCATCAATCGGTGGCTGCGACGGTCGAAGCGCGAACCCTCCGTCGCGCTGTCCATGACACTTTGCGGTCGGCAGCGTCGGTTACCCGCGACGGAATCCAAGTCAAGCTGCTGCTGAATGCGGGACTGCTGATCGATCTGCCGCAACTCCGAACCACCGGCGCCGAGGGCATCGGACTGTTTCGCACCGAGATCCCCTTCATGGTGCGAGACAGTTTCCCCGGAGTCGAAGACCAGACCGAGTTCTACCGAAGCGTATTCGAGCAGGCGGAGGGCTTTCCGGTAGTCTTCCGTACCCTGGATATCGGCGGCGACAAAGTACTGCCCTATCTGGCCCACGCGGTCGAGGACAACCCGGCGATGGGCTGGCGAGCGATCCGTATTGGGCTCGATCGTCCGGCCATGTTGCGGCAGCAGTTGCGCGCGCTGATCCGCGCAGCGGGAGCCCGGCCCTTGTTTGTCAAGTTTCCGATGATCGCCGAAATTGCCGAGCTGGAGCAGGCACGCGGAATCCTCGATATTGAGCTCGCTCGCGCCGCGAAAGAGGGGAGAATTCTGCCGGCGGTAATCAAAACCGGGGTCATGCTCGAAGTGCCGGCGCTGCTGTGGCAGTTGCCGGCACTGTGCGAACGGATCGATTTTCTGTCGATTGGGACCAATGATCTGGTGCAGTTTCTCTTTGCCTGTGATCGCGGCAATTCGCGCTTGGCCGATCGTTACGATCCCCTTTCCATGCCGATGCTGGCCCTTTTTCGCGAGGTCATTGCGCGGACCCGTGATGCCCGGGTGCCGCTCAGCATGTGCGGTGAGATGGCGGGCAACCCGATTGAGGCGATGGCGCTGATAGCGTTGGGATTCCGGACATTGTCGATGGCGGCGACCGCGATCGGTCCCGTCAAGACAATGATCCGCAGCCTTGATGCGGCGGCCGTCGCCGGTTACCTCGACGAGATCGCGGGTCGGCCTGATCATTCGCTCAGGCCCAGGCTCGAAGCCTACGCGCGGGATCACAAGATCGCCTTGTGAGCTCTTCGATGCGAGGGTCTCGATCCGCGCGACGCCTCCGGTTGGACAGCGACCGCCGTCCTTGGTTAAAATGGGGCTGGAGCGGGATCATCACATGGCGTTGTTCCGGCGTCTCACGACCCCCTTTGCGGAGGATCCGCCTGACGGCGAAGCCGCGCCGTCATCAGGTCCGCGATCCGCCGGGGATGTGCTGCGGCAGCAGCGCGAGGCGCTTGGTCTCGACCTGGACGATGTCGCAGCGGCGCTCAGAATCAAGCCGGATTACCTGGCGGCGCTCGAGGCGGGTCGTCCGGACCTGCTGCCCGGCCCGACTTACGCGATCGGCTTCGTACGCGCCTATAGCGATCACCTCGGTTTGGATGACAGCGAGATCCTGCGCCGCTTCAAGGCTGAGTCCGCCGGGCTCGACGCGAAGCCGGATCTCACTTTTCCGATGCCGCTTGGTGAGCGCAGCATTCCAGGCCGGGCGATGCTTCTGGTGGCGCTGATTTTGGTGCTTTGCGGGTACGGAACCTGGTACTACCTGTCGACCGCCGAGCGCTCACGTCCCGAACGCGTTGCTGAATTACCGATCGGGCTCCTCTCGCCGCCGCCGGCGCAGCATGTCAGCGAGGCCGCAGTACCACCAAGCGCAGATGCTGCGGGCGAGACCCAACCCATCGATTCTGCTGGCGCCCCGCTCAAGACGTCCGCGGCGATTGGTTCCGAACTCCGTCCAACCGCGGCGGGTCCGGCGGTGACACCTCCCGAACAGACCCCCGCCGCGTCGACCCCGGGGTTGACGCTGCCCCCGGCTCCGCCTCCTGTCTTGGTCGGTTTAGCCCCAACGCCCCAAAGCGAGGGGCCACACCCCTATGCGGTCGCGGCCGGGACGGCGCGCATCGTTATCCGAGCACCCGCGGAGAGTTGGATAAAAATACGGGACGCCAATCAGACCGTGCTTCGCGAGGGCTTCCTCAAGGCGGGCGAGAGCTACGACGTGCCCGATCGGCCCGGTGTGTCGATGCGAACCGGCAATGCCGGCGGTCTCGAAATCAGTGTTGACGGCAAGCCGGCGCCGCCGATCGGCCCGAGCGGCGCGATTCGAAACGTCTCGCTCGAACCGCAAGCGCTGATCTCGGGAACGGCCGCCGGCGGCTAAAATCGGCCTCGATTGTCCACTGGTGCCAGACCAGGCTATAAGCCGTTGATAGGTTATCAACTGCGCGAGTGTTGCCGAATGAGCGTCAGGCCCTATCGCGACATTCACCGGCGCCGCTGCCGTAAGATCCATGTCGGCAAGGTGCCGGTCGGCGGCGATGCGCCGATCACGGTTCAATCGATGACCAACACCGTAACGAGCGACGTAGCGGCGACGGTCGCGCAGGTGCGAGCGCTCGAGGCCGCCGGGGCTGATATCGTTCGAATCTCCTGCCCCGATCAGGAGTCCGCACTCGCCTTAAAGGAGGTCGTACGCCAAGTGACGGTGCCGATCGTCGCCGACATCCACTTCCATTACAAACGGGCGATCGAGGCCGCGGAGAGTGGTGCAGCGTGCCTGCGGATTAATCCCGGCAACATCGGGTCAGCCGAGCGCGTCCGCGAGGTGATCAAGGCGGCAAAGGATCATGGCTGCTCGATGCGGATCGGTGTCAATGCCGGCTCGCTCGAACGCGATCTCCTCGAGCGCTACGGAGAACCATGCCCCGAAGCCATGGTCGAAAGCGCGCTCAACCATGCCAAGATCCTCGAGGACAACGACTTCTTCGAGTTCAAGATCTCGTGCAAGGCGTCCGACGTGTTTCTCGCGGTCGCCGCCTACCAGCAGCTGGCGGAAGCCTGCGACTACCCTCTTCATCTCGGGATCACCGAGGCCGGCGGCCTGCGCAGCGGTACGGTCAAGTCTTCGATCGGCCTCGGCATGCTGCTGTGGTCGGGGATCGGCGACACGATTCGGGTGTCGCTGTCGGCCGATCCGGTCGAGGAGGTGAAAGCCGGCTTCGAAATGCTGAAGTCGCTGAACCTGCGCCGCCGCGGGGTCACCGTCATCTCTTGCCCGTCTTGTGCCCGGCAGCAGTTCCAGGTCATCAAGACGGTCGAGCGGCTCGAGGAGCGGCTCGCCCACATCACGACGCCACTGACGGTGTCGGTCATCGGCTGCGTCGTCAATGGTCCGGGCGAGGCGCGCGAAACCGATATCGGCTTCACCGGCGGCGGCAACGGCACGCATCAAGTTTATATCAACGGCCTGACCGACCACCGCCTGAAGGACGCCGACATCGTCGATCACCTCGTCGAACTGGTCGAGAAAAAGGCGGCTGAATTGGAGGCCGCAAGGCGGGCTGCAGCCGAGCCCGTCCTCGAGCCGGCGAAGTAGTCGAGCTCTATCGCACTTCAGGCGGTTGCCAAGCGGGCAGAGCGAGCTTCACTGCCGAATATGCGAGTCGCGACGACCACCAGAAGCGCCAAGGCGACGAGCGGCGCGATCGGGACGTGCGAAACCTCGGCGAGGTCGCGCGGATCCAACAGTAACAAGAACGATCCGGCGAGCGTCGCCTTCTCCCAAATAGGGAGCTCGTCTCGCCCGCGAGCGCGGACGAGCCAAGCCGCGGCGACACCAGCCAGCGTCAAATCGTAGATCAGGATGACCGGGATCGCGACGAGGGTCGCCGCCGCGAGGGTCGCCGCCCTGATCGGCTGAGCAAATCCGGAGCGCCAGACAAAGCCGACCAGCAAAACCGCCGATAACGTCGCCACGGCTTGCACGGCGTAGGCCGTCACGGGGTTCCCGCCGAGCAGCAACACTGCCCCGAATGGGCTGACCAGCCCGCCAAACGCGACGCTCCCGGATTCGTAAGTCGCGTGCGAGGCGACAGCGGCCGTGAAAAAAACGCTCCACGTCACCCAACCGAACAGCATCAGGGAGGATGAACAAACTGCGGCGGCGGAAGCAAAAGCTGCAGCGAACGCACGCCAATGGCCCCCTGCGGCAAGCGCTACCGGAACCAATAGGCCGAAATGCGGCTTATAGCAAAGCGCGCCGAAAAGCAGGCCCGCCGTGATCGGGCGACGGTCGATGCAGAGCGTCCCCGCTCCGAACAACCCCGCCGTGAGAAATGCATTCTGTCCCAAGCCGAGTGTCCAAAACACGGCGGGAAATGCCAATACTGGGACGAGCGCGGCAAAACTGCGCTGGCCGAGAATTCGGCTCATAACGATCAGATAAACAGCAAGGGTCGCCACCTCGAAGACCAGGAACGCCACGAGATAAGGCAGACGGGCGACGAGAGCACAAAGCAGCAAGAAAACCGGTGGGTAGTAAAAGAACCGATACTCGACACCCGGTGCGGTTGCCTGTTCTTCGGCAGCATTGTGCGCGGCCTGGTCGTAGGCGAGTTCGGGTGTACCCGCGTCGGCCAAGCTTCCGGCCGCATAGAAGCTAACGAAATCGGTGCTCGTGGGGGTGTCGAGCGGCACGATTAGGCCATGAGTTCCAGCAACCAAAAACAGAAAACAGGCAACCTCGATCGCAAGCAGGATGGTACAATAAGCGAAGTGGTGACAGTGGTTGGGCGGATTGCCCAGCGAGCGGCAAAAACGCAATCCCGCCGATACCATAGGAGTAGGACTTCCGTTCAATGGCCCGAACCAATTCGGACCAGCTAATCGATAAGCTGGCGCGCGAGCGTTAGAGAGGGATTAAAGCGACCGACCACACGCCATTGGGAGGGCCGAACCGGTCGCGCAAAATTCGTCGCCGGGTCCCGAGCAATTTCGAGAGGCGATTTGGTGCTCGGTTCGCCAGGGCCGATGTCGTCTTATTTTGACTAGAACTGTAGTAAGGTTACTGCATTTGCAGATGTCAATATCAGCTTCCTCTAAAAATTTTAAAAAATTAAGAATTTGTCAATGTTTATGACTTGATATCGAAGATCTAACCTTCATTATCGGAGATTATGATTAATGGGCAACCTATCACTCTTGCTGGGCTCGGTTGCGCCAAAAGGCGGAACGAACGAGACTGTCCGCCGCGTGATAGAGGAGACATGCGGCGTGACGGCGATAGAATATGGCCTAATCGCCGCGCTGATCGCCATTGCCGCCATTCTTGCTTTCACCGCGGTCGGCACCAGTCTCTCCGACGTCTTCAACTTGATCGCTGGCGACCTGTAAGGTGAAGCTGCGCTGCGGGCCGCTCCCGCGGCCCGCAGCCCTATTTCCTGGAAGATCATCTGTGCAGTAGGTCCCCCCGGCGGCGGCTCTTGGCAGCAAGCGTTTCCGCACAAGTCGGCAGGACCACCGGCACCATTCCGAACCCACGGTTGACGAATGCGTGGGTTTGCCCTGATCATCTCTTTCCAACTTCAATCAACCGATAGTAAAGAGCGATGCGCCGATGCTGCTCTCGGCTCCGGTCTTGCCGGCCGCGCCCTACGATCCGGCTTCCGTACGGGGATCACATCGTCAAGCGACCGACCCCGACGATCGGTCGATGGCCTGCGGCCGCGCCTCCCATTCAGTCGGTCGTCGATACCGGTGCGACGCCGCCCCGGGGTTACACGTCGGAATGGGTGATTAACTCCCGATGCCAAACTGAATAGCCGGTCAGGAGAAACTCAATGGATCTTCCAGCCAGTGTTACTGCCCTCGGCGAACAGCTCGGTGGGTCGGGCGAGGTTGTGCCCGATCCCGCCTTGTTCAACGAACCCAGCGTTTTCGCCGCCGAGCGCGAGCGGATCTTTACCAGACCGTGGATAGCCGCTGACCACGTGACGCGATTAGCCGATGACGGCCGTTACTTCCGCTTCGACGCGGACAGCCGCTCGATCATCGTGACCCGCGACAGCGAGGGTCGCCTGCACGCGCTGCGCAATGTCTGCATTCATGCGGGCTACCCGGTGTGCGACGCCGAGGAAGGTTCCGGCGAGCGGCTGATGTGCCCTTACCACGGCTGGGAGTACGCGCTCGACGGTCGGCTGGTCGAGCCTGAATTGTCCTCTCGGATCGATCCGTCACGGCTCCGCCTGACCAGCTATCGGGTCTGTGTCCGTGACGGGCTGCTGTTCGTCGCTCCGTTGGCCGGTCCGGCGTGCGATGAAAACGTAGCCGGCCCCCTCCCGGCATGGCTCAGCGATAGCAAAGTAACCAAACGGCAGTGCTACAATACGACATGGAATTGGAAATACCTGTTGAACTTCCTGGGATGTCAGTCACCCCGTTTCTTCTCCGGCCCGACCGATGCCGATGGTCACGACAGCTGCGTCGAGTTCGGGCCACTCAGCCGGATAATGCTGAATTCCCAGCGTGCGGTCCTCGTTCGCGTGATTCCGAAATTTGCCGCGCGTACTGATCTCCAGCTTATCGAAATAGCATCGCGAGATGCCCCTGCCGAAACGGTCTTCCCCGCTGTCGATGACCCTGTGGCGGATGGGCTCCACCGCGCCGACGTGCCGTCGTCGTCCGAGTTGGACCGAAAGTTCTTCAGCTGGTACTGGTCGTTGATGTCTCCGGCGTGATCGAATAATTTCGAATGATCCGAAAAATCGAGCGGGGTGCACCCTCCGACTGAGACACGGAGGATCGAGTCTGACCGATATGCGGTCACTGATTTTCGGCGGCGACGCGAGATTGCTCGCGCTTCGAGCGCGGGTGTGGCACCCACGGGCGATCGCCGCGAGTCTCATTGGTGCTCTCGACAGTGATGCCGTCAGGATCGAGCCACAGCACGACGGCGCCGCGCCGCCACGAGTCGATCCGGTCGATGACCGTCATCATCGATCGGCAGCGAAACCCGGCCGGCACCTGACTGACGATCGCGTCGATGCCGGCGCATCTGAGCGGCAGCGGGGCTTCGTTGGTGACGATCGCGACCGTGCGGCCGCGCGCAGTGTAAAGGCAGGGAGCTCTGGCACAGTCGAGCCCGCCCTCTGCGCCGCTCCCTGCTTCCGGCCAGTCGGCAACCGTCTCACCGGTCTCTTCGGCAAGAAGTGAGCGCGCCAATTTCTCGCCGGTATCGCCCGAGACGAAGTAGTGCCCGTCGGCCGCTCGCGCGGCAACAAACCGCCCGTTATCGGCGATAACGATGTCGGGTGGCCGGGTCAGCATCATGCTCGCGAAGCCGACCGCGATCGCAACCATGCCCCAACGCCGCCACGAACCGCGCCACAAGCACAACCACAGTCCGCCTAGAGAGATCAACAACAGCGCTAATGCAGGCAACCGCGGGGTTGCCCAGACATTGCCCGGCAGCGCCGATATGTTCTGCGCGACCCAGATCGTTGCCTCGATCCCCCAAGCCATCGGGATCAATGCCAGACGCTCGAGCCCGAGCGGCATCAGCAGACAGGTCACGACTCCCCAAGGCAGGGTCCACAGCGCGCTCACTGGCACCGCAATGACATTGGCAAGCGCGGAATAAAACGCGATGTGGTGAAAGTGGTAGATCGAAAACGGGTAGGTGCCGAGGGTCGCCACGAGGGTCGTAACCACCACGGCCGCGCAATACCAGCGCGACGACCGCGCCGAAGGACATCTGAAAGCTTACACCGACCAAGCTTGTCGGATCGAGGACGAGCACGACCCCGGCGGCAATCGCGCAGATCCGCATCGAGATGCGCAGGCGATCGATAAGGATCGCCGCAAAGACGACGCCGTTCATAACGAAGGCGCGCTCGGTAGGGATCGCGGCACCCGAGATCAAAAGATAGCTGGTCAGCACGACGAGCGTCGCCGCAGCAGCGATCTTCTTGTTTGGCTAGCGCCGTCCCGGCTCATTACGGACAGTTGCCTATGGTCCTTAGTTCCTGCCGCTCTTGCGGGCGATCTTAGGCCTGTCATCCCGCCGCATCCCATCGAGTGCTACCGCGTTCGGTAGCAAATTCGGTAGCAGGCGTTCGCCAAGAGTTCGCCTGTCCCATGCTGAGTGAGCGCAGTGCAATTCATGGCTCGATCGGCGGGCAAAATGGCCGGGGCACCGTGATCTCGCTGTGCGGACAGTTGCTCGTGGACTACCATCGCTATAGGTAAGCACGATGGCGAGAACTACTTTGCCCGCGAACACATAAAACGGCAAAGGGGCCGCGAAGAGAAGAGAGCTATGGTGATGCCAATCAGACCAGAGAGCAAAGCGTCATGGCGGGTGCGCTGATCCTATTAGCCCTGCGGCGCGTCGTTGCTGTGTTTTGATTATATCGATGCTAATACCCTTTTCGGCTCGGATGGCCTGCGCTGAGATGAGCGCCGCGGAGTTTCTACGGGATATTCAGATTAACGAGCACCGCCGGCTGGAGATGATGTACTTGGCCGGTCTGACAAACGGGCTAGGGTGGTTTAACTCATCTCTTCAAGCTGTGGGAGAAAAGACTTTGTTTTGCTTGCCGGAAAAGTGGCACTGACCGGTGAACAGAACATCGATATTTTGCGGCGTTATGTCCGTGCGCATAGTGAGGCGGAATTCCAACCGGTCCGTTTGGTTATGTTTATGGCATACCTCGACGCATTCCCGTGTAAGTAACCCGACTTGCCGTTTTCGGTCCGTGTGAGCCGGCGCAGCCTTTTTGGCACCCCCTTGGATTGCGCCGCCAATGGCTTGGCCGCCTTGGTGGACATGCGCATTTTCCACCGTGACACGTTGTTGCCTTTTACCCCCCGGTGCCGATTTAGCGCGTCGACGAGAGTGGCGAAGGACCGGTGTTTGCCTGGGTCAGGTTCTCATGGCGAGAGGTGCCGTTGCGGTCCCGGCTGGGGCATCCATGCCGTGTCGAGCAAGCCATTCCTCTCTGGTTTCTTTGACCGGGGCGTCTATGCGATGCTTGATGGGCGCGCCGTCTTTACCACCATGCTGCATCGACAGCGGCAGAAGCTTTCCCACTAGCGTCAGGAATGCGGCTGGGTTCCTCTCGGCCTGCTCTGTTAGATATTCGACGCCACCGGCTGCAGCCAGGGCGTCAAGGATCATAAGTTTGACATCGCGGGACAGCCTGTTTGTGGCGCCTCGAGAGCAACCCCGCCGAGGCAGGTTGAAGAGGCGACTTCCGGATTCGCCTGGAATGTGAGGCCTTGGCCTTGAAAGCGGTCATTCCCGGCCCGCAGTCGTGATGCTCGACATGCTCATCTCAGCGCCGGCGGAAACGCCCGGAGCAAGAACCGGCCTATAATTCCGGCCGAGAGCACAAAGAGACCCGATACAAGTCCGACCGCGACAGCGGAGACAACCGCAGCCCAAGGTTCCATCAGCGTGCTAGGAACCACCACCGCGAGCAAGGTGGTGACGACCGAAGTTGAGAAAATTATCCCGAGTCCCGCGCGGGCGATCACAGCGGGCATCCGGCCGGTATAGCCGGATCATGGTTGCTGCATGGTTAACGTGCTTGCGTCTGATGTCCTTCTCGGCGATGTCGGGAAAGCAGTGCTCGACCAGCTCGACCGTGACAAAAGCGAGATCAGGGCTGGCGTCGAAAAGCGCGCGAAGCGCCCGCTCAAGACGCCCTGGACCGCGACTCATGCTGCTGCCTCCTGTCCGTTCTCGAGAGCCCCTGCGAGCCGCGCCAGGGTCACGTCCGTCAAGCTGGTGTAAATCGGAGTAGGGTTTGAGGAGACCATTGATCAGGCTGCCAGGGGTGGAAGTTTTGCCGGATCGGCGTCGATCAGCGGCGGTGTAAGTTCGGCCATACCCTCGATCTGCATATAGCGGCACTGGAGCAGCCACTCGTCATTTTGTTCGAG
>Ga0306924_10002068_pt1 | contig 18792 bp, 13 predicted proteins | sample sta12Can44000111_FD_203756 | JGI IMG/M metagenome (GOLD analysis project Ga0306924, IMG submission 203756) | Lab enrichment of tropical soil microbial communities from Luquillo Experimental Forest, Puerto Rico - statanox.12C.anox.44.000.111 (v2)... | ecosystem: Environmental > Terrestrial >...
AGCGCTGGCACGATAGGCGGCATGGAACACACCAAGCTGTCCCGGACCGACGCCTCGGCGGCCGTCGCCGGCCTCGGCTGGCGGTACGTGCTCGGCGAGTTCAGGACCGAGGTGAGGACCGGGTCGCTGCCGCTGGCGGCCGACGTGGCCGGCCGGGCGGCGGCGGTGCCCGGCGCCGAGGGCCACCTGCGGATGGACGTGCGCGCGGACCGGGTGGTCTTCTCGCTACAGACCGCGGCGGCGGCCTGGGTGACGACGCGCGACGTGGACCTGGCCCGGCGGATCTCGGCGGTGGCCGAGGAGTTCCGGCTGTCCACGCGGCCGGGCCGGGTCCAGGTGATCGAGATCGGCATCGACGCGCTGGACATCCCCGCGATCAGGCCGTTCTGGCGGGCGGTGCTCGGCTACGGTGACGAGCCAGGCCAGAGCGGGCCGTCGGGCAGTCTGGTCGACCCGCTCGGGCAGGGGCCGGCGGTCTGGTTCCAGCAGATGGACGCGCCGCGGCCGCAGCGCAACCGGATCCACCTCGACGTCTCGGTGCCGCACGACCAGGCGCACGAGCGGATCCAGGCCACGCTGGCGGCCGGCGGCACGGTCGTCTACGACGCGGAGGCGCCCGCGTTCTGGGTGCTGGCCGACCCGGAGGGCAACGAGGCCTGCATCACCACCTGGCAGGGCCGCGATTAAGCTGAGGCGTCCTTGGGGGTTTCGGGTCCTGCTGGACCTCGTACCAGAGGGCGCGGTAGGCGCGGGCGGCGACGCTGCGCGGGGCGAAGGCGGTGACCGGGGCCCGCTCCACGGACATGCGCTCGATCACGGAGAGCGCGGGGATGGGGGTGGCCGCCACCCCGGGCCGTTCGGACTGAAGGTCCTTCGTGATCTCCTGGTGCAGCTTCTTACGGCGATCGACCATCGAGAAGAACGCCCATACCTGCGGACGGCGACCGTTGAAGCCAGCTACGAACTCGGTGAGCTGGTCCAGCGTGCGAACCGACAGCGTGGTCGGGATCAGCGGGACGAGCAGCACGTCGGCGGCGTGCATGACGTTCTCCGAGACCAGCGAGATGCTCGGCGGGCAGTCCAGGAACACGTGGTCGTACTCGGCGGCCATCGGCCTGAGCAGCTGGGCGAGCTTCTGGGTGGGTTTCTTGTCGTTGCCGTCGAGGAGCAGGTCCATGTTGCGGTAGGTGAAGTCGGCGGGGAGCAGGTCCAGGTGGTCGAAGTCGGTGCCCTTGATCGCGTCGTCGAGGGTCTTGGTGCCGCGGATGAGCGCCTTGCCGCCGCCCTTGACCCGCGGCTTGATCCGGAACAGGAAGCTGGCCGCGCCCTGCGGGTCCAGGTCCCAGAGCAGGGTCCGGCAGCCGTCGGCGGCGGACAGGTAAGCCAGGTTGACGGCCGCGGTCGTCTTGCCGACGCCGCCCTTGATGTTGTAGGTGGCGAAGATCTTCACCGGCGGCCCTCGAGCAGGACGCGGACGCGCTCCTGGCCCGCCGGGCCGGCGAACCTGGCGAACCTGACGGCGAACTCCGCGCGGGCCTCGACCTGGCTGTGCGCCAGTTGTGCGGCGATTTCACCCATGGCCAGCAGCGTAGCGGCCGGGGCCGCCCGTTCGGCCAGCATCGCGTCAGCCAGCGCGTGGATCTCGTGGCGCTGCACCTCGCTGTCCTGGAACTCGCCGAGGCAGTCCTGGAGCTGCTTGAGATCGCTCACCACCTTGCGGTACGCGACCGGGTCGTGCAGAGACGCGAAGAACTCCAGCAGGTAGCGCAGCTCCTTGGCGCGCTTGCGCAGGTCGTGAAGGGATTCGGGGGGCGAGTCCGGGGTGATCGCGGCGCCGCGGGCGGCGATCCGGCGGAACGCGCGCTCGGTCGTGCCGCGGGCCAGCGCGGCCGCGGTGGGGCGCCGCCTTCTGGGGCCGCTGGCGTCGCGGATCTCGAGCAGCGCCTTGCGCCAGTCGTCGGTGATGGCGCGGAACCGCGGCCCGCGCAGCGCCGCGGCCAGCCGCCGGAACTCGCGGGCGCGGCGCCTGACCAGGAAGGCGCGCAGCGGCTCCAGGTCGGCCGGGGACGCGGCGGCCAGCTGCCCGGTCATCGCGTCGAAGCCGAGCAGGTGGACGTCCAGGTCCCTGATCGGCGTGGTCACGTCGCCGAGCCACTTGAACTCGGCGGCGTAGTGGCCGGCCAGGTCGGCGGGGAGCACCGTGCCGAGCAGCTTGATCGCCGACCTGGTTCGGCGCACCGCGACGCGGAAGTCGTGCAGGAACTCGGTGTCGATGTCGCGGAGCACGCCGTCGACGTTCAGCTCAATGGTGTCGAGCAGGCGCAGCAGCAACCGGGCCACCGCGACCGGCGCCGGCATGGTGGCGGTGATCTCCGCCTCGACGCTGCTGCTGTAGTCGGCCGGGTGGCGGCCGAGGGCGGTCAGCGCCGCGATGAACAGGCTCTGGCTGGCGTACGAGACGCCGAACACGCCGGCTAGCAGCCCCGCCGCCCGGCGCGCCTGGCCGGGGTAGCCGCGGACCTCGGTCACGGCCAGCCGCGGCGGGAGCTCGGCGGTGGTGTCGGCCCCCGTGCTGCCGGCGGGCGCGGTGACCGTCGCCTGCTCGGTGACCAGCCGGGCCACGGTCTTGCCGTCGGCGTTGAGCAGCCGGGTGACGCTGACCGTGCTGACCGCCTTGACGATGGGCAGTAGCGCTCTCGGGCTGGTCAGCACGATGATCCGGTCCCGGACGGGTCCGTCGGGGAGGTCCCCGGCCAGGCCGGGACGTCTCGGCCAGCGGGTCACCTGCTGTTCGGCCTGCGGCGTGCCGTCGGCCTTGCTCAGCACCAGCCGACCGCCCCGTCTGGCCTGCTCGAACCGGAGTGTCAGGCCGGCCTTATACAGCCGCCAGTCGAAGGTGTCCAGCCAGGTCCGGCGGTGCGTGCCGCTGCTGGCCGCGCCGGGTTCCTCCACCACCATGAACGCCCGTGACAGCGCGCTTCGCACCGCGGCCAGGGTGGAGTCCTCCTCGGCAGGCGAGTCAACGACAAATTCCCGTAGGCCACCCGCAGTCACGTGGCGCCCTCCTTCAGGCAATGCTACGCCCGCCCCCGGAAACATCTGTATACCTTCCCGTCCGGGTTAATAGCGAATCGTCACCCGGCCGGCCAGCGGAGTCCAGTGGTGGCGAGGATATCTGCCGGGCGCGGCATGCCCGCCTGGGCGCCGGGCCTGGTGGCGGCGGTGGCAGCCGCGGCCGACGCCGCGCGGACCGCTGCGGCCGCCGGGATGCCCGCGGCCAGGGCGACCGCGAGCGCGCCGACGAAGGTGTCCCCCGCTCCGACGGTGTCCACCGCGTCGACCCGGAACGCGCTGATCGTGCCGGTCGCGTCCGGGCCGGCCAGGGCGGCGCCGTGCGCGCCCGCGGTGACGACGGCGTGCCGCGCGCCCGCGGTGATCAGGGCGGCGGCGGCCTGGCCCGCCTCGGCCAGGCCGCCGACCGGCCGGCCGAGCACGGCGGCAGCCTCCGTCTCGTTCACCACCAGCCAGTCCACGCCGGCCGCGACGATGGCGGCGGAATCCGGCGGGGCGGGCGCCAGGTTGAGGATGCAGTGTGGTGCCTTGGTCGGGGCCGCTTTGATCAGGGCCGCTTTGGTCAGGGCCGCTTTGGTCAGGGCCGCCTTGATCGCGGGCACCGGGATCTCGGCGCAGATCACGAGGATGTCGCCATGGCCCGTGGCCGCTGCGACCTGCTGGTCGCCCACCTGGTGGTTGGCGCCGGACGCAACCGTGATCATGTTCTCGCCCGCGGTGTCGACCGAGATCATGGCCAGCCCGGTCGGGGCGTCCGCCGTGACGCGGACGCCCTGGTGGTCGACCCCCTCCTCGCGCAGCGCGGCCAGCAGCCGGCGGCCGAAGTCGTCGTCGCCGACGCAGCCCGTCATGCGCACCGCGGCGCCGAGCCTGGCCGCCGCCACCGCTTGGTTGGCGCCCTTCCCGCCGGGCGTGAACCTGGCCGCCGAGCCGAGCACGGTCGCGCCCGGTTCGGGCAGCCGGGGCACGGTGACGGAGATGTCGATGTTCAGGCTGCCCAGGACGGTGACCCGCGGAGGGTTTCGCATGCCCGCACGTTAGCGCGCCGGAACCAGCGCGTCAGAACTATGCCGCACTATGCCGCACTGCCGCGGATCATGGTCCGGCGCTCGACGAGGAACACATCAATCACACCAGCCTCTGTTGCACCTCAGTTCGCTCACCAGTGCGATGATCTTGACTTTTCGGGGAGGATTCGGGCTTTGGGGAGGATCCGGGGGCCTATGGTGCACCGGATCCTCCCCGAAGCCCTTTTCTTCCACGATCTTTTCGCCGCCGATCGCCCCATGACGCACTTGTGCACCAGACACGGCCGACATCACGGGCCGAGCCGCCAAGCGGCAGGACCTCATCTGATCTAGCGCGTCGAAACGGCCAGAGGCGGCGGGATTGGCCCTGCTGCGGGGGCGCGCGGGCTCCTACACTCGGCGTGTGCCTTATCAGTTCCGTCAGGTGGACGTCTTCACCGATACCCCGTACTTCGGCAACCCGGTCGCGGTCGTGCTCGGCGCCGACGGGCTCTCCGGCGAGCAGATGCAGCGGTTCGCGCGCTGGACGAACCTGTCGGAGACCACGTTCGTGCTGGCGCCGCGGGCCAGCGGCGCCGACTACCTGGTCCGGATCTTCACGCCGACCAGGGAGCTGCCGTTCGCCGGGCATCCCACGCTGGGCACCTGCCACGCCTGGCTGGAGGCCGGCGGCCGGCCCGCCGACCCTGACGCCATCGTCCAGGAGTGCGAAGCCGGGCTGATCACGGTCCGGCGGACCGACGCGGGCCTGGCGTTCGCGGCGCCGCCGCTGGTGCGCAGCGGCCCGGTGGAGGAGGCGGTGGCCGAGCGGGTGGTGCGGGCGCTGAACCTCATGCCGTCCGACCTCGTCGACATCGCGTGGGCCGACAACGGCCCCGGCTGGGTGGCCGTCCTGCTGGCCAGCGCCGAGGCGGTGCTGGCGGTCCGGCCGGGTGCGGTGGACATGGACATCGGCGTGGTCGGCCCTTACCCGGACGGCTCGCCCGAAGCGTTCGAGGTGCGCGCGTTCAGCCCGATGATCACCTCGATCGAGGACCCGGTCACGGGCAGCCTGAACGCCTCGCTCGGGCAGTGGCTGCTGGCCGACGGCCGGGTCACCGCGCCGTACGTGGCCAGCCAGGGCACCGCGATGGGCCGCCGCGGCCGGGTGCACGTCTCCCGCGACGCCGACGGCCAGGTATGGGTCGGCGGCGGCACGCTGACCTGCGTAACCGGCAGCGTCGAACTATAGGGCCGGGTTGTATTTTCGCGCAGTGAGCTGGCTCTTACCCGGCAGAGGGGCGCCTGCCGATGGCGTCCTGCCACGACGATGAGGGGCTGGGGTGGCGCCGTTCAACCCGGGTCCGAGCCTGGTCATCACATCTGGCACCGGCCTGGCGCGGCAGATACCCGTGCCGTTCAGGGGCATCGTGCTCGGCCGGGACGTTCAGCTCGGCCCGCCGTTCAGCACGGACGAGTTCGTTTCGCGGGCTCATGTCTGGGTCCGGCGCCGCGGCGATGCCGTGGAGGTCACCGACCTCGGTTCGGCGAACGGCACGTACGTCAACGGCACACGGGTGCGCGCGCCAACGCGCATGCAAGACAGCGACGTGCTTCGCATCGGGCGGATCCAGCTCAAGCTGGCCGCGCCGGGAGATCCGGGCCAGGCCATGGCCACCCGGGAGAGGCCCGCCCCGCCGCGGATGGCCCCTCGCCGTCGTGAGCCCGGACGCGTCCAGCGGCCGCCGGTCTTGCCTGTCCGGGGACAACCTGGTGGTCGGGCGTGACCCGGCTCGCGGCATCCAGGTCGACGATCCGCACGCCATGGCAGCCATGGAGGACGATCGGCTAGGACGGCCGGCTGGTGTTGTCCAGCGCGTACCGAACGGCGGCGCCGGGGCTGGTCAGGGAGCGGCCGTCCGACCAGGCGCCCTCGAAAACCGCGCCCGTCGTCCGAGCCCGCAGATCGGCCAGGACGCCGTCGCCATGGGGGGCGCGCGGCACGTAGGCGTGCAGCCAGCCGCTGCCGTTGGCCTCGAGCAGGGCCGAGGCGGCGCCGAGCAGGCCGACGGCGCGTCCCGGGTGGCCTTGCCGAGCAGCGGTGCTGGCCAGCGCCTCCAGGTAGTAGGCCAGGCTCGGCTCGTCCCCCGCCTCGCCCGCCACCGAGAGGCCCTGCTTCAGCAGGTCCGCGGCATCGTCCAGGTCACCTCCGGCCTGACGGCTGAGGGCCAGGTCATAGAGCGAGACGAGGATGGTGAACCGGTCGGCCGCGCTGTGCGCCGCGCTCAGGCCGTCGGAGAACAGGTCCGCCGCGCGGCGGTGATCTCCCTGATCGAGCCGAATCTGGCCGAGGAAGTTGGCGGCCAGGGCGACGTCCAGCAGGTAGTGGAGGCGCTGCGGCTCGGTGAACGGCTCGCCCGCCATCTCCTGCAGCTGGCCGAGGGTCTGCTCGAGCAGGTCGGTCGCGACCGCCAGGTCTGGCGTGGCGGCCAGCAGGTGACCAAGGGCCGCCGCGGTCAGGCCCAGGCCCAGCCTGTCTCCGGCCTTCCGGTACAGCGGCAGGCTCCGCTTGAGTAGCCGCCTGGCCTGGTCGTGGTCTCCCCCGGCGAAGCGCACGAAGCCGGCTCCGCTCAGCGCCAGGGCACGCTGGCGCGGTGGCATGTCATCGCTCTGGGTCAGGATTACGTCCACGTGGCGGGCCAGCTCACCGGCGTGTCCGTGCAGCCACCAGAACCTCCAGGTCGTCCAGACCAGGTCCAGGGCCTCCGCGGCCCGTCCCCGGTCAAGCAGCCAGGACAGCGCGGCGTTGAGGTTGTCGTGCCCTAGCTCCAGCCGGTTCAGCCAGGCGAGCTGCCCGGCGCCGTGCAGCTCGGCCTCGGCCGGCTGGGCCAGGGTCATGAAGTAGGCGGCATGCCAGTCGCCGGTCTCGGCCAGCCGGTCCAGGGCATACTCCCTGATGGTCTCGAGCAGCCTGAACCGCGGCTCATCGTCGAGGGCCTCGGGCCGGACCAGGCTGCTGTCCACCAGCGAGCCTAGCGTGTCCACGTCGGCGACATCGCCGCAGACGGCCGCGGCGGCCGGAAGGCCGAACGTCCCGGCGAACACGCCCAGCCGGCCGAACAGGGCCTGCTCGCCGACGGCGAGCAGGCCGAAGCTCCAGTCCAGGGTGTTCTTGAGCGCCCGCTGCCGCTCGGGCAGGTCGCGCGGTCCCGAGGTCAGCACGCTCATCCGGTCATCGAGCCTGGCCAGCAGCGCCCGCGGCGGCAGCAGCCTGATCCTGGCCGCGGCCAGCTCGATGGCCAGCGGCAGGCCGTCCAGCCTCCGGCAGATCTCCGCAACGGCCTGCGCGTTGCGTGCGGTCAGCTCGAAGCCGGGCGCCGCCGCGCGGGCCCGGGCCACGAACAGCTGGACCGAGGCGAAGGCCAGCGGATCCTTCGTATAGCTCGGGGGTACCGCGAGCGGTGGCACGCGCAGTTCGTTCTCGCCGCTTATCCGGAGCACGGTCCGGCTCGTCACCAGGGCCGCCAGGCCCGGAGCGGCGGCCAGCAGCCGGGCGAGCAGCGGGGCTCCTTCGGTGAGCTGTTCGACATTGTCCAGGACCAGCAGGAGCTGTCTCGCCCGCAGATACGACACCACGTCGGCCACGATCTTGTCGCCAGAGGTGGTCAGCCCGAGCCCGGCGGCTACCGCGGCTGGTACCAGGCCGGCCGCCGAAACCGGGGCCAGGTCAATGAACATCACCCCGTCGGGGAATCTGGCGCTGAGCCTGCCCGCGGCCTCGATGGCGAGCCGGCTCTTGCCCACGCCACCCGGTCCGGTGAGGGTAATCAGGCGCACGCCCTGCCGGACCACCAGATCCTCCACCTCCGCGGCCTCTTGCTCGCGGTCAACCAGCGGCGTCGCAGGCACCGGAAGAGCCGGAACCGGGGCGGCACTGGTTGGCCGCGTCATCTCGAAGCGTTCACTCAGCAGTACCGCCAAGTCGTCCTCCACTAGGCGCTGCAGCTCCGCCGGGTCAGAAAAGCGCTGGTAGGAGACGCTGTCATGGTCCTTGATCCGGGCGAGCAGCTCGGCCAGACGCGGCTCGCGGTCCGGGGCGGGCGACTTGACGTAGATGAGCCTGGGCATCCCGGCCGAGAGCCGGTACTCGTCCTCCAGCCCGGACGCCTGTTCGCCTGGCGCCACCCAGCCGTAGCTCTGCCAGTAGACGCCGACGAAGACCTGGCTCTGCTCCACGTACGCGCGGTAGACCTGCCGCGGCGAGTGTGACCGGGCGCCCAGCTCGAACATCACCGGGACCAGGCGTAGCCGGGTCACGGCGTCCCGGACCGCCGTCCGCTCGGCGGCTAGCTCCTGTAGCGTCGAGCTCACGAAGACCCGGATCCGCTGGTCGGGCGTGCGGATCAGGCTAGCCAGGCTCTTTGTGTCTGCGCTGGTCGTGTCGGCAACGGCGGTGGCGGGCACGGAATTTCTCCTTAGCCGGTGTGCGCGAGGGTCCGGGTCAGGTCCCGGAGCAGGGGTGGGATGTCATCAGCGCCGAGGACCGCCTCGATCAGGACCGGCCGGCCCGCGCCCGCGTGGTAGCCAGCCGCGGTGAGCGCCCAGGCCAGCTCGTCCGGGGTGCTGACCCGCAACGCCACCGCAGACGTGGCCGCGCCGATGGCCGCGAGCAGCGGGGTCCAGTCCCATGAGGGGATCTCGTGGTATCCGGCGCCGGGACGGCCGATGGCGCGCTCGATCGCGTAGCCGCGGTTGCTGAGCACGATGATGACGGGCGTCAGCCCCTGACCGAGCAGGGTCCCGAGTTCGGCCGCGGTCTGCTGCATGGCGCCGTCGCCGGCGATCAGCACCACACGCCGGTCCGGCGCGGCCAGCGACGCGCCGAGGGCGGCCGGCAAGGTCCAGCCGATCGACGCCCACAGCGGCTGGCCGACCAGCTGGGCCCCGTCGGGCAGGGTGAGCCCGGCGGCACCGTAGAACGCGGTGCCCTGGTCGGCGATCACCAGGTCGTCGGGGCGCAGGAAGGCCTGGACGCGCGCCCACAGGCTGCGCTGGGTGAGCCGGCCGCGGCTGACCTCCGGCTCGGGTTCAGGGTGGGGCAGGTCCGCCAGGACGGTGCAGGGCGGCACGGACCGGACGGCCGCGGCGAGGATGGCCAGCGACTGACGCAGGCCGATACCCAGGTAGACGGTGCCGTCGATGCGCGCCTGCCCGGGGGCCAGGTCGATGCGGCGATTCTCCGGTAGGTCATGCGCTCCGCCAAGGACGGTGTCGGCCAGGGTGACCCCGGCGGTGATCAGGACGTCGGAATCCTCGACCGCCACCCGGGCGCGCTTGGCCGAGGCCGGGCCGGTGTAGAGCCCGGCGAAGCACGGGTCGGACTCAGGGAAATCCCCCTTGGCCATGGACAGCACGGCCACCGGGAGGTTTCCGGCGACCGCGAGGTCCCGGACCTGGGTGATGACCCGGTGCCGGGCAGCGAGGTGGCCGATCAGCAGGCTGGCGCTGGCCGCGCCGGCCAGCAGCCGACGGGTGCGCCCGGTGAACGCGGCCACGACGGCCGGATCGGGATCCTCGATGACCCGCGACAGCGGCTTCGCCGGGGCGAGCACGGGTATCCCGGCCACATCGGCGGGAACCGTGAGGTAGACCGGCCGGGAGGTGCGCAGCGCGGCGCTCAGTACCCGGTCGATCTCTTCGGGGGCGGTGTCCGGGCGCAGGTCGGCCTGGCCCACGGTGACCTCGGCCGCCATGCGGGCGAAGTGGCCGTAGTCCGAGCCGGGCAGGTTGTGATGCAGCGTGGCGCCAGGCTCCCTGGTCGTCAGGGCCGGGGTGCCCACGATGTGCACGACCGGGACGGACTCGGCGTAGGCGCCCGCGATCGCGTTGATCGCGGACAGCTCGCCGACGCCGAACGTGGTGACCAGGGCGCCGATGCCACGCAGCCGTGCGTAGCTGTCGGCGGCGTAGCCGGCGCCCTGCTCGGTGGCCATGCCGATCCAGGCCAGCTCCGGCCGGCCGGCGATCGCGTCGAGGATGGGCAGGTTGTAGTCACCGGGCACGCCGAAGACTGACGCCAGGCCGGCTTCGGCCAGCCTGGTGAGCATGTAACCGGCGACCGTGGTGATCCGCGGCGCGGCGATGAACGGGGCGTCCTGCGGTGTGCGGGTCTTCATGATGGTGGCCTTCTCAGTGCTCTTGATAGGGCGGGACAGGGTGATTCGAGCGGATCAGGTTGTCCGGGTCGAACGCAGCCTTGATGCGACGGAGCCGGTCGTAGGCCTGCTGGGTCCAGAAGCTGGCCGGGTCACGGGGGGTTTCCGCGAGGTTGAGGTACATCTGCCGGGCCGCCCAGGGTCGCATGGCGGTCCGCACCTCGGCGACGCTGCGGCTTACCGCGGCCACGGCCTGCGGAAAGGGCGCTAGGCCTACGGCAAACAGGGCGTAATCGGCGTCGATGGCGGCTAGGGCACCGCTAGACGGGCGGACGCGCTTCATCTCGCCGCCAACATGACGCAGCTCGACCCCGAGTAGCGACGTGCCTGCCGCGCGGTCAGCCACGCGGACGAGCGTCTCGACCGCCTCGGCGGGCAGGCTGGCGAGCATCAGCCCGTCGCCCACGCCGGGAGTCGGCTGTTCCGGGTCCATGTGCAGGTGACTGAGGGCCCTGGCGGGCATCATCTGGATCGTGTCCGTGACCGGGCCCAGCGCCCGCAGCGGGGCGAGCAGCTGGTCCGCCTCGGCCGGCTCGCCGAGGTGGATCACGTCGACGACGACGAAGGAGCGTCCGCGCAGGTGCTCGGGGATACCCGGGATCGCGGGGAAGGTCATCACCCGGGCGGAGGAGGTGAACTCGTCCGGCACGTCGCTCTGGGTGAGCGCGCGCCAGGCGTGCAGCACTTCGGCGGCCGCTTCAGCAGGCCACCACAGCAATCCGGCGTAGATTTCGGCGATCGGGAACAGCCGGAGCTCGATCGCGGTGACCACGCCGAAGCTGCCGCCGCCGCCGCGCAACGCCCAGAAAAGGTCGGGCTCGGTGCAGGCATCGGCGCGCACGAGCCGTCCGTCGGCGGTGACGACCTCGATCGCCTCGACGTTGTTCGCCGAGAGCCCGTAGGCACGGCCCAGCCAGCTCATCCCGCCGCCGATGGTGTAGCCCACCACGCCGACGTCCGGCGAGGAGCCGGCCAGCGCCGTCAGCCCGTGCCCGGCCGCGGCCTCCACGACCTCCAGCCAGACCGTTCCGGCCTCGGCCCGGGCGATCCGGGCCACCGGATCGATACTCACGTGCCGCATGTGTTCCGTCTTGAGCAGGATCGTGTCGGCCAGCAGGCCGAGCGGGGCGGCGTTGTGACCGGTGCCCTGCGCGGCGACCCGCAAGCCGTGCTGGCGGGCAAAGCGGATGACGTCGGCGACGTCTTGCGCCGACCGGGGCAGGGCGACCGCGGCGGGATGCTGGCCCACGGCCAGGTTCCACGCCTGGCGGGCGTCGTCCCAGCCGGGGTCGCCGGGCATCAAGATGGGCGCGGCCATGACAGCGGGCATCGGTGGTTCCTTAGCGAAGAGGTGGGGAATTCGTCCTCGACGCTACGGATCCAGGCCCTGGAGCAAATCCGCGCGATTACGGATATTCCCGCGCCCGGGCGGTCGCGTCCGGGCACCGTATCCGTAGGACTACTGAGGCCCGGCCAGGCGCCGGGCCAGTCCGGCCCGGGTGCGCACGTCCAGCTTGCGGTAGATGGACGCCACGTGGGTCTCGATGGTCCGCACGCTGACGAACAGGGCGGCGGCGGCGTCCCGGTTGGTCGCGCCCGCCGCGATCAGGTCGGCGACCCGCCGCTCGGTCGCGGTCAGCTCGGTGCCTGACCGCGGCGCCGCCACCCGCGGCACTTGCCGCTCGATCTGGGCCAGCAGCGGCCGGTGGCCCATACCGGCGGCCAGCTCGTGCGCGCGGCGCAGCGCGGCGCGGGACTGCCGCCGAGCCTTGCGACGGCGCTCGACCTGGCCCAGGACCAGCAGGCTGCGGGCCAGCTCCAGGCGGAGCGGCGAGGACTCGTGCGCCGCGACCGCGGCGCGGGCCGAAGCGGCGGCGGCGTCCAGGTCACCGGCCGCGGCAGCGGCCAGCGCGTCGATCCGGTCCGCGTCGCCGGTCAGCGCGGGACGGGCCAGCCGCTCCCCGACGTCTCGCAGCCAGGCCGAGATCCGCCGGGCGTCGCCGGGGCGGTGTGTCGTCACATACGCCTCGGCCAGCAGATGGTCCACCCGAGACCGAACGCCGGGATCGACCCAATCGTACTGGTCCGCGCACCACGTGGCCTGCTCGAAATGCCGCACCGCGGCAGCGGCATCGCCGCGCCAGGTACTCACCTTGCCGCGCACGCAGGCACCGACGAAGCGCGCCACCACCGGCTGGGCCTCGTCGTCGCGCAGCTCATCGACGAAGCTGAGCGCTTCGTCCAGGTTCCCGGCCGCGATCAGCAACTCGCAGCGCGGCTCGAGCCGGAAGGGGGACGTCGGCCAGTCGTGCCAGGCTGCGGCCTGGTCGGCCTCTTCCAGGGCCGCCGCAGCCGCCGCGTAATCGCCCGCCAGTGCCTCCGTAGCCGCCAGATAGGACAAGCAATTCACTAGCGCGATGTCCTCGCCGGTGTCCCGGGAGCGGGCGATGCACCGTCGCAGCGCCGCCCGCGCGGTGTCCAGGTCGTCGGTGCAACGCGACCACACCCCGCGGTGCAGATCGGCGGTGTCGTGCAGCGGTCCCGCCGGCAGGCCCGCTTCCAGGAGCCCAGCCCGCTCGAGCAGCTCGGTGTCCAGCCCCTCGGCCGCGGTGACCTTTGCCATCACCAGGTTGAGGAGGGCACGGTGCAGCGCCGGGGAAGCAGGGGGACCGGCCGCTTCGGCGCAGCTGATCGCTTCGATCGCGGCTGCCCGCCGCTCGCCGCGGATGCCGTACCCGACATCTGACGCCAGCGCTAGCACGAGTGCTCGCCGACGGGGATCTGTTCCCGTGGCCTCGACGGCGCGCGTGACGATAGCGACGGCAGCCGCGTCACCGTGCACCAGGTCGGTCACGTCGGTGAGCAGCGGCAACGCCCGCTCCAGATGTTCCGTCGCGAGCCGCTCGGTGTCGAGTCCTTCCAGCCGCTCCAGTGACTGTTCGATGTTGCCGGCCACGAACAGCAGTTCGGCCGCGCGGATGCGGCGGCGGACCAGGGCGCCGGAGTCCGACTCCGGAGTGAAAAGGACCGCCCGATCGGCGAACTGCGCGGCGGCGGCGTTAGCGGCACGAGCGTGTGCGGCGGTGGCGGCCGCGTCCAGCGCTTCCGCGACTGCGGGATCCGGTCCCGGGCCGACCGCCAAGGCGGCGAAGTGTGCGTAGCGTTCGGGACCGGATGAGACGTCGGCCAGCCGACGGTAGAGCTGCGCGCGATGCCCAGGCGGTAGCGATTCGACCGCGGCGGCGCCGATCAGCGGGTGCGCGGCGGCGAGCCGGCCGTCTGTCTCGACCACCACGCCGCCCAGGACCGCCGCATCGACGGACGCGGCGGGATCCTCGAGGTGAGCGAGCACGGCCAGCGCCTCAGGGACAGCGATCCGGCCCGCCGCCGCGACCACGGCCAGCGCCGCCGCGGCTTCGGCGCTCAGCGAGCGGGACAGGCGGTCGGTCAGCGTGCGCGCCAGCGGAGGCACCTGACTTTCGGCGTCCTCCAGGCTGGCTGAGATCTGGAGGGCCCAGAACGGGTTACCACGGGACTGCCGGGCGACCAGCCGGGCCTGCGCCGCCGTGACGTCCGACGGCAGCAGGTTCTGGACCTGCCACAGGTCCAGCGGCGTCAAGGCGATCATCTCCGCCTCGGGTACGGCTGCCAGCAGTTCGTGCCAATCGCGCGACGGCGGCGGCGCGCCGGCGGTCAGCGGATCCGCGACCGCCTCGGTGCGGGCCGCCACCAGCAGCGACAGCGGTCCGCTGGACACCCGCCTGAGCGCGAACGTGAGGACCTCCCGGGTGGCGTCGTCGAGCCACTGAACGTCGTCGATCGCGATCAGCACGGGGTGCTGGGATAGGCAGCCGCGCAAGGCGGCCAGCATCGCGAGGCCGATCGCCTGGACGGTGGGCGGTTCGTCACCCGCCGGACGCAGCAGCAGCGCGACCTGAAGCGCCTCCAGCTGCGGACCTGGGATACGGGCCTCCACCAGGGGAAGGACCTCGGCGAGCAGGTCCGACAGGCCGGCGAACGACAGGTCGGTTTCGCTGGCCGAGGGCTCGCTGCGCAGCAGGCGGTGGCCGGCCGCGGCGGCTTCCTCGACTCCGGCGCGCCACAGCGTCGACTTGCCCGCGCCGGCCTCGCCCTCGATGGCCAGCGCAGCGGGAGAGGCCCGGACCTCCTGGGCGAAGTCACGAACCCGGTGCCATTCGGCCGATCGGACGAGATCGCGGCGCACCGCAGCCACACCTACATCCCACCACAAGCCAGCGGCGCGGAGGAGGCCAGCCGAGGCGTGGAACCTCGGCCCGTTCGGGATCAATGGCGGTCCGGGGGTGCGGCGGTCAGCCTTCGGTGACCATGCGCAGCGCGAACCACGGCGGCACCAGGGCGTCGACGGCCGGGGTGGCGGCCGAACTCATTCCCGGTCCAGGTGCTGGGTCCGGCGGGAGCCGCGGCGGGCCGGCGCGGTCACCAGGGCCAGCGGCAGCCGGGACGGGGGCTTGATCTCTTCCAGCCGCAGGTAGGTCACCAGCCGCTGGCCGCCGCGGGTGGCCAGGCTGGCCAGCACCCCCTGTAGTTCGGACACGTCGCGGGCGACCACGCTGAGGAGGTAGTCGGTCTCGCCGGCCACGTTGTCCGCCGCGATGATCTGCGGCAGGGACCTGATCAGGTCGTCGAACACGCGGCTGGACCGCGGGTCGTGCCGGGCCAGCGAGGCCGTGACGTACAGCTTCAGCGGGAAGCCCGCCGCGGCCGGGTCGACCTCGGCGCGGATCACCCGGATGACGCCCGTCTCCTTCAGTCGCCGCACCCGGTGCAGGGTGGCGGCCGGGGACAGCCCGGTCATCCGGGCGAGTTCGACGTTGGTGCGGTCCGCGTCCTCCTGCAGCGCGGTCAGCAGCTGGATGTCAACATCGTCAAGCGGAATTGTCATAATACAAAATCTTATATCGCTACTGACGTTCACTGCCGAATATAGAGCAGATACCGGTGAGTATGGATGCATGAACATCAACCGCCGTCACGCCGTGGCAGCTCTCATCGCGGCCGGGCTGCTGTGGGGCACCACCGTGCCGCTGTCCAAGCTGGCCCTGCAGTGGCTGTCGCCGGGCTGGCTCACCGCCGTGCGCTTCGGCCTGGCCGCCGCGGTCCTGCTGGCCGCGGCCCGGCCGAGGGGCGTCCGGGGGGACGGGTCCCCCCGGGAGGGGCGGGTTCCGAGGGATCGTCCCGCCGGGTCAGCACTGCGGCGTGCGTTCACGCCCGGGGTGCTGGTCGCGGGCGCGCTCGGGTACGGCGGTTCGGTCATGGTGCAGAACGCCGGCATCACCCGGACCAGCGTTACCCACGCGGCGCTGCTCATCGGGGCGGTGCCGGTGCTGGTCGCGATCATCGCCGCGGTGTGGCACCGGACCGTGGCCCGTCCGGTGGCCTGGTTCGGCTTCGCGGTCTCGCTTGGCGGCGTCGGGCTGGTCACCGTGGGCGGCGGGGGCGGCGGCGCGACGGTGACCGGCGACGGCCTGGTGCTGGTGTCGCTGCTGCTGTCGGCCACGGTCACGGTGGCCCAGGCCCGGCTGCTGACCGGGCGCGACCCGGTCGCGGTCACCGCCGTGCAGTTCCTGGGCGCGACGCTGGGTTCGCTGCCGGTCGCCGTGGTGAGCGAGGGTGTGCCTGCCGTGCCGGCTGGCGCCGGCGCGGTGCTGGCGGTCGTCGCGCTGGCGCTGGCCGGGACGCTGGCGCCGTTCACCCTGTTCGCGTTCGGCCAGAGCCGGGTGTCAGCCGAGGTCGCCGGGGCGTTCCTCAACCTCGAGCCGCTGGTCGGCGCCATCGCTGGCGCGGTGGTGTTCGCCGACCCGGTCGGGCTCGCACAGGTCGCCGGCGGTGTGGCCATCCTGGCGGGCATCGCGCTGAGCAGCCTCCCGCTGATCACCGCCGGCCGGGTGGCCCGGCGCGCGGCCGCGGGCGCCAGGACCGTGGGCGCGGGGGCCGCGGGCGCCAGGGCCGCGGGCGCCAGGGCCGCGGGCGCCAGGGCCGTGGACGCCAGGGCCGTGGACGCTGGGGCCGCGGACGCTGGGGCCGCGGACGCGGGGGCCGGCACCGGTGCCCGGACCGGGCGTGCGGGCGCGGAGGCTGGGGCTAGGAGCCTGAGCGCTGAGGTGGGCGCCGGCGCGGGCGCCGGGATGGGAACCGGCGTGGGCGTCGGACGTGTCGGCGCGGATGTGCCCCCGCGGACCAAGCCGCCATCACCGGAGCCCGCCGTGGCGGGAGCGCGACCGGCCGGGCGGGTGGCGGGACGGCCACCCGCCCGCGGGCCGGGTCCGGGGCGCGGGGCGGCCAGCACGGCGCCGGGCGGGTCCAGGCGACCGGGTGAACCGGGGCGGCCGGGCGGGTCCGGGAGACCGGGTGAGCCGGGGCGGCCGGGGCGGTCCGGGAGGCGGCCCGGTGAGCCGGGGCGGCCGGGTGAGCCGGGACGAAGACCGGGGGCTACCGCAGGTGCGGGCCTAGGAGGGTCAGGTCGGCGGGCGACAGGCGGTCGCGAGCGGTCTTGGCCTGGTGCCAGTAGGGGTAGATCAACGGCGGGGCGCTGACCCGGTCGAGCTGGACGCGGTCGTCGTCGCTGAGGACCAGGGACGCGGCGGCGAGGTTATCGGCCAGCTGCTCGTCGGTCCGGGCGCCGATGATCGCCGAGGTCACCGCGGGCTTGCCCAGGGTGTAGGCCAGGGCGACCTGGGCGGCGGATACGCCGTGCTGCTCGGCGATCTTGATCAGGACCTCGATCGTGTCGTACAGACCCTCCTGGTCATAGACCGGCGGCTCGCCCCAGTCGGTGAGCTGGCGCGAGCCCGCCGGGGCCTCGTGATCCCTGCGGTACTTGCCGGACAGCAGGCCGCCGGCCAGCGGGCTCCAGACCAGCACGCCGAGGCCCTGGTCGACCGCGAGCGGGATCAGCTCGTACTCGGCCTCGCGGGCCTGCAGGGAGTAGTAGATCTGCTGGCTGACGAACCGCGGCAGGCCGTGCCTTTCCGCCGTGCCCAGTGCCTTCATCAGCTGCCAGGAGGCGTAGTTGGACGCGCCGACGTAGCGGACCTTGCCGGAGGCGACGAGCAGGTCCAGCGCCTGCAGGGTCTCCTCGATCGGGGTCAGGCCGTCCCACTCGTGCACCTGGTACAGATCGATGTGGTCGGTGCCCAGGCGGCGCAGGCTGGCCTCGCAGCCGGAAATGACGTGGTGGAGGGAGAGGCCGGCGTCGTTCGGCCCGCGGCCCATCGACATCCGGACCTTGGTGGCCAGCAGCACCTCGTCGCGGCGGCCCCTGAGGACCTCGCCCACGATATCCTCGGCCAGGCCGTCCGAGTAGACGTCGGCCGTGTCGATGAGGTTGACCCCGGCCGCCAGGCACATGTCCACCTGGCGTCTGGCCTGGTCCACGCCGGTCGACCCGACGTTGGCGAACCCTCCGCGGCCGCCGAACGTCATCGTGCCCATGGTGAGCGTGGAGATCCGCAGACCCGACTTGCCTAGTGCGCGATATTCCATGGATCCGACCCTACGGGCTGGGCGCCGGCCGCGTGCCGCCGGGCCAGCTCACGGTAGGTGGCCGGGTTCGTGTCCACCCACTCCCTGGCCCGCCCGGTGACCTCCCCGGCCACCCGGGCCGGGACTCCCACCGCTATCATGCCGTCGGGGACGGTCATCCCCGGCGGCACCGTGGCGCCCGCCGCGATCAGGGCGCGACGGCCCACCACGACGCCGTCGAGCACCGTGGCGCCGTTGCCGACCAGCGCTTCGGTGCCGATGACGGCGCCGTGGACCACGCACAGGTGACCAACGGTGGCGCCCTCGCCGATTTCGGTCACGGGGTCGTTGCCGCCGTGCAGCACCGAACCGTCCTGGATGTTCGCGCCGCGCCGGACGACGATCGGGCCGAAATCGGCGCGGAGCACGGCGCCGTACCAGACGGAGGCTCCGGCCTCGACCCGGACGTCCCCCACCAGGGTGGCGGTGGGGGCGATCCACGCCCCTGGACTGACCTGCGGCTCACGGCCTTCGAAGGCGAATAGTGGCATCCGCCCATCATGCACCCGGGCCCCGGTCGTCGATCAGATGGTCACGCCGGGCGGCGGGTGCAGCGCGAGCGTAGTCGGCCGGACCTGGTCTGGCCCGTGGTGTTCCTGCACTTCCGGCGTGCCGCCGTGACTGGTGATACGCGCCCGCCGCTCCGGTCCGCCCGGTTGATAAGGCGTGGATGTCCCAGCCATGTTGTTGATACGACGTGGATGTGGCATCCACGCCCTACGACCTGGTACGGGCGGTGCCGGAGTGACGGGAGTTCGCTTTCGCGGCCAGTTCGTGTCCGGCCGCGGGCGGGGCGGCGGCCCGGCCGCCGCGGGGCAGCGGCCGGGCTCCTGCGGGGGCAGTGGCCCGGCCGCCGCGGGGGCAGCGGCCGGGCTCCTGCGGGGCAGTGGCCCGGCCGCCGCGGGGGCAGCGGCCGGGCTCCTGCGGGGCAGTGG
>Ga0306924_10002072_pt1 | contig 18787 bp, 16 predicted proteins | sample sta12Can44000111_FD_203756 | JGI IMG/M metagenome (GOLD analysis project Ga0306924, IMG submission 203756) | Lab enrichment of tropical soil microbial communities from Luquillo Experimental Forest, Puerto Rico - statanox.12C.anox.44.000.111 (v2)... | ecosystem: Environmental > Terrestrial >...
AGGACGCCGCTGGTGAACTAGCGCGCGCCGAACGCGATGCGGAGGCGATCGAGAGCCTTAATAAGGCATTCGACACTTTCGTGGAATGCGAAGCGATCGCCGATGCCCGCCGGGTCGGCCGCGCGCTGCGCCGATTAGGCGTGGAACGGCGCATCGTCGCCCAGCCGCGGGCAAAAACGGGCTGGGACAGCCTCACCGACTCCGAACTCACGGTCGTCCATCTGATCGCCGAAGGCGCGACCAACCGCTCCGTCGCCACCCAGCTGCACCTTTCGCTACATACGGTGAAAAACCACGTCCACAATGCGTTCGCCAAGCTGGGCATCAACTCCCGCTCTCAGTTGCCGCAACTCATGCGCGGCTCTGATTGACCAATCCGTCAAAAACTGGCCCGCCTAGTACTAGATCCGTCCGGCCCTAAACATGAATCCTCGGGGGATGGTTGTGCGCTGACCGCGCTGCGATCGTAGTTGTTATCAACTCATCACGTGGTCACCCGAAACCCACACCGTGGCGGTGAGCACACCAGGAAAAGAGCGAACAATGTTGAATGCCGCGCTTGGAATGCTGGCGATGGTGCCGGTGGTGTTCGCTGTCGCTGGTTACGCGATGGTGTCGCGATGACCCTGGGCATGCGAAGACGACGACGGGCCGCCCGCCGGCGCCCCCACGGCGTCCCATTTTGAGACGCTCATTCACCTCAGGTTGAGACGCTCACCATCCGCGCGCCGCGGTGTCATGAGTAGCAGGAGCCAATACATCGATGCAAGAAGAGGAGAAATACGGTGAGCGGGCACAGCGTGAGCGCAGCTCACGAGAAAATCCTCGGGCCGATGGCGCTGGGGCCGGCGAGCTCAAACGGGCACCGTCAGCGTGCGCCTGAGATAACTGGACGCAGCGGCAACGGCGTCGGAGAAGCCGCTGCGCGAGCAGTTCTGCTCGCCACCAAGCTGCACGTCCCGGCCATCGGGGCCCAGCTCGTTCACCGGGCCGCGTTGCTCGACGCACTGTCGGCGGGGCGCCGTTGCAAGCTGACCCTACTGAGTGCGCCGGCGGGCTGGGGCAAGACGACATTGCTGGCGCAGTGGGCCCTGGGTGCGGGCGAGGACCAGCGATTCGGCTGGCTGTCGCTTGATCCCTCCGACAACGACCCGGTGTGGTTTTGGATGTACGTGGTCGCCGCGCTGCAGAAGATCAGTCCCGGGGTGGGGATTCGCGCGGCCGAACTCCTAGCGATGGGCGCCGACCCAGTGCAGGTCGTTCTGCCTACCCTGCTGAATGATCTGGACACGATCGCCAGCCCGATGGTGCTCATTCTTGATGACTACCACCTGGTGGTAAGTCGAGCGATCCATGAGCAGCTTGCATTCTTTATCAGCCGGCTGCCGGCGAATCTTCACTTGGTGTTGGCCACCCGATCGGATCCGATGTTGCCGTTGGCTCGGCTGAGGGCCAGCGGCGAGCTTGCCGAGATGCGAACCGACGATTTACGTTTCGGGGCTATTGAGGCGGATCATCTGCTGAACGATGTCCTCGGGCTGGACTTGGCCCACGAAGATATTCAACTGTTGCACCGACGCACCGAAGGGTGGGCTGCCGGCCTCTACCTTGCCGCCCTCTCGCTTGCCGGGCGTGCTGATGCCGCCGCGTTCATCAGGACGTTCGCAGGCGATAACCGTCATATCGTCGACTACTTGATGGCCGAGGTGCTCGACGGTCAGCCACCGCACCTGCGCAGCTTTTTGCTACGTACCTCGGTGCTGGCCAGGCTCAGCGGCCCGCTGTGCGACGCGATGCTGCAAACGTCTGGCTCGGCCTCGGTCTTGGAGAAGATCGAGCGCGAAAACCTGTTTGTGGTGCCACTGGACACGTCGCGTCACTGGTATCGCTATCACCAGCTGTTCGGAGAGTTGCTGCGCACCGAGCTGCGTCGCACCGAGCCCGATCTCGTCGCCGATCTGGACCGACGAGCCGCGACCTGGTTCGAGACCGAGGGCCTCATCGATGAGGCGGTGCGCCACCTGGTCGCCGGCGGTGACATCGCGCGCAGTGCGGATCTGATCGCCGCGGACTGGGTCAACGAATTCAACGGGGGCGGCCTGTCGACCGTCTCCAGCTGGCTTGATCTGCTACCCGAGGAGACCGTTCTACAGGATCCGCGGCTGAGCGTGGCCCGCGCCTGGATCGCCTTGAATGTTGGCCAGTTCGATGACGCGCACATGTGGATTGAGGCGGTCGAAGCCGGGTCCGCGGCCGACACCGTCGATCATGGCAGCTTCGGCGCTCAGCTCGTCGCCTTGCGTGAGGTCCACGCGTTCAAGACGGGTGACGTCGCCGCGGCGCTCGAGGCGGCTCGCCTCGCGATTACCCTCGACTTGGGCGACGCATCGCAGGCCCGGTCTGCCGCTTGCAGTGTTTATGGGTCTGCGCTGTACTTCTCGGGCAACATCGACGAGGCCCAAGCCACCTTCCGGCGGGCCGTGCAGCTGGCCGAGAAGATAGGCGATCGACGCCGCCGTATCTATGCGCTGGGTTATCTCGCTTTGATCGCGGCCGAATCTGGTCAGCTCGCAGATGCCGAGCACCAGATTCGCCAGGCAACGGGCGTCAGCAGGGACCTGGCCGACGGCGAGCACTTCGTTAATGCGATGGTGCCGCTCGCGGCGGCCACCGTCCTTGACGTACGTGGCGACAGGGCTGCTGCCGCGGAAGCCGCCGACATGGCTGTCGCGTTGGCCCGCAAGGGTGCAGGAATCCTCGAGGTGGCGAAGGCGCTGCTGGCCCGCGCCAAGATCCTCGAGGACCTCGGTGATCACGAGACGGCGACGGCGAACCGGAATGAGGCCGGCGCGCTGCTTCGAGGTTGTGCGGACGCCGCTATAGCGCAAACGTTGCTCACCGCGGCCCAGCGCAGCAAGGGCGTCGCGGTGACCGCGCGCAACGAGGCGTGCGCGGTCGGTGAGGAGCTGACCCCCAAGGAGCTTGAGGTTCTTCGCCTGCTCCCCACCCGGTTATCGCGAAGTGAGATCGGTGCGCGGCTATACGTCTCGCTCAATACCGTGAAGACCCACCAGCGCGCCGTGTACCGCAAGCTCAGCGTTGAGCACCGCAGCGCGGCGGTCAGCCGGGCGCGAGAACTCGGCCTGCTGTAATTCGCCTGCCGGCACCCCGCCACATGTGGCCGGTCACGAATCGTCATGTCTGAGAACGCCTCGCGTTAATCACCCGGGCGAGCAGACGGTTGGGGTGATGACGATTCACCCCACGCGGGGGCAGCCTCATAGAAGAGCGGATGTCGGCGGGCTCATGACCACGTGGCAGGGCGCAGCCTAGGCCCCGCCGTTGAGAGATGAACCGACGCAGCCGCATTACTCATCACCACAGGAAGGCGCCGAGCGATGAGCACACCAGTCCCCCGCTGGTATGACCTGGTGGTCGTGGGCGCCGGCTCGGGCGGATACGTCGCTGGCATCCGCGCGGCCCAACTCGGCATGACCGTCGCGATCATCGAAGAACGCTACTGGGGCGGGGTCTGCCTCAACACCGGTTGCGTTCCGTCAAAAGCCTTGCTGCGCAACGCCGAGATCGCCTCCATCCTGACCCATCAGGCAGACGAGTTCGGTATCGGCGGAGACATCCACCTCGACTACGCCCGTGCCGTGTCACGCAGCCGCGAAGTCGCCGAGGCCCGGGTCCGCGGCGTGCACTTCCTGATGCGCAAGAACAAGATCACCCAAATCGACGGCCGCGGCCGCTTCAGCGGCTCCCACACACTCGAAGTACAGCTACCTGACGGCGGCACCACCAGCCTCCGCTTCGACAACGCCATCATCGCGACCGGCTCACGGGTGCGGATGCTGCCCGGGGTCACCCTGAGCGACAACATCGTGACCTACGAACAGCAGATCCTCGACGCAGCAATACCCGAGTCCATCATCATCATCGGCGCCGGTGGAATCGGGATGGAGTTCGCCTACGTGCTTAACAGCTACGGCGTCGACGTCCAAATTCTTGAGTACGCCGACCGCGCACTCCCCAACGAAGACGCCGACGTCTCAAAGGAATTGACCCGCCAGTACCGGCGCCGCGGCATTCCCATTCAGACCAACACCCGGGTGGACTCGGTGATCGACCACGACGACCACGTCACCGTCACCCACACTGAGCACAACGGCCGCACCACCTCAGTCGACGCCGCCCGTGCGTTCATCTGTATCGGATTTTGCCCCAACGTCGAAAACCTTGGCCTCGATCTCCTCGGCGTGCACCTCACAACAGGTGGGGCAATCGACATCGACGACTACATGCGCACCTCGGCTCCCCACATCTTCGCGATCGGCGACGTCACCGCCAAAGTCCAACTCGCCCATGTCGCTTCAGCCCAAGGAGTCATCGCCGCCGAAACCATCGCCGGCGCCCCGACCATGCCCTTGGACTACCGCATGATGCCGCGCGTGACGTTTTGCCAACCCCAAGTCGCCAGCTTCGGCTATACCGAAGCCCAGGCCCGCGCCGCCGGCCGTACCATTCGAGTCGCGACGTTTCCCATGCAAGCCAGCGCCAAAGCGCACGGCCTGGGCGAACGAGCCGGCTTCATCAAACTCATCGCCGACGCTGCCCACGGCGAGCTGCTCGGAGCCCACCTCGTCGGCGCCGAAGTCAGTGAGCTGCTCCCCGAACTGACCGCAGCCCAACTCTGGGACCTGACCGCCACCGAGCTGGCCCGCAACGTGCACACCCACCCCACCCTCGGCGAGGGACTACAGGAATGCTTCCACGCTCTGACCGGCCACGCCATCAACCTCTGACAACACCGAAAGCAGGAACGCTTTGCCGCACGACGCTCTAGAACCGGCCCACGCCGCAACAGTCATCCGGCGTGCACTCGGCGCCGGTCCGCGGTCACGCCAACCCATCGCCGCTGACTGATGGCCGATGCCCACCGCTGAGCCAACCGCGCTGTCCCCCAATTAGATTCCATTGTCAGGAAAGGAAAGATCCCCTCATGACCGCACCCCTGCCCATCACCGTGACTGATGCCTCGTTCACCACTGATGTCCTCAACAGCCCCACGCCTGTACTGGTTGATTTCTGGGCCCCATGGTGCGGCCCGTGTCGTGCGGTCGCACCGATCCTCGAACAGATCGCACGAGAGCACGGGGATAAGTTGACCGTGGCCAAACTCGACGTCGACGCAAACCCGCTGACTGCTCAACGGTTTCAGGTGGCGTCGATCCCCACCATGATGGTCTTCAAGGGCGGCATACCAACCACCCGCTTGGTGGGTGCGCGCGCAAAGTCGGCCCTGCTCAACGACCTTCGCGACTATCTATAGACAAGCACGATGTGCAGGGCCACGCCAACCAGGGTGGCCACTAGGCACGACCCTGGTTGAGTGCCCGCTCAATGGTCGACGGTTAGTGGTCACGCCGACAAGCTTCTCGTGTCAATCAATTGCTGCCGCTTGCCGACCGCAGCAAGTCGCGGGACAAGTCATCCAGCCAGACCGACACCCCCCGCCGACAGGGCGGCCAGACTCGGGTTCTGAATCATCCCGTCACCGCCGCTCACCGATCGCTGGGCCGCGGTAAAACCCATCCTGCGGCACATACGGCGCCATAGAGCACCAACGGCGCGTACGCGCTCAACAGCAGCGGCCAATCAGGCGGAGTTGTCGGGTCCCTGTTTTGTGTTACCGAGCCCATGTAGTTATTGAGTCGGCTTGGCATATTCTGCCGTAGCTGCCCCCGCGCCGGCACCGTCACCGCGGTTGGGCAACGTCCACTGGGGGCGAATGTAGTGGCACGTGTAGCCGGATGGGCTGCGTTGCAGGTAATTCTGGTGCTCGGGTTCGGCTTCCCAAAACTCGCCCGCCGGGTTGAGCTCAGTGACGACTGTGCCGCGCCACCGCCCTGAACCCTCGATGTCGGCGATGGTGTGCACTGCGATTTGCTTTTGCTCGTCGTCCAGATAGAAAATTGCTGACCGGTAACTGGTTCCGACATCGTTGCCCTGACGGTTCTTGGTTGTCGGGTCGTGGATCTGGAAGAAGAATTCCAGGAGTGCTCGGTAATCGGTCGTGTCTGGGTCGTAGGTGATTTCGAGTGCCTCGGCGTGGCCGGGGTGATTGCGGTAGGTGGGATGCGTGTTGCTGCCGCCGGTGTAGCCGACCCGGGTGGACACCACTCCGGGCTGCGCGCGGAACAGGTCCTCCATGCCCCAAAAGCACCCACCGGCGAGAACAGCGATCTTGTTGTGGTCGGTCATGATTGCCGCTCGTCGACGCTTTGGTGTTGCTCCGATACATCATTCGTGAACAGGCGCAGATATTGCCCATAACCCTGAGCTTCCAGGTCATCGCGGTGGATGAATCGCAGCGATGCCGAGTTAATGCAGTAGCGCAACCCGCCGGCTTCTGTCGGGCCGTCCGGGAATACGTGTCCCAGATGGCTATCGGCGTGGGCGGAACGCACCTCGACCCGCTCCATGAAGTGGCTCCGGTCGCGCCTTTCAATGACGCTGTTCGTGTTGATTGGCTGGGTGAAGCTGGGCCAGCCACTTCCGCTGTCGAATTTGTTCACCGAGGCGAAAAGCGGTTCACCGGAGACAATGTCAACGTAAATACCGGGTTCATGATTGTTGCAATACTCGCCGGTGAACGGAGGCTCCGTGCCGTTCTCCTGGGTGACGTGGTACTGCTCGGGGCTCAGCGCATCAACCGCGGCAGGGTTCTTGCTATATAGCTGTGACACCTGGTCTCCTTCGTTCGCGCAGACTTTGTGGTGATGCGCTTAGCATTTCGGTAGGTCCCGCGTCGTTGTCGGGTTAGTTGCGGCCGGCCATGATGCCGCCGTCGACGTTGAGAATCGCGCCGGTGACCCAGCTGGCCTCATCAGACAGCAGATAGGTGACGGCGTTGGCGACGTCGGCGGGGGTGCCGACTCGTCCCAATGGATGAAGTGGCGCGAATGTGTCTAAGGTGGCGTCGATCTCGTCCTTGGGGATGAAGCCCTCGTAGAGCGGGGTCTTGACGACGGCCGGCGCCACTGCGTTGACCCGAATCTGATGCTCGGCGAGCTCGATGGCGAGGTTATGGGTCAGCGCATGCAGGCCAGCCTTTTGCATCGAGTATCCCGACGATGGGGTCAGACCGATCGCCTGATGTGCCCACATGCTGCCGATGTTGACGATTGCCCCGCCCTCACCCTTGGTGATCATGCTCCCAACGACGGTTTGCGTGACGAAGAACAGTGCGTAATTCAGCTCCAAGTAGGAGTCATAAAACGCGGGATCGTATTCAAGAAACGGCTTGGGGACAAAGAATCCGGCCGCGTTGACCAACAGTGTCGCATCGGCGTGATGCTCAGAAAGCACACGCTGAACATCGGCGACCGCGCTGCGATCGGTCAACTCGGCAGTGATCCCCCAGGCTTGGCCACCCCCGGCGGTCAGTTCGGTCACGGTGTCATCAACACGGTCTTTCGCCCGGCCGACGATCACCGCGCTGCCGCCGTGGCGCACGATATCAACGGCGACCTGCCGGCCCATACCGGCGCTGCCTCCGACGACGATGACCTTCTTGGAATCGAAATGCATGGTGAGACCTTTCTGTTGATCATTCTTGATGACTCCTGCTGGGCTATTTCCGTTGCCCGGCAAGAAGAGTTGTAGCCTTCGCGACGACACCCGGCGCTCCGTATGTCGACGTTGAACTGGCTTCAGTCTGCTGACCGGCGGGGTGAGCCGTCATCACCCCAGCCGTTGTTTCACCCGGGTGAGTTGACAGATGTTGATGAAAAAAAGAACTGGCCAGAGCTGTATTGCTCTGACCAGCCTGTTTTTCGGTGGAGCTGCCGGGAATCGAACCCACCCCAAAAATGGACGTGAGCTGCGGAAACGTTGAATTTGACTACGCGAAAGTACGCGAAACGACGCGAAAGTACCTGCGGATACGCCGAAGGTGTTGATGGCATCAACACGGCTCAGGCGTGGAGGTCGAACGCCGTGATCAACCCACCGTGTGGACAACGTCGGCGAAGAAGGCCAAGACCAAGTCCGCGAATTCGTCGGGGCACTCAATCTGTGGCATGTGGCCGACGCCGTCGAACAAATGTGTCTTGGCGTGCGGCATGAGCCGTTGAGCGGTTTTCAGGTGATGTGCGGGCAGTACGCGATCGCGGTCGCCCCAGACGATCAGCGTGGGGCGCGGGTGTTGCGCTGCGGCACGGGCTAATTCGGCACGCCAGTGCTGCTTGACGCCCCGACCGGTCGCCAGCTCGCCGGCGATCTCGCGCATCACGAGGCCCGAGTCGGGTTGCCGCCCGATGGCCACCGCGTGCTCGATCCGCTGCCTGCTGGCCAACGACCGGTCGGCGAATATCGCGCGCTCGAGCAGCCGCGCGGATGCGCGCGTCGTGCGTCGAGTCGCCATACGACCGATGACGGGCAGCGTAAGCATTCGGAGCAACATGGTGACCTCGCGCCCGAAGCCGGCGCTGTTGACGAGGACCAAGCTCGCGACCCGGTGCGGCTGCATGGCCAGTAGCTGCAACGCCACGGCACCACCGAGTGAGTTGCCGATGACGTGCAGCGGACGCTGTTCACCAAGGGCGTCGAGCGTGTCGGCAACGCCACGAGCAAGCGAAGCTAGCGTCATGGATTCGGTTGGCCGGGAAGAGAATCCGAAACCGGGGATGTCGAGGGCGATCACCCGGCGGCTTCCTGCCAACCGATTCCACTGCGGGGCCCAGTCCTCCAAGCTGCGGCCGACGCCGTGCAGCAACAGGACCGGTGGGTTGTCCGGGTTGCCGTCGACGCGGACGCGCGTACGCCTGCCGTCGAGGGCGACGAAGGTGGGGGTGCTCACGCCGTCGCCAACTCTGGGACCGTGACCTCGCGCACCGCGTCGTTGCTGGTGCCGAACTGCAGCGCGGGATCTTCGACCGGCCCGTTGCGCAGCCGCGCGCGGTCGGCGGCGTAGTTCATCTCCACCGTCCACGGGCCATCCGAACCCTGCTTCGGGAAAAGGTCGATTGAGCGCTGCATGTAGCCGGCCGCGAAGTCCAGGAATGGCCGCCGGGTCATGGTGAGATCGTCGGCGACTGGCGTCACCGTCGTGTAGCCGTGCCGGTCCATGTGCGCGAGCAACCGGCACAGATGATCACAGACCAAGTCCACCTTGAGCGTCCACGACGAGTTGGTGTAACCGAACGCGAAAGCGAAGTTCGGCACCTCGCTGAGCATCATGCTCTTGTAGGCAAGGTGCTCACCGACGTTCACCGGCTGCCCGTCGACACTTAGCTGCATCCCGCCGAAGGCGAGCAGGTTCAGGCCGGTGGCGGTGACGATGATGTCGGCCTCGAGCTCTTGGCCGGATTCCAGCAGGATTCCCCGCTCGGTGAACCGCACGATGCGGTCGGTGACCACCGACGCCCTGCCGCTCCCGATGGCCTTGAACAGGTCACTGTCGGGAACCATGCACAGCCGCTGGTCCCACGGGTTGTAACGGGGCTTGAAGTGAGTGTCGACGGCGTAGCCATCAGGAAGCGCGTGGGAAACAACGCTGCGTATCAGGCCACGCACGAGCTTCGGATAGCGACGGCTGGCCTGGTAAATGAGTCGCTGCCGGGCGACGTTGATCCAGCGCGTGATCCGGTAGGCGATGTCGTCCGAGAGCAGTCGGTTCAGCGTGTTGGCGATCGGATCCTTACGCGGGATGGGCAGCACGTACGAGGGCGAGCGCTGCAGCATCGTCACGTGGGCGGCGCGGTCGGCCATAGCCGGAATCAGCGTCACGGCCGTCGCGCCACTGCCGATGACGACGACCTTTTTGCCGGTGTAGTCGAGGTCCTCCGGCCATGCCTGAGGGTGCACGACCAGACCGCCGAAGTCCTCCCGACCCTCGAAGTGTGGGTTGTACCCGCCCGCATAGTCGTAGTAGCCGGCGGCGGAGAACAAGACATTGCATGTGACGGTGAACTGCTCGCCGCTGTGCGTGCCTTGCAGTGTGACCGTCCACCGCGCATCCTCAGACGAGAATTCCGCGCGAATCACCTTGTGGCCGAGGTAGATACGACGAGCAAGATCGTTTTCGGCGATCGTCTCGTGCAGGTAGTCGAGGATCTCGTGAGCGTCGGCGATCGCATTCTTGCTAGTCCACGGCTTGAACTCGTAGCCGAAGGTGTGCAGGTCTGAGTCCGACCTGATGCCCGGGTAGCGGAACAGGTCCCACGTGCCACCGATCGCGTCGCGACCGTCGACGATCGCGAAGCTGCGGCCGGGTTGCTTCGTCGTGAGGTGGTGGCCCAGGCCGATGCCGGAGATCCCGGCGCCGACGATCAAGACATCGACGTGGCCGCTCAGCGAGCGCGAGTGGTCCGGCCGGGTCAGCGAACGGGTGGTCATGAGGCCTCCTTGCCGATAAAATATAACACGACTATTGTTATAATTCTGCGTGGGAAATCAAGGCCGGGGATAGTGTGATCCCCATCACAGGATCAAGGAGAGAACAGGACGATCGCAATGACCACCGCACCGACTCAACGACGGGAACCCACGCAGGCCCGAAGTCGGCGGACGGTGACCCGGATCCTAGATGCGGCGGCAGCGATCGTTGACGAGCACGGTGTCGACGCCGCGACGACGCGGACGATCGCCGACCGCGCGGGGGTCGCTTACCCGTCGCTCTACCGGTTCTTCGCCGACCGCGACGAGATCCTCGACCGACTGCTCGAACGGCATCTCACCCAAATCGATGATCGAGCCGAGGCAGCAGAGCGGACTTGGGACATCAGTTCGGCCTGGGACTTGTTCAGCGCTGAGCTCGACCTACACATTGCCTACTACCGCGAGCACCCCAGCGCAGCAAAACTGTGGATGGGCGGGCGCAACTCGACGGCGGTCGTCAATCAAGTCCATGCCCGCATGCGAACACTCGCGCAACGCATACACGCCAGGCTCGTGGATGCGCATCTCATCGGCGGCGACACCGACCCTCGGGCAGTGCTCGTCGCGGTCGAAATCGCGGACCGCATCCTCGAACTCGCCTACCGAGGTGACCAAGACTTCGACGAAGCGATCCTCGACCACGGTCGGAGGGCACTGAACGCCTACTGCGACGACCTGGTCAACGCCCGGAGCAAGTGAACGTTTCTGCCGAGCCGTGAAACATCGCGCTGTGGTGGAGCTGCCGGGAATCGAACCCGTGACTTGACCTGCGGAAATGCCGTTTGAGCTGCGTAGAGTCACGTGAGAGTACGACCAATTACGCGAAATCACCAGGGATTCCGCCGAAGTTGTTGGCGGCGCCAACACTCGAAAGATGTGCATCAAGCAGGTCGATTCGTTTGCTGGCCACGACGATCCGCCGGTGCGCCACTTCTACCCCTAGCCTGAGCTTCGACGCAGCGCGGCGCGGCGGCTCGGTCTTGCACAGGCGGGGTTTCAAGGGCATCGACGCGCCGTCTCTACCGCCCCGATTGTCCGGCGACCATACTGGTGTGGTGACCAAGTTGTTTGCCGTCCTCGCTGCCGCTCTGTCCGTCCCGTTCCTGGTGGCGGTTCCCACAGCCCATGCTGATCTCTACTGCGAGCTCGGCAACTTGCTCATTCCACAGGAAGTGCACCAGGTGGGCAGCTACCGTGACGCTACCTGTGCGATGGTTGCCAACATTGTCACGACCAGTGCCAAGACCGACTGCGTTCGCGCCGTGACGAACTACGTCGTTAGTCGCGGTTACGACCCCTACGTGGGCAAGGACATCGCCCTTCACAACTGCTGAGCGCGCACTGGTTTGAGGGGTTTGCGACGACTATCGAGATTCGCTCATCTCATCGTTTCGAGACGGCACCACCGGCGAGTGCTAATCGCCAGACGGGAAGGCTTGGCTGCTGGTGCCGGACATCCCCGCAAGGTCGCCTCAAGAATCATTCAAGAATTTCGCAAGCGCTCTCCTGGAAGCTTGTCTCCACGCCCCGCTTCGGCGGTCGAGACAGACACCAGTGAGAGGACTGCACCATGCCGCACCGTTCACCCCGCCACCTGCGGCCGGTACGGGATGTCATCGCGCCCTCGCTGCAATTCCGCACAATCCACGGCCACCGCCGTGCCTTCCGTATCGCCGGGTCCGGCCCAGTCATCCTCATGCTCCATGGCGTCGGCGACAACTCCACGACATGGGGCACCGTGCACGCCAAGCTTGCGCAACGATTCACCGTCATCGCCCCCGACCTGCTGGGCCACGGTGAGTCCGACAAGCCTCGGGCCGACTACACGTTGGCGGCATTCGCCAACGGCGTGCGCGACCTCCTCATCGCGCTCGGCGTCGACCGTGTCACCCTCGTCGGGCATTCTCTTGGTGGCGGCATCGCAATGCAGTTCGCGTATCAGTACCCGCAGTTTGTCGAGCGCGTCGTGCTGGTGAGCGCTGGCGGCGTGACGAAAGACGTCAGCCTGGCGTTGCGGTTAGCCGCAATGCCGATGGGGGCTGAGGCGCTCTCGGTGCTGAGGGTGCCCGGCGCGGTCCCCGCGCTGGAACTCGTTGGCCGCGCCGTCGGAAACGTCGTGGGCTCCACAAAATTCGGACGCGATGTTCCCAGCATGCCGCGTCTGATCGGCGGGTTGCGCAAACCCGGTGCCGTGGCCGCATTCGCACGCACTCTGCGCGCGGTGGTCGACACGCGCGGCCAGTTCGTCACGATGCTGGACCGCACCTATCTGATGCACGATCTTCCAGTGCAAATCATCTGGGGCGCCGACGACCTGATCATCCCGGTGAGCCATGCTCGACTGGCCCATGAGGAGATCGCCGGTTCGCGCCTTGAGATCTTCGAGAAGTCCGGACATATGCCGCACCGCGATCACCCGAACCGCTTCGTGGCGATCGTCGAGCAATTCATCGACTCGACCGATCCGTACGCCTACGACCCCGACCTGATGCATGCGGCGGTGCAGACCGGCATCCGTCAGTACACCAACGACGCGCCGGATGACTTCGCGTCGGACCTCGCTTAACGCCTAGGTATGCCCCGGCGTCGCGAGCCGTGGCGCTCAGTACGTGCGAATCAGCGTGCTGCACAACGCTGAATACCAGCGGATCTGCCGGCCGAGGCGTCACAACGGCGCCGTGCCATGTGGAGCGACCGCGGAGGCGAAGTCGAAAGCCGGATTAACAAGAAAGAGTTGATCACCAGCTTCGCTCTCTGCCGAAATATCAGCGCGCTAAGCGGGGTTGGCGAAAACCGGCCGCTCCCCCGACATTCCAGCGACCACGGCAGCGATCTGGTTGGGCGTGCCGATCAGCCCGGTCTGCAGAGCTGATTCACGCGCAAGAGCAGCCGCGGGGTCGTTGCTGATCCAGGTTTCGTTGTACAGGCGCTTCGCGGCGCGGATGGCATCCGGTGACTTCAGTGCGATCTCGCCCGCGAGCGCCAGCGCCGCTGACAGCGGATCCGCGGCCGTCCGAGTGATCAAGCCGAGCTCGGAACCCTCGCTGCCGGAAACGATGCGGCCACTGAACGTCAACTCTTTCGCGACGTCGATCGGTAGGAGTCTCGGCAGTGTCTGCGTGATGCCCATGTCGGGAACGAGTCCCCACTTGATCTCCATGATGCTCAGCTTCGCGTCCGGCGCGGCGATCCGGATGTCTGCGCCGAGCGCGATCTGCAGACCGCCGCCGAAGCAGTTGCCGTGGATCGCGGCGATGACTGGCGCCGGTACCAACGACCAGTCGTAGGTCACGCGCTGAGCGAGGTTCGCCGGCCGGTCCTCGTCTCGGGTCAACAGAACGCCCGTGCCACGTTCGCCGCCCATGAAACTTGCCACGTCCAAACCAGAGCAGAAGCTCTTGCCCTCACCATGCAGAACGACCGCGCGGACCGATGTATCACCTGCCAGCTGTTCTGCGGCATCGACCAAGCCTTCGAACATTGCTTGGTCGAGCGCATTGTGCTTGTCGGCGCGCACCATCGTCGCCGTTGCCACGCCGTTGTCGGCGATCCGCACACGAACTCTGTCTTCGCTCACGAGTAGCAATCTATCGCGCCGTGACCTGATCAGATCTTGTGGCAGCGGCAGTCGGGGGGCTCGACGTGCCGGTCGCGCAGGCCGTCGTCCCCCTAGTTCCCAGCGCTCTGATGGAAGACCCTCATCCGAAGGAACGGGCTGTGAACGTCCGCCATCTCAACTGCGGCAGCATGGGCCTTCCTCGATCCGCGTCTGCCTGGGCGGTACGTTCTACCCAAGCCGGGCTGCCGCTCGCTATTGGCGGGAACAGTCCAAGACTGGCAACCCGGTTGCGGGGTCGATCGTCAACACGACAAGCGAGTCCGGATTGTTCGGCAATGCCGGTCAAAGTAACTATGCCGCCGCCAAAGCTGGCGTCGCGTCCCTAACCGAGGTCTGGGCACGGGAGCTCGGGCGGTACGGCGTTCGAGTGAATGCCATCGCCCCACGCGCCGCAACCCGATTGACAGCCCAGGTAGGTGCCGAGGAAGTCACCGACCCGAACGTGCCGTGGCATCCCGGCAATGTTTCGCCCTGGGTGGCGTATCTCTTGTCCGATGAATGTGAGATCACCGGTGAGGTGTTCATGGTCTTCGGAGGTGTCGTTCACCGTGCCGCACCCTGGTCGCTCGACGATAACTGGAAGCTCAAGCGGGAAGGACGCTGGGCGCCCGAGGAATTCGCCAAGGCCGTCGCCGACTTGGGGATCCCGTCCAAGGTCGGTCGAAACACCGGACTCATCAGATAGGACTCGCCACGGGTAACCGCCGTCAGGTAAGCCATGCGTGACGATCGTTGCTCACGGCAGGATCAGACCACGCTCGGACTTTCGTTGACCTGTCGGCGTGCCCGCTCCCACGGCCAGGTCATCAGGGCCCACACGATGAAAACGATCGTGACCTCGGTCAGCAGGTACAGCGGCCACGGACCCAATACGTCCAGCAGTGACGCGGTGGGGGGCTTCCTGTTGAGGTAGCCGTAATTGGTTCCCGTGATCGCGTTGAAGGTGAAGGTGAACGTCGCCCACGCAAGGGTGACGATGACCGCGAAGCGGTAGTCGCGCCACCGCGGCCGCATCCCACGCCCCCACGTGAGATATATGGCCGCCCACACAACGAGCACGTGAAGCGTGAAGAACGTGACGAAAAGATGATGGGGAAAATCTGGCGCGCCTTCCTCTGGCGTGCCGATGTCGGGTGTGATCAACGCCTGCGAGCTCAAGACGAGGCCCCAATAGTACGAGAGCGCAAAGGCCCAATGCCGCTGCGACCATAGAGCATAGGCCGCGGTGAGTTCCGCGATATCGCACAGCTGCAGCGGCACTGAGCCGCCAATGGTGGGCCTGACCAACTTGTAAACCAGCGCCACGCTGAATGCCATGACGATCAGAGCCGCCAAGACACGCCCGAGCAGCCGCGCCTGCGCCTCGCCCTGCCGACGTCCGATCCAGACCAGAAGCGCAGCGCCCATCGCGAACACCGCGAGCACCACCAAGTGCGATGGCCCGTACGCCGAAAACTCACGTTGTGCAGAGAACAGCTCGGTCATCTCCCCTTTTGGTCGAACACCGTTGCCTTCCCGGCATCCGGTGGCCCGACTTTTCTCAGAACAATGTAGACATCGATTACCGATGATCGCAGCCGACGTTCGCCGTGACCCCGATACGCGAAGAGAACTGTTGACGGGAAAGAGACCAAACCGGAGACGATGCGCCTCGGGCCTGCTACCGGTAGAGGTGGTCAGCCGGTAAAACCCAACACAAGAGGGCCGCATCTGCGGCCCTCTTGTGGAGCTGCCGGGAATCGAACCCGAAGCTCTGCCAGGGCTTTTGGAGTCTGAGCTGCGGTTTCGCTACGTCTCGTTCCGATTCAGTCCCGTTCGGTACCTGCGGTTTTGTTTTCGGGTCTTGACGGCGTCAAGACTTATCAGCAGGAAACGCGAGCGGTCGCTAGTACGTCACGGCCCTGCTGCTGCACGCCGAGCGGCGCTGTGGAAACTCAGATTTTGGCCTACCGACCTACCCCACCGGGGTATCCGAGGAGACTTGATACAGCCGCCGCGAGCGGTTCGACAATCGCTACTGCGCGCCCGGTCAAACTCGGTTGCGCGCCGGCGAAAACCGCTCAAGCTGCACGGGCGGCCCGCCTGCTGACGGCGGCGGCACCAGACCAGCGACACCGTCGATCACGCTAACGAGTGCCCGGCTCCCACGATCAAAGTTCAGGGTGCCGTGTTGAAAATTCTGGACGGCCCACCCAGGCTCCTGGATTTCGGCACTGGTCGGCAGCCCCAGCGCGCTGTGCTCGTAGCCTAGGGTGCCCCACGCAGCGTAGATGGCGCCGGTGACGGGCTGGGCTCCGCTGGCCGGTGACCAGTACATCGCTCCTTTCTCGAAGATCACATATCGCGTGGCTCCCGCCCCTTGCGATTCCGGCGAAGTCGGTGCGCCCAGTGCGCTGTTCACGCCGCCCATCGCCCGCCACCGGTCATAGATAGCACTGCCTTGTAGCGACTGCGCCAGATCCTGGGCGCTGAGGTGTTTATTGAACCTCGCGGCAATGTCGCGAATCTGGTTCATCAAGGCATATCCGAGATTGCCGGGGCAATCAGTGTCGCTGACGTCGCGGTGGGCAAAAATGCACGGCAGGTTCACGGCGGCGCCTTGGGGGAAACGGGTGTAGGGACCCCCGTCCGAAGTCAACGCGATACTGCCCTGCGGGTCGACGCCATCCATGGCCAGCCGCCATCCGAGCAAGCGCCCGACGGTACGCACCTGAACCGGCGTGGGGCCCACCGCGTCGAACTCGCCGATCATGCACACCGCCCACGTATTGCGGTTGAACCCGCCAGTGTGGGTGCCCTGAACCGATCTGGTCATCCCGCCGAATCGGCCCTCGAATACCTGACCGTACTTGTCGACCAGGGCGTTGTAGGCGATGTCCGACCAGCCCAGGGTGCGGGTGTGGTAGTCATAGATCGACCGCACAATTGCCGCCGAATCCTGCTGCGCGTAATCATTTACACCGGCGGTATGGTGAACAATGCCTGCCTTGATTCCGTTGTCGTACATCGGTGCTCGGCTGCGAATCGACTCGTCGGCGCCCCACTGGGCGCGACTGGTTATATTGGGCGCCTGACCGGGCGCTTCGACCGCCGCAACCAAGGCCGGGTCCGCCCCCGCGCTCGGGGGTTGGACCAGCCCTGATGCGGCGGTGCCCAAACCCAGCATAATTGGTGCGGCCGCAACGTATTTGAGGACATCACGGCGCGAAACAGCGGGTAACGCTGAGCACCCGCACCAATAAGGCACGGCAACACGGTAACCCGCGGTAACAATATTCGTAACGCGACCCGCCGCAGCCGAATACGGTTGAAAGCGACGGGTTCGCAGTGCTGCCAATAGGGGTCCATCACAGACAAACCAACGCGCGTCCGCGGCCGGGCAGCCGGAACCGGGATGACCCGCGTCGACTGGGAATATCCCGATCGGTGCTCGCCCATCGCTTCGAACGCGGTAATTTACAATAAATCCCGTATTTATTTATTCACCAACCGATTACGTTTCTCGTTAGCCGCTCATGGTCGCCGTTAATGCTCGTTGCCTCTCGACCATAAAAGACGAATAAAAGGCGAGCTGGGTCTGACGCACCTATTCCCGGTACCTTCCGACCACAGTGCGGTAGATCTTCGGCGCGCTGCGGGTAGACAGTGCCGTCGAATCCACCAGTCAGCGAACAGTATCGTCAGCCGCCGAATTTCGCTGCTGTCTTCCGGTGGCCACAATTCCCAGTTCCCATTAGGAACACCCTCGACCGCCTATCCACAGCGGCGACTCCCGGCCGTTGTACACGCTGGTGGGCCGCCATCGCTGTCTGCGCAACAGTCGACCGGCGTGGTGCTCGGCCACGTCTTTCAGATACTCGACGTCGTCGCTCGTCCACGGGTGCTGGCCGGTCCCGTCCAACCACCACCTCGGTTGGCCGTCCTGCCCGTAGCGGGTTATCCTGTAACGCCAGGCGACGTGCCGACCTGCCAGTCCAGCAGCTGTGGGCGGATGGCCACGGGCGCCGGCTGGATAAGTTTCTGGGGGTGGGTTATCCGGGTCTCGATAAACTCGCCACCCATGAATTGACCCTACTACCAGGACGCTTGCTTGCATCAGCGGTTCGACCTGCGAAGATGAGGTTCGCGTCAGATGAGCTCACCAGGGCCGCCAGGTCCGAAGCCGCACGATCGGAAACGAGCCGGTAGCTCTAGGCAAGTCGCCCGCCCATGCAGGCCAGTCGCCCATCACGGTTTTAGGGGACGCGGTCGACGCTGCCTGCGCCAGGGCTCTCGAGTTGGCGCCCCGGCGCCAGTGGCGGACCGCTGCGATCGCTGTCTTGAGCCCGCGGCGGCGCCCCGTTGCTGGGTCGGTCTTGGCGAAATCGGGCCCCAGTTCGGTGAACATCCGCTCGCTGCGGGTTTCCGGCGCGTCGTCAGCGGTGTCGCGTAGGTATTTGTTCGGTAGCGACAGTTTGGCGATGGTGCGCCAAGTCTTGCCGTACTGCATCAGGAAGGGGCCTGTGGTGTAGGGCAAGTCGTACTTGTCGCACACCGCGCGCACCCGCACCGAGGTTTCGTGCAGCCGGTTGCTCGGCAGGTCGGGAAACAGGTGATGCTCGATTTGATGGCACAGGTTGCCGCTCATGAACCGCAGCACCGGCCCGGCCTCGAAGTTGGCGCTGCCCAGCATCTGGCGCAGGTACCACTGGCCCTTCGTTTCGCCGATCATGTCGGTCTTCG
>Ga0306924_10002081_pt1 | contig 18756 bp, 11 predicted proteins | sample sta12Can44000111_FD_203756 | JGI IMG/M metagenome (GOLD analysis project Ga0306924, IMG submission 203756) | Lab enrichment of tropical soil microbial communities from Luquillo Experimental Forest, Puerto Rico - statanox.12C.anox.44.000.111 (v2)... | ecosystem: Environmental > Terrestrial >...
ATGATGGAATATTGGGTATATCCTTGATCGCTTTCGGGATAGCTGGCGGGAGCAAACCGCAGCAACTTCCAGAGAAAGGATTTGACATGGAAACGAAGCTCGCTTCCCCCAAAAAGCTGGCAGTCGCAGAATATGCCGGATTTCCCCTACACGCAATACACGATAGGAAGTTTGACTGCGGTGGGGGCTGACAGAGTGTTTTTCTGCGCCCGAAATGACCCCTCCTTTTTCACCCTGGACGATGCTATATTCAATTAACGGTGATTGATCGGCAGGGGAGCAGCGGTTGCCCGCTGACCCCTGCCGCACCACCGTGCGTACGGATCATCCCATGTCCCAGTCACATATATCCGCGCGGTGCGGTCCACCCTGCCGTTCTGACGGGGGGGTGGCCTCGAATGGATCAAGACGAAAGTCGCGCTAACCTTAACGGGAGCGCCTTGCTCCCGCCAATCGACGATCCGCAGCGGATCGCAACTCATATGGGAGGAGACGACAATGAAAGTAAGACGATACAGATTTTACGGTGACGCTCGAGCCTTTACCAGCACGGTGCTCCTTGCCGTCGCCATTGCCGGATTCGTCGTCACGTCCGCCAAGGCGGATGACAAAATGCGCAGTTCGCCTCCGGATACCAAGTCATATTCCCGACCTCTGGTCCCGGAGGATTTAACCCTTGGGAAAACTGCCGGCACGGCGGGGCAGGCGGCGGGCGTCAACTTCTCCGTGGTCGACACGGTGGTGAACAACACCAATCCCAATTTGCAGTTCACCGATGCCTTCAACGATGGCGAAACCAGCATCGCGGTCAATCCCCTCCACCAAAACGAGATTGTCATCACCGCTTTTTCGGGTGCCTGGGGTGCCGCCGCACCGCTCTGGTTATCAAGAAACGGGGGCGGAACCTGGACGAAAGAGTTTACGATCAACCCGCCACCAGGGGTCGCGGGCGTGCCAGGCTGCCCATGTGATCAGACGGTGGATTTCGGGTCCTTCTTCAACCGTTTGGCGGGCACGTTCCTCACCTTTGCGACCAACGTCTACAGCGCCTTCACCGCTAACCCGGCGACTTTCCCCTCCTTTCATTATCTCCTAGACCTGAATGGTGTCGCTATAAGTACCAACAGCTCTGGCATAAACTTCGCCGATCAACCTTGGCTGCTTGTCGGCCCACAACCAGGCGTCATCGGTGGAGAAAACGTCTACGTTGCCTACGATGATTTCAGCGGTGCCCCGGACATGCACGTCGCCGTTGCGGCGGCAACCGACCCGCCGAGTTTCACGATCGACAATATCTCCGGCTTCAGTACCGGCTTCGTCAATCCCGGCCATCGACTGGCGATCGACCCGGTTAGCGGTGCGGTCTACAGCTTATTCCAGCAACGCATAGCGCCTGGGCTTGGGCTGTCACAGAACATCAACTACATGCTTAACCGTTCCACCGATGGCGGTGTAACATGGGGGCTTCCTGGCTTCCCGTTCGGCATGGTCGTCGCCAATGCCGACAGCGATCAACCTTTTACGCCCAAGTTCTGTACGGTCAACGCTTTGTTGGGCGGCGTCGATCACGCTGCCGTCGACCCCCAGACAGGCGATGTGGTCTATGTATACGGCAATCGTGACCCGACGACTGGCAACAATCGGCTCGCTGTGAGGCGGCTGACCGATGACGGCATGGGTGGGCTTTCAGTTGGGCCGGAGATCTTCATCACTGGCCAGGTGCAGGCTGCCATTCCGTCTGTGGGGATCACCGACAATGGAACCATAGGCGTGTTCTACTACACGTGTGACCAAGTCCCGCCAGTCAGCCCTTTCCCCGTCTTCACGGGGCATTTCGCCATCAGCACCGATGGAGGGGCGACTTTCCACACGGGCATCGACCTTGAAACGTTCCTGTCGCCCGAGGTGGACAACATACGGGATCCGCGGCAGCGTGTGCTTGGCGACTACATGCAAGTCAAAGCCGTGGGGAATACATTTTTCGGGAGCTTCACCGGGAACGGCGCGCCTTTCGGACGCAACATTTCCAACAACGACCCCATCTTCTACAAGGTGTCGGTTGATCCGCTTGCGGGAATAGCTCGCAGATAATGCTCTCTGCACCACGTCAAGCGGGAGCGCGTACGCGCTCCCGCTACTGCGCTAACTCGATACAGCTATAGGGCGGCTGCACCCCGGACATTGAATGGCGCACATAGCCAACAAGGGTTATGCGGGTTCCGACCACAAGGGTTCCAATGGTATCAAAAACCTTGTCCGTAACATTCACCGAAACTGGTGCCGCCCCATCCTTCGGCATGATAGTCACGAATTTCCCGCTACCCGGAGAGATGCCGCGGGATCGGTACGCGCCATTCACGGTTTCGTAACGCGGACCGTATTGATCGCTCGGTCGCGGGCAAGGACTGAGCGCAACCGCCCCTCCCGCGCCTGTCGATCCTAGCGGATGTAGCGCCAATCCTGCACAGAAGGCAACAAGCCGAACCATGGTAGCCTCCCTTTATAACGCGACGAGCCGCACCCGTCGACCAAGACCGGGCAAGCGGACCGGCGCCTGATCCGCCGCAGAAAAGGCCAAGTCGCGCGGTAAGATCGCGCCATTGCTTGGATTTGTTTTATCGGATTTGGAATGGGCAGAGAGATGTGGCTGTTTACGGTTTTCCTGTGGTGCTGGCAATTGTAACGCAACGCGGCGACCCGGACATCCCCGGCAATAATTCCCGTAATTCCCGGTTTGGCGCATTTAATTCCCGTTTAGGCCAGCCAAAATTCCCGGTTAGAGTTGCTACGGGAATTTGCCGGCAACCTATTGATTTGGCTCGCCGTTTTTGCACGCAAACGGTGCTTCGATGGGGAAATCGGCGAAATTTCCCGTTAGAACGGGAAAACCCGGGAATTTTGGGAGCACCACACCCCTCCCGACGATCGAGCGGACTGCCTTGTCCGGGCCAATCATTCCGTCGAGCGGCGACTGTGGCGTAGGAAGCGCCGATTCCAACGCCGAGCTTAATTGCCACGGATCTCAAATGGATAGACAATCAGACCTGGAACGCCAGGTAGGAAGAGACGTTGGATGGGCTCGGTCAAACCCTTCAAGGTTCCGGTCGTTGAATCGCTGTCGGTGCGGGTTGTCGTCGACTCGGTCTTCGACCAATTCATGCCGAAGGCAACGCATCCGATGGTTAGGATCGAGCATGTCGGCCGCATTCGCGGCAATCTGAATTCGACCCTGGCCGGCGAGTGGGGCCTGTCTCTGCATCTCGAATCCCGTAACGCAGGCGTGACGGGGCAATATCTCCTCGATTTTGGTTATACCCCCGAGATCCTGGTGCGAAACTTCAGTCTGCTCGGCATCGAGCCCGACCAGCTCAACGGGCTCATTCTGAGCCACGGACACCGCGACCATTACGGCGGGCTGCCCGGCTTTGTCGTGCATTATCGGGATCGCCTGCGCGAGGATCTGCGTCTCTTTGCCGGAGGTGAGGAGACGTTTCGCGAGAAATGGGTCGGCTCGCGCGACGAGGAGCCGCTCTCCTGGGGCGCACTCGACCGTGCGGCGCTCGAAGCCGCGCGGGTGGAGACCGTGTGCTGCGAGGCCGCACACGCGCTCGAGGGGCCGTTTACCACCGGCAATATAGCGCGCCAGTCGTTCGAGCGGGTGTTGCCCAACACGCTGGTCGAGCCGACCCCGGTCGATCACTTCACCGAGGAGGAGCGGCGTGGGCGGCTGGTGCCCGACCGGCATCCCGACGAGCATGCCACCGGCTATGTCGTGCAGGGCCGGGGCCTTGTGGTCATCTCCTCTTGCAGCCATTGCGGCGTGCTCAACGCAATCAGGACCGCGATGACGGTCTCCGGGGTGGACAAGCTGCACGCCGTGCTCGGCGGGTTCCACCTGGGCGTTGCACCACCGGATTACGTCGAGCACACAATCGCCGAAATGAAGGCGCTCGCGCCCGATGTGGTAATCCCTATGCATTGCACAGGCCGGACTTTCATCGCAAAACTACGCGCCGAAATGCCTGATCAATTGATCGACTGGAACACCGGGAGCCGCTTTACCTTCGGCGTATAAAAGGGCCGCCACAATAGACAATCCGTTGGAATGAGAACATTGCGCCGACCGTATAGTGGGCAATCGGCGTTTGGAAGTTGTCGGCGAACTGAGCGGTCGCTTCCCTCTTTGGCGATGCTTATAGTCGCGAAGATTACGGGGCAAAGATATAATCGAGAGGTTATTTTGTCGGTCGGCCGATCGGTGTCTTGCCGCTAGGAGGCGGCGCCATGCGTTTCTCAATCGGTTTGAAGATCTTCGGCATCGCCGTGGCGTTGCTGATACTCATGGCGGTTGTCGCGCTATTGAGCATGCGGATGACACGCGTTGTCGACAGCCAACTCGGCATTATCGACCATAACTATTTCCCTGCCTATGTCGCGCTGGCCGAGGCCAACACTCGTTCGGTCGAGGAATCGGCCTTTGTGCGTCGGCTGCTCCTGGCGTTGGCCGAACGACCAGGTGATCCGGCGAAACGCGACGATTTGCGCCAGCAGGTTGCGACGACGGGTAAGGCGAGCGATGAAGAGATCGCCAGTGCACGCCGGCACATCAATGAACAGATCGCCGATCCGCTCGATTTCGATGACAACATAGCGCTGGCGCGGCTCGACGATAAGATCGAAGCTCTGCAGGAGGAACGCCGCCGTTACGAGGCGGTCCTGGTCAAACTGCTTGCCGCCGCCGAGGCTGACAACAAGGACCAGACCAGCAAACTGCTCGCCGAGCTGGACGAGTGGCGGGACGATTTCGATCGCAAGATCGACGTTGCGCGCGGCGAGATGCGACGCCTCGCCGGCAACGCTATTGTCGGCACTCGCGCCTACCAGCAGCATGTCGTCGAGATCAGCCTGGCGCTGCTGGTGATCGCTGCGCTGCTCGGCATGACGGTAGCCGCTGCCGTAACCCTAGGCCTGGTGCGCCCGGTTCGCCGCCTGCTCGCCGGCACAGCCGCCGTCGAGGGGGGCGCGCTCGACACTGTCGTCCCGATTACCTCACGCGACGAGATCGCGCTCCTGACCCGATCGTTCAACAGCATGGTGAGTGAACTGCGTCTCAAGTCGCAGATCCGCGAGACCTTCGGGAAATATGTTGATCCCCGTATCGTCGCCGGGCTGCTCGACCGGCCGGAATTGACCGACACCAAAGGCTCGCGCCGGGTAATGACCATCTTCTTCTGCGACATGAGAGGTTTCACAGAATTCAGCGAAGGTATGACCCCGACCGCGCTCGTCAACGTGCTGAACCGATATATGACGCTGATGTCCGAAGCGGTCCGGTCGAACAATGGCGTTATCGACAAATATATTGGCGACGGAATAATGGCCTTTTGGGGTCCGCCTTTCACTGCTCCCGACGAGCAGGGGCATCTCGCCTGCCTCGCCGCACTGGATCAGCTTGCCAGCCTTGCTGCGTTCCGCGACGAACTGCCGGAACTCACCGGCCTGAAGCGCGGCTTCCCCGAGATCGACGTCCGCATCGGCATTGCGACGGGTGAGGTGGTGGTTGGCAGTATCGGCTCGGAGCAGACGCGCAACTATACGGTGATCGGCGATGCCGTGAATTTGGCATCACGTATTGAAGGGGCCAATAAGATCTATGAGACGCGAGCGCTGATCAGTGAAGCGACCAATCGGCTTGCTGCCGGTTCCATAGAGACGCGAGAAATTGACACGGTACTGGTCATGGGTAAGACCGAGCCGCAGCACATCTTTGAGCTCCTCGGCCGCAAAGGCGAGCTTGCCCCTGAGGTCCTCGAACTGCGCGATGCGTTTACCGAGGCGCTGGAAGCCTATCGCCGCAGAGCCTGGGAAGAGGCACGGGCCGGCTTCGAACGCTGCCTCGCCATTGTCCCTCGGGATGGGCCAAGTAGGGTCTTTCTCAACCGCATTTCTCAGTTCTGCGGCGCCGCGCCAAGCGTCGACTGGAACCGTGCCTGGTCTCTGACGGAAAAATAGGGCGCACAGACGACCTCGGCGAGGCAACTGTTTGCTACAGCGCCAGACCTCCGTCGAGCAATGTGGTCTGCCCGGTCATGTAATCCGACGCAGCTGAGGCGAGGTAGAGCGCCAGCAATCCGACTTCCCGGAGCCGCCCCGGGGCGTTAGTGTGCGGCAGAGCGTCCTTGCGGTATTCTGCGGCATCGGTCGCGGTTGATAAGGCTTATTGCGGGAGGATAGGCGATGACGCGATCTTGGATTCATTTCACGCGCGGCCGCTTTGTGCGTCAGGCGCGGGTCGGGCTCGGGGAATTGCGTGAGGAGCATTTGAGCCGGCAGGGTTTTGCCGGGCCGGTGGCAATGCTCTATCGCACCGACGGGCCCAATGAGGTCGTGAGGGTCGAAGGCGACTATCGGCCGCGGCAGGTAGACAGTGCGGATGTCGTGGCGGCTGACGCCAACGACCCGCGCGGCGGCTGGCAGACACTGCTGTCGAACGAGGACGTCGCCATGTCGATCAGTCGACGGCGCGAGGCGATGCCCTATTGCTATCGCGATATGGAGGGCGATCTCCTGTACTTTGTGCATCGTGGCCGTGGTGTGTTCGCGACCGAGTTCGGACCGATCTCCTACGAACCGGGTGACTGGGTGTTGCTGCCTAAGGCCACGACGTTCCGGCAATTGCCGGAGGCTGGCGACAGCCTATTGCTGGTCGTCGAGTCGCCACAGCCGATCCGCCTGTGTGAGCACGAGCAAGTCGGCCGCCACACGCCAATCGATCCGACAATGCTCGAGGTGCCGGATGTCACGGATTATGGCTGGCCGAAGCAGGACGAGTATGAGGTGCGGCTAAAGCATGCCGGCGGGCACAGCTCGATCTTCTACCGCAACGACCCGATGAAAGTGGTCGGTTGGAAAGGTGATCTGTTCCCGTTCAAGCTCAATGTGCGGAACATCCTCCCGATCATGTCGGACCGGATTCACGTCCCGCCTTCGTCTTGGGTAACTTTCGAGGCTCCGGGTTTTGTCGTGCTGAGTATTCCTCCGCAGATCGCCGTGGCCGATTTGGACGCGGAGGAATTGCCGAGCTATCACCGCAACATCGATATGGACGAGGTGATGCTGTCGCACGACGACGAGGACCCGAGCGGCCGCCGGCCCGGCAATTTCCGCCATACGCCACAGGGGATCTTGCACGGAGCCAATGAGGCTTACCGCGCGGAGTTTCAGGCACGCCGCAAGCCGGGCGCGCGCCGGACCAGCACGAGCGTCGGCGTCGATACCTACCGGCCACTCACAGCTGCGCCTGAGTTTGTCCGCATTAGCGGCTGACTCTGAGCCAGCATCACAAGGGAGTGACATCGATGAGTGAGCGGATCTGGGACAAATTTCTTACCGAGCGCGACAAGGCGGTCTTCGCCACCGGCGGGTTTGGTGCACGGGCCGGATTCGGCAAGCGGCCCGCACTGCTGGTGATCGACGTCAGCTGGGCGTTTTGTGGCGAGCGGCCGGAACCCATCCTCGAATCGATCAAGCACTGGCGCAACTCCTGCGGTGCCGAGAGCTGGGTGGCCCTCGCGCACATCAAGACGCTGATCGAGGCAGCGCGCGCCAAGGGCCTGCCGGTCATCTATACCACCGGGGAGCGGCGGTCCGACAATTGGGATGCCGGCAGCTGGCGGTGGAAGAGCACGCGTGGCGACGAAGCAGGCGGTTCCCCCGGCGGGGGTGTCGACGGCAACGAAATCGTTACGATGATTGCGCCCGGCCCGCGGGACATCGTGATCAAGAAGCAGAAGCCGTCGGGTTTCTTCGGGACGAACCTGGCCTCCTATCTGACCCTGCTCGGCTGCGACAGCGTGATCGTCGTCGGGACGACCACCTCGGGCTGCGTGCGGGCCACCGTGGTTGACGCGTTCAGCCTCAATTACCGCGTGATCGTGGCCGAAGAAGGCTGCTTCGACCGCAGTGAAGCGAGCCATGCCGTCAGCTTGTGCGACATGCACGCCAAATACGCCGACGTCGTCCCTCTGGCCGAGATTCTGTCCTATTTCGATCGGCTGCCCGCCGGTTTGTTCGACCTCCCGACCGGTAGCCCCGCGGTGCCGATCAAAGAAGCAGCCGAATAACGCGCAGGGGGCTGCTACTCTGCGGCGACGCCAACTCTCGTCGGCTCCGGATTGAGCTCGCGCAAGCGAGGCATGACCTCCTTCGCGAAGAGCGTGATGTTGGCGACCGTGTCTTCGTGGTCCAGGAAGCCGCCTTGGCCAAAGAACAGGAGATGGCCGAAGCCGCCGACCCGGTCATTGAGCTCCTTGATCTGGTTGTAGACATCGTCGGGCGTGCCGGCAAAGCAGGTGGCGCTTTCCATCAACTGATCGAGCGTCGCGGTCGTGTGGTCGACCGGGTTGCCGTGACGGTCGCGTACGAAGCCGGTGCGCTTGCCGCCCGCTTTGAGCATCGCGACATTGGCGCCGATCGAATTGTAGCCGGGCGGGTTGGTGAAGGGTTCGAGCACGACGGGCGAGGTGCGCACATAGTCGGCGGCGAGATTGGCGCGGCGCCGCCCTTCTTCGCGCGTCGCGCCGACGCCGATCACCGCGGCATAAGCAAAGCGGTCGGGCCCGGCGGTCCAGCCCAATTCCTGGGCGCGCTGGCGATAGGCCGCGAATAACGGCCCCGCGACATGGCCGGACAGCAATGTGCCGACGACATGCCCGCGCTCAGCCGCCATGCGCCCGGTATCGACGCTGACCCCGGTCATCCACACCGGGGGTGTCGGCTGCTGCAACGGCCGCGGCCAGATGTTGACATTGCGGTAGTGGAAGAATTCGCCCTCCCAATTGAACGGGCCGGCGGTCGTCGACATCGCCTTCAGGATCAGATCGTGCGCTTCCCAATAGCGGCGCATCAGATTGGCCGGATTGCTGTTGGCCGGCGCAATCTCATAGGCGGCACCCTTGACGAGGCCCATCTCCAGCCGACCGCCGGACAATACGTCGAGCCACGCCATCTCCTCGGCGACACGGACCGGGTCCGGCCGATTGGCGATCGGCGTGCCGAGCGATAATAGCCGCGCCCGCTTAGTCTCGCGGGCGATGATCGCCAGCGCCATCGGCACCGAGATCGTCAGGCAGGTCGCGGTGCTGTGATGCTCGTTGACCATGATGTCGAGGCCGACCTCGTCGCACAGCGCGAACTCGTCGAGATAGCGGTTCAGCAATCGATGCCCGATCTGCGGATCGTAATTGCTATTGGGCAATACGACCCGCAGCGAGCCGCGCTTCAGCCCTTCTTCCCAGGCCGGATGATAGGCCATCTCCGAGAAGTACCAGACGCGCATGGCTCTCTCCTTCTGCTTAGCCGCTTGTGCCCACGAAGGCCGCTAGCCGCTCGACGAACATTTCGGGCTGTTCCCAATGCGGGAAGTGACCGGCCTGTGGAATAATTTCGAGTTGAGCTCCCGGTATCGCTTGCCTCCAGCCCTCGCCGTAAGCGGGTGTGACGATGCGGTCCTCTGCACCCCAAAGCAGCAGTGTCGGGCGGTCGATCCGGTGCAGCCAGCGCTTGAGTCGCGGGTTGTGCATATAAGGCTTCCAGCCATAGAGAGCGAAGGCCTCGCGACCGCGCGCGATCGCTGCAAGCTCGCTTTCCGGCATTTGGGTGAAATCGACCTCGCCCTTTGCCGGATCAGCCCAGGAAAGCCTCAGATAATCGGCGCGTGGCAGCGCATGCATGTCGGCGATATCCCGCTGGTCCCGGCCGCTTATCTTGATGCCGAGCGGATCGACCAGCACGAGATGCGCGAACCGTGCGGTCGAGCGCACCATCATCTCCGCCGCTACCCAGCCACCCAAGCAGGCGCCTACTAGCACCGCGTTCACGAGTTCGAGTTCGGCAGCGAGATCGAGATAGAGATAGGCGAGATCATCAACCGACCCCGACCCGTCGATCAGGGGGGAGTTGCCGTAGCCCGGCTGCCACGGAGCGATCACCCGGTGGCTCCGAGACAGGAGTTCGAGCCACGGCTTATCCGGCGCCAGTCCCTCACCCGCATGCAGGAACAGCAGTGGGCGGCCCGCGCCGCGCTCCACGAACTCCAGTGTCGCACCGGAGAGAGAGATCGTCTTGGTCATTCGAGGCTCGTTCCTTATTAGGACCAAGGCTAGTGCTAGGCACTATTCCAGAGACATGCGGATATTTCCAGCAGGTACCGTTTGTCCCGTGGGCAGCGCGGGTCGCGATCGCGCCCATCCTAACGGTTCGTCAACCGGTTGCCGGCAAGTTACGAGCCATGGCCGACCGGCTCGCATTTTATCACGCGGAAAACAGAAGTCGCTCTCGGGCGGTCGGCCTTATCGTGCTCCGCAGGGCGCTCTCCATTGCCGCCGTCGTGATAGCGCCTTGGCTCGTAATTGCCGCAGTTATTTGCGCCCTTCTCCGATCATGGTGACACCATTCTATCCAACCCGGTCACCGCGCTGATCGATATGGCGAGGCGAAGCTAGACTAGGCTTCTACTGGGGCGGTGGGGAGGGAAGGGCGGCGAGGGCGGCCTGGGAGGCCTCGATGCCCTGCGCGCAGGCTTGTTCGAGCCAGCTTCGGGCTTGTGCCGGGTCGGGCTCGCCGCCGGCCCCGGCGGCGAGATAGTGGGCGAGCATCAGCTGGGCCTGGCCGTGACCGCGCTCGGCGGCGGCGCGGAACCAGCGCCGGGCGGCGGTGCGATCCTCCGGCAGGTCGTGACCGCCGGCATGGAGCGCCCCGAGCGCGAACATGGCGCCGCTGTGGCCGTGGTCGGCGGCCTTCTCGAACAATTCCACCGCGGTCGCGGGGTCACGCGGACCGCCGCGGCCATTGACCATCATCTCGGCAAGCGCCACCTGGGCCTCGGTGAGACCAGCCGCCGCGGCGCGGGCGATCCAGGCCCGCGCGCCGTCGGGATCGGCTGTGACGCCACGCCCGTCGGCCAGCATTCGGCCATAGCTCAATTGCGCCTGCGGCACACCCTCGGCGGCGCGGCGCAGCCAATCGGCCGCCTGCCGCTCGTCGCGATCGATCCCCAGCCCCTTGTCGAGGAGGATCCCGAGATTGAAGGCGGCGACGAGGTCGCCCGCGGCGGCGGCCTGGGCAAACCAATGCGCGATCCTTGCAGAGTCTTCCGGGTCGCCGGTTCCGTCGAGGAGGAGATTTGCGAGGTCGACCTGTGCGGCGCGGTCACCGCCATCGGCGGAAAGGCGCAGCCAGCGCGCCGCCTCCTCCGGGTCCGCAGCAACGCCGGCACCGGTCAGGTAGAGCGAGCCTAGCGCCCGGGCAGCGGTGGGGTGCCCGGCCTCGGCGGCGCGGCGATACCAGTTGGCCGGCTCGGCATAATTGGGCGGCAGCCGCCCATTCTTGACATATAGATCGCCGACCAGCGCTGCAGCCTCGGGATCGCCCGCCAGCGCCGCGCGGCGCAGCCAGGATTCGCCTTCGACGGGGTTCTGCTCGACATCGCGCCCCTCGATCAGCGCCAGCCCCCAGCGCAGCTGCGCCGTGCGTTGTCCCTGCTCGGCGGCGTGACGATAGAGCTGAGCGGCCGCTGCCGGGTCGCGTCGCACTCCGATTCCTTGCTCAGTCAACACCGCCAGCAGATAAATCGCAGCCGGCAATTCGGCTTCGGCAGCGCGGTGCAGATGCTCGGCGACCTCTCGTCGGCCGGCCTCGTCATGGGTCCGCGGCGCTAGCGACAACGCGTAGCCGAGGCAGCCTTCCGGACAGCCCGTCGCGGCGGAGTGCCGGTACCAGCGATGTGCCTCGGCGAGATCGCGCAGTGGTTCGGGAGCGCAGGTCAATACATAGGCGAGCACCGCCTGCGCCTTGGCCGAGCCGGCTTCGGCGGCTTGCCGCGCCCAGGCCAGAGCGGAGGCGAAGTCCGGCTCACCGGGCTTGTCATCGGCAAACAATCGGTCGGGTTGGCCGGTCTTGATGCCCTCTGCGAGGCCGTGCACGCACAGCGTCGCGAGCAAACTCTGGGCTTCGAGATGCCCACGGCCAGCGGCGCGTTGCAGCCAGCGCGCTCCTTCTACCCGGCTGGGCGGTACCCCAGCGCCTTCCAGATAGGCGTGGGCGACCCGGTATTCCGCCTCGATAATCCCGGCCCTGGCCAGGCGGGTAAACAGCGCAAACGCCTCCCCTGGCTTACCCTGATCGCTGAGCCGGAGCGCCCGGCGCAATGCCACCTTGGGCGAGGCGAACGCGATCAACCGGTCAACGACACGCATTTGCGCCAGTATCGGTCTTCAACACGGAGGACACGGAGAGATGTGCATGATTGCGCCAGACGTCCGTGTCCTTCGCGCCCCCGTGGTGCCTTCCTCGGGATCACGGCTCGCGCATGCCTTCTTGGGCGAGCGGCATGATCCGGCCAAGCAGATAGCTCAGCACGGTGCGTTTCCCGACCTTGATGTCGGCGGTGACCGGCATTCCCGGCGTCACCCGGAACCCCGCCGGCACATCGTGCAGTGCCACTTTGTCGATCGCGATGCGGGCCCGGTAGAACGGTTCGGTGCTGGTCGACGGCAACGGCACGGCGCTGGTCGGATTGCGTGCTTCGTCCTGCGCATTGAAGCTGTCCGGGCTGACAATCCGCACCGTGCCTTCGGCCATCCCGTATTGCGAATAGGGGAAGGTGTCGAATTTGATCGCCACCGGGTCGCCGACATGAACAAAGCCATTGTCCTGACCGAAGATGTTGGCCTCGATCTCCAGCGGAGCATCGGCTGGGACCAGGGTAATAAAATGCTGCCCCGACTGCATTACCGAGCCGACGGACACCTTGGCGACCGACTGCACGATGGCGTCGGCTTCGGCATGCAATTCGACAAGCTCGCGGCGCAATTTGGCCTTGTTCAGCTGCTCGCGCGCGTCGCTGAGCTTGCGGGTCGCTTCCGACAACTTTTGCGAGACCTCGGCGCGCCAGCCCTGGATATAGGCGTCGCGCTCGGCGGTCATCGCCGCCAGATTGCGGCTGGCGCCCTCCGCGGTCTGCTGCGCATTGGCGAGCGCGCGCGCCATTTCGGTCCGGCTGTCCATCGCCGCCAAGGTATTGAGCTTGCTGCCGACCTGGCGCGCTTCGAGCTGCGAGCGCATCTGCTCGACGGTCTGCGCCAGTCCCAGGCGGTCGCGATAGCCCGCCGCATCGGACTGCGAACGCGAGATGACGGCGGCGAGCTCGTCGAACCGGCGCGCATAGCTCTCGACCTTGGCGGTGAACTCGGCCTTACGATGGGCGTAGATCGCCCCCTGCAACGACAGGTCGGGGTCGAGCCCGGTATATTGAAAGGGCTTGTTCTCGGCTTCCGCTTGAAGGCGGGTCACCTCGGCCTCGAGGCTGGAGACCTGGGCCGAAAGTGCCCCCAAATCGGCGGCGGCGAAAGTCGGATCAAGCCGCGCCAAGACTTCGCCGGCCCGCACCTGCTGGCCTTCACGCACATCGATCGAGCGCACGATCGCGGTCTCCAGCGGCTGCACCCGAATCGTCGGGGCCTTGGAAACCGCAATGCCGCGCGCCGTTATCACCTGGTCGACCGGGATCAACCCCATCGTCGCGATCATTGCGATCACCAGACTGGTGACGACCCAGACGGTGCCGCGCGCCGAGCGCGGGATCGGCGCATTGACGATCGCCGTCGACGGCCACTGAAATTCGAGAATGGCCGGCAAGGTCGGGTCCGGCACTGCGCGGCGCCGCAACAGTGTCAGTGCGTTCGCAGAAGATTTGCTCATGGGAATGGATTCAACACGGAGACACAGAGATCACGGAGGAAGGACGCATTACGGTACGAACCGACAAATGGCGAACCCGCAGGCTAGTCGCTGCCGACGAGGCGCGGGGTGAGGGCGGTGCGGGGGCCGCGGCTGTCGAGGTGGCGGTGCTGCTGCGCCCAGAGCTGGCGGTACATGGCGCAGCGTTCGAGCAGGACGGTATGCGGTGCAATATCCATAACCTTGCCCTGGTCTATGACCAGGATCTGGTCGCACTCGGTCAAGGATGAGAGGCGGTGCGAGATGATGACCATCGTCCGCCCCGCGGCGATGCGCAACAGATTGGCGCTGACCACCGCCTCGCTCTCGGGGTCGAGGGCGCTGGTCGCCTCGTCGAGGATCAGAATGCGCGGGTCGTGGATCAGGGCACGGGCAATCGCCAGGCGCTGCTTCTGCCCGCCCGACAGGTTCGGCGAACCCTCCTCGATATAGGTCTCGTAGCCGTTCGGCATGCACTCGATGAATTCTTCGGCACCCGCCAGCCGCGCGGCATTGACCGCATCCGCCAAGGTCAGTCCCGGGCGCCCCGCGCTGATGTTGTCGCGGATCGAGCCGCGAAACAGAAAATTGTCCTGCAAGACAACGCCGAGGCTCTGCCGCAGATGGCGCAGATTGATCTCGCGCAGATCGGTCCCGTCGATCTTGAGAAACCCGCTGTAGTCGCGGTTGATCCCTTGCAGCAGGCGGGCGATCGTCGATTTGCCCGAGCCGCTCTTACCGACAATCCCCAGCATCGTCCCGGCCGGCACCGCAAAGCTGACCCCACTGAGCGCCGGGATCTTGGTGCCGGCATAGCTGAAGGTGACGTCCTGAAAACTGATCGCGCCGGCAAAGCGCGGCCGCAGCCCGCCCGAGGCGCCGTCGATCTCGAGCGGCCGGTTCAACACCGACCCGGCCTCGCCGATCGCTGCGCTGACCTCCTCGTATTCCTGCACCAGGCGTGCCAGACCGACCAGCGGCTGCGCCACCCGCCCGGTCAGCATCATAAAGGCAAAAAGGCCGCCGACCATGTATCCCGACAGATCGTCCATCGCCCAATAGGCGCCGAGCATCAGGGTGCCCATCACCATAAAGCGCTCGATCGGGTTGACCAGGGTCTGCGGCCAGTTGGACAGCCGGGCGAATTCGAGGCGCCATTTGCCGGTCTCGGCGACCCGCTCGTCCCACTGGGCGCGGCGCTGCGGCTCCAAGGCCAACGCCTTGACGGTCTTGACCCCGACAATCGTCTCGCCGAGGGCGGCTGCCTTCCAGGTCTCGGCGGCGACGACCCGGCTGTACAGGTGGCGCAATGGTTTCAGATAGGCCAGAATGATCAGACTGATCAGGCCGGCGCATAGCAGGACGATCCACGCCAATGGCGCATTGAGCCAGAACAGGAACGGCAGCAATACGCCGAGAGTCAAGAGATCGAGAAAGGTCGCCAATAGCTGGCCGGTCAGAAACTCGCGCACCCGATAGACTTGGGCAACCCGGTACATTGTCTCGCCCGCCGGGTGGCGCTCGAAATAATCGAGCGGCAGGCGTAGCAGGCGGCTGAACAGATGCAGATTGAGCTTGGTGTCGAGCCGCGCCCCGACGACGGCAATGATTGCCCGCCGGGCATAGCCGAGAAACGTCTCATAGACCCAGACGACGGCCATGATCGCCGACAATAGAACCAAGGTAGAGACACTGTGGAACTGCATGACCTTGTTGACCATGGTCATGACGAGGATCGGTGGAAAGATCGTCAGGATGCTGACGGTGAGCGAGGCGATGCCGATGTCGCGCATCGACCGGCGCTCCTGCAGGACGAGCTCGGCCAGCCAGCGGAAATTGAACGGCGCATCGGTCGCGACATAGCCGCGATTGGCGCGCAATAGGACCGCCTCGCCGGCCCACACCTCGGACAATCGTAATTCGTCGACCGCGATCGGCGCGGTACCGGCCGGGGCAAACGGGTCTTTGATAAAGACGACACGCTGCTCGGCATTGGCGCTGGTCAAGAGGCCCGCACTACCGTCCTCGAACAGGAGCACCACGGGCCCGGTTTCCTGAAAGCGCAGCAGATGCCGCCAGCGGATGCGAATGCCGCGCGCCCACATCCCGGCATTCTGCGCCCATTGTGCCAATGCCGCCGCCGACGGTGCGCTCTCGCCCGCCAGGCGGCGGAATTCATTGGGATCGAGCTCGACACCGTGATACCGCCCGGCCTGGATCATCGCCTGCAGCCGCGGCTCCACCGCCAACCCGCCGATCGTGCCCACGCGCCTGCGGCTCTCACTGGCCTCGACCGTCTGCGTCGGCCCAGCGTCTTCGAGGGCGCTGCCGATCGCTCCGTCTGCACTATCCACGGGTTATCCCTGAATCCAGCACGTTTTCGTTGTAGACGATCAGTATGACGTCGAATCAACAGAAAGAGAAACAAATATAAGGTAAATACCAGAAAATTTTGCTCGCGTTGAGTGCAGTGGGAGGCACCATCCGCAGACCCAAGAGCGCGTGAGCGGCGCATTGTCGCAGCGAGCCGATCATGTCGGTTATTTTTACACATAATAAAAGCGTAAAAAAGACCTCGTCACCCTTTCCAGTGTGGCGGTCGTTATGACCGTGATTGTCGATTCTCCTGTACTCTGCTTATCTCAGTCGTAATAGGAAACTGTGGGATTATACATTTAACCTTATCAAATTAACGTTGGTCATAAACTTGAATTAAAATTTTAACGATAGCACGACAACTTAAACACATTTGTCATAAAATCAGTTATTTATTGACTTAAATCCGGCGCCATGGTGTGTTCCGCACCCGGTTGAATAACACTTTAGAGGGTGTGAACCCATCGATCTTCTCGTGAAGGCGGTGGGCCGTGGCCCGATTGGTCGAAAGGCGGCGCTTAGACATGGCGAGAACCTGGCTGCAGGAGACCGGTCTGCTGCGGCAGAGTCGTCCACGACATCGTGGCTATCGGGCGACGCGCTTTTCGCACGGTTGCGTCGGTACCGTCGCTGGGCGGCGCAAACATCCAGGGGTCGGCGATTACCACGAGCCGGATACGGCACGGATCGTCTCTCAGCCGCAGGCAAACTTGATCGAGTACCGACCGCTTTGCAAGGGAAGTGGGCCGCCGCTCAGACGCTCAGCGCATCTGGCATGGCGGAACTGCTCGTTCCGCCCGATTGCCGACGAAAGAAATCACTAGATATCGGAGCACGATATGCCTTCGAGACTTATCTCATCTGCCGCTCATCAGCCAGTGACGATTTATGGGTCGTACGCCGGCGGCACCATGGCAGGTCTTTATTTTGTCGCAGTGCAGCGTAGCGGCAAACCGGAAGTCATTGGCCAGTTTACTGTCCCTGCTGGTCACCAAGGCGGTACTTTCGCGAAGAGGGCATACCTGCCGCCGGGAGCGTACACCGCAGGTGGCAGCGGCAATGCCGACGGCGACATCTCCATCTACAGCGGCACTTTTGATCTGGCGCGCCAAGCTTGGACCGTCAACGCGGTCGACAGTGTGATTACAGCCAATCTGAACAGCTCCACTGCGATCCCGCAACCGGCCCCAGTCGGTGCAGCGGTCTGGAACTGACGATGTCGTGGACAAGATCACTGACCGCCGCGGTCCGCGCGGCGCCGAGTCACGGACGGATCCACCCGGAGGCTCAGCGCTCCGGCGGTATCGAGCTGCTGCTCGATAATATGACTAAACAAAGATTTTCGAGAACCGGAGATTGATGTGTCTTCTTCATTGACTTCTACGGGCCCCGGCCAAATTATCGACCTTTACGGGACATATCCGTCCAATACGACGAGCGACACTTATTTTATCGTCTGGAATAACGGAGGCACGCTGGAGGTCATTGGCGAATTTATCGTCGCAACAAATTCCGCGGGAACCTTTGCCGTACTCGTATCTCTTCCAGCCGGGACTTATACCGTGGGCGCCAACGGCGCGTCCGGCGATATTGGCGTCTACAGCGGCAACTATAATGGCAACGGGATTTGGTCCCTCGGTAGTGCCAACAGCACCCTAACCAATACCCTCAGCTCTTCCAATGGCACCGGACCCACCGGTCCGACCGGGGCCACAGGCGCGACGGGTCCGACCGGATCCACTGGTGCAACGGGGGCGACCGGGGCCACGGGCCCAACTGGCCCAACGGGACATACTGGCGCGACCGGCGCCACGGGTGCTACCGGAGCAACCGGCCCGACGGGGGCCACCGGCGCTACCGGAGCAACCGGCCCGACGGGGGCCACCGGCGCTACCGGAGCAACCGGCCCGACGGGGGCCACAGGCGCTACCGGCGCAACCGGCCCGACCGGTGCCACAGGCACTACCGGAGCCACCGGCTCGACCGGTGCCACCGGAGCAACTGGCGCGACAGGCGATACTGGGGCGACCGGTGCCACAGGTGCAACCGGCTCGACTGGGGCCACCGGAGCAACTGGCGCGACTGGCTCGACCGGTGCCACCGGCGCCACTGGCGCGACTGGCGATACCGGGGCGACCGGTGCCACCGGCGCCACTGGCGCGACCGGCGATACCGGGGCGACCGGTGCCACGGGTGCAACCGGCTCGACCGGTGCAACAGGTGCGACTGGGGCCACCGGCGCCACTGGCGCGACGGGCGATACTGGGGCGACCGGCGCCACGGGTGCGACCCGCTCGACCGGTGCGACGGGGGCCACCGGAGCAACCGGCGCGACGGGCGATACCGGAGCGACCGGCGCGACGGGTGCAACCGGCTCGACCGGTGCAACCGGAGCCACTGGCGCCACTGGCACGACGGGTGATACCGGAGCGACCGGCGCGACGGGTGCGACCGGCTCGACCGGCGCTACGGGAGCCACTGGCGCGACGGGCGATACCGGGGCGACCGGTGCCACGGGTGCAACCGGCTCGACCGGTGCAACCGGGGCCACCGGAGCAACTGGCGCCACGGGCGATACTGGGGCGACCGGCGCCACGGGTGCGA
>Ga0306924_10002086_pt1 | contig 18742 bp, 17 predicted proteins | sample sta12Can44000111_FD_203756 | JGI IMG/M metagenome (GOLD analysis project Ga0306924, IMG submission 203756) | Lab enrichment of tropical soil microbial communities from Luquillo Experimental Forest, Puerto Rico - statanox.12C.anox.44.000.111 (v2)... | ecosystem: Environmental > Terrestrial >...
GCGCTCGTCCCCCTGTTCACCCGTCACCCAGCCTCGCCAGCTCCCCGCGAGCTCCTTGACGTCGGTGATCTTTTTTTCGCCGGCAGCTCCAGCGAGCGGGGACAGGGTGAACACGGCAGCAACAAGCAGGACCAGATACGTCTTCATGGTTAACCTCCTCCTCTTCAGGGCGCCTTCCCGGTAACCTCGATGACCTTTCCGGCTCTCAGAATGGTGGCCTTGAACGGCTGTCCCGTCGACATCGCGCCGATCTTCTCCCGGATCTTTGGAATGTCCGCGTCGCTCTTGATCGAGATGCCCGCCATCGATAGCACCACGTCCCCGCGAACCACGATCTCCTGACCGCCGATGGTCGCGATCCGGTCGCCGCCGGCGAGGCCCATGTCCCAGGCCGGTGAGCCCATCGGGACGACGCTGAGCAGCAACCCGCTGCCCCCGGGAACGTTGAAGACCTCGGCGAGCTCGCCCGCCACGACCCTGCCTTCGAGCCCGACCCACGCCCATTCGCGTTCCATCAAGAAGTAGCGCGCGCTCTTCATCGTCACGACGAAGCCGAGGCCCTCGCTGCCCCCACTCTTGGAGATGTTGTGGCTGACGACGCCGATGACCTCACCGGCCATGTTGAACATGGGGCCGCCGGAGTTGCCGGTGTTGATCGTGGCGGTCGTCTGGAAGAACTCGGCGAGCGGCATCACGCGGTAGGCCGTGTTGGGCAGCCACTTGGCGCTGATCCAGCCCGCGCTGAACGAGTGCGAGAGGCCGTACGGGGCGCCGATGACCAGCACCTGCTGTCCCACGCGGACGGCGTCGGAGTCGCCGAGCCGCGCGGGCTGGGCGCCCTTGGGCATGTGGGCGAGCTTGAGCAAGCCCAGGTCGGCCGCCGGCTCGGAGGCGATCACCGTCGCCGGAACCGTTTCGCCGCCAAGCAGCTCCACGAAGATCTCGTCCATCGCATGGACGACGTGGGCGGCCGTCATCACCTTGCCGTCGGCAGAGATCAGGACGCCGGAGCCGATCTCGGTGAAGGTCACGAGCCCCCGCTTGTCGACGGCCCGGCCCTTGGCCCTGATCACGACGACCGAGGGACTGACCCGGCGGAACAGCTCCTCCGCATCCTGAGCCTGGGCGGCCACGGGGAGCCAGCCGAGGACGACGACCAGAAGAGCGCCGAGCGCTATTGATCGCATAGATCCTGAACCCCGCTAAGCATTCTCGCGGTCTTCCCGCGTTCGCTATCCCGACTTTGGTCTCATAGCACGGACGCCGAGAGCAAGGCGAGATTTACCGCGGCGGATTCGGCTTGCACGCCTGGTAGGCCGCCCGCGCATCGTCGCTCGCCGAGACGCCCTTCTCTTGCTCGAGGCAGATCGAGACCGACGAACAGCCCGCGGCGAGGAGCAACACCAATACGACGCCGAGAACGCTTGGGCGCGCGCGCACCCAAGGATCTTAACGCGGTGTCCGCATCAGATCACTCCTTCGGGCATTTCGCCCGAATCGTGCCCGAGGAGGTTCGTGTGCACGTCGTGCCACTCGGGAAAGGAGGCGCTCGCCGCGGCCACCGTCGATTCCAATAAGAAACCGCATGTTTCGCGACGGAACGACGCCCTGGACACACGGAGCGGATCTCACGGATTCTCCGTGCGGACGACGCTGGCCGCCTGCTTGCACTAATCTGGGGCGGAGGTGACGACGATGAGCTGGCTAGACTCGAGTACGTATCTCCTGATCGAAGGTGCCGCGCACGATCGCCTCGCCGGCCTCGAGCGCGCGGCAAAGCCGGAACGATCCAAGCCGGCCGGTGCGCGCTCCTCGCTGGCGGCGATTCTCTACGTGGCGTCCGCGCTGCGGACTCAGTCGCGCGCCATCGATCGCTATATCGACTACTTCGGGGAGCCCGCACTCAGCCACCGATAGCGCACTCGCCTTCCGATCCGTGTGCCCGTAGCCTGGGCGGGCGGCTTCGATGTCGACGCCCGCTGGGAGCCCAGGCGTTTCACGTCGCGCTCCCCCCGGTGTTTCAGTGATTGAGCTCGTGTCGGCTCAGGGCCCGCAATGTCGTTGGGAGCATGTCGATCGTATCGCGGTGCAGTCGACCATCAGAGGAGGTAGCTCGCGATGAACGTGGATGGCGACGCCGGTCTCGTACAGGCGTTGCTCCGGGGCGATCCGGACGCCTGCGACCGGCTCGTGGAACGTTATGGTGAGCGCGTCTACCGGCTTGCCAGCCATCTGACCGACTCGGCGGATGACGCGGAAGAGGCGGCCCAGTCCGCGCTCGTGACGGCCGTTCGCACGATCGGCGCGTTCCAGTCCGATGCGAGCTTCGGATCCTGGCTCGACGCCCTCGCGGCCCGCGCGGCATACAACAGGATGCTGGCGCGAGAGCGGAAGCGTGAAGCGATCGCGATGGAAGACGTGTTGCCGCCGATCGACGGCAACGGCCACTTCGAGCCGATGAACGACTGGTCGGCTCGGGTCGAGTCGCCGGAGCTTCAGGGTGAGCTGCGACACGCCATGACCGCCGCCGTCCAGGCGCTGCCGCCGGATCATCGGGCCGCGCTGGTCCTCCACGACGTCGAGGGCATGGGTGACACGGACATCGCCGACGTGCTCGGCATCGGCGTCGGGGCGGTCAGGGCGCGCGTGCACCAGTCCCGGCTCTTCCTGCGCAAGCGCCTCGCCGCGCGGCACGAACCGGCGCCCACGCTCGCGCGGTAGCCCGGCGCGAGAAACCCTGTCGATTTCAGCCGTTCCGGATCGACTATCCGGTGTCAGCACATTCGCGGCGCCGGGGAGGGGGCCATGAAGTACGTCTGCCTGGTCTATCTGGTCGAGAAGGACATGAGCGCCATGACCAAGAGAGAGTCAGACGTCTGCACCGAGGAGAGCCTGGCCTACGACCACACGCTCCGGAAGGCCGGCCATCTCATCCTGGCCCACGCGCTGCAGCCGGTCGAGACGGCGACGACCATCCGGGTGCGGAACGGCAAGGTCTTTTCCACCGACGGCCCATTTGCCGAAACGAAGGAGCAACTGGGCGGGTTCATGCTGATCGAGGCGCGGGACCTCAACGAGGCCATCCAGGTGGCGGCGAAGACGCCGATGGCCAGTCGTGGCAGCATCGAGGTGCGACCGATCAGAGAGATCCGGCTCTGAGGAGGCGATGATGAAGTTCCTGTTCATGATCTATCACGACGAGAACCAGCTCGAGGCCATGCCCGAGGGAGAGAAGCAGACCCTCATCGATTCGGCCCTCGACTACGACGACGAGATCCGGCGAAGCGGCCACTACATCGTCTCGGACGCGCTGCAGCACTCGCGGACCGCGCGGACGATCCGGGTTCAGGGCGCCAAGGTGTCCACGACCGACGGCCCCTTCGCCGAGACGAAGGAGCAGCTCGGCGGGTTCTTTCTCATCGAGGCCAAGGACCTCGACGAGGCATGCGCGGTCGCCTCACGATTCCCACCCGCGCGCATCGGCATCATCGAAGTCCGTCCGGTGCAGGAGCTGACGCACTCGTAGCCCAGAGCGGCCTCTCATGAGCGAGCCGCGATTCGACCACGATGTAGAAGCGCGCCTCGGCCGGCGGGGCCCCAGCCCCGCGACGGCGTGCAGCGCGCACGACGCCCGTGAGGCGGTGGACGCGGTCTACCGTTCCGAGTCCCGCCGCGTCCTCGCCACCTTGATCCGCCTCCTCGGCGATTTCGAGCTCGCCGAGGAGGCGCTGCACGACGCCTTTGCCGCCGCGGTCGAGCAGTGGCCGCGCGAAGGGACGCCGGCCCACCCGCGAGCATGGCTCGTTTCCACGGGACGCTTCAAGGCGATCGACGCCATGCGGCGGCGCGCCCGATTCGATGCCTCGGAGGCGGAGCTTGCCGAGCGCCTGGAAACGGACGCGATCCGCGCGGTTCCCGGCGAGGCCCACGACATCGAAGACGATCGGCTCCGGTTGATCTTCACCTGTTGCCATCCCGCCCTGCGGCCGGACGCGCAGGTGGCGTTGACCCTGCGCGAGGTCTGCGGCCTGACGACCGAGGAGATCGCCCGCGCCTTTCTCACGGCGCCGACCACGCTCGCGCAGCGCATCGTTCGCGCCAAGGCCAAGATCCGTGACGCGCGCATCCCCTACGAGGTCCCGCCGCTGCCCGCATTGCCGGATCGGCTGGACGCGGTCCTGCACGTCATCTATCTGGTCTTCAACGAGGGGTACGCCGCCTCGTCGGGCGATTCACTGACGCGGGCCGATCTCTCGGGCGAGGCCATTCGTCTCGGGCGCCTGCTGGTGGAGCTGCTCCCGGAACCCGAGGCCCTGGGCTTGCTGGCGCTGATGCTGCTGCACGAGTCGCGGCGCACGGCGCGCACCTCGGCCACCGGCGAGCTGATCCTCTTGACCGATCAGGATCGCTCACTCTGGGATCGCGGACAGATCGCCGAGGGCGGCGCACTCGTGGAGCAGGCGCTCGCATCGCGCCGGATCGGCCCGTATACGCTGCAGGCGGCGATTGCGTCGGTACACGCCGAGGCCCCCGCCGCCGCGGTGACCGACTGGGCGCAGATCGTGGGCCTCTACGATGTGCTGATGCGCGCGGCGCCGTCGCCGGTGATCGAGCTCAATCGCGCGGCCGCGGTCGCGATGCGTGACGGACCGATGGCCGGACTGGCGCTGATCGACACCATCCTGGATCGCGGCGACCTCGCCGACTACGCGCTGGCGCACTCGGCGCGGGCCGATCTCTGCCGCCGGCTCGGCAAGACCGGCGACGCTCGTGTGTCCTACGAGCGCGCGCTCGCGCTCACGCGGCAGGAGCCGCAGCGTCGCTTTCTCGTGCGCCGCCTGGCCGAGCTGCGCGACTGATCCAGGCTGTTACCGTAGCGTGCGAGTGGAGCGTGTCGCCGGCGGCGTTTCGTCCTCCCAACACCTGGAGAACTTCACGGCCTGGATGGGATTGACGATACCGGCCGCGTCCGCCAGGACCGCATCTTTCGTGTACAAGGCGCGGACGCCCTCGCCGGAATCTCGGATCCGCGCGAGCGGTGCGGCCCGGCCGTTCACGTCCTTGACGGCTCGAAAGTAGGCGAAGTGCAGGTGCGGCGGCAGATTCTTCGCCCGCAGGCTCGCGGCGTTTCCTGAATAGCCGATCGTGCCGATGATCTGGCCCGCGGTGACGCTGCTATTCGCGTCGATCTCGACCGTGTTCAGGTGCCCGTAGACGGTATAGCCTCCGTCCCGGTGGTCGATCACGACCGTCTTGCCGAGCTTCCCCCACTCGTTGCGCGCTGCGACGATCACCTTGCCGTTCGCGACGGCGTGAACCGGTTCCCCCAGCGACCCATTCAGGTCGAGCGCGCCGTGAATGCCGTTGCGGCGCGCGGCATAGAACCCCCGCCTTCGCGGGCCTCGGAATCGCTGCCGCGCACCATCGCCACTCGATCGAGCGGGCATACCGTTGTGCCCGGCGTCGGGTCGGCCAGCGGAGATAGCGGCTGGGCGGTCGCGACCGGCGGCAGCGCGACCGCAAGAACGATCGTCAGGCCGGCGAAGGCGTCGCGCACACCTCAATCGTACCAACACCGATGCTTCACCTCACGCTCGGGGCCGACCCGTTGCCGCCGACCGGGAGCGTGAAGTGCAGGGTCGCGCCCCCGAGCGAGTTGTCTCCCGCCCAGATGAGTCCGCCGTGAGCCTCGATGATGGACTTCGAGATCGCCAGTCCCATGCCCATGCCGGACGGCTTCGTCGTGTAGAACGGCTCGAAGACCTGCTGCGTACCCTGGCGAAAGCCGGTTCCCGTGTCCTGGACGGACACGTGGACGGCTTCGGCGTCGGTCCGTTCGGTCCGCACGGTGATGGTTCGCCCGTTCTCGCCGACGTCGGCCATGGCGTCCATCGCGTTGAGGAGGAGGTTCAGGACCACCTGCTGCAGCTGCACGCTGTCGCCGCTCACGATCGCCGGCTCCGGAGCGAGCTCCAGCTTGACCGACATGTTGCGTATGATCGCATCGCTGGTCAGGAGCCTCACCACGTCACGGATCAAGGCGTTGAGATCGAGGAGCCTGAACCGGACTTCCTCTTTCCGGAGCAGGCCGCGCAGGCGCCGGATCACTTCGCCCGCGCGCTTGTCGTCGTTCACGATGTCCTTCAGGATCTCCCGGATCTCGGTCAGGTCCGGGGGCTTGGCATCCATGAAGCGCAGGGCGGCCTGAGCGTTGGCGAGGATCCCGGTCAGCGGCTGGTTCAGCTCGTGCGCCAGCGAGGCGGTCAGCTCGCCGATCGTCGACACGCGTGTGAAGTGCGCCAGCTCCTGACGGCTGCGCTGCGCTTCGAGCTCCGCCCGCTTGCGCTCGGTGATGTCGGTGTGCGAGACGACGGCGCCGCCCTCCGGCACGCTCAGCGGCACCACGGACATCGTGAACCAGCGCTCGCCGGCCGGCAGGCGACAGAAATAGTCGTGGACGAAGCCGGGACTGGAGCCGTCGAGCACCGCCTCGATTCCGGCGAGCGCCTCGACGCCGTACCCCGACCCGTCACCGGACGCCCGCCGGCATGTGTCGAGGTAGCTGGCGCCCACTTCGGCGTGCGCCGTCGTGCCATTCTCACGCCCGAAGCGAACCCAGCCGTCGTTGACGGTGACGATCCGGCCCGCGCGATCCAGCACCGCGACGTTGCTGGTGACGGAGGCGAGGATGGCCGACTTCATCAGCTCGCTGTCCCGCACGGCGTCCTCCGCCTCCTTCCGAGCGAGCGCATTCGCAAACACTTCCCCGACGAGCCGTAGCCGCTGCACCAGGTCGTCCGGCCACACCCGCTCGACCGTGAGCGTCACGAAGGCGAGAGTGCCGAGGATGCGGCCGCCGGCCACCATGGGCACGGCGAGGTTCGAGAGGATGCCACGCTGGCGAAACGTCTCCGCGTCGCGCGCGGCCTCCGGAGGGAGCTCGTCCGGACGGGAGAAGGCGACCGGTCGCTCGCGAAGGATCTCCGCCGTGATCCAGGGGAAATTTTCGGTCACGTTGACGCGCGGGACCGGTCCCACCCCGGGGGCGCTCCACGAGTAGGCGACGACGAGCTCCTCGCCGTCCCGGGAGTGTCGATAGAGGGTGATGCGGTCGAGCCCGAGGAACTGACCGAGCTGTCGGAGCGAGATTCCAAATGCGCTCTCGACCTCGTGGCTCGGCAGATGAACGAACGTGCTGGAAAGTCGGACGAGGAGCTCCTCGAATCGAAGTCGATCGGCCAGGGCCTCGTTGACGCTGCGGCGCTCGGCAAAGGTGGCGGCCAAGTACATGAGCGGGATAGCGACGACACCCAGGAGCATCTGAATCGCAGTCACGCCATCGCTGCGAGACAGGGTCGAGGCCGGCTGATGCCAGCGGGCGACCAGAACGATCGCCACGAGCAACGCCAGCAGGGCGAGACTGGTCCCGCCTGGACCGAAGCGCACGACCGTCCACAGGATGAAGGGCAGGAACAGCGCCAGCGGCGTGTAGGGCGCGCCCGGAATGGTGCTCGCGTAGTGGATCGGGTCGACCAGGACGACGATACCGACCGTCGTCGCCGCCAGGACCAGCAGCGTCACCTCCACGTAGCGGCAGCGTGCGGTGGCGCTTCGCCATCCGGACAGCCAGGCGATGACCGTCACGATGCTCGGCACCAGGGTGAGCTGCGTCAGAACGTTGGCGAAGAATCGCGTCCGCCACGCGAGCCAGAACGGCTCGTGCAGAAACCCCGACACGGCCGCCGCGGCCGGAAACGAGGAGACGAAGGGAGCCAGCAGCACGGCGCCGCCGATGAACACCCCGACCCGGTGCAAGGTGTCGAAACGGGTGGGGGCATCGCTGAATCGGCGCACGCAGGCGGCGGCCACGAGGGCCTCGCTGCAGATGGTCCCGAAGAGCGCCAGGATGAGCGGCAGCGGCCACGCGACCGCATGCTCGACCAGCAGGTGGGCCGGGAACGCGGCCAGCAGGTAGATCCACCACCGCTGCACCGGCGCGAGCAACAAGGTCGCCGTCAGGATCGCATTGGGTGGCCACAGGACCGACGGGGTCGAAGGGGGGACTCGCAGCGCAAAGCCGATGTTCGCGCCGAGATAGTATGCGACCGACACGAGCAGGGCGGTCGCCAGGACGCGTCGTGCGGATGATCGCTTCACGCTGACCCTGCCAAGCCTGTAGAGCCCGTAGCTTACTCCTCATGGTGGGCATCGGCCAGCATGGCGAGGTTGACGACCACCGCACGCCCCGCGTACCCTCGCGACGCGCCACCCAAAGGAGGCTAGCGACATGGACCAGCGCCGTCTCAGCGGAAGCGACAAGGTGAATCGCAGGCGGTTCCTCAAGACCGCCGCCGGCACGACCGCCGGTGCCGCGCTGACCGCGTGGTCGCTCAAGCATGCGAAGCCGGCAAAGGCGGCCGTGCGCTCCGATCGCGCGCGAGCGGCCGAGCCCAACCCCAAGCGGGGGGGCGTGCTCAAGTGGGCGGGGCCCGCCGAGGTGGCGCACTTCGACGTGCACCAGGGCGCGTACCGCTTCATCCTCGGGCAGATGTACAACAACCTCGTGCGGTTCAATCCCGCCGATGGGCTCAAGACGATCATCCCGGATCTCGCGGAGAGCTGGAAGATCTCGGCGGACGGCAAGACGTACAGCTTCAAGCTGCGCGACGGCGTGAAGTTCCACGACGGCACGCCGTTCAGCTCGGCCGACGTGGTCGCGACGTTCTCGCGGATCATCTTCCCGCCCGCGGGGATGGCCAGCATCTACAAGGACCAGTTCGCGGCGGTGGCCAAGGTCGAGGCGATCGACCGGCTCAACGTGCGGTTCATCCTCAAGGAGCCGCGGCCGTACTTCCTCGAGCTCTTCACGCCCTCGTCGATGATCATCTATTCCAAGAAGGCGCTGGACGAGAACAACCAGGATCTCCGCAAGGTGATCGCGCCCGGTACCGGCGCGTTCATGTTCAAGGAGCGCAAGGTCGCCGAGAAGTGGGTGATGGTGCGCAACCCGAGCTACTGGGATCCCGAGATCCCGTACCTCGACGGCCTGGAGATGCTGCACATCCCCGCGTGGACGGACCGGGGCACCGCGGTGCTGACCGGGCAGGCGGACTACTCGCCGAACGTGTCGCTCGAGACCCACGCGGAAGGGCTCAAGCGCAAGGACATCGTCGGTACGGTGCGGTACCCGGGCGAGTTCAACTCCTACCAGGTGTTCATCAACAACGAGCGCAAGCCCTTCAACGATCCGCGGGTGCGGCGCGCGATCAATCTGGCGGTGAGCCGCCAGAATCTCATCAAGGCGTTTGGCACCCAGGAGCCGATCATGCTCACGCGCTGGATGAGCCACGCCAGCGAGTTCGCGACGCCGCTGAAGGAGATCGAGACGATCCCGGGCTACCGAGCGGACAAGACGGCGGACCTCGCCGAGGCCAAGAAGCTGATGGCCGACGCGGGCGTGGCCGACGGCATCAAGAACGTCGACTTCGTGTCGGCCTCGGTCGCGCCCCACGCCGAGATCCTGGCGCCCGCGTTCCAGGACGAGCTCAAGCGCACGCTCGGCATCGAGACCAAGATCCGCGTGATGGAGCGCGCGCTCCTCATCGAGGAGCTCAAGAAGGGCACGTTCGACATGATGGTCAACACCGAGTACCGCTCGCCCATTGGCGACCCCGGGCCGGGCTGGGAGATGTGCTTGAAGACGGGCGGGTCGCTCAACTTCGGGCGCTATGCCAGCCTCGAGTTCGACAAGCTCCTGAAGCAGATCAACAGCGAGACGAACAAGGCCAAGCGCAAGCAGCTCTTCGCGCAGGGCATGACCTTGCTGGACCAGACGGCGCCGCTCTACCTCATCGGGTTCACCGATCATCTGCCGATGTGGCGCAACACGGTGAAGGGCCACAACAGCGAGGCGCGCGGCTTCTCGGAGCTGGGGCGCGTGGACACCTTCTGGCTGGATCGCTGACCAGTCGGCCCGCGGCCTGACGGGATCACGCGAGCGACGGCGGACCCATGCGCAAGTACCTCGCCCAGCGGCTGCTCATCGCGATTCCGACGATCGTCGGGGTCACGGTACTCATCTTCGTCGCCATGCGCGTGCTACCCGGCGATCCGCTGTCCGCGATCTCCGGCGAGGGCGGGGGCACGTACGTGCTCTCCGAGGAGCAGCTTCAGGCCGCGCGCAAGAGCCTCGGCCTGGACCGGCCGTACGCCGTGCAATACCTGGATTGGATCAAAGACGTCCTGCGCGGCGATCTCGGAAAGTCGTTCTGGCGCGGTGAGCCCATCCGCGAGGTGATCATCCGCCGCGCGCCGATCACGGGGCAGATCGCGCTGATGGCCGTCATCCTCTCGTGGATCATCGGCTTGCCGGTGGGTCTGATCGGCGCGCTGTGGCGGAATTCGTGGACCGACTATGCGTTCCGCCTGGTCGTCACGCTCTTCATGGCGATTCCGAGCTTCTGGGTGGCGCTGATGATCGTCCTCTCGCTGGTCCTCACGCTCACGTGGCGACCACCGCTGACCATCGCCTATCTCTGGGACGATCCGGTCCGCAATCTCCAGATGACCGCGGGCCCGGCGCTGGCGCTCGGGATCGCGCTGGCCGCGATGATGGCGCGCATCACGCGCTCGTCCGTGCTGGAGGTGCTGGGCGAGGACTACGTGCGCACCGCACGGGCCAAGGGGCTGCGCGAGCGCATCGTGGTGTGGCGCCACGCGCTCGTCAACGCCATGCTGCCGATCCTGACCGTGACGGGTACCGCGCTCGGCGCGTTGCTCGGCGGCTCGGTGGCGGTCGAGCGGGCGTTCGGCGTCCCCGGGCTCGGCCTGGCGCTGGTGTTCGCCGTCGCCGAGCGCGACTGGATGCTCATCCAGAACCTGGTGCTGCTCTACGGTGTCATCTTCATCGTCGTCAACCTGGTGATCGACGTCAGCTATGGCTGGTTCGATCCCCGCATCCGCTATCAGTAGCCGCTTCGCGCGATGGTCGTGGCGCGCTTCTTCCGCTCCTCGCCGCTGGGCGGTGTCTGCGCGGTGTTCTTGCTGCTGCTCGTCTCGGTGGCGGCGCTGGCCGAGCGCCTGGCGCCCCACAATCCGCTCGCCGCGAACTACGCGCTGACGCGCAATCCTCCCCTGGGCCAGCGCGTCCTCGGCACCGACCACCTCGGGCGCGACGTGCTGAGCCGCATCATCTTCGGCGCCCGCGTGACCCTGCTCGTGGCCATCAGCTCGGTGCTCCTCGGCGACACGATCGGGTTCCTCTGGGGCGTGGCGAGCGGCTACCTGGGCGGCCGCGTGGACCTGATCAGCCAGCGCGTGCTGGACGTCTTGATGTCGCTGCCCGCCCTCATTCTGGCACTGCTGTTGATGGGAGCGCTGGGCGCCGGGCTCTCCACCGTGATCATCGCCATCGCGGTGACCCGTGTGCCGCTCAGCACGCGCGTCGTCCGGTCGATGGTGCTGTCGGTGAAGGAGCTGGCGTACGTCGAGGCGGCCGGTGCGCTCGGGGCGTCGGGTGCCCGCGTGATGACGCGGCACGTGGCGCCCCAATGCGTCGCGCCCTTCCTGATCATCACCACCGGACATCTGGGCGCGGCCATCTTCATCGAGGCGGCGCTGAGCTTCGTGGGCGTGGGCGTGCCGCCGCCGACGCCGAGCTGGGGCAACATGCTGGGCGGCGTCCTCGCCGAGGCGTTCAGGCCGCCGTGGTGGATGGTGGTCTTCCCCGGGACGGCGATCACCCTGACGATCCTCGCCGTGAACCTGTTCGGCGACGCGCTGCGCGATTTCCTGGACCCGAAGCTGAAGTAGGAGCGCTGCGGCTAGTCGATCTCCCAGCTCTTGCCGTCCCAAGCGATCACGTTTTCGAGCAGCTTGATCACGCCCGCCGTGTACGTCGCGAAAAGGTGCTCGCCCTTCTCCGCGGTGGCGGCCTGGGGCTGACCGATGTGTCCGGTCACCGTGCGGTCCTTCGTGGTCCAGCCGCGATAGGCCGGCTCGAAGCCGAACCCGAAGCCGACCGGTTCGGCCCGCTTGTAGTCCTTCACCAGATGCGGGGCCAGCCGCAGCATCATCGACGTCTCCCACTCGCACGCGTGGCCTATCTGGGATTGCACCAGGTCCGGGCGACCCGCGTTCGGGTTGGCGTTGTCCCAGTAGGATGCGAAGAGCAGCAGCAGATCGCCGCGGTCGCGGTGCCGCTGCCGGATCTCGAAGATGGCCTGCTTGCCCGGCGTGATGTTGCCGCCATGGCCGTTGATGAACACGATCCGGCGAAAGCCGTGGCCGATCAGGTTCTCGGCCAGGTCGTTGAGCAGATCGAGGTAGACGCGCGGGCTGGCGGAGAGCGTCCCCTGGAAGTCCATGTGGTGATGCGAGTTGCCGAGCCACATGAGCGGCGCGATCAGCACCCGGTCCGACATCGCCGTGCCGACGCGCCGCACGACCTCGCCGACCAGCAGGCTGTCGGTGAAGACCGGCATGTGCTGACCGTGCTGCTCGAGCGCCGCCACCGGCACCACTACCGGAATGTCGCGCGACAGGTTACTGATCTCCGGCCAGGTCATCTCCTGAAGCAACATCGGGGCCCTCCTCCACGTTGACCGCGATTCCTTGATAGCATAGCGACAAGGCGCGAGTCACTCGCACCGCCGCCTCTCGAGGAGCGAACGCCATGGTCTCGGGGACCACCCGTACCCGCCTCAACGTGTCTCGCCTCGCCTGTGTCGTCGTCGGCGTCGCGTGCCTGGCATTCTCCTCCTGGGCCGGCGCCGCGGAGGAGAGCTCTGCAGCCAAGCCCTCGTTCAGCGACGGGGAACTCAAGATCATCCTGTCCCACGGACCGTGGCCGGCCTCCCTGGGCCGCGACCCGACGAACCGCGTGTCGGGCCAGCCCGACGCGATCGAGCTCGGCACGCTCCTGTTCTTCGATCAACGGCTCTCCGGCAGCGGGACGAAGGCCTGCGCGAGCTGCCACGTTCCCGAGCGCAACTGGACCGACAACCTTCCACGCGGCGTCGGAGTGGCCGCGGTCGAGCGGAACACGCCCACGGTCATGAACTTGCGCCGGCAGCGCTGGTACGGCTGGGCCGGCGCCGCCGACAGCCTCTGGTCCCAGAGCTTGCGTCCGATCCTCGATACCCGCGAGCTGGCGGCAACACCCCGTCACGTGGCCGATCTCGTTCGCGGTGACGAACAGCTCTCGTGCCGCTACCGCAAGGTGTTCGGCGGCCCACCGTCCCCTGCCGATGACGAAGCCGTGTTCGTGAACGTCGGAAAGGTCCTGGCCGCCTTCCAGGAAACGCTCGTCAGTGGACGCACGCCGTTCGACGAGTTTCGAGAGGCGCTGGCGCGGGGGGAATCGCCTTCGGCGCAGAGCTATTCCACGCCGGCCCAGCGTGGGCTTCAGATCTTCATCGGCAAGGGCGGGTGCACGGGCTGTCACGCGGGCCCGAACTTCACCAGCGGCGAGTTCTTCACGACGTCGCTCTCCCGATTCGAGTCGGCCGGAAGACCCGAGCCCGGACGCGACGCGGGCATCCGGCAGTTGCGCGAGAGCCGCTTCAGCCTGCTGAGCTCGTACAACGACGACGCGACGGGCGCCAGTGCCGCGCACACCCGGCAGATTCAGGCCTCAGGCGCGAGCATCGGCGCATTCAAGGTGCCGTCGCTGCGCAACCTGATGCTGACCGCACCCTACGGCCACAGCGGCGACGTGGACACGATCGCCGAGGTCGTGCGTCGACACGCGGGCGACGGTCAGCCAGCCGGCGCGCCGGCTCTCACCGCGCGCGAGCAGACGGAGCTGGTCGTCTTCCTCGAATCGCTGAGCACCTTCGCCAATCCGTGGCGGCCCGAGGACGCCTCGCGCTGCCACTGAGGCGACTTCACTCTTCGGCGGCCGGCGCCAGCCAGGGACAGACGAGCCGCTCGACCAGACACACCGCACCGAACAACAGGATCGCGATCAACGAGAGCAGGATCATCGAGGCGAATGCGAGCTCGGTCTTCCAGTAGGAGGTCGCCGAGAGGATCACGTAGCCGAGGCCCCTGTCCGAGCCGATGAACTCGCCCACCACCGCGCCGATCACCGCGAGCGTGATCGCCACCTTGAGCCCGCTGAAGAAGAACGGCAGGGCCATCGGGAAGCGAACCTTCACGAAGGTCTTGAACGCGCTGGCCCGATAGGAGCGCGAGAGCTCCAGGAGCTCCGGCGGCGTCGCCGCGAGCCCCGTCGCCGTGTCGACCACGATCGGAAAGAACGCGACGAGAAAGGCGACGATCACCTTGGAGGTCTCGCCGTAGCCGATGACCAGGAGCAGCACCGGCGCCACCGCGATCTTGGGCACCGCCTGCAGGAGCACGATCAAGGGGTAGAGCGCGCGCCGCATCCACGGCGAGTAGACGATGAGGGTGGCCAGCGGCACCGCGACGACGATCGAGAGCGCGAAGCCCCCGAGCGTCTCGTACAGGGTCACCCAGGAGTGTTCGATGAACCGATAGCGCCACTCCCACGCCTCGGCGGCGATCTCCGACGGCGCCGGCATGACGAACTTCGGGATGCGCAGGACGCGGGAGGCGAGCTCCCAGAGGGCGACGGCGACGGCGAGCGTCGCCGCGGGGACGGCGTACCGGGACAGGCGGCGAAGACTAGCGGCCATTGCCGCGTGCCTTCCGGCCCGCGAAGATCAGCTCGCGCACCTCGTCGCTGTACGCCTTGAACTTCGTGTCGAACTCCAGCTCGACGGTCCGCGGCCGCGGCAGGTCGATCGTGAGGACACGCGCCAGGCGACCGGGCCCCGGCGTCATGACCACGACCTTGTCGGCGAGCAGGATCGCCTCGGGGATCGAGTGCGTGACGAAGAGGATCGTCTTGCGCCGCGCTTCCCAGATTCGCAGCAGCTCGAAGCCCATCTCCTCGCGCGTCATCGCGTCGAGCGCGCCGAACGGCTCGTCCATCAAGAGGAGGCTCGGGTCGGGCAGGAGCGCGCGGCAGATGGCGACGCGCTGCTGCATCCCGCCCGACAGCTCGCGGGGCAGCCGGGTCTCGGATCCGCCGAGGCCGCTCAGCGCGAGCAGCTCCAGCGCCCGGGTCCGGTACCGCTGGGGATCCAGGCCGAGCATGTCCGCCGAGAACAGCACGTTGTCGAGCACGGTGCGCCAGGGCAGGAGCACCGGATGCTGGAAGACGATCCCGACGTCGGGAAAGGGAGCGCGCACCAGGCTGTCGCGCACACGGACCGTCCCGCCGCTCACCGGCGTGAGCCCCGCGACCAGCTTGAGCAGAGTGGACTTGCCGCAGCCGCTGGGCCCCACCAGGGTGACGAACTCGTTCTCGGCGACGTCGAGCGTGATGTTCTCGAGCGCGCGTACCAGGTCGCCGCGGCGGGTCCGGTACGTCTTCTCGACGCCCTGGAGTCGGATCACGATCCCGCCGGGTGTGTGCGGCTACTTCTTCGCCGGCAGGAGGTCGTTCGTGTAGATCTCCTCGAGCGGCACCTTCCGCTTGAGGCCGAGGTATTCCGTGTACGTGTCGCGGGTCTTCTCGAGCCGCGCGGGCTCGAACTGTCCGACCGCGACCGTGCCCTTCACGACCTCTTCGGCATAGACGAAGCGGCTGGCCACCTGCGCGGCGCCGAGCGCGCCGTCGGGATCCACCTCGGGATGGTGCTTGACGACGTACTTCACGCCCTCGTCGAAATTCTTCTGGCGGAACGCGTAGTCGGCGCCGCGCAGCGTCGCGCGAAGGAATGCCTTCAACGGCTCCGGCTCACGGGCGATCGACTCGTCCCGCGCGACCAGCGAGGTGGAGCTGAGATCGAGGCCGAGATCGGCCCACGCGACGAGCACGCGGATGTCCTGGTTCGACTGCTTGGCGACCTTCCGGATCCGCGCTTCGTGGACGACGAAGAACGGCACGGCGTCGGTCTGTCCGTTGATGAGGGCCGGCGGCATCGAGGCCGCGTCCATCGTCACCCACGTCACCGAGCTCGGCGCCAGCCCCGACAGCTTCTCGAAGATTGGCCAGAGAATCTGGTGGCTGTTCCCGGGCGAGATGGCCAGCTTCTTGCCCGCGAGCTCCTTCGGCGACTTGATGGGCGAGTCGGCGCGCAGAAAGATCCCGTGGGGCGGCCGCCGGTACCAGAGCGCGATGGCCTTCACCTTCGCGTCGGTGTTGGCGCGCGCGGCGATGACGGTGGAGATGTCCGCGATGCCGACGTCGCCCTGGCCGGCCGCGATGCGCTTGACGGTGTCGGCCGAGCCCTGGCCGCGAACGATCTTCACGTCGAGCCCTTCCTCCCGATACCAGCCCTTCTCGAGCGCGGTGTAGTGGGGCACGTACTCGCCCGTCGGCACGAAGTCGAGGACGAGCGTGTACGGCTTGAGCGCCGGCTGGGCGTCGGCGAAGCGCCAGACCGCCAGCGCGACGCCGCCCGCCAGCAGCGCGACGTGCGCCCAGGTCGTCCGCCGAGAGGTGCGCGCTGCAGGCCGTCGCGGGGCTGGGGCCCCGCCGGCCGAGGCGCGCCTATCGATCGAGATCGCGGTCATCGCCTACTTCTCTCCGATCGCGCGCCGCAGCTCGGTCGTCACGCGCGTCGCCTCGGCCATGATGAACGCGATCTCGCTGTTGGTCGTGATGAAGCGCGCGCCCTTCTTGATGTACTCGACCTGACGGGGCAGGTAGCGGTCGCCGCCCATCCCGGCGATCTTGCCGTTCGCCACGGCGACGGAGATCACGCGATCGATCGCCTTGGCGCCCTCCGGATCGCCGAACTGCCCGGGCTTGCCCATCGCGGTCAGGAGATCGTTGGAGCCGATGTGGATCACGTCCACGCCGTCCACCTTCGCGATCTCCTCGACGTTGTGCACACCCTCCGGTGTCTCGATCATGCACACGACCAGGGTGGACTCGTTCAGGGCCGAGACCGTCTGGGCCGCCGGCGTCGCGCGGTAGTCGAACATCGGGTAGGCGCCGGCGGCGGAGCGCCGGCCGATCGGGGGAAACTTGGCGCGGGCCACGGCCCGGCGTGCCTCGGCGGCGGTGTTGACGTCCGGGTAGACGATGCCCATCACGCCGTTGTCGAGCAGCACCTGCACGTCCTGGTCGTCGACGCTCTTGACGCGCGCGAGCGGCGTGATGCCGCAGCCGAGCGCGGTGTGCGCGATGTGGGCGATGGTCTCCAGGGTGAAGATCGCGTGCTGGCCGTCGATGAAGATGAAGTCGTGCCCGGTGGTCTTCGCGATGCGCGCGATGTCGCCCGAGCGCGCAAGGCGCACGTTCATGCCGAGCGCCACCCGGCCGGCCTTCATCATCTCCTTGAGGGGGTTGGAAAGGATCGGCGTGTCTGCCATGGGCTCCTCCTGATCGGAGGAGTGTACCGCTATCGGTCGGCGGTTGGGCCGCTCAGTTCGCCATCACCGCGCGCTGGCGGGCCCAGGCGCGGAGGGCGTCGATCTCTTCCCGGCGCGTCACCGAGAGCGGCCTCGTCGACTTCAGCTCGCCGAGGAGGATGTCGGTGCTGAGCTCGATCGAGCGGGAGAACGCGGTGTTCACCGGGACATCCAGCGCTCGACCCGCGTCACGTCCGCGACCTTCGACGAGGCCGGGCGGACGTGGACGATCACGACGGACCGCGGCGATCGCGTGGCGGCCGCTTCTGCATCATGGCGACCGGCTGCCTGTCGACGGCGCAGGTGCCGAAGCTCCCGGGACGCGAGACGTGTGGCCGCCAAGGGCTACGACGGGTTCACGCTCGCGGGAGCCTGAGCACGGTTCCTAGTGGTCGCCACGTCGAAATCGTATCGGCCCCAGAAGCGACTCCGACCACGACCGGGTGTCGTTCGTATCGATCGAGAGCGCGATGACCGCCGGATCCTCGGGGTCCTCGCCATACACCATGCGGTAGTCGTCGCGCACGTTCCGGCGCTCGGTCACCCATTGGCCGAGCGCCGCCTTGCCGGCCCGGACGACGATGAACGTCACCGTGCCGGTCTTTTGACTCTTGTGAACGCTGCCCACCGGCAGGTTGGCATCCCAGATATATCCAATGAGGCTTGACCGGAACGCAGGCGGCCAGCGCGGCCATACCATGAAGACGTGGGCGGCAGCATCGGACGTCTCGCGATGTCGGATATCCGCCCTGTCCGGTAGGGCCACCACCTTCCACTCCCACTCGAGCCACGGGGTCGCCTTGAGATCGACGGATAGCTTTTTTGCGATGGTCGAGTGGTCGCCGTTGCTTCGCATCTGAAGCGCCCGGCGGCCGTCGATCTCGACGACGGCGAAGTCATACACGGGATTCCCACCGATCGTCTCGTGCGCGGTCCACGTGTCGGGCACGCCCCGGCTGTCCAGCGGCTGTCGCGTCCAGTCCTCCACGAGCACGATGTCCGTCGCCGACGGAGGGGCGGCGAGCACGGCCGGAACGCCGAAGATTGCCAGCGCAAGGAGGAGTCCTGTCCAGCGTGTCATGGCTCGGACGGCAAATGGTAGTCTATCTGGCGCCACGGCGCCGTGCTGCGGCCAGTGAATGAGCGTGGAGCGAGGAAGAGCCAGAGGCCCCGTTCAAGATGGATTTTGACGTCACCCCGGCCCAGAGGGAGCTGCAGCACCGCGCCCGGTGCCTGGCCTCCGACTTCGCGACCCGTGCTGCGCAGCACGATCGCGACGCCAGCGATCCCGTCGAGAACTACGCTGCCCTGCGCGAGGCCGGCTTCTACGCGCTCAACGTTCCCGTCGAGC
>Ga0306924_10002090_pt1 | contig 18731 bp, 14 predicted proteins | sample sta12Can44000111_FD_203756 | JGI IMG/M metagenome (GOLD analysis project Ga0306924, IMG submission 203756) | Lab enrichment of tropical soil microbial communities from Luquillo Experimental Forest, Puerto Rico - statanox.12C.anox.44.000.111 (v2)... | ecosystem: Environmental > Terrestrial >...
TGCGACTTGGCGTTGTTCGCATCGAAGGTGTAGGCGAAGCTCGTGCCCTCGATCGGCGCCTGCCGAATGCCGTCGACGACTTGAGGCGCCTTGATGCCGGCCACCTCGAGGATTGTGGGCACGACGTCGATGACGTGGATGAACTGCTCGCGCAAGCCGCCTTTGTCCTTGATGCGCGCCGGCCACGACACGACCATGTTCTGGTTGGTGCCGCCGAGTCTGGACGCATTCTGCTTGAACCAGTCGAACGGCGTGTCGAAGGCCCAAGCCCAGCCGGCCGACATGTGGTTATACGTCAGGTCGGTGCCCCAGACATCGTAGAACTTCATCTGCACGTCGACGGGCAGCTCGTTGAGCCCGTTGAAGAACGCAACTTCGTTGGGCGTGCCGAGCGGCCCGCCCTCGGCGCTGGTGCCGTTATCGCCGTTGATGTAGATGATCAATGTGTTGTCGAGCCTGCCCAAATCCTCGAACGCCTGGATGACGCGCCCGACTTCGTGGTCGTTGTAGGCCGCGTAGGCAGCGAACACCTCCACTTGGCGGATGAAGAGCTTCTTCTCCTCGGCGCCGAGCTGATCCCACGGCTTCAGGATATCGCTGGGCCAGGGCGTCAGCTTCGAATCCTTGGGGATCACGCCGAGCCGCTTCTGGTTCTCGAAGATGCGCTCGCGCAGCTTCTCGTAACCGTCATCGAACAGATGCATCGCGCTGATTTTGTCCACCCACTCCTTCGTGGGGTGATGCGGTGCGTGCGTGGCGCCGGGCGCGTACTTGATGAAGAGCGGCTTGCTCGGATCGGTCTGGTGCATCCGCGTCATCCAGTCGATCGCGTCGTCGGCCATCGCGGTGATGAGGTTCCAGGTGCCGGGTGCCTTGCCCTGGAACGGATAAATCTGCGTCGTGTTGCGGAAGAGGTTCGGCTGCCACTGGTTGGCGTCACCGCCCACGAAGCCATAGAAGTATTCGAAGCCCATGCCGGTCGGCCATTGGTCGAACGGCCCAACCTGGCTCGCGGCGAAAGCCGGCGTGTTGTGATCCTTGCCGAACCACGACGTTGCGTAACCATTGTCGAGCAGGATGCGCCCGATCGTCGCCTTGTCCTTGCCGATGATGCTGTTGTAGCCAGGGAAGCCGGTGGACTGTTCCGAGATGACGCCGAATCCGACGGAGTGGTGGTTCCGTCCCGTTATCAACGCGGCGCGTGTCGGCGAGCACAACGCAGTCGAGAAGACCCGGTTGTAGCGCAGGCCCTCGTTGGCAATCCTGTCCATGGTCGGCGTCGGGATCACCCCGCCGAAAGTGCCCGGCACGCCAAAGCCTGCATCATCGGTGATAATCAGCAATACGTTGGGCGCGCCCTTGGGTGGCACGACGCGCGGCGCCCACCACGGCTTCGACGCCAGAGCATCATCCTTGATCACGCCGCCGAATCTCGGGTCCGGCGGCGGCAGCTGGTTGCCGGGGATGGTCGTCGTTGCGCCGGGCGATCCAGGCGTGCCGGTGATCTGCTGCGCGTGAGCGGTCACCGTCAATGTGAGCGCGCAGCCGGTGACTAGCAAAGCAGTGCGTGCGGTCTTCCTTGAGAACTTCATCATGAAGCGCTCTCCGCAAGATAGCTCTGCCGGAACCCAGGAGGGGACTGGCCTTGAGATATTGGAACGGGAAGGCCTTATTGCCTTCGGGGCAGTTTACTGCGCCCCTGTGTGGCACAAACCGTACCACTATGCCTCATGCTGGAGGCCCTGCACAAAAGCGACAGAGTGCGGCGCCGCCGTCGCCCAGGCTAGCGGGGCCAATAATGCAACCGCCCTCCGCGGCAAAGGGCGATGACGGCTTCCGAGCAGTTTTGGTAGCTCACACCATTTATTATTCTAGCCTTGGCCTAATGGCCTTTCATATCCTTTGCTGCATCACGCGCCAACTCGCTCAATAGCTTTTGCGCTAACAAAACCTGTGCATTGTAATCGATGCTGGCGCCAAGATCGTTATAGGGGGCACTCTTAACGCCATATACGGAAGAGACATGGATTGCCTTGCCATCCGATACGTAGGAGCCCTCTACCTGTTTCCGTAGAGATTCGTCATAGAAAGAGATCTGGTCGGTTGCCATGCGTGCACTCCTCTCTGTTGATGTTGTTGTATCCCAATCTCAACACTTATCAAAGTGCGAAATGGCCGGTCCTCCCCAACCAGCCGCTCGGGCACCGCAGCGCAGCATTGTCGCCCGCTCTTGCACAACCGGCAGACATAGCCGCGCTGGCGCGCTGCCAGCCACGCGAAGACACCACGGATCATTTTGCTCCATCCGGCAGCGCGACCGGAGGCTCAGCTCTCACCCCAGATCTCGTGCGCGAGCTCGACAACGAGCCGCAGCTTCCGCTCCTGGATCTCCGGCGAGATCGGGTTGCCGGTGTCGAGGCTGGCAAAGCCGCACTGCGGGCTGACCGCGAGGCGGTCGAGATCGAGATGGCGCGCGGCGTCCTCGATCCGGCGTGTGAGCTCGTCCTTGCGCTCCATCGCCGGCGTCTTGGTCGAGACGAGGCCGAGCACGACGGTCTTGTGCCGCGGCACCAGGCGCAGCGGCGCGAACGTGCCCGCGCGCGGGGTGTCGTATTCCAGGAAGTAGAAGGCGATGTCGAGCGCGTTGAACAGCCGCTCGGCGACCGTGTCGTAGCTGCCTTCCGCGTGCCATTGGCCGCCGCGGTTGCCGCGGCACAGATGCATGCCAATGCGCAACGAGGGCGGCGCCTGCGCCAGTACGCGGTTGGTGACCGCGATGTACTTGTCGATCAGCACGCTCCAGTCGTCGCCGCGCGCGCGCAGCGCGGCCTGCACTTCGGGGTCGCCGAATTTCGCAAACGCGGTCTCGTCGATCTGTACATAGCGGCAGCCGGCATCCGCCAGCGCGGTCAGCTCGCGGACGAAGGCCGCCACCGTGTCCTCCCAGAACGCCTCTACGTCCTTGTAGGCGCTCGCCAGCACGGCGGCATCGCCGCCGCGGAAATGCAGCGCGCAGGGACCGGGAATGGTGATCTTCGGCACCAGGGCGCTGTTGGCAGCGACGAACCGCAAGTCCGCCACGTTGATCGGCTTCGTCCAGTGCACGCGGCTCCTGATGAGCGCGACCGGCTGCGTTGCCCGCTTGCCGGGCTCGCCGCCCTTGCCGCCCTTGGCGTCCTCGCCGCCGACCGTGTCGATGCTGATGTCGCCGAGCGCGCGATAGAAGAAGCTGTGATACGAGCGGCGGCGAAACTCGCCGTCGGTCGCAAGCTTGAGGCCGACGCGTTCCTGAAGCGCGAGCGCGTCGCGGATGGCCGCATCTTCTGCGGCGCCCAGCGCCTCCCGGCTGATCTCGCCACTGCCAAACCGCGCGCGCAGTTCCAAGAGGTTGCCCGGGCGCAGCAGGCTGCCGATGTGCTCGGCGCGGAACGGGGGCTCGACTCGTAACGGCATACTTCCTCCCTTCCTCCGTCTTTCTCGATAGTGGACCCGGATAGGTGGTCGGGCTAAGGTAACACGCTGATGTGCCGCTGGAATTCATCGGCCGGTGGATTCCGCCATCATTCAGCCAAAGCTTTCGTGATATTGGATGGTTGAGCCAGGGCAGGGGAAATGCAGCGAAGGGGGCTCGATTGCTTCTAGCACGCCGGTTTGCCGCGGCTGCGACGGCAGTGCTGCCGATCGCAGGCGCATTTTTCATCTTGCTTTTCTCGGCTGTGGAGTCACGGGCCGCACCCACGGTCGGTACCTGCGACGATGCGGCCGAGCTCGCGGTCCTGCCCTCGCCGGTCGCGCCATGGAAGGGGGCGCCGCTGCGCGTCATCTTTGCCGCGGAGAAGCCGCTCGAGGGTGAGCTTTCGCTGATCGCGCCCGACGGGAGCGTCGCGGCCAAATCGAGCGAGCGCCATGGCGGGCCGCCATATTTCTGGCTCGCTGAGGTTGCCGCGCCGGCCGCGGGGACCTGGCATGTTGCGCTCGCGCGCGAGCACGCGCCGTCCGAGTGCAGCACGATCACCCGCGACATCGCCGTGCGCGCCGACGAGCCGCCGCGGCCGCATGCTGTGCCGGGAAGCGTCTGGCCCGTGCACAATACGTGGAATCGCGGGACGGAAAACCTGTATTCGGCGTGGATCGAGAAGCTGTTCGATGCGCCGCTCGACGCCACGCCGTCCTGGCCTGCGCTGCACGAGGTGCTGCGCGATCGATCGCGCAATTTCCTGTTCAATCATCTGGGACTCGGCGAAGATCAGATGGGGCTCGTCTACCGCCCTGACTGTGCCGACCTTGCATATTTCCTGCGCGCGTATTTCGCCTTCAAGATGGGCCTCCCGTTCGGGTACTCCAAATGCTCGCGCGGCGGCGGCGGCGAGGGGCCGAAATGCTACTCATGGTGGAACATTCAGAACGAGGAGCCGCGTCCCGCGCCCGCCCCGCCCGAGCAGATCATTTCGCATACCCCGTGGGGAGCGCCTGCCCAGCCGATTGCGCGTCCGGTGAGCACGCTTCCGTCAAGGCCGGCCGCGCTCGCGCCCGGCTTCGGCTTTTACGTGCGCTTTACCGTTGCCGACGCCGTCCATTCCGGATCCGCGCGCGCCCGGCTGAGCGACGAGAATACCGATCAATACCCCGTGCCGTTGATGCAGGAGACGCTGCGGCCGGGAACCGTTTATGCCGATCCCTACGGGCACGTTCTGGTGCTGGCGCGGCGCGTGGCGCAGACCGACGATGCGGCGGGCGTCCTGCTCGCCGTCGACGCGCAGCCGGACGGCACGGTTGCGCGCAAGCGCTTCTGGCGCGGCAATTTCCTGTTCGCGCAGGACCCTGCGCTCGGAGGACCCGGGTTCAAGCGCTTCCGGCCGATCGTGCGCGACAAGAACGGCGCCCTGCGGCGGCTGACCAACGCGGAGATCGCCAAGGATCCGCAGTACGGCGATTTTTCACTCGACCAGGCGCAGCTGGGCATCGAAGCCTTTTACGATCGGATGGATGACGTGATGTCACCTGAGCCGCTCGATCCCTTGCGCGCGATGAAGGAGGCGATCACCGCGCTCGAGGAGCAGGTGAAGGCGCGCGTGACCTCGGTCGAGAACGGGCGAAAGTTCCAGAACAGCGGGCGCGGCGACGCGGAGATGCCGGAGGGTGCATCGATCTTCGAGACCACCGGCGCATGGGAGGATTTCGCGACACCGGCACGCGATCTGCGGCTGCTGATCGCAATCGATGTGGTGCGCACCTTTCCGGACCGCGTCGCGCGGCGGCCTGAGCGCTACGCCATGCCGCAGGGCAAGAGCGTGGCGGACGTGAAGGCGGAGCTGGAGAGCGTGCTCGCTTCGGACCTGCCGACGCGCAAGTTTTCGTACACCCGCACCGACGGCTCGGCCTGGACGCTGGCGCTCAAGGACGTGCTCGACCGCGCGCCGGCGCTCGAAATGGCATACAATCTCAACGACTGCGTCGAGCTGCGTTGGGGCGCGTCGGAGAGGAGCGAGGAGGCCTCGACCTGCAGGCGGCATGCGCCGGGCACCCAGCGCGCGAAGATGACGCAGTACCGTGCATGGTTTCACGAGCGGCGCCGGCCGCCGCGCGCCTAGGCCTGCGCAGCTACATGACCCGGAAAAAGTGCAGGATCGAAGCCGATATCTGAACGCCGGTCGACGTGTACCTGCCGTCAAGCATGTAGAGATCATAGGCTGTCAGCACGGCCACGATAATGACCACCGCGCGCCACATGGCAGATTCTTTCGAACAAACAGATTGCGCAAATGATTCTATTCCAAAGATCGTTAACAATTCGATTCTCTGTCGGATTCCGATTGGCACAAATTGTCGTGCTGACCGTCGGATGACGAGCAACGCCCTCAGCGCAGTCGTTCTGGGCGCCGCTCTTGCAGCATCCTGCCCGGCATCGGCGCGCGCGCCTGCGCCGCTCATTCCGACCGCGCTGGTGGAGGATGTGACGAGCGCATCCGCCGATGTCGAGTTCATGGATTACGTCGGCACTGGCCAGGTGATCAAGCTTGGACCGGGCGACGTCCTGGTGCTGAGCTATCTCAGATCCTGCGAGCACGAGACCATCACCGGTGGAACGGTTCGCGTCGGACCAAGCATGAGCGAGGTGGCAGGCGGCAAGATCACCCGCAGCAAGGTGCCCTGCAACGGGGGCAACATGAAGCTGAGCAGCGCCCAGGCCAATGCCAGCGGGGCATCGTCGTTCCGCGTGCAGGACGCTCCCCTGGAGCTCACGGTGTACGCGCTGCCTCCGGTCTTCGAGATTCCCAAGCTGCGCGCCGGCGACAGCCGCACCCTGGTCATCGAGCGGACGAACGGCGCAGGCGAGCGCATCGCGATCGACATCGACGAGTCTCTGGCCAACGGCGGCTTCTACGATCTCGGCCGGCAAGGCGTGCAGCTCAAGTCCGGTGCGCACTATGCCGCGACGCTCGCAAGCCGCAAGCTCAACTTCAGGGTGGACGGCAAAGCGACCAGCAAGAGCAGCGACAAGGCCAGCAACAAGCCCGGCAGTGCAAGCAAAGCGCCCATTGTGAGCCGGCTGCTGCGCTTCCCGCCGGCTTGAAGGTCCGCCGCGCGGGCATGGACGCAGCTTCGCTGCGCGCCGCATTCGCCGCCTCCCTGATCGTGTTGGCCGCGACTCTCGTTGTCTCATCTGCAGCGCTCGATGGGCTGCGCGGCCTGTCCATCGATATTCCGACCTCGCTCGCCTGGCGCCTGTTCGGCAATGCACACTCTCCGGGGGATTCCGCCGCGGTCGTCGTCGCGATCGACGAGGAGACATTCCGCACCCCGCCGTTCGAAGGGACGCCCAGCGTCACCTGGACGCCCGAGATTGCGCAGGTGCTGAGCGCGATCATCGAGGGCGGCGCCAAGGTTGTCGGCTTACGCGTCGTATTCCCTACTTCGATCGAGCAGTCGGCAGCGCCGTTCGGCAACGAAACCCTGGGCGCGCGGGTGCACGGATTCGACCGCGACTACCTGCGCGCGCTTGCGCTTGGCGCGCGCGCCGGCAAGGTCGTGCTCGGCGAGGTTCAGCATCAGGATCGCCCGCTGCTGCCGTCGCCGGGACAGCGCGCCGCCGTCGGATTCGGACGCAACATCCGCTCGCTCAATGTCTTGACCGATTCCGATGGCGTGATCCGCCGCCTGCCGCTGAGCTTCGAGGTCGACGAGGAGAAAGTACCATCGATGGCGGCGGAGCTTGCCGCCCGCGGCATCGGGCCGCTGTCCGAAGCGGTCTCTCCGCGACCGGCGCAGCAGGCGCCGGATGTGCTTACCCTGAAGTTTCAGGGTGGCGCCGACGGCATCCCGACCTATTCTCTCGCCGACCTGCACGCCTGCGTGGCGAAGGACGACAAGGATTTCTTCAAGCGTCATTTCAGCGGCAAGATCGTATTGATCGGCGTGTTGCTGGATGTGGAAGACCGTCAGATCACGTCCAAGCGCTTTGCCACCGCGCCTGAAGGCGCGCGCGCGGAGCGCTGTGCGCTTGCGCCGGTTGCGGGCCAGAAATTCACCCGCGGCTCGATCGCGGGCGTCTATATCCATGCAACGGCGGTGAACAACCTGCTTCGAGGCGATGGTCTGATCGAATTTGGCCGCATCGGCATTGCGATCTGCTCATTTGCGCTCGCGGCTCTTGTCGCCGCCGGCGCTTGCCTTCGGGCCCGTCGTGGCAGCTCTGGTGAGCGCCGGTCTCGCCATCGCCTGGGTCGCGGCCGCGACCGTGGCCTTCCGGCATGCACTGACGCTGCCCCTCGTCGAACCTCTCATCGCCGGTATCGCGGCGCTGGGCGCAACCATAGGCTACCGCTTTGTGATCGCGGACAGCGGCAAGCGGCTCTTGCGCCAGAGCTTCGCGCTCTATCTGGCGCCGGCGGTCATCGAAAGAATGCTGTCGTCCAACAAGCCGCCGGCGCTCGGCGGCGAAATGCGCAACGTCACCGTCTATTTCTCCGACATTGCCGAGTTCTCCTCGCTCGCCGAGAACATCCCGCCGGCTGAGCTGGTGGCGGCGATGAACGAATATTTCTCGGAAATGACCGACATCATCGAGCGGCATGGCGGCTTCGTCGACAAGTATATCGGTGATGCCATCGTGGCGGTCTTCGGCGCGCCGCTCGCGGACCAGGAGCACGCCGCCAATGCGGTGCGCGCGGCGCTGGAATGTTGCACCCGCCTGGGCATGCTTGCGGGCGTGAGCCGCCGGTTCGGCGGTGCGCTGCGCCAGCGCATCGGGCTCAATTCCGGGGAAGCGCTGGTCGGCAATATCGGCTCGCGGCGCCGCTTCAACTACACGGTGATGGGTGACATGGTGAACCTCGCCTCGCGGCTGGAAGGATCGAACAAGCTTTACGGCACCACCGTCATCGCTTCGCAGACGACCGTCGCGCTGACCGGAGCGGCATTCGTCTGGCGCGAGCTCGACACCATCCGGGTCAAGGGCCGCATGCAGGCGGTGCCGATTTTCGAGCCGCTCGGCGCGGCCGGCCATGTCGCGCCGAAGCTGCGCAACAGCGCGCGCGCCTATGGAGAGGGCCTCAAGCATTATCGTGCGCGCGATTTTGCCGGCGCAGCGCAGCAATTTGCGCTTGCGGCGGGCGACGATCCGCCCTCGGCGCTGTTCCTTGAGCGCGTGCAAGAGCTCGCACGCAAGCCCCCGGGTCCGGACTGGGAGCCGGTCAACGCCCCGGAGGCGAAGTAGCACGATACCCTGAATTCGCAGACGAGGGGCCGCGATAGACTCAAGCGGCGCGGCCGATCAAGCGCGAGAATCGCACGCAGAATTGTGGGCGCGACCATTCCTGTGGCAAACTGAGCCGGTCGACTGCCCACTCGGCGCCTGCGCAATTGTTGTCATGCCATGAACATGCGGCTCCTGCTTTGGCTGTGCGTCATAGCTGCGTTCGCGATGTCGATGCTCTTCTTCGCGCAAGCGCAGCAGCCGGGCGCGCGTGTGGCGCTGGTCATCGGAAATGCGGCCTATCCCAATGCCGGCACGCCGCTCTCCAGCACCATCAGGGACGCGCGCAGCCTGGCCGATGAGCTGCGTCGCAGCAGTTTCGACGTCGACATCAAGGAGAACCTCGGCAAGGAGGAGATGCGGCGCGCAATCGATGCCTTCCTGGGAAAAATCCGCAAGGACATGGTCGCGCTCTTTTATTTCAGCGGTTACGGCAGCGAGGCGGGGGGAGAGACCTATCTTTTTCCTGTCAACTCGCAGGTCTGGAGCGAAACCGATCTGCGGCGGGAGGGCTTCGGCCTCGAGCAGCTGGTGGCGGATATGAGCCGCAGGGGCGCCATGGTGAAGATCGTCATCATCGATGCCGCCCGGCAAAATCCGTTCGAGCGCCGCTTTCGAGTTTCCCCCGCGGGCCTTACCGCGCTGGACGCGCCCGAAGGGACGCTGGCGATTTTCTCCACGGTCCCCGGCAAGCTGATCTATGACGGCAGCGGCACGAGCAGCGTTTTCATGAGCGAGCTGATCAATCAGCTCCGGGTGCCGGGCTTGACTGCCGAGGCCGTCTTCAATCGCACCCGTGTTGCCGTCTCGCGCGCATCCAACAACCAGCAGGTTCCGTGGGTCGCCTCCTCTCTCTCCGACGAATTCTATTTCGGCGCATCGCCGCCGGCGGGCGCCGGCCCGGCTGCGGCTCCGCCGCCCGCCCCATCGCCCGGACCGGCTCCCGCAGCGAGATCCCCCGTTGCATCAACCCGGACACCGGCGCCATCGGCCGCGACTCCCGCCGAGCCTGTGCGCAGCGACACCAGGCCCGGGAACGCCTTTCGCGATTGTGAGGGGTGCCCGGAGATGGTGATCGTCCCCGCCGGTTCCTTCGACATGGGCTCCAACGCGGACTACGAAAGCCCGGTGCATCGGGTGAGCTTCGCCAGGCAATTCGCGATCGGCCGGCACGAAGTGACATTCGACGAGTGGGATCGTTGCGTGGAGGATCAGGGCTGCAAGCCGCAGCCCGACGATCGCGGATGGGGACGCGGCGACCATCCGGTGATTAACGTGACCTGGGACGAGGCGAAGGCGTTCACCGCCTGGCTTTCGGAGAAGAGCGGGCAAACCTACCGGCTTCCTTCCGAAGCCGAATGGGAATATGCCGCGCGGGCCGGAACGACCACGCCATACTGGTGGGGACGGGACGTCGGCTCGCGCCAGGCCAACTGCCGGGAATGCAACACCGGCTCGGGCCAGCAAACATCCCCGGTTGGTTCATACAAATCCAATGCGTTCGGCCTCTACGATACTGCCGGCAACGCCGCGGAGTGGGTGGAAGACTGCTGGAACGACAATTACCGCGGTGCCCCGAAGGACGGCTCGGCATGGACTGCGGGGGCGTGCCGGCTGCGGGTATTGCGCGGCGGCGCCTACGACAGCCAGGCCAAATCCGCGCGTTCCACGGCGCGTTTCCGCTACGATTCCGACGTCAGATATCCCGCAAACGGTTTTCGCGTGGTGCGCGAGCTCCCCTAGAGCAGCCTGCGAGATCGGGGCCGGGTTGATCGGCCGTCGCCGGGCGACCTATCCTTGACCGCTTGCATGGACACAGCCGGCGCCGAAAGCCGCGCCGTCATCCGTCGCCAACCCGCCAAGCACAATCGGTGAAAAAATGAAAAACCCTGGGTATCCGGACCTGCATGCGCATGTCGCTGCGCTCGAGCGGCAGGGGCTGCTGATCCGCGTGCAGCGGCCGATCAACAAAGACACCGAGATGCATCCGCTCGTGCGCTGGCAATTCCGCGGCGGCATCCCGGAATCGGAGCGCAAGGGATTTCTGTTCGAAAACGTCGTCGACAGCGCCGGCCGCAGGTACGACATCCCGGTCGCGGTGGGCATCCTGGCCTCCAACCGCGAAATCTACAGCATCGGTATCGGCTGCAAGGTCGAGGACATCAAGAAGAACTGGGATTACGCCGAGCAGCATCAGATCGAGCCGGCGCTGATCGAGGATCCGGTCTGCCAGGAGATCGTGATCGAGGGCGCAGCGCTGAAAGAACCCGGCAACGGGGTGGACATGCTGCCGATCCCGATCTCGACCCCCGGCTTCGACAACGCCCCCTATGCATCATGCTCGATGTTCATCACCAGGGACCCCGATACGGGCTGCCAGAACATCGGCAATTACCGGGCCATGGTGAAGAGCCCGACCCGCATGGGGATGAACCCCGAGATCGAGCTCAACCAGGGCATCCACGAGCATTGGCTCAAATACCGGGCGCGCGGCGAGAAGAAGATGCCGGCGGCGCTGATGCTGGGCGCGCCCCCCGCGGTTACGTTTGCCTCGGTGCACAAGCTGCCCAAGCATCTCGATGAGCTCGCGGTGGCGGGCGGGCTAATCGGCTGCCCGATCCGCGTCTGCAAGGCGCGCACGGTGGATCTGATCGTGCCGGCGGAAGCCGAGATCGTGATCGAGGGTTTCATCGACACGGAATGTCTGGAGCCGGAAGGCAGCTTCGGCGAATCCCACGGCTACATGAATCTCAAGGAATACAACGCCTTCATGGACGTGACCGCGATCACGCGGCGCAGGAATGCGATGCTGGTGTCCATCATCAGCCAGGTCACGCCGAGCGAGAGCAGCCTGATCAAGCGGGTGGCTTATGAACCGGCCTTCCTGCATCATCTGCGCCATCACCTCAACATCAGCGGCGTGACCCGCGTGTTCATGCACGAGCCGCTGACCAATCTGCGCAAGCTGATCGTCATCCAGATGAAGTCCGATACGCGCGATGCGGAAATCTGGCGCGCGCTCTACGGCGCCTCCGCGTTCTCGTCGGCGGTGGGCAAGATGATCGTCGCGGTCAACGAGGACATCGAGCCCGAGAACCTGGACATGCTGTTCTGGGCGATGGCCTACCGCATGCGCCCGCATCAGGACCTGCGCATCCTCGACCACAAGGACATGGGGCACGGGCCGCGCGCTGGCGCGGACGACAACCACTACGAGGCGAACGATTCGGCGATGCTGATAAACGCCATGCTCAAGCGCCCATACCCGCCGATCTCGCTGCCGGCCAGGGAATACATGGAGAACGCCAGGAGCATCTGGCAGGAGCTCGGCCTGCCGCCGCTCAAGCCGCAGGCGCCCTGGTTCGGCTATTCGCTCGGCCAGTGGCCGGACGAGTTCAGGATCGAGGCCGAGCGTGCCGCGCGCAGCGAATACTGGTTGACCGGCGATGTGATGAAGCAGCGGCGGCGCAACGACAAGCGCATGAACGATCCCTACCTGTCGCTTTGATCCTCAGAACGCAAAGGCGTACACGGTCTCGTCCGCCGCCACATAGAGCCGGTCCTCGGTTGCAATCAGCGTCTGGAAATGACGCAGGCCGGTCATGGCCCGCAGCGGCGCGGTCACAAGGGACTCGCCGGTATCTCCGCGCAACCCGTGCAGCTGGTTGTCGCCTTCGGCGCCGACAATCCACACGATCGGATTTGCGTGTCCATCGGTCGTGGTCACGATCGGCGAGCCCCTTCCACGCAACGGCGCGCACCAGGCCGTGCTCATGGCGGGTGGAGGGCCGGCGCGGATCTTCAACGCAACAACACCCTGGCCGCGTGCCTGCGTCGGGCATGAGGTTCCTTGCGCCTCAAAGGCAACGAAGACGCCGTCCGCTGCCGGATAGGTTGCAGGCGCGGTGATGACGGCGCGTTCGGACACGGTGGCGACCGCGAGTTGCCCGCCGATGCCGCCGAGATTGCCGCGGTCGAGAAGATAGGCCTTGCGATCCTTGCCGAGCGCCAGGATCAGGCCGCGGCTGCCGTCGGAGAAGTCCAACGGAAGCGGGTTGGTGCCGCTGAGGTCGGCATCACGCGCGTCGAGGGTCTGCCAATCCGACGGCGCGAAGAAATCCCGGGGGTCATTGGAGCGGTGCAGATCCGGGGAAAGACGCACCACTGCTTCGCCATCGCTCCAGGTCGTCGCGGCGAAGGTGTTGCCGGTTGTGACGAACATCGATTTTCCATCGCTGCTGATTCCGCCGGGCGCCCAGATGCCGCCGCCACGCGCGCGGGTCGCCCACGACCGCACCGTGCGCGGATCGGAAACAGAAATGCCGACGATGAAGCCATGGTATTGGCCGCAGTCCCCGAAATGGCCGCCGTACGGCACAGACACGCTGCCGGCGAGCATCACCAGGGCGCCGCGCTGGTTCTGGTCGCGCGCAACGAAGCTCGGGCTCGCTCCACCGATGGCGTCCATCACATCGACCGGCCAGCCAGGCCGCGGCACGCCGTCCTTGAGCGACAGTGCAAAAACCAGATGGCGCGGCCCGGAGGGCCGCTCGACGGCGGCATCGAGATAGATGGTCTCGGCAGCCTCATCGATGACCGGCGTGCCGGTTACCCCCAGCGGGGAGATGTTGCCGCAAGCGAGCGATGAGCGGGGCACAGGCTTGCCGAGCGAGCGGTTCCAGAGCTCCTTGCCGCTTGCCGCATCGATTGCCACAACCACATTGTCTTCGGTCGCAACAATCAATATTCCCGAATTCGATCCAGGTGCGCGCCAATACAAAGGCTGGCTGTAGACGTGGCCGGACATCTGCGCGCGAAAACTCTCGTCCAGGCGCAACGAGCGCGCCCGGTCAAAAGTGAGGGATGGGACCAGGAAATGGCCGCTGCGCGCGGGGTCCCCGTGATAACCGAGAATTGATTGCTGCGCTTGCGCCCGCGCCAGCACGCTCATCGCGAGGGATGCACCGAGCAGCAGGACTGACATTGGCCTCATCGCCTGTAATCCTTTCCTGAACCTGATTGCGGCGCGGGTATCACGGTGCGGCACCGGGTATCCCGGTGCCGGATGATATTTTCTTCGAGCTGAGATTCCAAAACGTCGGCGATCGAGCAAGCCGGCGCAGCGCTCGTTTGTGGCCACATCCTACCGGCGGGTTTCCAGCATCGGCAGCAAAGAGAATTTACTCTTGTCGATTCAAACTCGGAACGTGGAACTGCGGATCGAATTGGTCATGCGGCAAATCCTGCGGAGGACGCGCATGCAAACCGAAGATTACGTGATCGAAAAGAGCGCGAAGGGCTGGGTGATAGCCTCGCGCGGTGATTGCATTCTGATTTGCGCCCGCAGGAAAGCGGCCGAGGTTGCAGTTCGAACGGCAGTTCTGGCCGCGCAAGAGCCCGCCGTGGCGGTTACCCTGCTGTTTGCTGAACCTGCGCCGCAGGACGGCTCATCGGAGATGACGCGTCTGTCGTTCCCTCAATCGATGATCGCCTGATAAACGAGCGCGTTGATCATCTGCCGATACTTCCAGCGAATCGGGCCCGGCGTCTGCGCCATCCACACCACCGCCAGCTCCTCGCGCGGATCAGCCCACCAATTGGTGCCGGTTGCGCCCGGCCAGGAGAAATCTCCGACCGAGCCCAGCATGCGCACGATGCCGGCCGTGGTACGAACCGCCAACCCAAGGCCAAAGCCGTAGTCGGCGCGCGTTGGATCTGCATTCGCGATGAGGTTCTTGGCGTCGGGCGCGAGCTGGTTCGACAGCATGTATTCGACGGTCTTGCGACCCAGGATGCGGGCGCGACCATACGCGCCCTTGTTCATGAGCATTTGCGCGAAGCGCAGGTAGTCGGCTGCCGTGGAGACGGCGCAGCCGCCGCCACAATCGAACCTGAATTGCAGGGGTGGCGCTGCCTGTGGGAGCCCGGTGACCGGATCGGCAGGAAGCGGCTTGGCGTAGCGGCTCATCTTGTCGGCGGGCAGCGTAAACGCCGTGTCCACCATTCCCAGAGGCTTCCAAACTTGCTGCTCGAGGTATCGACCCATGGTTTGCTCGGTCATGGACTCGACGACCAATGCAAGCACGTCGAGACCAAATCCGTAATCCCAGACCATGCCCGGCTGATGGAGCAACGGCATTGTGCTCAATCGGTCGAGAAACTCGGCACCGGACATGGTTGTGGCGGCTGCAGAGCTTGATGACGGATAGAGCTTGTGCACCGCAGTCGTGCCGCGGCCGCCGTAGATCAGACCGGAAGTGTGCCGGAACAGATCCTGGATCGTGATTGCCCGCGCAGCCGGCACCTTGTCGACGATATTCTCCTTCTTCGCGTCCATCACCGCGACTTTCATGTCGGCAAATTTCGAAAAATATTTCGACAGCGGGTCATCCATGAGCAGCCGGCCCTGCTCGTAAAGCGTGAGCGCCGCGACCGCGACCATCGGCTTGGTCATGGACGCAACGCTGAAGATACTGTCGGTGGTCATCGGTACGCCGGCTGCCTTGTCCTGGTGGCCGAATGCTTCAAAGAAGACGAGCTTGCCGCGTCGCGAAATTGCCAGCACGGCGCCGGGCAGCTGCTCGCGGGCGATCTCTGCATTAACGGCTTTGCCGATGAGGGCGAGCCGCTCGGAGGACATGCCCACTTCCTCCGGCCTCGCGCGCGCAATAGGGTCCTGCGCCCACGTCATGGACGGGACAAACAGGATGCCAATGACGATCGCCGCGCCCACAGTCCGATGAAGTTGCATAGGGTTTCTCGATTTGCAGGGACTTTGATGGGCCCAGCTTTGGTGAATGGATCAGCACCGCGAAAAAGACAATCCCGTCGTATGCCGCACCAGACCGAAGACCACCGCCGCAAGACCGGGCGGCCTTCATCCCCGATCAAGTGAGCAGGCCTTTTTTGGGAAAATGCGTTAATCTGAGGTCCGGCCACCTCTTCACGAAGGTACCCACCATGACGACAGCAATCGCGCTCAAGGACATTACCATCATTCCGGTGGTCGAGCAGCAGGGGCCGTTCTTCGACGTAATGGAATTCTTCCCGACGCTCACCCGGGAGCTGCTTGAGGAGAATCTCTCCTGGCTGCAGCCGACCTTCATCGATCCGGCCAGCGGCCGGCTGGTGCTGTGCATACAGAGCTTTGTCATAACGACGCCGCACCACACCATCCTGGTCGATTCTTGCGTCGGCAACAACAAGCCGCGTGCGGCGCGGCCGTTCTGGAACATGCTCAAGAGCGACCGCTTCGAGAAAGGCCTCGCGGCCGCCGGCGTCACGGTAAACGACATCGACTACGTGATGTGCACGCATCTGCACGTCGACCATGTGGGCTGGAACACGCGGCTCGAGAACGGTCGCTGGGTACCGACCTTCCCGAACGCCAAATACATCATGGCCGACCGCGAGCTCGCATACTGGACGCAGAAGGAGAAGGAAGACCCGGCGGGCGTTCCCTGGATCACCGACTCGGTACTGCCGATTGTCGCCGCCCGGCGCGAGCAGATCGTCAAGAGCGATTTTGCGTTCAGCGAGACGGTGCAGTTCATTCCCACCCCCGGCCACACCATCGACCACTACTCGGTTCTGGTCGGCCGTCCCGGCGCCGACGCCCTGATCACCGGCGACATGATCCATTCGCCGATCCAGGGAAAATATCCCGAGCTCGGCATGCGGGCGGATTACGACTCCCCTCAGGCAGGGCAGACGCGGCGCAGGATATTCGACCGCTTTTGCGAAGAAACAACGCTCATGTGCCTCGCGCATTTCCCCGTACCCTCGACTGCGCGCGTGCGGCGCTCCGCCGACAGCTACAAGTTCGTCGCATGAAGCGGGCAGGGGAGTTGCGCCGGTTTACGGCGATGCCAGCTCGACTTCTTCAAATGGCACAGGCTTGCTGATGGAAAAGGAGCGGCCCATGAGAACGCAATCGCTGGGACCCGAGCAGATGCAGGCGCGCATTGCCCGCTTCAGCAAGCTCGCGACCTACCAGAACCAGAATTTCGAGGTACACGGCATTCCGCCGGGTGCGGTGGAAAAGGTCGCGGCGCGGCGCGTCTATCCGGTGATGGCCCCCGCCGATTACGAGGGCCGCAGCGCCGGCGCGCCGGTCAAGGGGCCGCGCGGCCTCATTGTCAGCATCGCCGAGTGCGAGCCGGGCAACGGACCCGGCCTGCACCGCCATCACAACACGGTCGAGAACTTCCTCTGCCTTTGCGGACGTTTCGAGATCGCCTGGGGCGACGACGGCGAGCACAGGATCGTGCTCGATCCGCTCGACATGATCTCGGTTCCGCGCGGGGAGAACCGAAGCTTCCGCAATGTCTCCGACGAGATCGGGCGCCTCCTGGTCATGATCGTGCCGGAAACGGACGCGCAGGTTGATCCCGTCTCATTTGCGCCGCGTCTCGCCAGGGAAATTGAGAACGAGTATGGCAAGACCGCGCTGGAAGGCCTGCAAAAGATCGGTTTCCGGTTCGAGGACGAACCGGCCCTTCCGTGACCGGATCGTTCTTCGTTCCCCATGATCTGGACGCGCCGGTACGCGGGGCGGCGACGGGCCCGCTTGCGGGGCTCACGGCCGTGGTCAAGGACATGTACGATATTGCCGGCAGCCGTACCGGCGGCGGCAACCCCGACTGGCTCGCGGCGCAACGGCCCGCAGCGCGTCATGCTGCTGCGGTCGGGCAAATTCTCGCGGCAGGAGCGACGATCACCGGCAAGACCATCTGCGATGAGTTCTTCTACAGCGTCGCCGGCGTCAACGCCCATTACGGCACGCCTGCGAATCTGCGCGCGCCGGGTCGGTTGCCGGGCGGCTCTTCGAGCGGGTCGGCGGCGGCGTGCGGCGCAAATGCCTGCGACTTCGCGCTTGGCAGCGACACGGGAGGATCGGTGCGCATCCCGGCCTCGTTCAACGGCCTTTACGGCCTGCGCCCCACCCATGGCCGCGTCGACATCACGGGCGCGATGGCGATGGCGCCGACGTTCGATGTCGTGGGCTGGTTCTCAAACTCCCCCGGCATCTTCCGCCGCGTCGGCGCGATCTTATTGGGTGCGGAGGCAGTCGCGGCGCGCCCCGCCCGGCTGATTGTTGCAACTGACGCATTCGCGCAGGCCGATGCCGAAGTCGCCGCGCTCGGCCGCGAGTTTCTTGCACGCGCGGGCGCGGCGCTCCCCCACCGGACCGAGCTTGCCGTGGCGCCGAACGGCTTCGACGAGTGGCGCGAAGCGTTCCGGATCCTGCAGGCGGCGGAAGTATGGGAAACCTATGGCGATTTCATCACGCGCGCGAAGCCCAGGCTCGGAGCCGGCATCAAGGAGCGCATGGCGTTTGCTGCGACCGTAACGGCGGAGCAGGCGGCGAGCGCACGAAAAACCGTGGCGGCGGCGCGCGCGCAGCTGCGCTCGCTGCTGGTGCCCGGCACCCTGCTGGCGTTGCCGACTGCCCCGTCGATTGCTCCGCCGACCGGTTCGAGCGGCGAGGAGATGGAATCCTTCCGCGTGCGGGTGATGCGGCTCACCTGCATGGCGGGACTGGGCGCGCTGCCGCAGATGAATCTGCCCGTCGGCACCGTTGACGGCTGCCCGGCGGGACTGTCGCTAATCGCCTGGGCGGGCGGCGACGAGGCGCTGCTTGATCTTGCCGTCGTGCTCGCCCGCGTCTGCGGCATTGCGCGCGCCTGACGGGGCGCGCGGCGGTCAATCCATGCTACGACGTTCTGCGGCGCACTTGCGGCAGCACCTCGCGCCCCAGCAGCTCGATTCCGGACATGACGTCGTCGTGGCCCATGCCCGGCCAGGCAACCCGCATGGCAAGGTGGGTAATGCCGGCTCGATGCTGGGCGACCAGCGCGTCCGCCACCTGCGCGGGCGCCCCGACGGCGAAGCGCTGGGCGGCGAGGCTGCGCAGCTGCGTCTCCGGCGCGGCGTCGGCATCGAGCGCGACCCCCTGCAATCCCCAGGAGAGATA
>Ga0306924_10002091_pt1 | contig 18726 bp, 19 predicted proteins | sample sta12Can44000111_FD_203756 | JGI IMG/M metagenome (GOLD analysis project Ga0306924, IMG submission 203756) | Lab enrichment of tropical soil microbial communities from Luquillo Experimental Forest, Puerto Rico - statanox.12C.anox.44.000.111 (v2)... | ecosystem: Environmental > Terrestrial >...
CTCGTCCACGGCCGAGTTCGCCTGCGCGATGATGTACTGATCCTCCTCCCACGCGGAGAGATAGAACGAATGGGGCTCGACCTCGACCCCCTTCTTCTTGGACCGCCCTTCCTCGTTCACCATCTCCTCGGCCTCGACGATGTCGCCGACTTTGTACTTGGTGCCGGCGGCGTTGGTGACGATGACGTAGTCGGTGACGCGGCCGTCCTTCACTTTTCGGTACGGCGACTCGATGAAGCCGAACTCATTGATGCGCGCGTAGCACGACAGCGAGGAGATGAGCCCGATGTTCGGCCCTTCCGGCGTCTCGATTGGACAGATCCGGCCGTAGTGGGTCGGATGCACGTCGCGAACCTCGAAGCCGGCGCGCTCTCGCGAAAGGCCGCCCGGCCCGAGCGCCGAGAGCCGCCGCTTGTGCGTGATCTCCGACAGCGGATTGGTCTGGTCCATGAATTGCGACAGTTGGGACGACCCGAAGAACTCGCGAATCGCGGCCATGACCGGCTTCGCGTTGATGAGGTCGTGCGGCATCGCGGTCGCCATTTCCTGGTAGACCGACATCTTTTCCTTGATCGCCCGCTCCATCCGGACGAGGCCGATCCGGAACTGGTTCTCGAGGAGCTCGCCGACCGACCGCACGCGGCGGTTGCCGAGATGGTCGATGTCATCGACGTTGGCCGGGTTGCGGCGCAGCTTGAGCAGGTACTTGATGACCTCGTAGAAGTCCTGCGGGTGCAGGATCTTCTCGTCGAGCGGGGTGTTCAGCCCGAGCTTCGTGTTGAGCTTGAGCCGTCCGACGCGCGAGAAGTCGTACTTCTGCGGATTGAAGAACATGTTCTCGAAGAGCGATCGCGAGCTGTCGAGCGTCGGCGGGTCGCCCGGCCGGAGACGGCGGTAGATCTCAATCAAGGCTTCTTCGTGCGTGTGGATCGGATCCTTCTTGAGCGTCTGGCTGATGATCGAGCCGACCTCGTCGCGCTCGGGGAAAAACACGTCGATACGGTCGACGTTCTTCTCCTGCGCCATCGAGATCACTCGAGGCGTGAGCTCTTCGTTCGCCTCGAGAATGACTTCCCCCGTTGCCGGGTCGATGACGTCCGCGGCAGCGAAGGCGCCCTCGAGCTCGGCATCCGAGATCTCGACCGCTTCGACGTTGGCCTTCTTCAGCGCGTCGATGGCATTGCGCGTGATCTTCTTGCCCGACTGGATCGTGAACTCGCCGCCGGGCACCTGGATCTCGGTCGCGGCGCGGAGCCCCACCAGGCTGTCCTGCACAGCCCAGTAGATCTTGCCCCCTTTGATGTGGAGCTTGTCGACGCTGTAGAACGCCCTGATGATCTCGTCGGCGCCTCGCAGGCCGAGGGCGCGCAGGAACACGGATGCGAGAAACTTGCGCTTCCGGTCGATGCGCACGTAGAGGAGATTCTTCGTGTCGTACTCGAATTCCACCCACGATCCGCGGTACGGGATGATCTGCGCGACGTAGAGCGTCTTGTCCTCTGAGTGGAAGAACGCGCCCGGCGAGCGGTGCAGCTGCGAGACGATGACCCGTTCGGTGCCGTTGATGATGAACGTCCCGTTCTCGGTCATCAGCGGGATGTCGCCGAAGTAGACCTCCTGCTCCTTGATGTCGCGAATCGTCTTGACGCCCGTCTCCGGGTCCTTGTTCCAGACCACGAGCCGGATCGTCACCTTCAGCGGCACGGCGTAGGTCATGCCGCGCTCCTGGCACTCGTCGACGTCGTACTTCAGCTTGAGGCCGACCGTGTTGCCGCAGATGTCGCAGACGTCGCCGCGCGCCTGGTTCGGCTTGCCGCAGCGCGGGCACAGCACCTCGCGGTCGCCGTACGGATCGGCGACGAGCGTCGCTCCGCAGTTGCTGCACGGCTTGCGCAGATGGTGCAGGCCCTGCAGCTTGCCGCACTTGCACTCCCAGTTGCCGATGGAATACTCGATGAACTCGAGCGACGAGTTCTCGCGGAAGTCGCTGATCGGAAAGACCGACTTGAAGACCGACTGGAGACCCGCGTCCTCGCGCTCACCCGGCAGACGGCTCATCTGCAGGAAGCGCTCGTAGGACTTCTTCTGGATCTCAATCAGGTTCGGGATTGGAACGGTTGTCTTGATCTTTGAAAAGTCGATGCGCTCGCGGTAAACGTTCTTGGGAAGGCTGTACATTCTTTAGACCTCGAGGAAAAAACCGAGCGCTACAAACCTGTCGGACCTCGTGATTTGTCCTACTTGATCTCGACCTTGGCGCCGACTTCCTCGAACTTTTTCTTGATCGCCTCGGCCTCTTCCTTGGGGACGCCTTCCTTGACCGCCTTCGGCGCCCCCTCGACGAGGTCCTTCGCTTCCTTCAGCCCGAGGCTGGTAATCTCGCGGACGACCTTGATGACGTTGATCTTGTTGCCGCCCACCTCGGTGAGCGTCACCGTGAACTCGGTTTTCTCTTCGACCGGAGCCGCCGCGCCGCCGCCCGCCGCGCCCAACACCGCGCCGCCGAAGACCGGCATCGCCGCCGCGGCGGAGACCCCGAGCTCGGACTCCAGTGTCTTGACGAGCTGCGAGAGCTCCAGGACGCTGATACCCTTGATGTAATCGACCACCTGCTGCTGCGTCACGTCGGCCATTTCGTTTCTCCTTATCGCTCTCGGCTTTCAGCTCTCAGCTTTTCGATTCCAATCGTTTCTTTTCCGCCTGTGCCAGCACGTTGACCAGATCGCGCGGGACCGCGCTCAGCACCCGGACGAGGTTCGTCATCGGAGCCTGCATCGTCCCGAGAAGGCGCGCATACAACTCCGGCTTGCCCGGCATGTTGGCCAGATCGGTGACCGCGGCCGGCGCGATCGCGCTCCCCTGCACGACGGCCGCCTTGATCGTCAGCGTCGGCGTCGCCTTGATGAAGGTCGTCAGCGTCTTCGCGAGCGCGACCGGGTCGGTGTCGGTGTACGCCACGGCCGTCATGCCCACGAAGTGCTGCTCGAGCGCCTCGAACGACGTCCCCTTCAGCGCCCGCTTCGCCAGAGAGTTCTTGACGACCTTGTATCGCGCCTTCGCGCCCCGGATCTGCCGGCGCAGGTCGGTGACCTGGGGGACGGTGAGACCCTTGTAATCGAGCAGGATCGCGCTTTCCGACCCCTTGAACGCGGACTCCATCTGGTGGAGCTCCGTCGCCTTCTCGGCCTTGGTGACTGCCATATATCGGGTTCCGTTTCTCAGTACTCGGTACTCGTCGCTCGGTACTCGTCGCTCACGCTCGCTGCTAATGCTTCACCGCGACGTCGATGTGCGTCGTATCGATGCGAACGCCCGGCCCCATCGTGGACGACAGCGTGACGCTCCTGAGGTACTTGCCCTTCGCCGCCGAAGGCTTCGCCTTGACGATGCTGTCGACCAGCGCATGGGCGTTGGCCACGAGCGCGTCGCCTGTAAAGGACATCTTGCCGACCGGCGCGTGAATGATCCCGGTCTTGTCGACGCGGAACTCGACCTTGCCAGCCTTGATCTCTCGAATCGCCTTCGCGATGTCCGTGGTGACCGTCCCGGTCTTCGGATTCGGCATGAGGCCGCGCGGGCCGAGGACTTTTCCGAGCTTGCCGACCGACCGCATCATGTCCGGAGTCGCGACGACGGCGTCAAAATCCATGAAGCCGCCCTGGATCTTCTCCACCAGGTCATCGCCGCCGACCACGTCCGCGCCGGCCTCCTGCGCCTCTTTCTGCTTCTCTCCGCCGGCAATCGCCGCCACGCGCTTGCTCCGGCCCAGCCCGTGCGGCAGCACGACCGTGCCGCGGACCATCTGATCGGCGTGCTTGGGATCGACCCCCAGCCGCAACGACATGTCGACCGTCTCGTCGAACTTCGCGAACTTCCCCTTCTGCACGAGCGGGATCGCCTCCTCAATCGTATACGTCCGATCGGAGGGAATGGCGGCGCGCGCCGCCTTGAACTTCTTGCCGCGCGTTCTCATGACGTGCTCACCTCTGTGGCCCTAACCCCAAAATGGGCTACCCCACGACGTCGAGGCCCATCGAGCGGGCGGTCCCCGACACCGTCTTGACCGCCGCCTCGAGCGATTCCGCGTTCAGATCGGGCATCTTCAGCTTCGCGATGTCCTCGACCTGTTTCCGGGTCACCGTGCCGACCTTGCTCTTGTTCGGTTCGGCCGATCCCTTCGCGATGTTGGCGGCTCGCTTCAGCAGAACCGATGCCGGCGGCGTCTTGGTGATGAAGCTGTAGGACCGATCCGCGTACACCGTGACGACGACCGGGATAATGAGCCCCTCATCTTTCGCTGTCTTCGCGTTGAAGTTCTTGCAGAAGTCCATGATGTTCACGCCCTGCGGACCGAGAGCGGTCCCCACAGGCGGCGCCGGCGTCGCCTTGCCGGCCGCAATCTGGAGCTTCACCACCGCTTGAACTTTCTTGGCCATCGTGTCAGCCTCAGATCTTTTCGACCTGCAGGAAATCCAATTCCACCGGCGTGGATCTTCCGAAAATCGTGACCATCACCTTCAGCGTGTTCTTGTCGAGATTGACCTCGTCGACGACTCCGTTGAAGCTGGTGAACGGCCCCTCGTTGATCCGGACCTGCTCCCCCTTCTCGAACATGTACTTCGGCTTCGGCTTCTCCATCGCCGTCTTCACTTGAGTCAGGATCTGCTCCACCTCTTCCTTGCTCAAAGGCGTGGGCTTGGCTCCCGCTCCCACGAAGCCGGTCACCTTCGGCGTGTTCTTCACCACGTGCCACGCATGGTCAGACATATTCATCTCGACCAGGATGTAGCCGGGAAAGAATCGCTTCGCCGTCACGACCTTCTTGCCGCCGCGCATCTCGACGACGTCCTCGGTCGGGATCAGCACTTCGCCGATGTCGTTCTGCAGGCCGTAGGCCTTGACGCGCTCCTGCAGCGACTCGGCGACTTTCTTCTCGAAGCCCGAATACGTGTGGACGATGTACCAGTTCTTCGTCGCGACGTCGGTCATGCCGCACCAAACCTGCGCAGAATCCACTGGAACGTGTTCAACAGGATCTGATCGAGCACGAAGAGGTACAGACCGAAGAACGCGGACGTCAGGATGACGACCACGGTCGTGGCGTACACCTCTTTTTGCGACGGCCAGGTCACGCGTTTCAGCTCATTCCGGACTTCGCTCAGGAAGAGCCGTGCGCGCTCGAACCAGCCGCCGGCGTTTCTGACGTTGTCGAACGAAGTTGTGTCAGCCATCGTCCTCTTGCCCGGGACTCGCCGGGCGTTGTCTCCAGCACGCGGTTGAGGCGTTGTCTTACCGGAAGCGGGCCTCCGCGACCGATCTGGCAGGCCAGGAGGGAATCGAACCCCCAACCCCCGGTTTTGGAGACCGGTGCTCTGCCAATTGAGCTACTGGCCTTCATTGATCCGGGGGCTGCGCCCCCGGACTCCCCGCGCGCTCCCACGCGGGGCCCCACGATCCCAGCGCCGCTCGCGCGGCTCGCTCGCTACCGCTCGCTCGCCTTACTTGCTCTCCTTATGAGCCGTGTGCTTTCGGCAGAAACGGCAGTACTTCGCGAACTCCAGCCGGTCGGTCGTCTTCTTCTTGTTCTTGGTCGTGCTGTAGTTGCGCCGCTTGCACTCCTGGCACGCCAGCGTGACGATGTCGCGCATTGCTCATCCTGTCGTGATTCGCGATTGGCTATTCGAGATTCGCACCGATTGCCGAGCTTGCGCCCGACTCGCACCCGGTCGATTCCCCTTCCGCACTACTCAACGATCTCCGTGATGGTGCCCGCACCCACCGTCCGGCCGCCTTCACGGATCGCGAAGCGCGCGCCCTTCTCGAGCGCGATCGGCGTCATCAGCTCCGCGGAGATGGTCGTGTTGTCGCCCGGCATCACCATCTCGACGCCTTCCGGCAGGTTGAGCGTGCCGGTGACGTCGGTCGTCCGGATATAGAACTGGGGACGATAACCGTTGAAGAACGGCGTGTGGCGGCCGCCCTCCTCCTTCGACAGGATATAAACCTCCCCTTTGAACTTGGTGTGCGGCTTGATCGAGCCGGGCTTGGCCAGCACCTGGCCGCGTTCGACGTCGTCTTTTTCCACGCCTCGGAGAAGCACGCCGATGTTGTCCCCGGCCACGCCCTCGTCGAGCAGCTTGCGGAACATCTCGACGCCTGTCACGACCTTCTTCTCGGTCGGCTTGAACCCCACGATCTCGACCTCCTCGCCGACCTTCACCCTGCCGCGATCCACGCGGCCGGTGACCACGGTGCCGCGGCCCGAGATCGAGAAGACGTCTTCGATCGGCATCATGAAGGGCTTGTCGATCTCACGCTGGGGCAGCGGCACGTAGTTGTCGAGCGCTTCCATCAGCTTGACGACGCCCGCGATCCCCTCCGCGTCGCCCTGCAGCGCTTTGAGGGCCGACAACCGAACCACCGGGACATCGTCGCCGGGGAACTTGTAGCTCTTCAGCAGCTCGCGGACCTCCAGCTCGACGAGGTCGAGGAGCTCGGGGTCGTCGATAGCATCGACCTTGTTCAGCGCGACGACGAGATACGGCACGTTGACCTGGTAGGCCAGGAGGACGTGCTCGCGCGTCTGCGGCATCGGGCCGTCGACAGCGCTGACCACGAGGATGGCCCCGTCCATCTGCGCTGCGCCCGTGATCATGTTCTTGATGTAGTCGGCATGACCGGGGCAGTCGACGTGCGCGTAGTGCCGTTTCGCGGTCGAGTACTCGACGTGGCTGGTCGCGATCGTGAGAATCTTCGTCTCGTCGCGACGGCCCTGCGACTCCGACGCCTTGGCCACTTCGTCGTACGGCACGAATTTGGCCCAGCCTTTGTCGGCGGCCACTTTGGTGAGCGCCGCGGTCAGCGTCGTCTTGCCGTGGTCGATGTGTCCGATCGTGCCGACGTTTACGTGCGGTTTGCTGCGGTCGAATTTTTCTTTCGCCATGTCGTCTACGTCCTCAATGTTCTACTGACGTCGTTGTCGCCTCGCGTCCGATTGCGCCGTGGCGAGTCGGCCAAGCTCGCCCCTCTCCGAGCGGGCCCTGCTTGGCCCAGGGCTCCCTACGGGGCGAGAACGAACTGGAGCCGATGACCAGGATTGAACTGGTGACCTCGTCCTTACCAAGGACGCGCTCTGCCAACTGAGCTACATCGGCCAAATCTGGTCCTTGGCTCTTGGTCCTCGGGTCCTTCGTGCTTCGTCGGTCGGTCGTCCTTCGTCCTGTGTCCAAGACCCGCGGACAGGCCAAGGCCCGGGAACCATCGACTACGTTTGGAGCGGGAGACGGGGATCGAACCCGCGACCAACAGCTTGGAAGGCTGTGACTCTACCACTGAGTTACTCCCGCCCGCGCCCTCACCGACTGCGCCTTCCCGCGCCGGCCCGCGGTCTGAGGCCGGCCGTCCACCGCCGCGTGTCCTCGCGCGGCTACGGTGCCGAAGGATGGTGGCGAGGGAAGGACTCGAACCTTCGAAGCCGCTAGGGCGACAGATTTACAGTCTGCTGCGTTTGACCGCTTCGCTACCTCGCCAGCTGTCTGTATTGTTGGAAACGCGATGTTGCCGATGTTGACGCTCTGCTGCTGTTTTCCCGGGCGCTTAACCTTGTTTGCCGATGGAGCTGGCGAAGGGATTTGAACCCCCGACCTGCTGATTACAAATCAGCTGCTCTACCGACTGAGCTACGCCAGCCAAAACAAAAGATGAACTTTAGCACGTCTTGTGCCACGTGCGCAACTGCCTGCGGTCACTGGCACATAGCTGGCACGGCTGAGTCGGCTTGTCTCGCTGCAACCCTTTATATTACTCCATCTGCCCTGGACCCAGCTCATCTGTCAGGAGCGCGGCCAATAGGCGCGTGCTAGAGAGCTCTCGAGCCGGCTCAGGCAGGACGACGCGCCGCTCGGCGTTGCCGGACGGCTTCGAAGAGGGCAATGCCGGCCGCAACCGAGACGTTCAAGCTCTGAACATGCCCGGCCAGTGGAATCGACGCCAACCAGTCGCACCGTTCGCGGATCAAGCGACGCAGTCCCGTGCCCTCGGCTCCGACCACCACCGCACTGGGAAGCCTGAAGTCGATCGCGTCGTACGGAGTCGCCCCATCGGCGGCAAGACCGATCGTCCAGACGCCGGCGTCCTTGAGCGATTCGAGCGCCCTCGCGATGTTCACGACCTCGGCAATCCGCACGTGCGAGACGGCTCCCGCCGACGCCTTCGCCGCGGCGCCGTCGAGCCGCGCGGCATGGCGGGCCTGACGGATTACGCCGTCCGCGCCTGCCGCGTCCACGGTCCGAATAATCGCGCCGACGTTGTGCGGATCTTCAATACCGTCGAGCACGACGACGAGAGGCGCCCCTTTCGCGCCGGCGACAAGATCCTCGACGCTCAGCCGGTCCGCCTCGTGCACGTCTGCGACCACGCCCTGATGCGCGCCTCGACGGGCCAGGCGATCGAGCTCGCCGACGGTCGCTCGGCGCACGCGAACACCTTGCTGCTCCGCCACACGAACGAGCTCTGACAGCCGATCGTCGGCCCGAACTGACATCCGCAGCGCCGTCACGCGCCCGGCGCGCAGCGCCTCGAGGACCGGGTGGATGCCGTAGACTCTCACAGCCTCATCCAGGGCCCCCGGGTCACGGGGACTGCGCAGGCGGCGCAGTCAACGCGCGCGCGAACGCCGACGCGCGCTCTCGGTTCCCTGTCACCTTCGGGATTCCGGCGGACGCGGGGAGTTCGGCGCCCCGATCGATCGCCGGCACAGCGAGATCGAGTTCCGGCCCGTCGCTCCGCCCGGTCAACGCGATGCGGATCGGATGAAACAGCGCCTTGCCGTTCTGTCCGGTCTTTGTCTTCACGGCGTTTGCCACGGCACGGAAACGGTCCCGATCCAGCCGCGGCGCTCCTGCGAGCTCCTCGGCGAGGGTCGTCACCACAGCGCGCGCTTCGGGCGCCGCCAACTCTTCACGGATGCGCGGGTTGTCGAGCGCGCGCTCGGCCGAAAACGAGAACAGGAACGCCAGCCTGGCGGGCACCTCTTTCAGCCGATCGACCGACGCCGTCGCCATCGACATTATGGACGCGAGGAACTCGATCGCCGGCTCATCGGGCGCCATGTCGTAACCGGCTTTCGAGAAGAATGGCACGCTCAGCTCCGCGAGCCTGATGGGATCGGCGGTCTTCAAGTAGTGGCGATTCACCCACGCCAGTTTTTCCTCGTCGAACACCGCGGCGCTGTGCCCGACGCGGTCGAGCGAAAACCGCCGCGCCAGCTCGTGGGCCGGCATCAGCTCGTTGCCGTCTCCGCCGCGCGGCGACCAGCCGAGCAGGGCGAGATAGTTCACCAGGGCCTCGGGCAGATAGCCCCTGGCGCGGAACTCCGCGACCGACGTCGCGCCGTGTCGCTTCGACAGCGGACTGTGGTCCGGGCCCATCACGAGCGCCAGGTGCGCAAACGCCGGCGGCGTGAAGCCGAGCGCCTCGTACAGCAGAAGTTGCCGCGGCGTATTCGAGATGTGATCCTCTCCACGGATCACGTGCGTCATTTCCATCAGCGCGTCATCGACCACGACCGCGAAGTTGTACGCGGGATAGCCGTCGGCGCGGAGGATGATCAGGTCGCCGATGACGTCGGTGTGAAATCGCACTTCCCCGCGGACCAGATCGGTGAAGACGACCTCTTGATCGTCGGGCACCTTGAATCGAATGGCCGCCCGCTGGCCCGCGGCGAGCCGGGCGTGAACCTCCTCGGTCAGCAAACGGCGGCACGTGCCGGCGTACCGCGCGGGGCGGCCGGCGGCAACCGCCTCCTGGCGATCGGCTTCGAGTTGGTCGGCACTGCAAAAGCAGTAATACGCGCGAGACGTGCTCATCAGCTCTTTCGCGTACGACTGATACAGATGCAGGCGCTCGGACTGGCGATACGGTCCTCTCGAGCCGCCGATCTCCGGCCCCTCGTCCCAGTCCAGCCCCAGCCATCGCAGGTCGCGGACGATGGCGTTCTCCGACTCACGTGTGGACCTCTCGGTGTCGGTATCCTCGATGCGCAGGATGAAGGTCGCGCCCGATCCCCGCGCGAGCAGCCAGTTGAAGAGCGCCGTGCGGGCGTTGCCGACATGGAGCCGGCCGGTCGGACTCGGAGCGAATCGGACTCTCATGACTGAGCTCGAACGAGCGCGACCGCATGCGCCGCGATCGCCTCGCCGCGTCCGATCGCGTCCAGACCTTCGTTCGTCTTGCCTTTGATGCTGACGCGGGCCAGGTCGACCCCAAGGGCCGCCGCGACCGCCGCGCGCATCCTCTCGACGTGCGGCTGGACCTTCGGTGCCTCGAGAATCACCGTCACATCGACGTTGCCGATCTCGAAGCCGTGTTCGGCCACCATCGCCACGGCGCGCGCGAGCAGATCGAGGCTCGAGGCGTCCTTCCAGCGCGGATCCGTATCAGGGAAATGGCGGCCGATATCGCCCAGACAGGCTGCGCCGAGAATCGCGTCGGTCACGGCGTGGCACACGACGTCGGCATCCGAGTGACCCTCCGCGCCGCGAGGCGATGGAATCGTTACCCCGCCCAGAACCAGCGGGCGGCCCGCGACGAGCCGATGCAGGTCGTAACCGGTGCCCGCGCGTCCCGTGCGCACGGGTTTCGGTCCCGGTTCGTCGCGCGCGGCGGCAATCGCTTCGGCGACAATCAAGTCGTCGGGCGTGGTGATTTTGATGTTTGACGACTCGCCCTCGACGATCTGCACGGGCTGACCGGCGCGTTCAGCGAGCGCCGCCTCGTCGGTCGCTTCGAGCCCGCGTTCACCCGCCTCCAGCGCGAGGCTCAGGACATCGCGCCGAAACGCCTGTGGCGTCTGAGCCAGATAGATTGTCTCGCGTCTCAGCGTCTCGGCCACCATGAGGCTTCCCGTGGCCTCCCGGCTGGCGACCCTCTTCACCGTGTCTCGGGAAGGCGACGCCGCAAGGGCCGCGCCGCACAACGCGGCGGCATCGATCGTTCGGCTGATCAGATTCGCCGACACAAACGGTCTCGCCGCGTCGTGAATCACGATGACCTGGCTCTCGCGCGCGGCCTCCCGGAACGCATTCGCCACCGAATCCTGCCGGCGCGCGCCGCCCGCGACGATTCGCACGTGCTTGGCCGACTCCAGGTAGGACGGCGGGTGGGCGGCGAGCTCCCGCGGCAGCGCCACAATCACCTCACTGACCAGTGGGTGGCCGACGAATGCGCCGACGCTCAGTTCGAGAATCGGGCGTCCGCCAACGAGACGCAGTTGCTTGAAGGGCTCTCCGCCGAGGCGCGCGCCCCGACCACCGGCGGCGATGATCGCTGTGACAAACATCGACTCTGACAAACGTCCTGAGACAGCAGTCTGGAATTATAACGTGGCGAACTGGCGGGCTTCGACCTCCGCCGCCACGATAGCGTGGACGCGGTCGGCGAGCGCCTTGGCATCATGGACTGACGCCCGATCGAGGGACGGTGGCTGAATCGGATCGTGAACGATCAGTTGAACATCGGCAGGCTCGGTTCTCAGACGCCCCTTCGGCATGACGTTGCGCGTCCCGACAATGGCCAGCGGAACAATCGGCAAGCCCGCCTCTATCGCCAGCATGAAGCTGCCCGCCTTGAAGCGCGCCGTGTGCCCGTCCGAGCTCCGCGTGCCCTCGGCGTAAATGATCAACGACAGCCCCTCGGACACGAGGGCGCGCCAGCGTTTCAGGATGCCGTCGCGGTCGGGGTGGCGCCGATCCACGAAGAGATGTCCTCCGCGCCGCAGGTGCCATCCGAGAACGGGGAAGCGCGCCAGCGACTCCTTGGCGATGATGCGCAACTGATACGGCAGCGACGCAAACACCACCGGCGTGTCATAAATGCTCTGATGATTCGACACGAAGACGTACGTCGTACCGCGCGTGATTCGATCCAGCCCCTCGACCCGTACGCGAACGCCTGTCGTCTTGAGGATCAACCAGGACCAGGCGCGCGCGCACGCATGGGCGAAGTACCCGCGCCGATCGAAGAGGCTCGACAGGATGGACGCTGCCCCCAGCACGATTGTGTAGACGGTTATGGCGGGAATCAGAAACAAGACCGTCCGCCACCAATGGTACGGGGGCCAGCGCACGGTGCGATCCGCAATCGGATGATCCGCGATCAAGGGAGCCGCGAACCGCGATCCTACTACGTCTGCTGCGGCTGAATCGGGACCGGCGCGGGCACTCGCATCCGCGCCGGTTCCTGCCGATCGCTTCTCTCACGCTCGGTGGCCGACAAGGGCGCGAGCGCCTGCGCGGCGACGACCGCCTCGATATGCCGGCCGAAGATCATCTTCCCGGCTGTGGTCTGCAGCACGCTGGTGACGACGATATCAATCGTCTTGCTGATCATCTTGCGGGCATTGTCGACGACCACCATCGTTCCATCGTCGAGGTACGCAACACCCTGGTTGTATTCCTTGCCTTCCTTCAGGATGAACACCTTCATGATCTCGCCGGGCAGCACGACCGGTTTCAGCGAGTTCGCCAGCTCGTTGACATTGAGCACCTCGACGCCGCGAAGCTGCGCCACCTTGTTCAAGTTGAAATCGTTGGTGACGATTTTGCCCTGGAGCGCGCGAGCGAGCTCGATGAGCTTGAGGTCGACCTCGCGGATGTCGGGGAAGTCCATGTCCGAGATACTGACTTCGACGGCCGCCATTTTCTGAATCCTCTGCAGGATATCGAGCCCGCGGCGGCCGCGATTGCGCTTCAACGAATCGGAGGAGTCGGCGACCAGCTGCAGCTCCTTCAGTACGAATTGCGGGATGACCAGCGTGCCGTCGATGAAGCCTGTTTCACAGACGTCGGCGATGCGGCCGTCGATGATGACGCTCGTATCGAGAATCTTGTAGCGGCGCTCCGGGCCGGCCGCGCGGAACAGACCGATGAGGCGCGCCGGCTCCAGCCACTCGCCGTGCTTGGCGCCGAGAACCAGCCCGAGATACGGCAGGACGAGCAGGATGAAGCTGTGCAGGAACGCGACCCGTCGGTCGGCGCTGTCAGCCCAGAACAGGCCGGCGCCGATCGTCCGCGCGATGCCGAGGCCGATGGCGCACCCGATGAGCGCGCCGAGCACGCGAGTCATGGCGGTCTCCCGCAGCCGGCTCTCGAAGAGAACGATCAGCCCGGCAAGAGCGAGCGCAAACCCGATATTGGCGGGAAGGGCGACAGGGAGTGGTTGGAGGATGGTCGCGGCGTACGCGACGGCGGCCACGAACAGACCACGCGCTAAAACGAACCAGGACATAGGGTAACCCCGCGGATTGGTCAATCAAATGGCTATGAGCCCTTAAGATGTAAACAATTGTAAGGGCGATGTTGCACAGCCTACCACAGAGAAGGGACCTACGAGCCCAGAACGACGTCCAGCGCTTCGCCTAACGTTCTCACCCCAACCAGCTCGCATTCGCCGTCCTTGTCCTCCCGGCTGTTCTCGAGCCCCTCTTTCTCGACCCGGCCTTCGGCTCGCAGCGGGGGACTGAGATTGGCTTCGGGCACGATGCACCGCTGGAATCCCATCTGCGCTGCCTCGCGCACGCGCAGCGCGGCCTGGGTGATACCGCGGATTTCGCCGGCCAGGCCGACCTCGCCGAACATCGCGGTGGTGGGCGGGATCACGCGATTCCGGACGCTCGACGCAATCGCGGCCAGGACGCCGAGGTCCGCGGCCGGCTCGTCGATCGTCATGCCTCCTGCCACGTTCACGAACACATCGTCGCCCATCAGGTTCAGCCCCGCGCGTTTCTCGAGAACGGCAAGCAGGAGCGACAATCGCTGCTGATCGATCCCGCTGGCCATGCGGCGCGCGTTGCCGTAGAGGCTCGAGCTCACGAGCGCCTGCACCTCGACGAGGATGGGACGCGATCCCTCGATGGAGCACAACACGGCGGAGCCGGCGGCATTCGTCGGCCGCTCCGCGAGAAACAGCTTCGATGGATTCGGCACCGGCCGCAGACCGGCCGACGTCATCTCGAACACGCCCAACTCGCTGACGGCTCCAAAGCGATTCTTGACGGCGCGCACGACGCGATGGGAGTGGTGGCGCTCACCCTCGAAATACAGCACCGTGTCCACGACGTGCTCAAGTGCCTTGGGGCCGGCGAGCGAGCCGTCTTTGGTCACGTGGCCCACGAGAAACGTCGGGACATTCTGTCCCTTGGCCACGAAGAGCAGCTGTGTCGCCGCCTCGCGGACCTGGCCGATGCTGCCCGGCGCGGATTGGAACTTCAGCGTGAAGATCGTCTGCACGGAGTCGACGATGACGAGCGACGGCTGGATGCGGACGATTTCTTCGAGGATGCGCTCCAGACACGTCTCGGCGAGGAGATAGAGCGGCGCCTGCCCGACCGCGAGACGCTCGCCTCGCGATTTGATCTGGTGCTCGGACTCCTCACCCGAGCTGTACAGCACCGGGCCGCTGGAGCGCGCGACGTTCGCGGCGGCCTGCAAAAGCAGCGTCGATTTGCCGATGCCCGGCTCGCCGCCGAGGAGAACGAGCGATCCGGGCACGATGCCGCCGCCGAGAACCCGATCGAGCTCGCCGATGCCGGTCGTCAATCGCGCGTGCCGCTCGAGCTCGATCTCCGCGTAGAGCCGCGCCGACCCCGTGGCGCCGGCCAGCGCGTACCGGTGACCGCCCGTGGGCGACGCGGCGCCGCCATCCTGTTGGGAGCGTTCTTCAACAAATGAGTTCCATGCGCCGCAATCGCCGCAGCGGCCGAGCCATTTCGGCGCCTGCGACCCGCACTCCTGACAGACGAACACGGTTTTTGGCGGCTTCACGATTCGTACACCCGTTCGATCCTGCTCCCGATTCTGCACAAAATCTCGTACGGAATCGTCCCCATCTGCGCGGCCATCTCGCGCACATCGATTCGGGCGTCGCCCTGCGTTCCGATGATCACGACCTCGTCGCCCGGCGAGGCGTCGAGGTCCGTCACGTCGGCCATGAGCATATCCATGCACACCGAGCCGACAACCGGCGCGCGCCGGCCGCGAATCAGCACGGCGCCGGCGCCCGCGAGTCGAAGGTCGACCCCGTCCGCATAGCCCGCCGGAACGATCGCCACGCGCCTGGGGCAGTCTGCCGCGAATCTCGCGCCATAACCCACCGTCTCGCCGGCCCTCACACCTTTCACGGCGACGACCCGGCTGCCGAGCGTCATGATCGGCGACACAGGAATCGTCGAGCCGAGCGGTGGCGGCACGAGCCCGTACAACAGGAGGCCTGGACGGACGCGGTCCTGCCACACCCGGGAATCACGCAGCATCGCGGCGCTGTTCGCAAGGTGTCGATAAGGACGGCGATTCATGGGCGCGCAGAGATTTTCGAAGTCGCGGAGCGCACGTTCGAACCGCAGGCGCTGCTCGTTGAACAGGCCGGACTCGGGATCGTCGGCCGTCGCGAAATGCGAATAGATCGCGTCGAGCTCCAGGTTCGGGCTGGCCAGGAGCTCCGGGAGCGTGCGGCGGAGATTGTCGAACCGGAAGCCGAGGCGGTTCATGCCTGTGTCGATCTTCAAGTGATAGCGGAGCCGCTCTTTGTGCTTCGCGGCGGCCGCCTGGACGGCGCGCGCGGCGCTGGGTGTTGATATGGTCGGCGTCAGGCGGCAATCGAACAACCCCTCGAGGTCACTGACGCTCAGCGCGCCAAAGACGAGAATCTCGGCACCGACGCCCGCCGCGCGCAGCGCCGCGCCTTCTTCGATATCGGCGCAGGCGACGAGATCCGCGCCGGCCGATTCGAGCGCGCGCGCGACCTGCCCCGCGCCGTGCCCGTAGGCGTTCGCCTTGACGACGGCAATGATGCGCGGCGGCTCCAGCCGGTCCCCGCGCGGCGCCGATTCGAGGTACTCGACGAGCGCGCGGTAGTTGGATTGAAGCGCGCGCAGATCAACGCGCGCGACGGTCGGCCGAATCATGGCGCCATCTCGCCGACTACGGGTTGCCGATTGCGAGGTTTTCGAATCGGGTGAACTCTCGGATGAAGGCGAGGCGCACGATGCCGGTCGGGCCGTTACGCTGTTTGGCGACGAGGAGCTCGGCGACACCTTGCGCGTCGGTCGGCGGCTGCGTCTTGTCGGCGTACATGTCTGCGCGGTAGATGAAGACCACCACGTCCGCATCCTGTTCCAGCGCGCCGGACTCTCTCAGGTCCGAGAGCTGCGGGCGATGGTCCGACCGCGACTCCGGCGCGCGGCTGAGCTGCGAGAGCACGACGACCGGCACGCGGAGCTCTTTCGCCAGCCCCTTGAGCGCGCGTGAAATCGAGGCGAGCTCGAGCGTGCGATTCTCGAACCGCCCGCGGCCCTGCATCAGCTGGATGTAGTCGATGACGACCAGGTGGAGCTTGTGCTCCGAGGCCAGGCGCCGGCATTTTGCCCGCATTTCGAGCACGCCGATCGCCGGCGAATCGTCGATGAAGATCTTCGACTCGCTCAACGCGCCAATCGCGCGCGAGAGCTTGCCCCAGTCGCGCTCCCCGAGGAATCCACCGCGGAGGCGATGCGCATCGATGCGCGCCTCTCCGGTGAGCATGCGAAGAAACAGCTGCTCCTTCGACATCTCGAGGCTGAAGATGCCGACGGTCATGTCGGTCTTCGTGCCGACATGCTGGGCGATGTTCAACACGAGGCTCGTCTTCCCCATCGACGGCCGTGCAGCCACGATCACGAGATCCGACGGTTGCAGGCCCGATGTCATCTCGTCGAGATCGGTGAAGCCCGTCGGCACGCCGGTAATCAGCCCTTTGCGCTCATGAAGCCTTTCGATCGTGTCGAGGCTGCCTTGCGCGAGCTCCTTGAGCGACACGAACCCGTCGCGGATCTTCCGATCCGCGATTGCGAAGATGGCGTGCTCCGCCTGATCGAGGATGGCGTCGGCGTCTTCTTCGGCCTCGTAGGCGGTGGCGAGGATCTTGTTCGCCGAAAAGATCAGGCTGCGGAGGGTGGCCTTTTCCTTGATGATACGGGCGTAGTGCTCGACGTTGGTCGAGCGCGGTACGCCATCGACGAGCGCCGCGATGTAGGCAGGCCCGCCGACCTCCTCGAGGTCGCCCGAACGGCCCAGCTCCTCTTTGAGCGTGACGAGATCGATGGCGTCGCCGCGCTCGGTGAGCGCGACCATCTTGTTGAAGATGCGTCGATGGGCCTCGCGAAAGAAGTCGCCGGCGTCGATGACCTCCGCTGCGAGGTTGAACGCGTCGTTGTGCAGCAGGATCGCGCCGAGCACGGACCGCTCCGCTTCGAGATTGTGCGGAAGCGTGCGCTCAACGACAGCGACGTCGGCCATGTCAACGCGAGGCGGGCGACTTCTCTTCCTTCTTGTCTGCTTTCTTCTCCGGCTCTCCCTCGGCCACGACTTTGACCTTGACGGTCGAGCTGACGTCGCGCTGCAGCCGGATCGGCACATCGATTACGGTGAGTTTCTTGATCGGCTCCCGCAGCTGGATCTTGCGCCGGTCGATCTCGAACCCTTTGGCGGCGAGCGCGTCAGCGATGTCGCTCGCCGTGACCGAGCCGTAGAGCGCCTCGGTCTCGCCCACCTTACGCGCGATCTCGACCTCGACGCCGGTCATCCTCACCGCCATCCCTTCAGCGGTCTTCTTCTCCTCGGCCTCTTTCGCCTCGAATTTCGCGCGCTCGCGCTCGATGCGCTGCTTGTTGCCGTCGGTGGCAACGAGCGCCAGCTTGCGCGGCAGGAGATAGTTGCGTGCGTAGCCGTCCGCGACCTTGACGATCTCGCCGCGGCGCCCGAGGTTGTCGACGTGCTCCCTGAGAATGACTTCCATGTCGTGACTCGTTTCTCGGCTCGCGGCCGTCAGTCCGTCACATACGGCACGAGCGCAATCTGCCGCGCCCGCTTGATCGCCGTTTGCAGCTTGCGCTGGTGCATCGCGCAGGTGCCGGAAATGCGCCGCGGGAGAATCTTGCCGCGCTCGGGTACGAAGGGACCAATGAGTTTGACGTCCTTGTAATTGATATCGTCAATCTTGTCCGCGCAGAACTTGCAGACCTTGCGGCGACGAAACAGCGTACGCCGCTGCCCCTGTGTCTTGTCGGTCGCCTTCTTGTCGTTTTTGCCCCGCGGGCCGGATCGCCTCTGACCAGCAGCCATGCTTTAGACCTCCACTCCATCGAATCGATCGTCGTCGAGGTCGTCACGCTCGAACGAGCGCCCCTCGCCCGGCTGGCGCTGCGGCGGGAGCCCGCGCTTGACGCGGCGGCGCTCGGACGCCGACTGGCGCCTCGTCCGCGTGCGCTCGACCACCTTCTTTTCCTCGTCGACACGGACGATCATGTGACGGACGACCTGTTCCATCACCCTCAATCGGCGGTCGATCTCCTTCATGAGCTCACCCGAACCGTTGATCACGTCGAGGACGTACACGCCTTCCTTGTGACGCCCGATGTCATACGCCAGCTTCTTCCGGCCCCAATTCTCGCTCTTCTCGATCGCGCCGTGCATGCGCGCGACGACGGCGGCGATCTGCTCGTGCAACTCGGCGGCCTGCTGTTCCGTGGTGTCGGGCGGAAGAATGTAGACGAGCTCGTACTGACGGCTTTCGATGGCTGCGGCTGCTTCAGCGGTCATGATTACTCCCAATCCTCAATCCGCAATCCTCAATGAGGTCATTCTGTTGTCGCCGGATCGCCGCCGTTGTACTGGTTCATCACCGCGGCGATCCCGC
>Ga0306924_10002100_pt1 | contig 18699 bp, 16 predicted proteins | sample sta12Can44000111_FD_203756 | JGI IMG/M metagenome (GOLD analysis project Ga0306924, IMG submission 203756) | Lab enrichment of tropical soil microbial communities from Luquillo Experimental Forest, Puerto Rico - statanox.12C.anox.44.000.111 (v2)... | ecosystem: Environmental > Terrestrial >...
TCACCATCAGGATGACGGTGTGGGCAAAGCGCGGGTCGCCGATGCTGGGTGAGGCGATCAGCAATTGCCCGGTCAGCGACGCGGTCTCGGGGTGATCGGTCGCTGTCGGGCCGAGCAACAAGGCCGTGAGAAGGGCCGCAGCTGGCATTGAGCGGAGGGTCGAGATACGCGTGCAAGACATTGGGTAACTCGTGCGCAGGATGCCGGTTAGCTTACATCGGCGGTCGCCGGCTCGGAAAGCGATGCTAAAATCACTCTCCGCAACAAAAAGGGGCCCACACATGCCAAGTCAGTCCTGGATCATCACGACGGCTGTGGGGACCGGCGAGCGGGGCTTTGCCGGGGATGGCGGATCGGCCGAGCAAGCCCTCTTGAACGGGCCGTTTGACGTCGGTTTCGACGCGCACGGCAATCTCTATTTTTCGGATACCTTCAACCATCGCATCCGGCGCGTCGATGCGCGGAGCGGTATCATCACCACCTGTGCCGGCTCGGGCGAGGCCGGCTATGCCGGGGATGGCGACCTGGCGATTCATGCGCGCCTTAACGAGCCCTACGGCATCGCGATCGACAAGGCGGCAAACGTCTATATCGCCGATCGTCACAATCACTGTGTGCGCAAAGTGGACAGCATGTCCGGCGTGATCACCACATCCACCGGCAATGGTGCGGCCGGTTTCGGCGGCGACGGCGGCCCGGCTTCACGGGCGGGAATGGTCGAGCCGAACGGATTGGCGCTCGATTCGGCGCAACGCCGACTATTTATCGCCGATGTCGCCAATCATAAGGTTCGCGTCGTCGACCTCGCCTCGGGGATGATCTCGACCTTCGCCGGAACCGGCGAGGCGCAGCACAGCGGCGACGGCGGCCCCGCAACGGCAGCCGGCGTCCATGGCGCCCGCGCGGTCAAGGTGACGGCGGACGGAACCGTTTACATCCTGGAGCGCCAGGGCAGCACGCTGCGCGCGGTCGACCCCCGCACCGGCGTCATCACCACCCTGGCCGGCACCGGTGCGCGCGGCTATGAGGGCGACGGCGGCTCGGCACGCGAGGCGGTTTTCGACGCGCCAAAAGAATTTGCTCTCGACCCCGGCGGCGACATCCTAATCGTCGATACCGAGAATCACGCGATCCGCTGTATCTATGCGGCAACCGGCATCGTCGAGACCGTCGCCGGCGGCCGGAAGAGCGCTGAAGGCGATGGCGGTCCGGCGGAGGCTGCGGGACTCGGCCGCCCGCACGGCGCCGCCGTAGGACCCGATGGCGCTATCTATATCGGCGACACCGAGAACCACCGGATCCGCAAGCTGGTCCGACAAGGGTGATGGCACTATCCAAGAAAATCGCGCAGTGCGGCGACCAGATCTTTCGGATTGTCGCCCTGTACGGTGTGTCCGGCCTGGCCAATCGTGATTTGCCGGCCATTGGGCAAACTCTTCGCCAAATGTTCGGCATCCTCCTGGTGGAACACGTCGCTCTCGGCGCCGCGCACGACCAGGGTGGGGCAGGTGACCCGGACGAGCCCGTCGGCAAGACCGCGCCGCTCTGCGGCGTGTCGATCGCCACCCATCTGCTGAAACCGCCGCCGGTCGTATTTCCAGCTCCAGCTGCCGTCCGGTTGCCGGCGTAGATTGTGCATCAGGCTGCGGCGAAGGATCTGCGGGTCCCGTCGCGGGTTGAAGGCGAGCGCCCGCTCGATGATCTCCTCCAAAGTCTCCGGTTTGGCCCCGCCGTTGACAAACTCCCGAATGCGGCTCGAGCCCCGGCGCCTGACTTCGGGTCCGGCATCGATCATCACCAATGCCGAGAGCCGCTCCGGATGAGCGGCCGCGAAAGCGAGCCCGTTGATCGCCCCCATCGACTGTCCGACGAGCACGAAGCGATCGAGGCCCAGCTGGTCGGCGAAGCCTCGGATATCCTCGCGTTGGGCGTCGATCGAATAATCGGTGTCGGGGGCCCAATCGCTGTCGCCATGACCGCGCTGGTCGAGTGCTAGGCAGTGAAACTCGTCGCGCAAGGCCAAGCAGCAGAGATCCCAGGTATGCGCCGTCAGGGCGCCGCCATGCAGAAAGAGGATCGGCCGCAACCCTTCGGTTCCCCAGTCGAGATAACGAAATCGTAGCTGCCCGATGCTGAGGTCGTTCTCGCTCGGCAGAACGACATCGCCGAAGGTGAAGCCGGCGCGCACCGCAGTAGTCTTCAAATGATCGTGATATTCGTCGGCGGATAATGTCATGGCCTTGGCAGCTCCCTTCGGTGTCGGCGTCCAGTCTTTAGCACGAACCGCCTTCCCGGCCACTATTACCTCGCTTTACGATTGCCACACCTGCGTCCTGGTCATGGCTCGGTGCTCCCCAAGGGTGTGTCTTCGCCCCCGGAGGGGCTACACTCGCAATCGAAATCACTCGCCGCAAGGAGAACACCGATGGCGTACGATCTGCTGATCAAGAATGGGCTGATTGTCGACGGCTCGGGAATGCCGGCTTTTCGAGGCGATGTCGGCATCAAGAACGGCAAGATCGTCGAAATCGGTAAGTTGAGCGGCACCGCCCAGCGCACGATCGACGCCGAGGGCCGCGCTGTCGCTCCCGGCTTTTTCGACAATCACTGCCACTACGATGCCCAAGTCACCTGGGACCCGCTGTGCACCTTCTCACCCGAGCACGGTGCGACCACCGTCATCTTTGGCAATTGCTCCCTGTCATTGGCGCCGGTGCGCAAGGGCAGCGAGGAGCGGCTGGCCGAGTTCCTGTCCTACGTCGAAGCGATCCCGATGGACGTCCTCCGCACGGTCGAGTTCGACTGGGAGACGACCGGCCAATATATGGACCGGCTCGACAAATGCCTCGGTGTCAATGTCGGTAATCTGATCGGCCATACTGCGGTACGCCATTACGTGATGGGCGACGAGTGCCAGAAGCCGGGCGCCTCCGACAACCAGATCAAAGCAATGCAGGACGTCCTCCGCGACGGCATGAAGGCCGGCGCACTCGGCCTTTCGGTGTCGCGCGAGCAGGGCCACTATGACCCGCAAGGCGTCCACATCCCGGCCTTGTGGGCCGACGAGAATGAGATTTTCGCGCTCGGCGACGTGTTGCGCGAAATGAGCACCGGCACGATCCAAGCGGGTGGTGGCCAGTATGTCGAGCTGAAGGACGGCATGATCCGGCGTCTCGCCGAGGCGACCGGGCGCACCGTCGTCTACAACAGCCTCTCGCAGACGATGCGCAAGCCCAACGAGTGGAAAGTGCATATGACGCGGGTGGAGGAGACCGCCGCACTCGGCATCCGCGCCTACCCGATGTGCAGCCCGAACCGGGTCACGCAGGACTTCACGATGAAGAACTGCCAGGTATTCCGTGGCCTGCCGACTTGGCACCCGATCCTGCTGTCGTCGGACGACGAGAAGATGAAGGCTTATGCCGACCCCGAGATCCGCGCCAAGCTGCACGAGGAGGCGGTCGTCCACAAGCCCGAGACCGCGGTCGGCTTCTCGAAGACCTGGTGGAATTACATGTGGGTCAACGAGCCGGTGCTCGAGAAGAACAGGTGGATGCAGTTCAAGTCGATCGGCCAGATCGCCGAAAAGCAGGGCAAGCGGGTCATCGACGCCTTCCTCGACCTCGCCGTCGAGGAGAAGCTCGAAACGCGCTTCCTGCAGGCCGAGAACAACGTCGATGACGAGGCGCTTACGAAGATCCTGACCCACCCCAATGCGGTGATCGGGCTCGGCGATGGCGGCGCGCATGTGCAGTTCCACGGCGGCTACGGCTACCTGACCAAGCTGCTCGGCGAATGGGTGCGCGAGAAGCAGGTCATGACCCTCGAGCAGGCGGTGCGTCGGCTCACCTTCGACTCGGCCTCGACTTTCGGCACTTACGACCGCGGGCTGCTGCACCCCGGCATGGCCGCCGACATCGTGATCTTCGATCCTGCCACCGTGAAGTGCGGCCACGAGGTCGTGGTCCGCGACTTCCCGAAAGGTGCCTGGCGCATCAAGGAGCCGGCCGAAGGCATCTTCGCCACCATCGTCAACGGCCAGCTGCTGTACGATGAAGGCAAGCACACCGGGGCACTGCCCGGCCGCGTGCTGCGCAACACCTATTGGCACGCCAACCGCGCATAGGATAGCAGCGCTGGAACAGTATCGCCATGGCCGGGCTTGTCCCGGCCATCCACGAACCGGTAAGAAGAAGACGTGGATGCGCGGGTCGAGCCCGCGCATGACGACGTTTATGAACGGGGTGGAAAATGGCTGAAATCCTGGGGCTCGGCTGCACGCATCGGCCGGTCATGCTCCGCCGGAACGAGGACTGGACCGGCATGATGCGAACCTCGCTCGACGACCCCGACATGCCGGCCGAGATGAAAGACCCGGCTCGCTGGCCCGGGCAATTGCGCGCGGAGCTCGGCAACGACTGGGGTGCGGGGGCGGCGGGTCGGGCGCGCGAGGTCTATCGCCGCCACTTCGCCGAGACACGGCAGGCGCTCGACGAGTTCGAGCCCGACGTCATCGTCATGTTCGGCGACGACCAGTACGAAAACTTCAAGGAGGACGTCGTCCCGCCTTTCGCCGTGCTCGCCTATGACGGGCACGAGATCGAGCCGTGGAAGAACCGGGCCTGGAACCCGTGGGGCGAGCCGAATGATAAGCGGTTCAGCTTCAAGGGCCACCGTGCGGCCGGCAAATACCTGGCGGCGGGGCTGCTCGAGCACGGCATCGACACAGCCTACGCCTACCGGCCCCTGCATCACCCGCTTGGCCACGCCTTTGCCTACACACTGTTATTGCTCGACGACGAGCGGCGCGGGTTTGGCTATCCGGTCGTGCCGTTCTCCGTGAATTGCTATGGCCGGCGCGTCAACGCCGCGCGCGGGCTGCGCCTGCCGCTCAAGATGCGCGACAAGATCCGCGAGCTCGACCCGCCGTCGCCGAGCCCGGCGCGCTGCATGGCGGTGGGTGCGGCCACCGCGCGGGTCATGGCGAAGAGCCCGTGGCGCACCGCGATCATGGCCTCGTCGAGCTGGTCGCACTCGTTCTTGACCGAAAAGAACTACCAGCTATGGCCCGACGTCGCGGCCGACCGGCGCCTCTACGAAGCGTTGGAAAAAGGCAACTACGCGGCCTGGCACGACTACACGACCGACGGGATCGAGGACAGCGGCCAGCACGAGGTGCTGAACTGGTTCTGCCTGCTGGGCGCGATGGAAGAGCTCGGCCGCAAACCCGACCGTTCCACGTTTATCGAGACCTGGGCCTTCGTCTCCCCGGTGGTCTTCGCCTACTACTTGCCTTAGCCGACAGGCACTTCCTCGAGCAGGCGGCCAAAGCCCGGGATACGGTCGCCTGTTTTGAGCATCTGAAGCATCGCCCAGAACGAAGCCTGGTTGGTCGTTACGACCGGCTTCTTGAATTCGCGCTCCCATCCCGCGATCGAATTTATCGTCGGGAAGTTGCCGCCGGGCACGACAAAGACCTCGATCTGGGGCCGGTCGATCCGCGCGAAGGCGTTGCGCGCATTCTCCGGGCCGAGCTGGCCGATCGCATAGGAATCGGTGGCGCCGAAGCCTTCGAGGGCGACGGCCTCGAGCCCGTGTTTCGCCGCGAAGTAATGCCCGGCGCGCTGGTTGACCTCGTCCGAGTAGGGCGAGACGATCGCGATACGCCGGGCGCCAAGCGCCCGCACCGCGCGGCCGACCGCCTGCGCCGAGGTGATGGCCGGAACCCCGGCGCCCGCACTCATCCGCCGGGTCGTGATCTCGTCGTAGTCGTCGGCGAACAGGCTCGCCGAGGTCTGCGCCAGGATTACCAGCTCGACCCGGGCGGTCCCGAGTAGCCGCGATTGGTAGTCGACATCCTCATCGCGGCTCGGCTGGAAGGTGCGGCCGGGGGCGCTCGTCATCAGCCGCCCGACATGCGCCTGGTGGGTCGCCGGTAACAGCCGGCACTCGATCTCGACCGTCGTGTTCGTCGAAGGGATCAAAACGCCGAAATGCCGGGTCATGCTGAGCCTCCCCGCTAATGCGATGAGCCATCCTAGCCGACCGTGGCCATGCCAAATACAGCGAAAATCGCGATTTTCGCCCCGAAGCGCCCGATTCCTCGTCAAAAATAACGCCGCAGATCAACGGGTTAAATTTGAAATTCGCTACGCGGGCCGAACAATGGAATTTTTTCGCCGAACAACGAATTTTTCTCGCCCTAACAATGGAATAACAATGGAAAACGATGTGAGTAGCCCGACGCGCCGCGCCGTATTGATGTCGGCGCTTGCCTCGGCAGCGATCCGACCGGGAGGGGCGCTGGCGGCGGACGAGCCGCCGGCAGCGGCGCCGAGCGTGCTGCAGCTGATATCGCGCACGATTGAGGTCAACGCCAAACCGGCCTCGGTTTATGGCATCCACCAGCTCGACGGCATCGCCGGCATTACGACCCATGTCGGCGACCGGTTTCGCGTGCGTGTCGAGAACCAGATTGGCAAGCCGAGCCTTGTCCACTGGCACGGCCTCGCCCCGCCCTGGCAGCAGGACGGAGTGCCAAGCATTTCGGGACCGCCGATTCCGGCCGGCGGAAGCGCGGATTATGACTTTCCGCTGGCCTATGGCGGCACCTTCTGGATGCACTCGCACGAAGGCCTTCAGGAGCAGCAATTGCTGCTGGCGCCACTCGTAATTCGCGACCAGCGCGACCGGCCCGACGAGCAGGAAATCGTGCTGATGCTCGATGATTTCAGCTTTACGCCGCCCGAGGAGATTTTTGCCGACCTCAAAAAAGGCAGCATCATGCCGCGAATGGCCGGAGGCGGCATCAAGGGCATGGCCGGAATGGCGCGGAGTGAGGCCTCGGAGAGGCGGGACCTCAACGACGTGAGCTATGACGCCTTTCTCGCCAACGACCGCACCTTGGCCGACCCCGAAGTGGTCAAGGTCGAGCCGGGCGGGCGGGTGCTGCTGCGAGTCATCAACGGTTCGGCGATGTCGGCCTACCATTTCGATCTCGGCCGGCTCGACGGCCGGCTGATCGCGGTCGACGGAACCTTCGTGGTCCCGGTGACCGGCCGGCGATTTCCGATCAACGCCGCGCAGCGGCTCGATATCGTGCTGACTATCCCACGCGAGGCGGCGTCTTATCCGCTGCTCGCGACGGTCGAAGGCGAGCGCAACCGCACAGGGATCGTGCTTGCCGCCGGCAACTCGCACATCGCCCACATTCCCGCGCAGGCGGCAAATGCGGCGGCGCCGATTACGATGGAACTGGAGAAGCGATTGCGCGCGGCCCAGCCGCTCGAGCCGCGCAAGCCCGACCGCGTCCACAACATCGACCTGACCGGCGACATGTCGAAATACATCTGGTCGATCAATGGCATCGCCTGGAGCCCGGAGGTGCCCCCGCTGCCGGTCGCCAAAGGGGAAAGGGTGGCGCTGGTCATGACTAACATGACCGGCATGCCGCATCCGATGCATTTGCACGGGCACCGGTTCCAGGTCGTCGAGATCGCCGGAATGCGCCTGGCGGGCGCAGTGCGCGACACCGTCCGCGTGCCGCCCGGACAGCGCGTGATCGTCGTGTTCGACGCCGACAATCCCGGAACCTGGGCTTTTCACTGCCATATGCTGTACCACCAGGCAGCGGGCATGTTTACGACCATTCGCTACGTCTGAAGCGGCCGGCACAGGAGGCTCGATGAGTGATGAACTCGACGACTGGCTCGACGCTAATACCGTGCTGCTCGGCATCACCGTGGCAGCCGAATGGCGCGACACCGTCCGATTGCACCTCGGCATCACGCGCGGCATGGCGCAGCGCGTATCGGAGTTTCCGCTGCCGGATGAAGCCGATCCCGCGCCGGTGTTCCACGCATGACCGATTTTGCCTGGGCATCCGCCGGCACGATCGCCGATGCCGTCAACCGTGGCGAGGCCAGCGCGATCGACGTGGTCGATCAGGCCCTGCGACGCATTGACCGCCGCAATCCGGTGTTGAACGCGTTCACCGCCGTCACGGCCGACCGCGCCCGTGTGCGTGTCGCAAAGAAGCCCGTCGGGCCACTCGCCGGAGTGCCGTTCGCGGTAAAGAACCTGATCGATATCGCCAGACTGCCGACGTTGGCAGGTTCGAAGATCAACCGCGAGCGTCCACCAGCAAGCGCGGACGCGACGCTGGTTGCCCGACTTGAAGCCGGCGCTGTTCTGGTCGGCGCGCTGAACATGGGCGAATTCGCCTACGACTTCACCGGCGAGAACAGCCACTACGGCCCGTCGCGCAACCCGCACGACCCGGCACGCATGACCGGCGGTTCGTCGGGCGGATCCGCCGGCGCAGTTGCTGGCGGCCTGGTGCCGATCGCACTCGGCTCGGACACCAACGGCTCGATCCGTGTCCCATCGTCGTTCTGCGGCATTTTTGGCCTGAAGCCCACCTTCGGCCGCCTATCACGCGCCGGCAGCTTCCCATTCGTCGCTAGCCTCGATCATCTCGGCGCCTTCGCCCGCAGCACGATCGACCTGGCGCTTGCCTATGATGCAATGACGGGGCCCGATCCACTGGATCCGGCCTGCAGCGATCGTATCGACCCACCCATCATTCCGAGGCTGCACACAGGGATCGACGGCTTGCGCATTGCTGCGGCCGGCGGTTACTTCAGAACCGGAGCCGGGCCGGAAGCACTGACCGCGCTGGATAATGTCGCCCGAGCGCTCGGCGCCACTCGACAGATCGAGATCCCCGAAGCCGCGCGTGCACGCGAAGCGGCCTACATCATCACCGCATCTGAAGCCGGTGCGCTGCATCTGCAGCGTCTGCGCACGCGACCTCGAGACTTCGAGCCCGACGTGCGTGACCGGCTGATCGCCGGCGCCATGGTGCCGGCCCCGTGGGTGGTACAAGCGCAGAAATTCCGCCGCTGGTACCGCGATAGCGTGCTGCGCCTGTTCGAAGAGGTAGATGCGTTCCTCGCACCCGCGACACCCTGTGTCGCACCGCCAGTTGGGCAGAAGACATTCGTGCTCGACGGGCAGCAAGTGCTGCTGCGGCCGAACATCGGCATCTACACCCAGCCGATCTCGTTCATCGGTCTGCCGGTCGTCGCGGTGCCGGTGCCGCAAGCCGACAGTATGCCGACCGCCGTGCAGATCATCACCGCTCCCTGGCGCGAAGACGTGGCGTTGCGCGTCGCGTATTCTCTGGAGGCGCGTGGCGTCGCGCGTGCACCGCAACCGCCGGAGTAGCAATTTCCAGTCCGCTCCGACCATCAGAAGACAACATGCCGAGCCCGACGAAGGGCGACTGTGAGATAGGTTACGGCTAGCTCCCGCGGGGTTGGGCGCCCCTCGCTGATGCGCTCAGAAACTGGTGGCGGCGATGCGACGGCAATGATCGAGAGCCGCGCCAATAAGATTGTCGCTCGCTTCCGGTGTACGGAACGCGGAATGGGCGGACAGGGTGACGTTTTCCAACGTGGTCAAGACGTGGCCTGCCGGCAGGGGCTCGGTGGCGAAGACATCTAGGCCGGCATGGCGGATATGGCCCGAGCGCAGCGCCTCGATCATTGCCTGCTCGTCGACCAGCGCGCCGCGCGCCGTGTTCACCAGGATGACGCCCGGCTTCATCGCGGCAATGCGCTCGCGCGACAGGAGGCCTCTTGTCTCGTCGGTCAGCAGCAGGTGCAGTGAGACCACGTCGCTTTGGGTGAGTACTTGTTCGAGCGACACGAATTCGACGCTCGGATACGTTCGCGGGCTGCGGTTCCACGCGACCAGCTTCATGCCGGAGCCGAGGGCGATGCGGGCGACCTCGGCTGCGACACCACCAAAACCGACAAGCCCCAACGTCTTGCCAGTTAGCTGGACGCCTTCGATGCCCAGCCATTGGCCGGCGCGCATCCCGCGGTCCATGCGCGCGAAGCCTTTGACCGACGCCCACATCAGCGCGATGGCGCACTCGGCCACAGCGGTGTCGCCGTAGCCCTTGATGATGTGAACGGTGATGCCGCGCCCGGCGAGCTCTTCCGGGTTCATGTAGCTCCGTGCCCCTGTGCCAAGGAAAACGACGTGCTTGAGGCCTCGGCACTCAGCGGCGAGTAGCGTTGGCAAAGGGGTGTGGTCGATTATGGCGATGTCGGCATCGCCGAGGACCGCCGGGAGCTCTTCCGGGGTAACATCGGGGTCGCGATTGATGGCGACAGGCAGATCTCCCTCGCGCCGCACCTTTTCGGTGATCGCGGCGAGGGCGTCGTTGGCGTCGATGAAAACAGCCCGCAATGCTCCCTCCCCTTACGGTCAATCTGGCAACCGGCATTGACGTGTCAACCAATCTAAAGCGGTCGAGCTTCGCTCCATCCCGTTTTGAAGCTGATACCTTAGCGACGACGCTGGTGAGGTCTTGAATAGCTGCTAACCTACCGCTCCTCCTATCCGTCACGCCCTTCTTAGTCGGGCGGAGGGCCGAATGGAAATCGATCCAGCAATACTCGCACCCACGTGCTGAATTTGTAAGAATAGTGTCCACCGGTCGGGAAATTTATTTCGACGAAATCAGAGCCTCACGCGGCTGGCCGGGGTCTGCGTCTCGACCCAAATCGAGCCGTCGTCTGCGAAAACGCCCCCGATTGACGTTGTACGTGACGTGAAAGCCTTTCACCCAGCCTGGTCGAACCGGCGCATCCCACGAACCGGCGAGGCGTGCCATCCGCGAACGTTGGCGGTAGGAGCCGTCGAATAGGAACAAGCCCTCCTTGTTCTGAGATGCGATGGTATCGCGCAGGCGGCTTGACAATCGGCGCGTGTGTTCCCTTTATGTTCTGAAGACTGAAAACACCATAATAACAAACTGTCTTTGTTTAATTCAAAAACCGTGCGAGGTGAACTGGCTGGATGGAAACGACCGCCGCTATCCTCCATGCGGACCTGGACGCTTTCTACGCCTCGGTCGAGCAGCTTCTCGACCCGTCATTGCGTGGCAGGCCGATCGCCGTTGGCGGCGGGGTCGTGCTTGCCGCTTCGTACGAAGCCAAGGCCTTCGGGGTGCGCAGCGGGATGCCGGGACGGCGGGCGCGCGAGCTCTGCCCGCAACTCACGTTTGTCAGTGGCCATTTCAAGGACTACCAACGGCTGGGCGACGCCGCGATCAGGGTGTTGGGTGATTTCACGCCGCTCGTCGAGCGGATTTCCATCGACGAAGCTTTTGCCGACGTCGCGGGCTCCATCCATCTGTTTGGCCCGGCGGCCGAAATTGCGAAAGCGATTCGACGGCGCGTGCGGGCGGAGCTGGGTCTCCCGATCTCGGTCGGAGTGGCGCACCAAGCACCTCGCGAAGATCGCCTCGCAAGTGGCCAAGCCCGACGGGCTGGTGGTCGTCGATCCCGAGACCGAGCTCGATTTCCTTCACGATCTGCCAGTCGAGCTGATGTGGGGAGTGGGCCCGGTCACTAAAGCGCGGTTGGCCGAGACCGGCGTGCTCACTATTGGGCAGCTGGCGAGGCTCCCGCGAGGCTCGCTGGAGCCGCTGCTCGGCGATGCGCTGGGGCAGAAATTGGGGGCGCTGGCGTGGAACCGTGACCTGCGGGAAATCAAGACGCATCGTCGCGCCCGATCGGCCGGAGCGCAATCGGCGCTCGGCAAGAAGCCCGCTGCAGCGAGTGTTTTTCGCCCCACCTTGCGCCATCTTGCGGACCGGGTTGGAAGCCGGCTCCGGGCCAAATCCCGGCTCGGCCGGACTGTGTCGGTGCGCGTGCGGTTCGCTGATCTCCGCTCGGTCACTCGCTCCGTCACGCTGCCCGCGCCGATCTCGGCGACGGCAACCCTGGCCGAGATCGCCGAAGAGCTGGTGCGTCGTGTCCTGGCAGATCACCCTGACGAGCAGACCATCTCGCTACTGGCGATCTCAGTCTCGAATCTGGAGGACCACTCGGCAGTGCAGCTCGAATTCCCGCTTGGACTCGCAGACGAGGGGCGACGCCCCGGCGCCAAAAAGGTATTGCGCGTTGGGTGGTCGATCGCGCTGTCGACCGGGTCCGCGACCGCTTCGGATGGGAGGCGATCGGCTACGCGTCGGTTGCATTGGGAGCTTTCCGCTCGGTTCCCGACGCGTTCCGCGAGCTCGCCGAAACGGATCTATGACCGTCGCCGTGAACGGAGGGCGAGTTGGCAACAATGCGAGCCATTCAGCTGGCACCGCCCAATGGGCCTTGAGCGCCGTCCAGTGCGGGCTCGCGCCTCGCGGGACCATGCTCATGACCGGCGTGCGCCCGAAGATCGAGCTCTATCTGCTCCGACGCGTCGCCGAGGCCTACGACCGGATGATGGGCAGCGATGCGCGCTTTCGCGTCGCGCTGACGAGCGGCAATTGATCTCGATCCGACCGATTGCATTGTGATCGATGCGGCAAGAATCTGCGTAGTCGGCTCGGGTCATCGATCGATCCTGACAGTTGTCGTACTTTGCAGCAGACAGCTGCCGGGGTAAAACTGCCCGACACCCCATGGAGGACACGCCATGATGATCGATATGCACGCCCACTGGAGACCCGCCGAAATAGCCGACGCGATGCGCGCCCGAACCAAAGAACCGCGGATTCTGCGCAACCAGGACGGCGTCGAGGTGCTGAAGTCCGGACGAATGGGCGAAGAGCCGCTCGCCAAGGCCTTTGATGACGTTGACGCGGATGGACCGCCAGGGAGTGGAGACGAGCGTGCTGTCCCTCCTCGGCTCGTTCTGCTGGATCGAGTCGCAGGTGCCGGAGGAGTCGGGTCCGCTCTGCCGAACCGTCAATGACGGGCTTTCCGCGATCTGCCAGAAGCATCCTGGCCGCTTCGCCGCCTATGCGGCTCTGCCCCTTCGGGACATTTCCGCCGCTGCCGCCGAATTCGAACGGGCGCTCGGGCTGCCGGGCATGATCGGCGCCCAGGTGCCGGGTAATTATTTCCTGACGCGCAAAGACGCCGAGGCGATGCGTCCGCTGTTGGACGTCGCAAACCGCCACCACGCGGCGCTCTTTATCCATAACGGTCCGCGCCCGGGCGACGCTTACCCAAAGGTCTCCGGCGACACGGACAACGCGCGCCGCCGCAACGGCACGCTCGACATGCAGGCGAGCCTCTCCTCGGTGATGATGACATTGTGTCTGACCGATTGCCTCGCGGCCTACCCCAACGCCGTGATCCAGGTTCACAATTTGGGCGGTAACATTCCCTACGAGGTCGAGCGTATGGACCAGCGCTGCCTGCTCGACACGCCGGAGGAGGAGCTGCCGTCGTCGCGCTTCCGCAAGGCGAAGGTCTATGTGGACTGTAACTCGTTTGGCGCCCGCTCGATCGAGGCGGCCGTGAGACTCTACGGCGCCGAACGAATCGTGTGCGGCACCGACGGCACCGAGTTCGGCTGCGACTGGACCAGAAAGGCGCTCGCGGAAGCGGAGATCGGCGAGGAAGCGCTCGAGCAGATCCTGCATCGCAATGCCGCTGAGATGCTCGCCCGCGTCAGAACTGCGCAGCGCGAGAAAGCGGCCGCCTGATCCTCGGGCACTGCGAGGGTTTGATGGCACGGGCCCGGGCAGCTGACGACTTCGGGCTGATCCGTGCCCGCATGGAGGAGTTACGGCGGGAGACGATACCCCCGCAACCCGCTCCAACAACCGGCACCAAGATCGCGGTTAATCGTGGCCCGTGCGCTTGTGGCATGGCTCTCTTCCCCGACGAGTGCGACGGATCGTGCAAGATGTTGTGAAGAACTCCGGGTTGCCGTTTGACGTGAGCGGAGCGGTCCGCTGAGCGCTTAGCATAACCCGCCGAGCTCCGGCGTCAGATCGGTCACGGTCCGTCGCATTGGCTTATGAGATTCTGTTTCGGTCTACGACCCTAGAGCGCACTGGCGCGCGCTCTAGGTGATATGCCCCGCAGCATTGGGCGCCAGGTGCATGGGCATCGGGGAGACCCGAATGATGAAGACGATCGTGATTGGTGCCGGCGTGATGGGCGCCTCGGTGGCGTATCGGCTAGCGCAGGCGGGTGCCGCTGTTACGGTGCTGGAAGCGTCGCGCGTCGGCGGCGGCACCTCCGGCACCAGCTTCGCCTGGACCAACGCGAACAAAAAGCCGCCGAAGCCCTATCACGATTTAAATGTCGCCGGCATGCGGGCGCATGCCGCGCTGGCCGAGGAGTTTGGCGCCACGCCATGGTGGCACGGCGGCGGGAGTTTGGAATGGGAAGCCGAACCCGATCGCCAGGCGCAGCGTGAAAAAATCGAGCAACTGCAAGCTTGGGGCTACGCCGCGGAGTGGATCACGCGGCGCGAGGTGCAGGAATTGGAGCCCGACATCGATCCGGCGACGATCGGCGATGCGCCGGTGGCGTTCTTCCCGGAAGAAGGTTGGCTCGATCCGGTCGTCTACGCGCATGCCATGCTCTCCGCCGCACGGCGTCGCCATGGCACGAAAGTCATCTGCGGCGCCCGGGTTGTGGATCTGATCATGACCGGTGATCGAGTGACTGGCGTCCGCATCGCCGACGGCACGGAATACGAGGCCGACGCGGTCGTGAACTGCGCGGGTAGATGGACCAACGAGGCAACCCGAGACGCCGGTCTGCACCTGCCGCTCGCACCGACTGTGGGGTTCCTGGTATTCACGCCCCCTGTCGCCGCCAGCTTAAGCCGCGTGGTCCGCACCACGACAATCGACGCGCGCCCTGATGGCGCGGGGCGGCTGATGCTGCATTGGAACTCGACCGACGCGACAGTGAGCTTCGACACCAGGCTTAGCCCGTCGATGCCGGAGGCGTGCGATCTGGTGCGGCGCGCCCGGCAATTAATGCCTTCGATCGGCGGGGTGGAGCCGGAGGCGGTGCGCATCGCGATCCGGCCGATCCCTCGCGACAATTTCTCTGCGATTGGACCGATACCGCGGACTTCCGGCTACTATATCGCCATCACCCATAGCGGCGTGACGATGTCGCCTTTTCTTGGCGCAGCGGTGGCTGACGAAATCGTAGGTGGGCGGCAGAGGGCTGAGCTTGCCGATTTCCGGCCGGCTCGTTTCTTCAACTGACCTCGGGACACTGATCTGAGGAGGTTGCGATGCCTCGACCCGAACGCATCGACCGACGCGGGACGGCACTGATCGCCTACGATGTTTGCCGACGCGCGCTAGCTCCGTCGGATCCAGCACGAAGGGCCGCGATGCGCCCGGTGCTCGACGCTTGGGTGCGGATGATCGCGGCGGCTCGGGGCGCGGGCATACCGGTGATCTACACGACGCCGGTCAGCCGCGCCGATGGCGCCGACGTCGTCATGCTGCCGACCGACCTTTCGGCGGAGACCGGCGTGCCGCCGCTCACCAATGCCATTGAAGGTTCGACAGAGGCGGGCTTCCCCGACGATATCGCGCCGCAGCCCGAGGATTATGTTTGCCTCAAGCGGCGACCGAGCGCATTCTACGGGACGGGTGTCGCCGAGCTCCTCCACATGCTGCGGCGCGACACGATCATCATCGGCGGCGGCGCCACCAATCGCGGCGTCGAGACGACCGTCCGCGAGGCCTTCAACCTCGACCTCGCGTCTGTCGTAGTGCGCGAATGCTGCTGGAGCAGCGACGCGGCGGCCCACTCTTACAGCCTGGACAAGGCGATGAAAATGTACGCGCGCATCCGAAGCCTTGACCAAGTCGTGGCGATGCTGCGGGATTGAGGGCACCACATGATTTGTACAAAGATGCACCCGAAAGGGAGGGACGCATGAAGATCGGAAAGAGGCTGCCAGTACTCATAGCCGCCGCGGCGTTGTTGGCCGGGGCGGGGGTAGCAACCCGGGCGCAAGCGCAGAATGATGCCGGCGCAATCAAAGTCGGTGCAAAGGACATCGGCGGTGTTGTCTCCAGCCCGCAGGGCCGCGAGGCTGGTGTCTGGGTCATCGCCGAGACCACCGAGTTGCCGACGCAATTCAGGCGCATCGTCGTGACGGACGACCAGGGCCGCTATCTGGTGCCGGACTTGCCGCAGGCCGATTACAATGTCTGGGTGCGCGGCTACGGTCTGATCGACTCTCCGAAGATGCGCGCAAAGCCGGGCCAGCGACTCGATCTCGCAGCCGCGCCGGCGCCGAGTCCCGCAGATGCGGCGCATTTCTACCCGGCGATCTATTGGTATTCGCTTCTGACGATCCCGGACAAGAACGAGTTCGGCGGTGAGAACGGCATTCCCGCCAACGTCACGCAACAGGACTGGCTGACGATCATCAAGAACCGAGCGTGTGTCGGCTGCCACCAGCTCGGCCAGGAATCGACGCGCACGATCCCCGACGCCTTTTCGGATCAGAAGACCAGCGAAGATGCCTGGATGCGACGCGTCCAGTCGGGCCAGTCGGCGCCCTTTATGGTCAACCCGCTCGCCGGACAACTGGGCGGGGCACCGTTCAAGTATTTTGCTGATTGGACCGACCGCATCGCCAAGGGCGAACTGCCGCACGCGCATCCGCCGCGACCGCAGGGGCTAGAGCGCAACCTCGTTATAACCGAGTGGGATTGGGGCCGCCCAGACAAGTACCTCCACGATCTGATTTCTACCGACAAGCGCAACCCCACAGTCAACGCCAACGGCAAGGAGTTCGGCTCGCCGGAATACTCGACCGACGAATTGCCGATCCTCGATCCGCAGACCAACACCGTCACCGTCTTCCACGCCCCTGTGCGCGATCCCGCGATGCCATTGTCGCTTGGCACCGGGCACGCCGCGACGGAAAAGCCGGCGATGCCGTCTGCCTATTGGGGCGACCGGCAGATCTGGGATACACGGGTCAACAATCACAACATGATGCTCGACCGAAAGGGCCGGGTGTGGCTGACCGCCGCAGTGCGCGGTCGCGATAATCCCGCCTTCTGCAAGGAGGGCTTCGACCATCCCTCAGCCAAATTGTTTCCGCTGAAGGAAAGCAGCCGCCAGCTGGCGATGCTCGACCCCAAGACAATGAAGTACACCTTCATCGACACCTGCTTCGGCACCCACCACCTGCAATTCGGCTTTGACAAGGACGACACGTTGTGGACGAGCGGCGGTGGTCCGGTCGTCGGCTGGCTCGACACCAAGGTGTTCGACGAGACCGGGGACGCCGCGAAGGCGCAAGGCTGGACGGCGCTGGTGCTCGACACCAACGGCAATGGCAAGCGCGACGCCTATGTCGAGCCGAACCAGGCGGTCGATCCGCAGAAGGACAAGCGGCTTGAAGGCGGCGTCTACGCGATCATGCCGAGCCCGGTCGATGGCTCGGTATGGGGCACGACATTCAGCATGAAAGGGACGATCGTGCGGCTCGATCCCGGCCCGAACCCGCCCGCGACGACGCTCTCCGAGGTCTACAACGTTCCGCTACCGGGCTTTGCGCCACGCGGCGGCGACATCGACAGCAAGGGTGTGGTGTGGGTATCGCTCGGCAGCGGGCATCTCGGCAGCTTCGACCGGAAGAAGTGCAAGGGGCCGCTGAGCGGGCCCAAAGCCACCGGCGACCAGTGCCCGGAGGGCTGGACCCTCTACCAATACCCGGGGCCGGGTTTTGCCGGCATCGGCGACAACAGTGCGGAGGCTAGCTATTACACATGGGTCGATCAGCACAATACACTGGGGCTCGGGAACGACGTCCCAATCTCGACCGGCAACGAAAACGACGCGCTGCTAGCGCTGGTGGACGGGAAATGGGTGGTGCTGCGCGTCCCCTACCCGCTGAGCTTTTATGCCAAGGGTATGGACGGCCGCATCGACGACCCCAATGCGGGCTGGAAGGGGCGTGGGGTGTGGACGACGAGCGGCGACCGCGCACCATGGCTGAAGGAAGGCGGCAAGGGCACGGTGCCGGTCGCCTTCCACTTCCAGTTCCGCCCTGACCCGCTCGCCGATTGACTGCACGCGCCGCCGGATTCCCGTTTCGAACGGAAAAGACCATGGGGAAGAATTCGACCGGGTCCGCGAAGACAAAGGTTATTCACGCCGGCCTTTTGCTCGCCGATCCGGATATACCGCCCAAGTCGGAGCAGAGCATTCTAATCGAAGGCGAGCGGATCAAAGCGGTGTCGGACGGTTTCATCGATCCGCCTGCGGGCGGCGAGGTCATCGACCTCCGCAAGAAATTCGTCCTTCCCGGTCTCATCGATTGCCATGTGCACCTGACGTCGCAGCTCGACCGGGAATACCGATTGCGTAGGGTCGAAGATTCCGATCCCAAGGTCGGCTTCGATGCGGCGCACCACGCGGCCGTCACATTGGCCGCCGGCTTCACTACCGTGCGCGACGTCGGCGCCTCCGGTAATCCCGATATTATTTTCGCATTGCGGGCAGCCGTTGCCGAGACCGGGATCGTGGCGGTCACCCTGTTGGTCGCCGTGGAGATCACCGACACAGTGTCCGAGTTGGAGTTCGCGACATAGACCTTGCTGCCGTCCGGGCTCACCGCCACGCCGTGGGGCGCGAGGCCGACCGAGATCGTCGTGGTCACGGTATTGCTCGCCGCGGCGATCACCGACACATTGTTCGAGGAAAGGTTCGTGACATAGACCTTGCTGCCGTCCGGGCTCACCGCCACGCCCTCGGGCTCGCCGCCGACGGTGATTGTCGCGGTCACGGCATTGGTCGTCGGGATCACCGACACGTTGTTCGAGAGGAAGTTAGTGATATAGGCGTTTTGCGCGAGCGTTCGGGCGCCGGCGAGCCCGCAGCACACGAA
>Ga0306924_10002104_pt1 | contig 18679 bp, 12 predicted proteins | sample sta12Can44000111_FD_203756 | JGI IMG/M metagenome (GOLD analysis project Ga0306924, IMG submission 203756) | Lab enrichment of tropical soil microbial communities from Luquillo Experimental Forest, Puerto Rico - statanox.12C.anox.44.000.111 (v2)... | ecosystem: Environmental > Terrestrial >...
CGGATGAAAACCGGTCGAGGTGTGGGCGGGCCCACTGCAATTGATTCTGTGCGGCGGTGGTCTTGTCCAGGATGCGCCTGATGCGCTCGGCCGGGAAGCCGAGCTGAACGAAGGCGACGCCGCGGTCGAACGCTTCGGAGTAATGGGCGATCAGGTCACCGCGAAACCGGAAGCAGCTGATGCCCTCGAACAGCACCGGCCGTCCCATGCTTTCCTGCAGCCGCGAAGTATAGCTGAAGCGGAAGCGAGAATAGCCTGTGGCGCCGCTGCTGACAGGATCGACTAACTCCCAGAGATAGCTGCTTCCGGTGTCATGGAAGCGCTGCAGCATCGCGGCGATTGCCGGGCGCCCGGTATGGGACCCGAAGAAACCGTCCTCATAGACGCCGTCCTCGGTGAACAGCTGTGCCAGCCCTGGGCCGTCATTGGTTTCGACGGCGTCGGCGAAGGTCTTCAACAGCTTTGCGAAGGAGTTGGAAGCTGGCGCGGGGTTGGTCATCGACCTAATCGAAGTACTGAATACCAGGCTCCCACGGATCCAGCTTCATCGCGGCGAGGCGGGTCCGCCAGTCCCCGGCATGGATTTCGAGCTTGTGACTGTCAGGATCGAAAAAATAGAGTGAGGCACCTTCGCTCCGGTTGTCCTGCCAAATCGTCGCCCCCGAGGCGCGTATCCGCGCAGCGGCTTCATCAAACCTCGCCGCAGCAACGCCAAAGGCGATGTGAGAATACTCGGGCAGCGGCAAAGAATGTGCTCGGTCGTCCAGAGTCAGACAGAGCCACACATCTCCGGCAAGCAGGTAAGCCCCTTTCCTCCATCGCGCCAGCGGTTTCGCTCCCAACGTCTCGACATAGAAGCGAAACGAACGCTCGATGTCCCCGACCGAGAGGGTGATGTGGTTGACTCCATCAATCATATGGCCGAAGTCCCATTCCGCCGCTCGAAGGCGCGCAAGAAAGTGGCGACAGCGTCGTCGACGGCCGCACCGATGCCGCGCCGATCGGCGTCCGCATCGAGGCGCAAGAGGTGGCGGAGCTGCACGTCGCCGCGTATCAGCGCGACGAACTGCTCGGCGGCGAGCCTGGTATCGGCCGGGGTCAAGGTACCCGATGCGATCGCACGCTTGAGGAACGCCTCGATCTGGGCCCGTTCGCGTTCGGGTCCGGCACGCCAGAATACCTCGCCGAGCACCGGGAAGCGGGTGACTTCGGCGAGGATGATCCGGTGCAATGCCAGCGCATCGGGGGACAATAAAAGTTCGAGAAAGCGTCGGCCCAAGACCATCAGGGAGGCGCGGACATCACAGGGATCGAGTTCGCTCACCGAGAAGCGCGCGAAATAGCGCTCGCACTCGCGCTCGATCACCGCGCCGAACAGCTCTTCCTTGCCGTCGAAATGGGCATAGACGGTGGCTTTCGACACGCCGGCTTCGCGGGCGATCGTGTCCATGCTGACCGCACCAAACCCGGCGGCGAGAAAGCTCCGCTTTGCCGCGGCGAGGATGCTCTCAGCCTTGCTGACCGGCGGGCTGTCCTTCAGGTCGATGTTCTCGATCGCGCCCGTTGTCGCCTCCCGGCTCACGCGCCAAAAGCCCTTTGGGCGGCGACCGCGAGCTTGACAGTTTTTAGCCGAGCTTCCATCTTGGCGCAAGGCTGAACTGAACGGTTTAGTTCAGGCCATTCCAGGTGGAAACACTTGCGCAAACTATTGTTCATAATTCTGCCGGTCGTGGTCCTCGCGGGAGGTGTCAGCGGAGGCTGGTATTGGTGGAACGTCCTGCGCTTCCTGCAGTCGACCGACGATGCCTATGTCCAGAGCGATGTCTCGCTGATCAGTCCAAAGGTCGAGGGCTATATAAAAAAAGTCAAAGTCGCTGACAACCAAGAGGTCGCGGAAGGTGCGGTCCTGTTCGTCATCGACGACCGCGACTTCAAGGCCAAGGTGGCACAAGCCGACGCGGCGGTGGCGATCGAGGAGGCCTCGGTCGTGAGCTATGACAGCCGGCTCAAGCTGCAGCAAGCGATGATCGACCAGGCGGCCGCCACGGTGGCCTCCACCGAGGCCGACCTCGCCCGTGTTCAACAGGACTACAAGCGCTACAGCGCCCTGATGTCGACCGATTTCGCCAGCCGCCAGCGCTTCGAGCAGGCGCAAGCCGACGCCCGCAAGGGGGAAGCCGCAGTGGCCAAGAGCCGTGCGGCGCTCGCCGCCGAACAGAACCAGCTCGCCGTGCTGCATTCGCAGCAGCGCGAAGAGCAGGCAAAGCTTCAGCAGGCCCGCGCCAATTTGCAGCTCGCCCAGAACGATCTCGACAACACGGTGATCCGTGCGCCAATTTCCGGGGTCGCCGGCAATCGCGCCGGGCAGGTCGGACAGTACGTCAAGGCGGGCACTCAGCTGTTGTCGCTGGTGCCGTTGTCGCGCGTCTATGTCACGGCAAATTTCAAGGAAACCCAGCTGACTCATATGCGGCCGGGCCAGCTCGCCGCGGTGGCGGTCGACGCCTATCCGGATCTGACCATCGATGGCCATATCGAGAGCTTTGCGCCGGCGAGCGGTGCCGAGTTCAGCCTGTTGCCGCCCGACAACGCAACCGGGAATTTCACCAAGATCGTGCAGCGCGTGCCGGTCCGGGTGGCGCTGCCGGCGAGCAGTCCGCTGATCGGGCGCTTGCGCCCCGGACTGTCGGTCACCGTCACGGTCGACACCCGGGACACCGGTGACGGCGACGGGCTGGTCGGCGCCGCCCAGGCCAAGTCGCCGAGCCTGGACTCCGCTCCGGCACGATGACATGGACACTGGCCTCGCCGCTGCGACGGGCGCGGATCGCGCGCCGCGCCCTAGCCGCGGCGCGGCCGACAGTGACCGCAGCACGGCCTGCCGCCGCGATCGTCGGGGAGAAAAAGCCGCCGGCGCCCCCTTTGCGCGACTGGATCGGCGTGTTGGCCATGGTCGTCGGCCTGTTCATGGCGATCATGGACGTCCAAATCGTCACCAGCTCGCTGACCCAGATCCAAGGCGGCTTGTCCGCCAGCCCCGACGAGATCGCCTGGGTGCAGACCTCCTATCTGATCGCCGACGTTGTGATGGTGCCGTTGTCGGGCATGCTGTCGCGGCTGTTGTCGACCCGTGTGCTATTTGTGGCCGCGGCCCTGGGCTTCACCGCGTCGAGCGCGCTGTGCGCGACGGCGACGACCCTTGGCCAGATGATCCTCTTTCGCGCCATGCAGGGGTTCAGCGGCGGCGCGATGACGCCGACGGTATTTCCGGTAATCTATACGAAATTCCGCCAGCCGCATCTGGCGTCGATCATGGTCGTAATCTCGGTGATCCTGAACCTGTCGTCGACCCTGGGCCCGACGATCGGCGGCTATCTGACCGACACTTTCTCGTGGCACTGGCTGTTTCTGGTCAACATCGTGCCCGGCATCGCCGTCGCCATTGCCGTGTGGCTCGCGATCGACATCGACAGGCCCGAGCTATCGCTGCTGCGTCATTTTGATCTCTGTGGGCTCGTGCTGATGGCGCTGTTTCTCGGCTGCCTGCAATACGCGCTTGAGGAGGGGCCGCGCTGGGATTGGCTCTCCGACGGCTCGATCCGCACTGCCGTCGTCGTATCGAGCATCGCTGCGGCCTTCTTCTTCTGGCGAGTGCTGAGCTACCACCAGCCGATCGTCGATCTGCGTGCCTTTACCAATCGCAACTTCACGCTCGGTTCGTTCTACACCTTCGTGGTCGGCACCGGGATGTACAGCACGACCTACCTGATCCCGCTCTTTCTGGCCCAGGTTCGCGGCTTCAGCAGCTTGCAGATCGGCGAGACCGTCGTCGTGGCCGGGCTGGCGCAGATGGCGATGTCCCCATTCGCCGCCCCGCTGGCGCGCAAAATGGATTTGCGCGTGATGCTGAGCGTCGGCATCGGGCTTTTTGCCGTGTCGATGTATCTGACTGCCGGCCTGACCAACCAGGCGGGGTTTGTCGAGCTGTTGGTGCCGCAGGTCGTGCGCGGCGTGGCATTGATGATGTGCTATATCCCCGCCAATATGATCGCGCTGAGCAGCGTGCCGCAGGACAAGCTGAAGAACGCCGCCGGGCTCTATAATCTGACACGCGATCTCGGCGGTGCCATCGCGCTCGCAGCGATCGGCACAGTCATGAATTCCCGTCTGCATTTTCATTGGAACCGGCTGATCGAGGACATCAACCCGGCGCGTCCGGAAGTGCAGCATTTCCTCGACGTGCGCACGAACCATTTCGATGGGCTCGTACCCGGAGATGCCGGCCGCGCGGCGCTGAAGCTGCTCGCCAATCTGGTCCAGCGCGAGGCGCTGGTGCTGACCTACAACGACGTGATCATGTTGATCGGCGCGGTGTTCGTCGCGGCCCTCTTTGTGATGCCGCTGGTCCGCCGCCCGCGCGCCACCCCTGTCTCGCCCGGTCATTGACATTATAATAGCCTACAGATCACGAGAGACGGCGCTTCTTTGATGGCGAACGCAAGACGGATGCCCTGGTGGGCGTGGGCGTGGCCTGTGCTCGCCTGGCTGGTTCTGCCGGTTGCGGCCCTCGGCGGCGTGGCTGGGGTTCTCGCCGCCGCGGCTGGGGCAAGTCTGGTTCTTACGGTGTTCGCCGCGGTCTACCATGCCGAAGTGGTGGCGCATCGGGTCGGCGAGCCGTTCGGAACTCTGGTGCTCGCCGTTGCAGTCACGGTGATCGAAGTGGCGCTGATCGTCTCCGTCATGATCGGCAGCACGGCCGATAAGTCCGGGCTCGCGCGCGACACGGTCTTTGCGGTGGTCATGCTGATCTGCAACGGTGTGGTTGGGCTATGTCTTGTTGTTGGCGGCGTTCGCCATTATGAACAAGGGTTCCAGGCACTCGGCGCCTCTGCGGCGCTGGCGGTACTGGCTGCCCTGGTGACGCTATCGCTGGTCTTGCCGAATTTCACCAGCACCCCCGGGCCGCTTTATACGCCGCCGCAGCTGATCTTTGCCGGCGTGATCTCCCTGATATTGTACTGTGCATTCGTGTTCGTCCAGACGGTGCGGCATCGTGGGTATTTTCTTACGGATTTCGAAGAGAACGAAGTCCACGGGGCACCACCCTCCGGGCCGGTTGCCCTGCTCAGTTTCGGATTGCTCCTGATCTCTCTGGTCGCGGTGGTTGCGTTGGCGAAAGCACTGACCCCGACTGTGGAGACCGCCATCGATCGGTTCGGGGCGCCAAAGGCAGTCGTCGGCGTGATCATCGCAACCCTAGTGCTATTGCCCGAGAGCCTCGCAGCACTGAGAGCGGCTCGCCTCAACCGGTTGCAGACCAGTATGAACTTGGCGCTGGGCTCGGCGCTCGCGAGCATAGGGCTGACGATACCCACGGTCGCTTTTGTATCGATTGCGATCAGTCAGCCGCTGTCACTCGGCCTCGGGGCGCGGGAAGAGGTGCTGCTCGCGGTTACTCTGTTTGTCTCGGTGCTTACATTGGGAACCGGGCGAACCACGGTGCTGCAAGGTGTCGTGCACCTGGTCATTTTGGCAACTTTTCTGTTTTTCACCGTGGTACCTTAAACCAGCGAGGATTAGTGGCCCGCCCCGACCTTCACGAGCTGCTCGGCTTCGAACGATGCGTCGCTCGATGATGGGGCCAGGTGGTGCTGGCGCTGGGCTCACGACTCGGTGGCAATCTTTCGAAACGACTGATCGGCGATCGCATGCTTATATCGTGGTCACGATCTCCGGGAATGCGGCACCCGATTTCGGGCATCGCCGGACCGCCGAACTTCTCGGCCAACAAAAGAAAGGGCGCACAAATATTGCACACCGTTTTTTTCATCACCCATCCTGATGTGCGGATTGATCCGAGCGTGCCAGTGCCCGAGTGGCCGCTCAAAGAGCGCGGCCAGGCGCGCATGCGCGCCTTGGCAGCTCGCCCGTGGGTGCAAGGCGTCCGGAGTATTTTCGCAAGCGGCGAGCCGAGGGCGAGAGACGCCGCACAACTCCTTGCTGACGGACTCGGATTGGACGGGTATAGAATCATCGGTAGCCTAGCAGAGAATGACCGCTCTGCGACGGGCTATCTTCCGCAGCAGGAGTTTGAAGCAATGGTTGATGCATTCTTTGCTCAGCCGCTGAGGAGTGTCCGAGGCTGGGAGACCGCAGCTCACGCCCAAACCCGGATCATTCAAGCTATTGAGGTTGTCTTACGAACCACCGAAATGAGAGATATTGCCATTGTCGGTCACGGGGGCACTGGAACGTTGCTCTATTGCCATCTTGCCGACGTGCCGATCTGTCGACACCATGAGCAGCCTCCGACAAATGGTGGAAACTGGTTTGCTTTTGATCGGACCAGCAGAAAGCTTTTGCACGCCAGGTGGCGGTCTATCGACGCACCTATATCAGAAGGCTGATCAACGCCGATCCGGGTCGCCGGGGCACCCCGGCAAAAGGCGCCGCCGGAGTGCCGGCGCTGCTTTGCCGGGTTATTCGGCGGCGGCGAGGGTGGGGGTTTGCGCGGCGGCGAGCACGGCGGCGGCTTCCTTGGCGACCCGCGTGCCTTCAAAGAAACGCGGGTTCTGTGTGCCCCACAACCGCACCGCGTTGGCAAAGGTAAAGGCGCGGAAGTCGTCGGCGGTGATGTGGCCGTCCTCGACCAGCTCATAGGCTTCAGGCAACGGAGCGCGCATGTCGATCACATCGAAATGCCCGATATCAGAGCTGAAGATCGCGTTGAGCTTTGACCCGAACGGGTTGTTGCGGCCAAAGGCGGTGGCGTTCATCCGGTCGTCGGCCTCGCATCCGAAGTAGTAGGGCCTGGCGTAGAGATCGACCCAGTCCTCCTTGCGGGTGATCTTACAGGCCGAGAAGTCATCGATATCTTCGATGTTGCCGGTCAGATAAGCCTGTTCGGGGTCGGGCAGACCGCCGCGCTCGCGCAAGGCGGCGGCGACGTCGTCATAGCCGTATTTCTCAACGAGGCTCAGCAATTTGGCGCGGTCGAGCTTGTCCGGATGCATGCGCTCGAGCGCTTGGGCGCTGCGCCGCTCCCAATGCTCGATCAGATCGCCGAACAATTGGGAGGCCCAGCCGACGCCGCCTTCGAGAAAGGCAAAACGCAATTGCGGGAACCGCCGGGTGACGCCACCCAAAAAGATCGCCTTGGCGGTCGCGTGGCCGGCCGCGGCGAAATGGCCGATATGATTGTAGACGAAATTCGTCGGCGACAGACGCAGACCCTGGCTGCTCGAGGCGCTGTGGAAGGTCGGCGCGATCCCCAATTCCGCGCACTTTGCCCAAACCGGGTCGTAATCATAGTCGCTGTCGATGCCGAACACATCGTACCACACCGCAAAGCGCGCCGTGTCGGGGTCGTTGGTGGCGGCCGCAGGCACTTTGCGCGCCATGTTGCTGCCGAACATGCCGACCTTGGAACCCAATTCCTTGGTGACGAATTCGAGCTCGGCGATCGCCTCCTCGGGGGAGTGCATCGGGATGATCGCAGCCGGGGTCAGCCGGTCGCCGAGACCCTTAAAGTAATCGGCCGAGACGATGTTGTAGGCGCGGATCACGGCGCGCCGCGTCGCGTCATCGGCTATGCGCGGAAAGCGCAACCCGGCGGTCGGGTAGATGATCGCGAAATCGAGACCGATCTCGTCGAGGCGATCGTAGAGCAGCCTCGGCATCATCGCGGTGGCGCGGTCGAGTGTGTTTTCCGCCTGGCGAGCCCAGAAGGCTTGCTGGGCGACGCGCTTGTGCCGCCGTTCGGCGACCGACAGCGACAGCGTCTCGCGGGTCGTCGCCATTGCCTTCAGAAAGCCGTCTGCCGCCAGATCGCCGCCGATTTTGCGCATCTTTTCGCTGAACACCGGATCGTATTCGACCCAATGCCCGTCGCCGTCGACGATCGGGTGGTCGATTTTCGAACGGACCTGCTCGGGGGTCATATGCGCGCTCATGATCTGCTCCGAAAGAATGGCGCTTGGACGCCGGTCATCCTGAGCCCGCTATAGGCGAGCGCCAACCATGAATTGATGCTGAGGTCTGCGCCACGCGCATGCATGACCCGAAAAAAGGCTGCGCGCTCGGCCCCGGGCACACCTGCGAGAAAGCAAAGTGAACCGGACGCACGTAAGTCCACTCGGCTTGCCCAGGCTATTGACCGCAGCGTTGGCGATATATCATCCGAACTTCGTCCTTCCCGGCCTCGTTGACAGCATGGCCGCGCGGTTGGCAAGCATAGGATTGAGGGGACAAATGCACGCTGAAGATAAAAGCAGCTTAGGGGGAGGGATCTGCGCCGCGACCCTCCCGCGACTGCTGGCGGCGGTCCCACTTTGTCTCGTTGCGGTATCGGCGTTCGCGGCCGACAACGCATCGCGCGGCCCCTCGGAAGCCACCTTCCTCTTCCAAATCGTTGCACTTCTCGTCTGCGGCCGGCTGATGGGCGAGCTAATGCAACGGATCGGCCAGCCGCCGGTAATGGGCCAGCTGATTGCCGGGATCCTGCTCGGCCCTTCGGCTCTTGGTGCTCTGTGGCCAGCGCTTCAGCAGAGCTTATTTCCGACCAGTCCCGAGCAGAAGGCGATGATCGACGCCATCGCACAGCTCGGCATCTTGCTGCTGCTTTTGCTGACCGGAATGGAGACCGATCTGGCGGTGGTACGGCGCTCGCGCGGGGCTGCGTTCAGCGTGTCCCTCGCCGGGATTGTCGTGCCCTTTCTCTGCGGTGTTCTGCTGGGTCAGCTGCTGCCCGAGGCAGTGCTGCCCAATCCAGAAAAGCGCTTGATCACAACACTCTTTTTGGGCACCGCCCTGTCAATCTCCTCGGTAAAGATCGTCGCGATGGTGGTGCGCGAGGTCGGCTTCCTTCGCCGGACCGTCGGCCAGGTCATCGTCGCGGCCGCGATCATCGACGATACGATCGGCTGGATCATAGTATCGGTAATTTTTGGGCTTGCGCTGCATGGCGGGGTTGACATTCCGGCGCTCGCGCAGAGCCTCGTCGGTACCGCGATCTTTCTCGTCCTGAGCTTCACGATCGGACGCCGCCTCGTGTTTCGGCTGATCCGCTGGGCGAATGACAGTTTTGTCAGCGAGGTCCCCGTCATCACGGCGATCCTGGTGGTAACCGGATTGATGGCGCTGACCACCCACGCGATCGGCGTGCACACTGTGCTAGGCGCCTTTATCGCGGGCATTCTGGTCGGCCAGTCGCCAATTCTGACAAGACACATCGATGCGCAGCTGCGCGGGCTCATCACTGCCCTTTTCATGCCGATCTTCTTCGGGCTGGCGGGCCTGACGACCAATCTCACCGTCCTCGCCGACACCGATCTGCTCGTGCTGACCTTCGGATTGATCGCAACCGCCAGCCTCGGCAAGTTTAGCGGGGCATTTCTGGGCGGTCGGGTAGGAGGGATGACTTGGGCGCAGTCGCTGGCGCTCGGTTGCGGCATGAACGCGCGAGGGTCTACCGAGGTAATCATCGCGACGATCGGTCTGTCGATGGGCGTCCTCGACCAGGAACTGTTCACAACGATCGTCGCGATGGCCGTCGTGACGACGCTGTCGATGCCCCCGATGCTGCGATGGGCACTGGCCCGGCTACCGATGAGCCCCGAAGAGGCAGCTCTATTGGAGCGCGAAGAGTTCGAAGCAAAAGGCTTTGTTGCCAATATCGAACGACTACTCGTCGCGGTGGATGCGAGCCCGAGCGGGCTGTTGACCTCGCGGTTGGTGGGGCTCCTGGCCGGCGCCCGCCGCATTCCTGCGACGGTCATTCATTTCGACTATGAGACGCCGGGCCCGCACCGCGAGGGGACCAGGCAGGCCGAACGCACCAAAGCCGTCGTGAAGAAGAGCGCCGAGGAAGCCGACGACGCCAGCCGCGAGAAGGTGGCGGGGGGCGATCCGGTCGAGATCGCCACTCGGGTCGAAAGCCCCTGGGAGGAGGCGATCGGCGCCGAGGCCAAAAAGGGTTACGGGCTCCTCTTCATCGGCCGCGAGCCGGCTTCCGAAGGGGGCACCTTCCACGAGCAGATCACGCGTAGCGCAGTCGAGTTCGCCGGGCCTTTTGCGATCGCCATCGCTCGCGGTATCGATCGGCGGGAAACCCTGGGTGCTTCACTCAAGATCCTGGTTCCGGTCACCGGAACCACTGTTTCGCGGCACGGCGCGGAGGTGGCGATCGCGTTGGCGCAAGCCTCTCAGGGTTCGGTGACCGCACTGCATGTCGCCAGTGGGCAGAGAAGGGCGCGCTCTTGGCAGCGCCATATCGGCGCGGCGCTCGCTCCAGCGACCAGTGCCGAAGCAGTTATCCGCGAGATTGTCCGGTTGGGCGATCATTATGGGGTCGAGGTGAAAGGTGCCGTGCGCAGCGTTTCTAGGCCGCAGGAAGCCATCCTTCGTCAGCTCGAAGTCGGTGGTCACAATCTATTGGTGATGGGTGTAAGCCCACGGCCTGGCGACCAGCTTTTCTTCGGTGAGGTGCCGGCAGACCTGCTGGAACAGGCAGAATGCTCGGTCCTCTTCGTCGCAAGTGAGCCGCCCATCTCGGAGCCTGAGACTCGCAAGACCCCGGCAGCGCAAGAACATCCGGCGACGACGCTGGTTCTCCGCAAACCCTAGCAGGCGACCGGCGATGATGGCGGAACGTCCCTTGTTGTAACGCTATTCATCAACTTTCCGGCCCGACGGTTAGCTCGAGCCTTGATCTGTCTTAGACGTGCGCGGGTTTGCACGATAAACTCACGGGGGGTGCCTTCCGGCCGCTCGTGAGCTGTAAAACAGCGCGATAGCGCGCCATTCCTTCACAGGTTGTGCTCTTCACTCATATCCACTTGAACTACCGCTCGAGCTAATCGTTTCCGCCCCGACCGAGACACAGCGCACGCGGATAATAACAGATGCTCGCGGAACGCATATCGATCAGGCTGTGTATGTTGTTTGGTGATGGAGCAACCTAGGGTCGGCACGCCAACGGCGACGTTGCCGCGACGAGGTCTGGTGGCGTCCGGGTAGCGCGCGGGGAGCTTTTGCACCCCACCCGTCTCCCTTTGTGCTGAAAGTGACTATCCCTTGCGAATCGTCTGGACGGGATGCCGCGTGCTGGCTCATCGCGCGCCAGCGGTCAGTGGTGGCCGCAAGCCGCCGCCGCGGAACTGCCTGCAGTTTTCATCAAACAGCGCAACACTTCCGCCACGCTCCAGGCCTGGGCAATGCAGCCGCGTGGTGTGAACGGCGGCTCGGCGTCGAAGATCTCGCTGATAAAGCCGATCCCGGCTTCGGCAAGGTGTGGCTCGAACCGGTCGACGAAATGTCGCGCCGCGGCGCGATCGTCCGGGTAGACCTTGAGCCAGGCATCAATGAACGGGCCGATCAGCCAAGCCCACACTGTCCCCTGATGGTAGGCGGCATCGCGGGCGTGTAGATCGCCGAGATAGTGGGGCTTATAGCCGGGCTCGCCCGGCGCCAACGAGCGCAGTCCGACCGGGGTCACCAGCTTAGCGCGCACTGCGTTGACGACCGCTTCCCAATAGCGCTGCTCGAGAACCGGGTGATCGAGCGCAATCGCAAAGATCTGATTTGGCCGGAAAGCCGGGTCGTCACCGTCCTCGCCATCGACGACATCATAGAGATGGCCGCCATCGCGACAGAAGCGGCGATTGAAGGAGTCGCGTGCCTTGTCCGCCTGAACCGCAAGATCGTCCGCATCTGCGTCCTGCGCTTTACGCAGCCAATCCGCCAGCAGGCAAAGCGCGTTGTACCACAGGGCATTGATCTCGACCGCCTTGCCGCGGCGCGGCGTCACCACCCAATCGCCGACTTTTGCGTCCATCCAGGTCAACGCATAACCTTCCGCCCCTTGGACCAGCAGCCCGTCATGCGGGTCGACCTTGATGCCAAAGCGCGTGCCCTTCAAATGATGTCGGACGATGTCCTTTAAAATTGGCAGGAGGAGCGTCAGTGTCGCCTTGTCCTGGCAATGCTCGACGTAGCGGTGCAGCGCGTGAAAGAACCACAGCGTCGCATCGGCGGTGTGGTAGAGGCCTTGATGCTGCCTTTCCGGAAACAGGTTCGGGATCAACCCGTCGCGCACGCAATGAGCAAAGCTGCGCAAGATCCGTTGTGCCTCGATGGCTCGCCCGGTCGCCAGAGTGAGTCCTTCGAGCGAAATCATCGTGTCCCGGCCCCAATCGGTAAACCAGTGGTAGCCGGCAATCACGGTGCGCCCTTCATGACCCTCGGCGTGCGCCGCGGCTCCGTTGGCAATGCGTCCTACGGGGCTGATTACAAAAGTGTCGGCGGCGAGGACGAGCTCGGCGCCGAACCCGCTTTGCCCGGTCGGCGTCGCCGTCGCGACAAGGCGTCGACGGCGCTCGCACTCGAAGGTCAGCGCATCCTCGGGGCTCAACGCCAGTACTGTGTGCCAAGCCGCCGTCGCTGCGATCAGGGTTAGAGGGCAATCCCTGCGGATCTCCCCGGCAAAGTAACCGGGGCTCCACAGCCAGCCGCGCGAATCGTAGCCGCGCTGGGCCTCGATGTCGTAAAAGCGCTCGCGGCACGAGCCGCCGTCAGCGGTAAAAGTCGAATGCTCGGAGCTCTCAATGGCCAGCCTTAACATGGGCAGATTCGGCCTGGCACTAACCTCGTATCGGTTGCCGCGGACGGTCAGTGTATAGTCCGGGGAAAGCGCGTTGCTGACAGGTGCCTCGAGCGGACGAAAGTTGATCAACGGTCTGAGCCGCAGGCAGACTCGTCTGCCGTCGCCGAGCGAGCGAAAGGTGCAGTGGACGATGTTTTGGTGCCAAGGCACGACAATCGACTTCTCGATGACAGCACCATCCATCTCATATCGCCAGCTCGGCAGACCCATGTTCAACGTGAAATCGAGAAATCGACCGCTCTCCCGCAGGTTCATGACGCTGCCGTCGGCCCGCTCGATGTCGACATCGAGATCATTGAAGACCACCATCCGGCCGAGTGGACTTGGTTGGGCGGCAATCAGAAAACCGTGATAACTTCGGGTGATCATCCCGTTTATGGTTGCTGAGGCGTAGCCGCCTAACCCGTTTGCCACCAGCCATTCGCGTGCCGCCTGCGGTAAGGGGCTCACGTCGCGGACCACCCGGCGAAGGTCAGCCATTGGCTTCGCGCCGATCGTGCACGCTTCAGGGCTCCGCTCTTGCGGCAGAGGGTGCAGCGGCCAGAACAATGGCACACTGGCCAGGGACCACCCATTCTCCGTCGGCATCCTGCACCGGTCCGCCTGAACCACCGTAAAGAGGGGCTTCGCTCGACCATAGGAGGCGCCAAGTTTGCCCTTCGACCGGTGCGATTAGCGGCTCAGGCGCCGGGCAGAGAACAAGGTCACGGCCGAGATTGACGATCAGCAACCGGTCGGTGCCACCTTCCGAGAAAAAGCGGAGCACCCAGGCTTCATCCGCGAGCTCCGCTCCGTCGACCCGGCAAGGCCGTCGGCCGAGCACCGGGTCGGTGCGTCGTAGCGTGAGGAGGTCGCGATGCAGCGAATCAGTCGACGTATGACGATGCCGCTCGCCGAGATCGAGCACCGATCGGCGAAACGTGTCGACATCACCGGGATCGGGCAGCTTGGCCCGCATTTCGCTCGTCGCGAGACTGGGAAATTGCGCAAGAAAGCTGTGGCGCCCTTCGCGGACATCGCGCGACAGTTCGCTCCGATGATCGGCAAAGAACAAGAACGGGCTCGACGCGGCGAATTCCTGACCCTGGAACAGCATCGGAATTCCCGGCATCAGCAAGAAATAGGCCGTCATTGCACGAAACCGGCCGGGACTCGTCAGCAAGTGACAGCGCTCGCCGGTGCCGGAATTGGCGATCTGGTCGTGGTTCTGCACAAAGACGACAAAGCATTCAGCCGGCAGATCAAGCGTCGGCGTGCCGCGGGCTTTTCCTTCCCACTGATTGCGCTGCCCTTGATAGAGAAAGCCGTGCCTGGCGGCAGCGACGAACTCGCGCGGCCGGCCGTGATACCCAGAGTAGTAGGCTTCGCGACGTCCGGTCAGTGCCACCATTGCGCTGTGATGGAAGTCGTCGTTCCACAAAGCGTCCAGTCCGTAACCACCACGATCGGGCGCACGCGCCAGTCGCGCCTCCTGCGTCTCGTTTTCGCCGACAATGAAAATCGTTCGGCCGCGTCCCGCCGATCTCGACTGCCGAACGATGGCGGCGAGAATATGATCTTCGGATCGATCGAAAATCTCCTGGGTAGCGTCGAGCCGCAATCCGTCGAGGTGATATTCGTCGATCCAGTAGCCCGCATTGGCAATGAAGAATTCGCGCACCGGACCTGAATCCGGGCCATCGAAATTGATCGCGTCGCCCCATACTCCGTCGTAATGATCGGAGAAATATGCCGGGGAGAAGTTTTTCAGATAGTTTCCGTCCGGGCCAACGTGGTTGTAGACCACATCGAGAATGACGGCGATGTCCAAATCATGGGCGCAGTCGACGAAACGGCGGAAATCATTCGGCCGACCGTAGAGGCGGGTTGGCGCGAACAGGCCGACGCCGTCATATCCCCAACCGAACCGGCCCGGGAATTCCGCTACTGGCATGATTTCGATGCAGTTGATGCCAAGCTCGGCGAGCGCCGGAAGCTCGCCCATGGCGGCACCCCAGCTGCCCTCCGCGGTGAACGTGCCGATATGCATTTCATAGATGACGAGGTGCTCGCGCGCGACGCCGCGCCAGGCCCCGTCGGTCCAAGCGATTTCGCCGGGATCGATGATCTCCGAAGGTCCGTGCGGGCCTTCAGGCTGAAATCTCGACGCCGGATCAGGCAATGCCGCCTCGGCCTGATCAAGGCGAAAACGATAACGCATGCCAGCCCGCGCCAATGGGCTCCACAGTGAGAAGTAGCCGTCGGGCTCGGCGTGTAATGCTGTGGTCTCCAGGCCATCGATTTCGACTAGAACCTCACGACAGCGAGCTGCCCAGACGCGAAAATGGACGCCGCCTCCGGGCTGCGGCTCGGCACCGATGGGCAGGCGTCGGGCGCCTCTAGTCGAAATCGGATGCTTCTCAGGAATGGAAGGATTGGGCAGCGTCATAGTCCGCCTCGGTCACTGGTGTATCGATCAAATGCGAACCGCGGCGCTGGTGCTCTCGTTCTGGCAGTGATGTCTGCCGGCTGAGCACGCTGGCCGATCATGTCATTGTAGAGTGTTGGTTGCAGCAATCAACGGATGGACCGCAAACCAGTCGGCGCTCCGAAGATCGTGCGGGTACCTGATCGGCCGGCGAACGCCCATGACGGACAGCCTCCGCACCGGCGGGTGCGGCGGTTTAATTCGCCACCGCACGGTTGTCGATCATCAAATTGTGCACAGATCCGCGGTGCTGTCCGCGGCGGTTATGAACTGCTGTCGCGACAGCCTTGGAGATTAGGCAGTCGGTTTCGTCTGTAGCCACTGCACGGCCTAGGTTGTTACTCTGCATTGCTCTCATGAATCGTCCGAAGCATAAATCATGCTGCAAACGATGGCACCGAGCGTGTCGTTCCGCCGGTTTGCCGGGGCCCTAACCGACGAATTCCCGCGAGGCGCTCGCCTTACGTCGAGTTATTTGTGACGACGTTTGTGACATGCAACTTCGCAACTTGCCACAACCCTGACAATACTCGATCACCGCCATAGCCCACAGTCGGTTGGCGATCGACCCCTGCCGATTCCGCGCTTTGGTCACAAGATTGCGTTACGTCGCCCGAAACTTTTGCCATGCAGCAGGAGTTGACCGGGAACAAGCCTGTTGTCGGCTGCGTGCCGCCTAGGCCGAAGGAGGAGATCAGATGCCAGCCACCCCGCGAGAGACCGCGTGCATCCCCGGCTAAAGCCACCCATTCCCTGGTGTTTGAATGGCTTCCTTTGAAATATCTAAATTTCGGCACGGAGCGGGCGAGCTTTTTCCTGTGGCGAGCGTAGCCGCCGCCCTTGCAATCGCCTTCATAGCGGCGACGCTCCCAACGCCGCTATACGCGATCTACCGCCGGACATTCGGGTTTAGCGAATTCACTCTTACGCTGATCTACGCCGTCTATGTTCTCGGAAATCTCGCCGCCCTGTTCCTTGTCGGTCGGCTGTCGGACCAGATTGGGCGTCGAATTGCGGTTTTGTCGGCAATCGGGTTTGGCCTCGCCAGCACCGTTGTCTACATAGTCGCCGCCGGAACCGCGTCATTGTTTGCGGCAAGGGTCTTGAGCGGGTTTGCAACGGGGATTGCCTCGGGTGCAGCGACTGCGTGGATAGCAGAGTTGCAGTTCAAGCAAAACGAAGCAGCGGCTGCAATAATCGCCTCCGCGGCGAACCTGGTTGGGCTTGCGGTCGGAGCACTCGCCGCGGGATTGCTGGCCCAGTTCGCGCCCTGGCCGCTACGGCTCGCTTGGCTCCTGTACTTGATCATGCTTGGCGGCATCGGCCTCGCGACCCTGTACCCGCCGGAGACAGTAGAGAAACCGCTAACTCGGCTAGGAGACCTGTCGCTGCGCCCCAGGCTTGGCGTGCCAGAAAACATCCGCTTGCAGTTTGTCTCTCCTGCGGTCACCGCTTTCGTGATTTTCGCTTTGATCGGGTTTTACGCCGCGCTCATTCCAACTCTGCTGTCAGAAGTTCTGAACGAGTCCTCGCCGGTCTTTTCCGGCTTGGTGGTATTCGAGCTGTTTGCCGTTGCCGCAGTGACCGTCGTGTTGACCGGCGAAGTCCACAGCCGAGGTGGCATGCTGGGAGGCTTGGCGTTGCTGTTTCCGAGTCTACTTCTCCTGGCCGGTGCAGAGCTCGCACGGTCGGCGCCAGTCCTGATCGGCGCCGCAGCTGTCGCCGGGATCACCGCAGGGCTAGGCTATCGTGGCAGCCTGGAGGTCGTAAATCAGATAGCCCCTCCGGGCAGGCGAGGCGAGATGGTTTCAAGCTATCTGATCGCCGTCTATGCGGGAAATTCGCTCCCGGTAATTGGCGTCGGCGTCGTGTCGGCCGTGGCCGGTTTGCTTGTCGCCCATGCCCTCTTCGCCGTCCTGATCGGAGCTCTGGCGGCCGTCGCTCTGATAACCGGCGTCAGATATGCTCCCACGCGTAACGGCTTTCAGTGCCCCCGCCGGGGCGATTCGGCACGCCCATTTGCTCGTTGAGACCCTCGGGCAGGCGCGCAGCAACGCAATGGGCCGATCATGCGGCTCCACGTGCCAGATACGCCCACCCCCGGTTTATCGTTGTCGGCGGGTGGCTTGAGCTGGCCCGGGCGGCAGAAGCGTTCAGAAGAGGGTTCCAATGGAATTGATCCTGATAATCATTCTGCTTATCCTGCTCTTTGGCGGCGGGTTCGGATATTATAGGCGGGGCTATCATACCCGCGGAGGCCCCTATGGCATAGGTGGGATACTTGCGGCTGTTCTTATCGTCATCCTGATCGTGTGGCTGCTTCGCGGTGCGGGCTACGTCGGCGGGTTTTGACACCCGGCAAGTAAATCGCTACTTCGGGATCGCCCTTTTGCGGCCTGTGAGAACTCGCGCTCGGCGGAAGGGATTTCCGTCAGCGCCCCACTGTTCTCCCGATAGGCGATCGGTCGGGCGCTCATCAGCACCGGATGGGAGAATCGCGTGGCAGATCCTGCCGTCAACGCCCCGACTGCGAGTGAAGTCATCCCGGCTGGGCACGCCGCATTACCGGCAGAAGACGAATTCGGAGAGGACCAGTCGAATAAGCCCACGGGGCTCACCGGGCTAGGTCTCGCCGCACTCGGCGTCGTGTTCGGCGATATCGGCACGAGTCCGGTCTACACCTTTCGGGAGTGCTTCAATTCCGAACACGGCCTGCCGCTCGACGCGGAACACGTGCTCGGCGCTCTCTCGATGATCTTTTGGGCGCTGATTATCGTCGTCGCGGTCAAATATGTCCTTTTGATCATGCGAGCCGATAACCGGGGCGAGGGCGGTATTCTCGCCTTGCTCGCGCTGGCTCTCCAATCGGCACGGAGCGAACGCTCGCGCAACATATTGGTTCTACTCGGTCTCGGCGGCGCCGCCTTATTCTACGGCGACAGCATGATCACCCCGGCGATTTCCGTGCTCAGCGCAGTCGAAGGCATGGGGATCGCGACACCGGTGCTGAACCGCTTCGTCGTGCCGCTGACGGTGGTGGTGCTGCTTGCCCTTTTCTTCTTTCAGAAAAGCGGCAGCGAACGCGTCGGCCGCCTGTTTGGCCCAGTGATGGCGCTATGGTTTGGGGTCATTGGGTTAATCGGTCTTTTGCAGATCGCGAAAATACCGAGTGTGCTGGCGGCGTTAAACCCCGCCCATGCCGTCGGCATCTTTCTTGTCACCCCGATGGCCGGCTTTCTGGTTCTCGGCGCGGTCGCGCTCGCCATCACCGGCGGTGAGGCGCTCTACGCCGATATGGGCCATTTTGGCCGCTTCCCGATCAAGCTGGCCTGGTTCGCCGTGGTGCTCCCGGCTCTCGTACTCAATTATTTTGGCCAAGGCGCATTGCTTCTCGGGCACAAGGAGGCGATTGAGAACCCGTTCTTCCGACTGGTGCCGCATAGTGTTTTGGTCCCGCTGGTTGTGCTGTCGACCGTGGCGACGGTGATCGCGTCACAGGCAGTGATTTCCGGCGCATTTTCCGTCTCGCGGCAAGCCATTCAGCTCGGCCT
>Ga0306924_10002105_pt1 | contig 18678 bp, 13 predicted proteins | sample sta12Can44000111_FD_203756 | JGI IMG/M metagenome (GOLD analysis project Ga0306924, IMG submission 203756) | Lab enrichment of tropical soil microbial communities from Luquillo Experimental Forest, Puerto Rico - statanox.12C.anox.44.000.111 (v2)... | ecosystem: Environmental > Terrestrial >...
TGGGAGCGTTGCGCAAGTCCGCCGTGATGCACCGGTACTCTCGCCTGAACTCCTCGATCGCATCAAACGGCGAGTTGCCGGTAAAGAACGAAATCGTCGAGTTCAGCCCTCCGCCAGGGAGCAGCAGCAGCGGGAAGCCGGAACCGGCTTCCTCAAAGTAGATGCGAACGGGGCCTCTCTCGTAGAACTTGCCAGTCCCTCTTTTACCCGACTGCTGAGCAAACACCCGCGGCACGGCGGTTGCTGCCGCTGCCGCAGCTCCCGCTGCGAGTATTGCGCGTCTGGTCCGATCCATGATCGGCGGGCTCCTTGATCAGGACGTTATTCCACGTGCGGCGGCCCGAAGCGCCAGCATGGCGGACGCATGAACCATGATCCGTTTTTCCGCGCAAGCATCTTAGCTCAACCCGTGGGGGACCGCGAAACCTCGTTCTCGTGTTGGACCGATAAGGTCGTGTGGTCCGCACATTGTGTCCGGCCGATTTGTCACCCGAGGGCGCGGAGGTGCCGGCGAAGGCGGTCGGGGGTGTCTTCGTCAAGCTGCGCCTCGATCGCGGCATGCACACGTCGCCACACTGGTACAGCAGCGGCGAGGGTCGCGCGGCCGTCGGTCGTGAGCGACAACCGACGGCGCCGGCGGTCACCAGCGTCTGGACGGATTGCGACGAGCCGGCGGCGTCGTAGCGGCTTGAGCGCGGCCGTGAGAGTCGTGCGATCCATGGCAAGCAGCGCGGCGACTGCCGCCATGTCAGGCGCCTCGGACCGGTTGAGCGACATCAGCAACGAGAACTGGCCGCTCGTCAAACCCACGCGGCGAAAAGCCTCGTCAAAGCGCCGTGCGAGGACACGGGCGGCACGTTGGACATGAAGGCAGAGACACGTGTCTCGAACGAGCCGCACCTGACGGGGGTGCAGGCGTATGCCTGTTGACACAGACCAATTATATTGATATCAACGTATTTCACCACCACACAAGGTGCGTCCGCACAATCAGCCCGGAGGATGCATGGGGATCGTCACGAGCGTTGCAGCAATGATCGGGCTCGCGCTGGCCTTGGCGGCTCTTCCTCCGCAGACGTCGGACCGGCACATGGCGCCGCTTGAGCAGTACCTCATGGCGGACCGGCAGGGAGAAATCGCCTTGGCCCGGAGTGCGGCGCCCCTGTCGATCTCGGGTAACGCGGACGTGTTGGTCCTAGGTCAGCGCGGCTTTGACTCAGCGGCCAAGGGCACGAACGGCTTCGCCTGTCTGGTTCAGCGATCGTGGAGCGCCAATATCGACGACGTGGACTTCTGGAATCCGAAGCTGCGGTCGCCGATCTGTTTCAACCCACCGGCGGCCCGGTCATACATGCCGCAGACCTTCAAGCGGACTGAGCTCGTGCTGGCCGGCCGGTCGAAGGAAGAGATGTTCGCGAGTCTCGCGATCGCCGTGGATCGCGGGGAGCTCCCGGCGATCGAGCCCAACGCGATGGGCTACATGATGTCGAAGCATGGCTTCCTCAGCTCACGCGACGGTCCCTGGCGCCCTCACCTGATGATCTTCGCGCCGCTCATCGACCCCGCCATTTGGGGCGCCCACCTGGCCGGCTCGCCCGTGATCGCGTTTACGGACAAGCAGAGCCGCGTGAGCGTGCTCCTGATTCCTGTCGGCCATTGGTCGGACGGAACGCTCGCGCCAGAGCACCGACCCTGACGAGCTCGGCCACGACGTTCAGACGATTCCGCCGCGCACGGGCATGGTCGCCCGCGGCCAAGGTGTTGATGCGTCGGTGCCGGTGTGCACTCTAGAGCGCGTCGGGGCCGCGCCACGATGGCGCGGCAATCCCCGAGGCTCCGCCCGTCGAGTGACCGCGGCCGCTGTCAACCCTTCGGCCCGCGTCGCAGTCCAATTCAGACGTGGACGGCCTGTTGCTCGATCTCAAGTACGCGATCCGCTCCATCGCGTCGGCGAAGAAACTGGCCCTGGTCGTCGTCGCGACCCTTGCGCTCGGGATCGGGGCGAACACGGCGGTGTTCGGCGTGCTGCACGCTGTCGTGCTGAAGCCGCTCCCGTACGATGAGCCGGACCGTCTGGTCCGCATCTATCACGACGCGGGCAGCTCGGACGAGTATCTACCCGGGCCGGAGCTGCTTGGCTACCGCGACGGCAGCCATGCGCTCGACATTGCTGCCGTCTACACCTACAGCGCGCTCGGCGCGGACCTCACGGATCGTGCGGAGCCTGAGCGCGTGCGCACGCTGTCGGTGAGCGCCGACTACTTCCGCGTCTTGCGCGTGCATCCGGTGCTCGGCCAGGTCTTCGATCGGGCCGACGAGCGGCCAGACGCGCGCGTCGCGCTCGTCAGCGAGCGGATCTGGCGGAAGTATCTCGGCGGAGGCGCCGACGCGACTGGTCGGCCGCTGACGCTCGACGGCATCCCGTATCGCGTCGCGGCGGTGCTGCCTGAGGCCTTCGACGATCCGCTCGAGTCGGGGATTGACGTGTGGATGCCGCTCAACCTCCAACCGGGCCGTCCGAACTCGTGGCACAACTTCTACTTGAGCGCGATCGCGCGGCTGAAGCCAGGCGCGACGATCGAGCGCGCGCAGGCGGAGCTCGCCTCGATCGCCGCCGGGATGCGGAGCCAGAGCGGCTCGACGCGCGCGTGGTCGGCGCGCGTTGCGCCGCTGCAGATCGACACCGTCGGCAGTGCCCGGACGACGCTATGGATCCTGCTGGGCGCGGTGGCGATGCTGCTGGTCATCGCGTGCGTAAACGTCGCGAGCCTGATGCTGGCGCGCGGCGCGGGGCGCCAGGCGGAGCTCGCCGTGCGATCGGCGCTCGGCTGCTCGTCGGCGCGCTTGGTGCGACAGCTCCTCCTCGAGAGCCTGCTGCTTTCGGTCGCGGGCGGCATCGCGGGACTGCTGCTCGCGCGCGTGGCAACGGGCACGCTCATGGCGGCGGCGCCGGCCGCAGTCGCCCGCGTCGGCGGCGATACGCTCGAGCGCGCGGTCTTCGCATTCAGCGCGGCGATCGCCGTCCTCGCGGGCTTGGCGTTCGGCGTCGCGCCGGCGGTACGTTGCGCGCGGCCCGATCTCAACGCCGTGCTGCGCGATTCGGGCCGCAGCGGCACCGGCAGCCGGCGCCAGACGCGCGCGCACAACGCACTGGTCGTCTGCCAGGTCGCGCTGGCGCTCGTGCTGGTCGTCGGCGCCGGACTCGTGCTGCGCAGCTTCGAGCGCCTGCAGTCGGTCGACGTCGGCGTGCGCCCGTCGCACGTGCTGACGTTCACGGTCAGCCTGCCGGCCGGACGCTACAATGATCCGGAGCTGCGCGCACGCTTCTATCGCGACTTCATTGCGCGGCTCGGCGCGATGCCGGGCGTCCGCTCGGCAGCGGCGATTTCGCGGCTGCCGGTCACCGGCAGCTACCACAGCTGGGACGCGAGCCGCGCGGATCGGCCGCCGGAGACGCGCGGCGTGCAGGCGCAGCAGCGCGTGATCGAGGGCCCGTACTTCGCGGCTGTCGGCATTCCGATCCTCCGCGGCCGGACGTTCGATGGGCGAGACGACGCAAAGGCGCCGCGGCGCGTCGTCGTCAGCCAGGAGCTCGCGAGGCAGCTCTTTCCCGGCGAAGATCCGCTAGGCAAACGGCTGCTTGTGGCCGACACGCAGGCCGAGATCATCGGCGTCGCGAGGGACGTCGCGGTCGGTGCGCGCGCGCCGGCGCGGCCCTACGTGTACCACTCGCACTCGCAGTTCGCCTCGGACCGCAACTGGGCGTTGACCGAGGTGGTGAAGTTCGATGCCGACCGGCCGTCCCTCGTCAGCGATGCGCGCCGCGAGCTGTCGCGGATCGATTCGGGGCTCGTGCTCTACGAGCCGCGGATGCTCGACGACGTCATCGGCGGCGGCGTGGCGCAGGAGCGGTTCGCGCTGTTGCTCCTTGTCGCGTTCGCGCTGCTCGCGCTGGTGCTCGCCGCCGTCGGCATCTACGGCGTGCTGAGCTATTCCGTGAGCCGGCGCCGCCGCGAGATGGGCATCCGGATGGCGCTTGGCGCGCCGGCCGGAACGGTCCGATACATGGTCGTGCGCGACGGCGGCCGGCTGACACTCGCCGGCATCGCATGCGGATCGGCGGGGGCGATCACCGCGACGCGATTTCTGCGGTCATTGCTGTTCGGCGTGAGCGCAACGGAGCCGGCGGTCTTCGCCGCCGCAGCCGCGGTGCTGGCGGGCGTTGCGCTTGTCGCCAGCTGGATTCCCGCGCAAACGGCGACGAAGGTCGATCCGCTCGAAGCGGTCCGGGACTGAAGGCGCACTCGGCATCCTGATCCTGGCGGCGATCAGCTGGATTGTACAGACAGCTAGCGTTTTCTTTCGGGCCTGTCGCGGATCGCGCGAACCGCTGCTTCGAGCCGCCGCGCGCGGGTGTCCGGCTTCTTTGCTCCCTCGATCGATTCCGCGTACTCCCGTTGATGGGAATAACTGAGCTCGCGCCACCGATGCCATGCCGGTGGCACCGCCTTCAGAGCTCTCACGAAGTCCGCCGGTAGCTTCACCTCGCGCATGTCCGTGTCGAGATCGAGGCGGACCTCAACCGTCTCACCACCTTCAAGGCCCGCAGCCTCGCGATTGCTGCGGCGCAGCGGAATGCACGGCGGCCCGCCCATCGCTGCAATCGTGCTCCGATACGTGTAGCCGTTCAGCGTGACTCTCACCGGCGCGCGCACTTTTCCGAAAACCGCTTTTGGATCAAAAGGGATGGGAATGAAGCACATCGCCCCATCTCGAACGACTGTCGTCATAAAGGTCTTCGTTACCACTGAAGACTCCCTTGCCGGCTTGAGCGGTTTTCATAACTGTACAGCGATCCGATAGCCGCAATGTCGGGCATACCGTGGCTCTGCAGGACCGAGCTTGGCTGCATGGTGCGGCTCTAGCCCGAGTTCGACAAGCGCAACACGAAGATCATCGGCCTCAGCGTCGACCGAACTCAACAAGATGATCGGCTGGGGCGCAAAAGTGCGAGGCGAAGAGCGGAATGAATTCCTCGAATACTTGTTACGCAGTTACGGCCCCGGCCCGCGCACCCGATAGGCCGAATTCTTGTGGAGACGCCGCATTCGAGCTAAAACCGCAACGAGCAGAATCTCAGAAACGAATCATGAGGACAGTGTGAGCTAGAAGTTCTTTCGGAGATCCATGCCAGAGTACAGCGACGCGACTTCGTCGCCGTAGCCGTTGAAAGGAAGCGTCTTGCGCATGAAGAACTCGCCAAGGCGTCGCTCGGTCGACTGATCGCGAAACGTGGAGTTCGTCGGCTGCGGGTTCACGTTCGAGTAGAAGCCGTAAAACTGCGGCTCTTCCTTCATCCACGTTGTGTACGGCTGCCTGTCCGTGAACCGGATCTTGACAATCGACTTGATGCTCTTGAAACCGTACTTCCACGGCACGACCAGCCGGAGCGGCGCGCCGTTCTGGTTCGGCAGTTCCTCGCCGTACAACCCTACGGCGACGAGCGTAAGCGCGTGCATCGCTTCGTCGATCCGCAGCCCTTCGTTGTACGGCCAGGGCAGGAGCGCCGCGAGCAGACCGCGCTGGCCCGGCATCTCCGCGGGCCGCATCACCGTGACGAACTCGACGAACGTCGCGTCGCCGGTCGGCTCGAAGCGCTTCAGCAGATCGCCGAGTGGAAAGCCGATCCACGGCACGACGATCGACCAGCCTTCGACGCACCGGTGGCGATACACGCGCTCCTCCAGGGGATGCGGCCGCAAGACGTCCTCGAGGATGTAGATGCCCGGCTTGCGGCACGCACCTTCCACCGCGACCGACCACGGCTTCGGCCTGAACGCGCTCGCGTACTTCGCCGGATCGCCCTTATCGCTGCCGAACTCGTAGTAGTTGTTGTACGTCGTCACCGTTTTGTACGGCGATGGCGGATCAGTCGTCGTGACAAGCTTCTTCGTGACGGGCAGCGTTGCGGCCGACGCGTCGCGGGTTTCGAACCCTATCGCGAGTGCGCTGAGCGCCACAGCGCTTGCCGAGAGAAACGCGCGTCGATCGAGATAGATCGACTTCGGCGTAATCTCGGACGACGGAATGTGGGGGATCCGGCGCACGACCTTCCGTATCATTGGAAATCCTACTATAGCGTGCTCTCGCCACGACGGCACTGACGATCGGCGGCTTACTGCTCGCGCGTGCCGCGCAGGGCAGCCCGATCAGCGAAGAAATGCTGTCTGCCTGTCGCAGTTGGGCTCTGCCCGAGGCTCGGGTGGAAAACAGGAGCCAGCTGCGGAGTTCCCGTTGACGAACGGCAGAACACGCTGTCCCGCGCACGTGCGTCTAGGAGCGAGCCGTGGTTGAGCAGAACAATGTTTCTCGTCGGGCTGGAGGGCTCCTCACAGCGCACCTGATTCAGCCGCAGAATCCGGAGCTGGGGCGGTTGCTCTACGATGCCGCGGCCAACGCCTTCGGGTGGCGAAATGCGACCGGTGCCGTGAGAGCCAACACGACCGGACTGGTGATGGCCAAGGAGCTGGGTGACGACGTGGCGTACGAGCGTCTGCGTGCGGCAGCCGAGCGCGAATACGACCCCAAGTTCTTTGGCGAGCATTCAGATCGGTTCGGTTGGTTTTTCAACAACACGGAAGGCTTTCCGCGTGGGCAGGGCAGCGCGATGCTGATGGCGGCCGAGATCGGCGGGCCCGGCGATTGGACGCGCGCCTTCCAAGCCCCGCATCTTGACAAGTACACCGCACCGACGGTCGAAGGCATTGAGTTCCCGTCTCTCGGAGTTTCTCAAGCGTGGAACGATCGTGCGACTGGCACGTTGCACGTGGTGACGTATGCGGCGGCCCCGGAGAAGCGAGGGGCTTCGACGAGGTGGCGCGTGACTAACTTGCCGAGCACGACGAACCTGAGCGCCCGGTTAAACGGTCAACCCTTCAGCCGCTTCTCAGTAGTGGGTCCACGAACGATTGAAATCACGTCCACTGTTGACGCGCACCAATTCGAGATCGTGACCGGATACCGGGGCGATGGTACGCGCGCCGCGGGGGAACCGCCCGCAGCTCCCCGAGCGGCAGCTTCGGCATCGCTGCTGGCATCAACTGATCGTGACCAGCCGGGGCCGAACCCGCCTGTTGCTGGCCCTGGGTGCCCCTGCTGTCCATCGTATTGAGTGGCGTCCGTCGAGCCTTGCGTGCCAGGAACCGGGCTACAGGCGGTGCGTGTGGCGCGGCCTCTTGTCGTGAGAAGAGTCCTCGTCTGTAGGACGGACCAACGTCGTGCCCGAGGTATGCGTCTTCGTAATGTCACGTACGAATGTTGGCTGGAACCGCGCGTGCGTGACCGCTTCGAAACCGGACGCGAGCTTAATCAACCTCTGCTCACTGAACGCCGTTCCGATGAAGCTGATGCCCACCGGCATGCCGAGCACTTCGCCCGCCGGCACCTGAATGATGGGATAGCCAGGTGGCCCTGCCAGGCCGGAGCTGGCAAATAGGAAGTGATCACCGAGAATCAGATCGGTCGTCCAGCCCGGGCTGTCCGTCGGCGCGACGATGGCGTCCAGATTGAAATCAGCGAGTGCGGCATCCAGGCTGGCGCCTGCGAGATGATCAATCTTCAACGCGTCGTTGTACGACATGCACGTCGTCGTCGTCGGCAGCACCTTTGACGTGAAGGCTGGATCGCAGAAGTTCGGATCGAGGTTCCGGCTCTGGGATTGAATGAAGATCTCCTGGCCGAAGTACGGCATTTCCACAGCCGCGTGCGCGTTGTTGAAGTCGATCGCGCTCTGCAGGTTGCCTCCTCCAACCGGCACACCCACGCGCGTTTGGAAATACTTGGTGAGGTCGACCTTCAGGTCGTACTCGAGGACGAAAAACTCGCCATCGGCTGGAGAGAATTTGAAGTTGTTCGCGGGATCATCCAGGTCAACGATGACGCCGCCGGCGTCCTTGATGGCCTGGACGGCGGCATTGAATGCCGCGACGACCTGTGGCGGGGAGGATAGGATGCCTGTCCGAGTGAGCCCCAAGCGCGCGCCCATCAGGCCATGCGGATTCAGGAATGCCGTGTAGTCGGCGGGGAGGGGTGGCCGGTTCTTCCCCGTCAACGGAGTCCCGTTGCAAACGGGATTGCACGCTTGCCATCCGAGCGGGACGCCGCTGGTGGCAGGGTCGCGCGGATCAGCCGTCCGGCTGGCGATCGCGTTCAGAGCGATGACCGCGTCGACCACTGTACGTCCGTGCGGCCCCACAGTGTCCTGTGTGTGCGAGATGGGAACGACACCTGCGCGGCTCACGACGCCAATTGTCGGCTTGAGCCCAACGACGCCGTTGACGCTTCCCGGACACACGATGCTGCCGTCCGTTTCGCTGCCGAACGAGATCGCCGCGAAGTTGGCTGAGGCGGCCGCGCCGGATCCCGAACTGGATCCGCACGCGTTGCGATCGAGCGAGTAGGGATTGTGCGTGAGGCCGCCGCGTCCCGACCAGCCGCTCGTCGAATGCGTCGATCGGAAGTTCGCCCATTCGGACAGGTTGGTCTTGCCCAGAATCACAGCCCCTGCCGCACGCAGCTTGGCTGCCACCGTGGAGTCCTGCACCGCGGGCAGGCCAGCCAGCGCGAACGATCCGGCAGTCGTCTGCATCTTGTCGCCGGTATCGATGTTGTCCTTCAACAGCAGCGGAATGCCGAGGAGTGGAAATGCCGCGGTGGTTGCCCCTCCGCGCCGCATCGCGTCGGCTTTTTCCGCCAGTTCGATGGCGTCGGGATTGAGCTCGATCACTGAGTTGACTCCGGGGCCGTTCTGATCGAGTGCGAGAATACGATCAACGTAGTACTTGGTCAGCCCTTCGGAAGTGATCTGCCCGTCATTCATCGCCTCCTGAAGCTGGGCGACGGTGAATTCGTTGAACTCGGTCGGCACTTCGCGTGAGCCTTGGGCGGAGCCGAGGGCCACTGCCGCGAGCGAAATCAGCAGGGCCTTGAATGCGACGACGATGCGGCCTCTCGCGATGGAAGTCATGCAGCTTCTCCTGTCAAAACCGCATTACCGCTGAGAAGGGACCCGAATGGAGCGCGGAGTCTATGCGGCTCCACTTGAGAAGTCAACGGCCGGGAGTTCGGAGACTGATGAGCTTCGCTGGGTTTGCTTATCGGGCTGGCGTTTCGGTGTATCAATGGCGACGGCAAACCGGATCTGGTGACGGCCAATATCCCGACCGACGTTGGCGGCTATTCTGTCTCCGTGCTGATCAATGACACGCTGCGATCTGCTCTCCCTCCCAGATCCGGGCGCGCGACTCGCGCGAACAAATACTGAGGTCATACATATGGTGGAACCGACACGCTCGACGGGCAGTGAGTACCGTGCAGAAAGTGGTGCGGCATAGGAGGTTGAAATATGTCAGTAAGCATCATCGAATCGATCCGCGCTTTTCCGGACTTTCTGGTCAGTGACGGAGAAAAACCGTGGCGTGAGCGAGAAGACGAATTTCGATCTCGGACGGTGACACGAGCGGAACTCCTGGCCAAGTGGGAAGAAGGATGGACGGCGCTGCTGGGGACGTTGGCCCATCTGACGGACGAGCAACTTTCGTTACCGATCACCATCCGGCGACAGCCAATGCTCGTACATGAGGCGCTTCATCGTTCGCTCGCGCACGTTGCCTATCACGTGGGTCAAATCGTCTACATTGCGAAATCGTTTCAAGGCAGGAACTGGCGGTATCTGAGCATTCCTCCGGGGGAGTCTGACGCGTACAATCGCAGTCCGGTCTTCGAACGCGCCGCCGCTCACAGCGCCAAGCTGATTGAGAACAGACAACGGGAGCAATGACTGGCAGAGTGGGACAACAAACTGAGTCAGTGGCAATTCGACTTTCCGCAACTTTTGACCAATCGAGCAAGGTTCTCCGCGAGGCGCGCCGACGGCTCGCGCTAACGTGCCTCAATGTCGAGTGACGAGTGGCGGCCCCCCATGCGAGCTGGTCTCCGCACGGTTGTGAGTGTGCTCCTCGCGGCCTCAGCAGCGACCGCAGGTTTCGCCATACACGAGCACCGGGACGGCCATCGTGCGAACCGCGGCGCTGAGGAGGGCCTCGGACGAGCGCACATGGACATTTCGTGCTCTCCTGCGGTCACCGCGGAGTTCGATCACGCGCTGGCGCTGTTGCACAACTTTTGGTACGTGCGTGCCTTCGAGCGCTTCAACCAGATCGCCAAAAGCGATCCCGGATGCGCGATGGCTTACTGGGGCGCGGCGATGACGTTAAACCATCCATTCTGGGATCCGCCGTCGCTAGCCGATGAACACGCGGCATGGTCATTGGTCAAAAGAGGTCTCGTCGCGCCGAAGTCGTCAGATCGGGAGAAGCTGTATCTCGACGCTGTTGCCACCCTCTACAAAGAGGGCGGTGCCGGGACCAAGTCAGAGCGCGATCAGCGGTACCGTGACGCGATGGCAGCAGTCTGCGCAAAATATCCGGATGACGAAACGAAATTGTTCTATGGATTGTCCATTCTTGGCGCCGTGCCGGAAGGCGCCGAGGGCTTCGACGAGCAACAACAGGCGGCTGCGTTGTTTGAAGACGTGTACAGCCGCCAGACGGACCATCCGGGTGTCTTACACTATCTGGTTCATGCGTACGATGATCCCCAGCACGCTCAACAGGGTCTCAAGGCAGCCCGGGCGTATGCACAGGCCGCGGCGGCCGTACCACATGCCCTGCATATGCCATCGCACATCTTCACGCGATTGGGCTCCTGGGATGAGTCCGCAGCGACGAATCTGAAGGGCTGGAACGTTTCGCAGACCGACGTCGCACGAGCCCACGAATCGGGCGCGAATCGTGATTTTCACAATCTCACATATCTCGAATACGCCTACATCCAGCTGGGCCGTTATCGCGACGCGCAGCGCACGGTCGACATCATCGCCGCGCAATACAGGGCGCTGCCTGACAAGACGACCGCTCCAGACACTCCGGAGCTGCAGTCGAAACATGTTCGCGGACGGACGATTTACGCAGTGCCTGACAGAGTCGTCTACGGATATTTCGACATGCTGACCCGTTTGCTTGTGGAATCCGGTCGCTGGGACGAGGCGGCCACGATGCCATTGGTGGTGCCGTCGCGAGATTTCGTGGCCGTCAGGCTGCAGTGGCAAGCTAAGGCCGCAGCCGTGCGAAAGGACGCCATCGCGGCGCAGGACGCTGCGGCCAAACTGGTTGCGTCAGCTCAAGAGCCTGGTCAACATCCCTTCGCTCAATTGATCATCGGGCTGCAGGCGAAGGAGGCTGAGGCCTTCGCCGCGGAAGCGGCCGGGGACACGGCCGAGGCGATCTCAAAATTGAAGGAGGCGGTTGCGATCGAAGACTCGGTCGACGACCTGTCGCAGCCGCCGTATCCTACGATTCCAGCGAGTGAGCTCTGCGGCAACCTGCTGCTCGAATTCGGCCGGCCGGGAGAAGCGTTAACCTATTTTCAGAAGGCGTCGGCGCGAACGCCAAATCGTCCGAAGGTCATACTCGGAATGGCCCAGGCCGCGCAGGCGCTGGGTGAGAACGAAGCCGCTGAAAAAAGATACCGAGAGTTTTTGGAAGTATGGCGAACAGCTGATCCAGACCGCCCAGAGCTCGCGAAGGCACGGGAGTTCATCTCAGATCGATCGCGCGCCCAACTTCGTTGAGGAGAGGTCAAGAACTCAGCGGCGGGCGCGCGCGTTCGCCCTTCCATCTCCAGGCGGCGCCGAGAAATCCGGCGGTCCGTCGAGATCGTACTTCCTCAAGCGCACGTAGAGCTGTGTCCGCGAGAGGCCCAGGCGTCGTGCCGCCTGGGCCTTGTTCCAGCCGGTGTCGCGCAGCACTCTCTCGATTGTCTCGCGCTCGACGATGTTCAGGTCGCTCGTCCCCGACGCCGGGCGCGGCAGCATCTGCTCGAGCGACAGGTGCCGAGCACTGATGAGAGAGCCGTCGCAGACGATCGCCGCCCGCTCGAGGGCATTCCGCAGTTCGCGAACGTTTCCGGGCCAGGTGTGCCGCATCAGAGCGGCCTTCGCCTCGCTCGTCAATCCGGCTGGTGGACGATGCACCGACTGAGAAATGTCCCGCAGGAACGTCTCGCTCAGCGGGAGAATGTCAGCGCGGCGGTCGCGCAGCGGCGGGATGTGCACTTCGAACACTTGGATCCGGTAATACAGGTCCTCGCGGAAGTTGCCGCGCTCGACGGCCTTGCGCAGGTCGCGGTTGGACGCGGCGATCACCCGAACGTTCGCTTTCTGCGTCCGCGTGCCGCCAAGGCGCAGGAATTCACGCTCCTGAATGATGCGTAGGAATTTGGCCTGCGCCGAGAGGCTCATCTCGCTGACTTCGTCGAGAAACAGCACGCCGCCGGAAGCCAGTTCGATCTGACCGGGTTTCGCCGCCTGCGCGCCTGTGAAGGCGCCACGCTCGTGGCCGAAGAGCTCCGACTCCAGCAGCTGTTCCGGTAAGGCCGCGCAATTGAGCGCGATGAACGGCCCATCGCACCTGGTTGAAGCCTGATGGATGAGTCGGGCCACCACTTCCTTGCCTGTTCCAGATTCGCCGGTAATCAGAACCGTCGTTTCGACGGGCGCAACCCGCGCGACATTTCTCAGTACGTGCTTCCATTCGGCGGATCGGGCGCCCGCATGGTCAGCCCCGGTCCTCAGATCGTGCTCCTCGGCGAGTGATTTGACGCGCCGCTCCAAGCGGCCGGTCCGGGTTCGCATTTCGGCGACATGGAGCGCCGCTTCCGCCAGTTGCTCGTGAGAGACGGCGAGCGCCACGTGGTCCGCGATCCGCCGCGCGATCGGCGCGTCTTCCGGGCTGAAAGCCGCGACCTGTTTCGACCAGAACTCTACGCCGAGCGCCTGGTCGCGCGCCGCGGCGTTCACTGCAAGAAACGACCGATAGCCGGCGGCGATCACCTGCTCTTGAAGGTTGCTGGGTTCGGCAATGGGCAGCGACTCGCGCTGGAGGTCCGCGACGATGAAGACGCCGCCGGGCCCGAGATCGACGTGGTGATCGTGCAGCTTGATCCGGTCCGGATGGACGAAATCGTCGTTGGACGATGCCTGCATGATGATTTCTCCGGTGCCATGCTCGAACGACATGGTCATCCGGTCGTGTCGCAGCACCTTGTTCGCGATCTCCGACACGCGGGGAAACACGGTGCGGATGTCGAGAACGCCGGCCATCTCGCGCAACAGCTCGATGGACGCGTCGAGGTTCGCGGCGTGGTCGCGCTCGACGGCGGCGCGTCTCGCGGCCTCGGATAACCGGTAATGCGAGAGCGCAATCGCGATGTAATCGGCAACGCGCTGGGCAAGGACCAGCTCGGCATCCGAATATGCCCCGTCTCTCCGTGAGAGCAGTGCAAAGACGCCGATTACGTGGTCATCGGTTTTCAGCGGCACACGCAACCCGGATCGGAATCCGCGGTCGCCGCAAAAGCGGCCGTCGAACAGCCGCGGAATCGACGGATCGCGCAGCGCTCGGTCGTTCGGACAGATTCGGCCGGGTTCGCCTTGCGTCGAGGTCGCGTAAACGAGGAACTCGGAAGCGTCCTCGGTCAGCAGTGCAAGGTCGGCTTCGTCGTGGGGGATGAGGCGCGCGATGATCGCGCATAGCCGCTGAAATACGTCGCGGACGTCGAGGGATTCGCCGATGGCCGCCAGCAGATCGCGGAAAGCATCGAAGAGATGCGGTTCCGCGACCAAATCGTTAGCGGCCGGGATATTGGACACTTCAACCTCCGTTGGTCTCGAACCTCGAGAGCCCGCTGGCGCCGAGGAGCTGTCGAACGTGACTCGTCGGCCGCGTAATCCGCAGCACGGCACGGACGTCCGCCGCCATGTTCGAGAGGTGGACCAATTCGCCCACGCCGGCTGCGTCGATCTCGGACACTCGAGCCAGGTCGAGAACGATTCGCCGTTTGCCGCGGTCGAGAAGCGCAGCAACCCTTTCGCGCAACTCCGATTTGATCGGAGTGCGGAGGGTCCCCTCGACTGCCAGAACGGAACAGTCGGTGCATTCCTCGACAAAGGCCGTCATTGGCCGCTCCTCGTTCTTATCCGAGGCCACGCCCGCTCGAGCTCCTCGATCTCCGCTCCCGACAGGAGAAACGACGCGGCTCGCACGACTTCGTCAAGCTGGTGCGGGCGGCGGGCGCCGACGCTCGCTGCCGTGACGCCTCGATGGCTCAGCGCCCAGGCTATCGCGACCTCACCCGCCGTTCGACCGTGGCGCTCGGCCGCCACCCGCAGCCGTTCCACGATTCCCAGTGCCCGATCCCGCGCGAGCTCCTGGAAAAACCGGCTCCGCTGTCGCCAGTCGTTGTGCGGCAGACCTTCGATGCGATCGCGAGTCATCTCACCGGTGAGCAGGCCCGAATTGAGCGTCGAGTGAGCGATGACGCCGATTCCATGGCGCTCGCAGAATGGCAGCATGCGGTCTTCGGCCTGGCGTTGAAGCAGCGAATAAGGCACCTGGGCGCTTGTGAAAGGTGCCATTCGCTGAAGCCGCCCCAGCTGATTCACGTTGCAGTTCGAGAGGCCAATAAATCGCGTTTTTCCCTCGCGTCGCAGCGCCGCCATCGTCTCCCATGCCGTCTCCATCAAGCCGGTGTGGTCGGCCGGTGGTCTGTTGGGCGACACGGGGCAGCCAAGTGCGTACAGGTCGAAGCACTCGATGCCGAGCCGGCGAAGGCTTTCCTCAGCCTCCTTCCGAATGGACTGTGGTCGGAAACTCTGCGCGACGTTCCCCAGCTCGTCCCAGGCGAGACTGCAGGTGGCGAAGACATAGGGTCGGTCTGCACGCGGAAAGTCCTTCAGTGCCCGCGACACGATGATTTCTGCGTGACCGAGTCCGTACGCCGCTGCCGTGTCAATCCAGTTGATACCGCAATCGATCGCTTGCCTGATGGTCGCCAGAGACTCCGAGTCTTTTTGCGGCCCCCAGCCGAAGATCCAGTCGCCACCTCCGATGGCCCAGGTTCCAAGACCGATAGCACTGATCGCCAGGTCGGAATTTCCGAGGGTGCGCCGCTCCAACAGCTTGGTGAAGAGCAAGTCAGTCTCCGCCCGTCCGGCACACACAACCGGATCCGCAAGTCGTTGAAGGTCACCTGTTTGTCGTGAATAGCCGAGCGCGGTGGGTGGGAGAAGGAGAGCCGTGCCGAAGGAAACCGCGCCGGCCGGCCGGCGCGCGCCGATGGGTCGGCACTAGCGGGCGGTGGGACGTTGGATTCCGAGCTTCGCCATCTTTGACTGGAGCGTCGTCCGTTTCATACCGAGCTTGGCGGCGGCGCCCGAAGGGCCGCCCACCATCCAGTTCGCCTGCTGCAGGGCGTGACGGATGTGCTCGCGCTCGGCCTCTTCGAGCGTCGTCAGGAGGCGAGGGGCGTCTTGAGGGTTGACCTTCGCGTGCTCCTTCAACTCCGCCAGGGGGACCTCCAGCCGTGTTCCGCGCGACAGGATGACGGCGCGTTCGATCAGGTTCTCGAGCTCGCGGACGTTGCCAGGCCAGTGATAACTTGATAACGCCGTCATCGTTTCCGTCGATATCGTCTCGATGCTCTTGTTCATTCGCTTCGCAAACTTCTGCGTGAAGTACCGAACCAGCGGGATGATGTCTTCCTTGCGTTCTCGCAGCGGCGGACTGACGATCGGAAAGACGTTCATGCGGTAGAAGAGGTCGCTCCTGAAATGCTTGTCGGCAACCATCGCTGCCAAATCGCGGTTGGTGGCGGCCACGAGCCGGATATCGACGTGGATCGTCCGCGTGCTGCCCAGTCTTTCGAATTCCTGCTCCTGAAGGACGCGCAGGAACTTCGACTGAAGCTCGAGCGGAATGTCGCCGACTTCGTCCAGAAACAGCGTCCCCCCGTGAGCCAGCTCGAAGCGTCCGATCTTCTGTCCGATCGCGCCGGTAAAGGCGCCCTTCTCATGCCCGAACAGCTCGCTTTCCAGGAGTCCCGTGGGGATGGCGGCGCAGTTGAGTTTGACAAAGGTCCGCGAGCGACGTTCGCTCAGGTTGTGGATGGCCCGCGCGATCAGCTCCTTGCCGGTGCCGGTTTCTCCCTGGATGAGGACGGTCGAGTCGGTCGGCGCCACGATCGAGATCTGTTCGAGCGCCTGTTTGAGGGCGCCGCTCTGACCGATGATTTCGTGGAAATTCTTCTCCGTCCGGATCTCGTCTTCGAGGTAGAGCTTTTCGGTATTCAGCTTCTCTTTCAATTCCGCGATCTGACGGTACGCGAGCCCATTCTCGACCGCGATGGCGATTTGCGGCGCCACCTGCTCCAGCAGCTCGACATGGTCCGGAGAGAACGCATCATCTTGGAAACTGCCGATCATCAGCGCACCGACCACCCGATCGTGCGAGACGAGCGGGACACAGCAGAACGATTTGACTCCCTGGGCGAGGACGCGCTCCGCGGCTTTCGACTGCGTTGCCAGCTTCGCGAGCTCCTGTTCGTTGAACAACATCGTGCGCCTGCCGGCGATGGCGATGGCGGCCGGTGATGTCGCGCCATCATGATCTGGTATTCGCCCTTCCTCGATGAAGCAATCGTTCCGGCCAAAGCGCATGACCTGAATCCGGAACTGACCCGAATCGGCTTCGTAAGTGAGCAGGCTCGATCCGTCGTGCGGAATGACTCGTCGTAGACATGCGCTCACCGCGCTGAACACCGCATCCAAATCGAGGTGCGAGACGACGGCGTTGTTGACTTCGAGCAGAAGCCGCAGACGGTCGCGTTCGCGCGTCAGCGCCTGCCGTGCGGAATGGGCGCTTTCGTCGTGCAGCACGTTATCCACCGCCACCGCGACCTGATTCGCCACCTGACGCATGAAGTTCAGGTCGGGTTCCGGGTACACACGGGGAGTCGCGTTCCCGAACCCCATGGAACCCAGACGCCGCAATGCCGTGGTGAGCGGCACGGAGCACCACGACCGCACGGCGTTCTCCTCGAACAGCGGTGTCAGCTGCGGAAAGCGGGTCTCTGCGGCCATATCCTCGATCATCACCGGCTGCTGCGTCGTCCAGGTCAATCCCGATGGCGAATCGATCGGCAGCTCGAAGCCCTCGCGGATCGTCGTGCTCTCCGGCGCCAGCAGGAGATGCAGGCGCATCACGTTCCGGACCGGGTCATGTAACGTCAGATTGATGTAATCGAACGGGACGACCCGGGGGAGCCGCTGGGCGAGATCGCGCATCAACTCGTTCAGGTTGTGATGCGACGCGATCGATTCGGACACCTCCAACAGCAGGCCCAGGCGGTCGCGTTGGCAGCTCAACTGCGCCTGCGCGGCGGCGGCTTTTTCGTCGTGCAGTACGTTGTCTACGGCAACCGCAACCTGCTTCACCACGAGCTGCAGGAATTCCAGCTCGGACTCGTCGAACGCCCGAGGGGTTCTGCTCGCGAAAGCCATCGTGCCCAGCGGTCGCACGATCGTCGTCAGCGGGAGCATGCAGAACGATTCCGCGCCGATCCTTTGCATCAGCGAATAGGCGAATGGAAAGCGCCGCGTTTCTTCGCGGCTTCGCACGATCACCGGTTGCTGCGTCCTGAAGACAAGACCGCTGTACGATTCCTCGAGCGGTATTTCCAACCCGGGCGGAATACTGTCGGCGTCTGCGGTCCCGAGCATGTCGACCCGCATGACGTTCTTCTCGGGATCGTAGAGATAGAGCGAAATGAACTCGAACGGAACGATGACCGGCAGCCGCTTCGCGAGATCGCGAAAGAGGGCCGGAAGATCCCGGTGTGTGGCAATGGCCTCGGAAACCTGAATGAGGAGCCGCAGCTGGTCGCTGTTTCGTGTCTGGTCGGCCGGAGCGTCGGCCGAGGGATTACCGTGCATGAACGGGCCTGTCCTTTCCGACCCGCGCGATCGATTCGAGGTCCGCACCAAGAAGGAGGATATAGCAAGACGCCGGCCGCCTTCGTCCACTACGAGCCGGGAAAGGCTGCGAGCGTGGTATGCAACGAGATCGTCAATGGGAACGGCGTGGGGCAGATCCAGCTCGAAGCGTGTCCGGCATTCCGAACAGGCTTAAATCAACACGATCAGGTAGCTGTCCTTCGCCAGAAATGGTGCGGCATCACTGGGCACTGTTGAGGTATGCCCTCTACCAGCCGGAGTTTTGAGTCGCCTCAGTCCGGTCACCTTGCGCATTCATGCGCGCACATTGCGCACCAGTAGGCACCATCCGCGAGCCGACCGTTTGAGCGCTCTCCGGCGTAAGTACTTGAACGTCAATTGGATAGACATCCTTGTGCTGCGCCTGGGATGTGGCGACGCGTTTGCGAAACGTCATGGCATTGCGGGCGCGACTGGAGTCGACGGCAATGAGGCCTCGGTCACGTCGCCCATGATAGACGAGGGGATTGCTGTTCCACGCTGGTTGTCACGCCGGCCGCTGACCCGCTCGTCAACCATTCGACTCTTCAATTTCTCGGGTGTCATGATGCGAAGAACCGCGCTCGTCCTGCTTCTCGCGCTCGGCCTCGCGGCTGGCGTCTCCGCGCAGACCACGCCCGGCCCCACGCCGCCCGCCACGCTTCGCCTGTCGCTGGACGAGGCGGTGAAGATGGCGTTGGACAACAACGTCGATCTCAGTGCCGCCCGGATCGATCCGCAGATCAGCGACA
>Ga0306924_10002107_pt1 | contig 18673 bp, 16 predicted proteins | sample sta12Can44000111_FD_203756 | JGI IMG/M metagenome (GOLD analysis project Ga0306924, IMG submission 203756) | Lab enrichment of tropical soil microbial communities from Luquillo Experimental Forest, Puerto Rico - statanox.12C.anox.44.000.111 (v2)... | ecosystem: Environmental > Terrestrial >...
TTCTTGCTCGATCGCTCGGCGATGCGTGGTATCACGCTCGGCCGTGCCATCGAGAAGATGTCGGTGCGCGCCTCGGTGACCGGCGAGATCCTCCTCGAGGACGTGGAGGTGTCGGCCGAGCACCTGCTCGGCGGCGAGACGGGCGGCGTCGAGAAGATCGGCGGCATCCTCTCGGAGATTCGCGTGATGACCGCGGCGATCTCGGTGGGGCTGGCGCGCGCGGCGTACCAGGCTGCCCTCGCGTACGCGCGCGAGCGCAACGCGTTCGGCAAGCCGATCGCCGAGCACCAGGCGATCGGCTTCAAGCTCGCCGACATGCTGACCTCGCTCCACGCCGCCATCCTCGTGACCTACCAGGCGGCGGCGCGGCTCGACGCAGGGCGTGGCATCGCGCGCGAGGCGGCGATGGCGAAGCTCTTCGCCTCGGAGACCGCGGTCAAGATCACCGACGAGGCGGCCCGGATCTTCGCCTCCTACGGACTCGCGATGGAGTATCCGGTCCAGCGCTACTTCCGGGACGCGCGCTTCCTCTTGCCCGGCGGCGGCACCTCCGAGATCCTGCGCGTGATCATCGGGCGCGATCTCGACTGGGACCGCGGCCCGGCGTTCGACTGAGCCCATTCGCGCAGCAAACGGGAGGGACGATGCCAGCACGCGGGCGCTATTTCGAGGATTTCAAGGTGGGCGAGGTGCTCGTGACCGGGCGCCGGACCGTGGAGGGCGGCGACGTCTCGCGCTTCGCGGGCCTCACCGGCGACTTCAACCCGCTCCACACCGATGAGGTGTTCGCCAAACAGACGCTGTTCGGCAGCCGCGTGGCTCACGGTATCCTGACTCTTGCGGTGTCCAACGGTCAGCAGAACCTCTCGGGCTGGTTCGAGGGGACGGCCCTCGCGCTGCTCGGGCTCGACCGGCTGCGGTTCACGGTGCCGGTCAAGTTCGGCGACACGATTCACACCGAGATGACGGTGAAGCAGACGCGCGAGTCGTCCAGGACCGATCGGGGGGTCGTGACCTTCGACGTGGCGGTGAAGAACCAGCGCGACGAGGTGGTGTGCACCTACGAGGAGAACGTGCTGATGCGGAGGCGCGGGTGAGGCTCCGGGAGAGGCGGCCATGAGGAAAGTCGCGCTGGTCGGGGCCGGGATCTCGAAGTTCGGCGTGCGCAAGGCGAGTTACCGTGATCTCATCTGGGAGGCCGGCAAGGCGTGCTTCGATTCGGTCCCGGGCGTGAAGCCCAGGGATGTCGAGGGCCTCGTGGTGGGCTCGGTGATGCCAGAGCGCACGGCATTCCAGTCGCACATCTCGTCGATGGCGGCCGAAGCGCTCGCGATCAGGCCGACTGCCTTGAGCGCCCGCACCGAGCACATGTGCGCGTCCGGCACCGTCGGCATCCGCTATGCGTACGCGTTCATCGCTGCCGGGCTCGCCGATCTCGTCATGGTGCTGGGTGTCGAGAAGCTCAACCAGCCGAGCGGCGACGAGGCCATCCTCAACATGGGAACGGGCGTCGATCGCGAATGGGAGGCCTCGTTCGGGCTCACCGCGCCGCCCTGCTTCGCGCTGGCCGCGCAGCGCCACATCGCCGAGTACGGGACCACCGAGGAGCAGCTGGCAATGGTCGGCGTCAAGAATCACACGCACGCGTCGAAGAATCCCAACGCGCACTTCCAGCGCGGCGCCACGCTCGAGCAGGTCATGGGCTCGCGGATGATCTCGTCGCCGCTCCGCCTGTTCATGTGCTCGCCGATCACCGACGGGGCCGCCGCCGTCCTGATCGCCTCGGAGGAGCGCGCGCGGGCGCTTACCGACAAGCCGGTCTGGATCCGCGGCACCGGCCAGGCGCTCGACGGCTTCCAGCTGACGTCGCTCCACGAGGACTACGCGCATTGGCCGGCGCTCTCGCGGGCGGCCCAGTCGGCCTACGAGATGGCCGGCGTCGGGCCGCGGGACGTGGACCTCGCCGAGGTCCACGATTGTTTCGCGATCGCCGAGCTGATCGCGTACGAGGAGCTGGGCTTCTGCGGCAAGGGTGAGGCGGGCGCGTTCGTCGCCGCGGGCCGAAGCGATTACGGCGGCGACGTCGTCGTGAACCCGCGCGGCGGGCTGATGGGCTGCGGGCATCCGCTCGGCGCGACGGGTGTCGCGCAGGCCGCCGAGGTGTTCGCGCAGCTCCGCGGCGAGGCCGGCGCGCGCCAGGTGGACGACGCCGCCGTCGGCCTCACGCACAACAACAGCGGAATGGGCGAGCACGTGGTCATGATCTACGGCCGCGAGCGTCGATGAACCACGCCGCCATCCTCGGGCCGGGAAGGATCGGGCGCCAGATCGCGCTCGCCTTCGCCCTGGGCGGCAGCCGCGTGTCGCTGGTCGACGTGAAGGAGCGGCCGGCCGGCGGCGCGGCGGCGGTGTTCGCCGAGGCGCGGCGCGAGATCCAGCGCGACCTCGGCTTGATGGCCGAGGAAGGGGTGATCGAGCCGGGCGAGATCGCGCCGGCGCTCGAGCGCATCGAGGAGCACACCGGGCTCCACGGGCTCGGCGAGTGCGGCTACGTGCAGGAGGCGCTGCCGGAGCTCGTCGACCTCAAGCGCGAGGTCCTCGGGCGCGTATCGGCGGCCGTCTCGCCGGAGTCGATCATCGCGTCCACCAGCTCGACGATCTCGCCCCGGCACATGGCCGACGCGGTCCGCGGCCCCGAGCGCTTTCTCGTCGTGCACTGGCTCAATCCAGCGCACATCATTCCGCTCGTCGAGGTGGTGCCGGGCCGCGCGACCGCGAGCGCGGTCGTCGAGCGGACGATCGCCTTCCTCGAGAAGCTCGGCAAGGTCCCGGTCCGCTGCGCCGACTCGCCCGGCTTCATCGGACCGCGGATGCAGGCGCTCCTGATGAACGAGGCCGTCCGTCTGGTGGAGGAAGGCGTCGCGACACCGGAAGACGTCGATCGGGCCTTTCGCGCCGGCATGGGCTTCCGCTACGCGACGGTGGGCATCTTCGAGTTCATCGACTGGGGCGGCGTCGACATCCTGCATCGGGCCAGCGGGTTCCTGGCCGCGGCGCTCGGCGACGACCGCTTTCGCCCGGCGCGGCTGGTCGAGGAGAAGATCGCGCGCAACGAGCTCGGCCCGAAGACCGGGCGCGGCTTCTTCGACTACGCGGGAGAGCGACGCGAGGCGTTCGAGACGGCGAAGGTGCGCGACCTGCTCCGGCAGCTCAGGCGCCGGCGGGACTCGGCGTGAGCTACTTCCGCGCGACCGACCCGTTTCCCCTGGAGTCGGCGGACCACACGAAGCTCCACGAGTTCTACGCGCGGCTCGCCGCCGGACGGCTGGCGACCACGCGCTGCGCCGGCTGCCGGCGGCTCGCGTGGCCACCGCGCGCGTTCTGCGGCGAGTGCGGGTCGGACCGGTTCGAGTGGGTCGACCTGTCGGGGCAGGGGACGATTCACGCCTTCACAATCCAGGAGGTCGGATTGCCGGCCGGCTTCGCAGGTCCGCGCGTCTTCGCGATCGTGAAGATCGACGGGCTGCGGGTGTTCTCGATCCTGGTCGACACCGACCCGGCGAAGGTGGCGATCGGCCAGACCGTGCGTCTCTCGCCGCTCAAGGTCGCCGACGATTCCAGCGGCAACGCGCGCTGGTTGCCGGCGTTCCGCCCGGCATGAGCCTCGGTACCAGTCCGGCATGAGAGTCCTGATCGCGAAACCAGGGCTCGACGGCCACGACCGCGGCGCCAAGGTGGTGGCGCACGCGCTCCGCGACGCCGGCTTCGAGGTCGTCTACTCCGGGCTCAAGCGGACACCGGAGGAGATCGTCAGCGAGGCGATCCAGGAAGACGTCGACATCGTCGGCCTCTCGGTGCTCTCGGGCGCGCACCTCGTGCTGGCCCGCCGGGTCATCGAGGGGCTGCGGGCGCAAGACGCCGGCGACATCGCGGTGGTCGTCGGGGGTATCATTCCCCCGCGTGACGTCGAGGCGCTGAAGCAGCTGGGCGTGCGTCACGTGTTCCCGATGGGGACGCCGCTCCCCGGGATCGTGAAGGCGTTCCAGCAGGACACGACGAAGGAGCCGCCGCGTTGATTCCGCCGTGGGTCGACCGCCGGGAGTACCCGTTCGAGCCGCAGGGGCTCGACGTCGAGGGCGGTCGTCTGAGCTACGTCGACGCCGGCGAGGGCGATCCGATCGTCATGGTGCACGGCACGCCCACGTGGTCGTTCCTGTATCGCCGCCTGATCCGCGAGCTGAGCCCGCGCTACCGGTGCGTGGCGCCGGACCACCTGGGCTTCGGGCTGAGCGATCGCCCGGCGGGCTGGTCGTATCGTCCCGAGGACCAGGCGCAGAACCTCGCGCGGCTCATCGAGACGCTCAAGCTCAAGGACATCACGCTCGCCGTTCACGACTTCGGCGGGCCCATCGGCCTCGCCTACGCGCTCGACCATCCGGAGAACGTGCGGCGCCTGGTGATCTTCAATACGTGGATGTGGTCGTTCGCCCGCGATTGGTCCGTCGCGTGGCCGGCGCGGCTCCTCGCCAGCCGGCTCGGCCGCCACCTCTACGAGCGCCGCGCGTTCGCGGTGCGGGTGATGCTGCGTTACGCCGTCGCCGACCGCCGGCGTTACACACGCGAGGTCGAGCAGCACTACCTGCGCCCGCTCGACGGCCACGCCACCTGGGTCTGCGCACGCGAGCTGCTCGGCTCGAGAGCCTGGTATGACACTCTCTGGGCACGGCGCGACCGGATCGCGCGGATTCCCGCGATCCTGATCTGGGGCATGAAGGACCCGGCCTTCGCCCGCTACCTGCCGCGATGGCGTCAGGTCTTCGAGCAGGTCGAGGTCGTCCAGCTCGCCGACTGCGGCCACGCGCCGCCCGAGGAACGGGCCCCCGAGTGCCTGCTCTTCCTCAATCGTTTTCTCGAGCGGTAAGCGGCAGGAGAGACCAATGAAAGAGCTCAAAGCGCACGCCGGCTTCCCCATCGCGCCGATCTACGGGCCCGAGGACGTCGCGGGGGTCGAGTTCGACCGCGACATCGGGCGGCCGGGCGAGTATCCGTACACGCGCGGGATCCACAAGCACATGTACCGCGACCGGCTCTGGACGATGCGCCAGTACGTGGGCTTCGGCACTCCGGCCGAGACCAATTCCCGATTCAAGTACCTGATGGCCCACGGTCAGGACGCGCTCAACGTCGCCTTCGACCTGCCGACGCAGCTCGGCCTGGACTCGGACGATCCCAAGGCCGAGGGCGAGGTCGGGCGGGTCGGCATGGCCGTCGACACGCTGGCCGACATGGAGGACGCGTTCGCCGGCATCCCGCTCGACCGCGTCAGCGTGTCGCTGACGATCAACGGCATGGCGGCGCCGATCACGGCCATGTACTACGCGGTCGCCGAGAAGCAGGGCGCGGCCGCGGAGCGCGTGGTCACCACGCCGCAGAACGACATCCTGAAGGAGTTCATCGCCCGGGGCACATGGATCTACCCGGTCGATCCGTCGCTGCGGCTCGTCGCGGACCTCATCGAGTTCTCGGCGCGCCACTATCCGCGCTCCAACCCGGTGTCGGTGTGCGGTTATCACATCCGCGAGGCCGGGTGCACCACGGCCCAGGAGATGGCGTACGGCCTGGCGATCGCCGCCGCGTACGTCGAGCTGATGCTCGCGCGCGGCATGGCGGTCGACGAGTTCGCACCGCGCATCTCGTTCAACTTCACCGCGTGGGGCAAGATCTTCGAGGAAGTCGCGAAGTTCCGGGCGGGCCGCCGGCTCTACGCGCGGATGCTCCGCGAGCGCTTCCACGCCGCGAATCCAAAGTCGTGGATGTTCCGCACCCTGATCGGCGGCGGGGGCTCGGCGTTCGCGGTACAAGAGCCCGAGAACAACATCGTGCGCGGCGCCTACATCGCGCTGGCCGCGTCGCTCTCGGGCGCCCAGACCATGGCGTTGCCGACCTACGACGAGGCCTACACGATCCCGTCGCCCAAGGCGCAGCTGATCGCGCTGCGCACCATGCAGATCTGCGCCGAGGAGTCGGGCGCCGCCGACACGGTCGATCCGCTGGCCGGCTCGTACTACGTCGAGGCGCTCACCGGCGCGATGGAGAAAAAGATCCACGAAGAGCTGGCGAGCGTCGAGCGCATGGGCGGCATCGTCGAGGCCGTCAAGAGCGGCGCGATCCAGGCCGAGGTGGCGCGCCAGGCGTACCTCTACGAGCAGAGGATCGTCTCGGGCGAGATCCCGCGCGTCGCGGTCAACTGCCACGTCGGCAACACGCCGGTCGAGGCCGACCGCGACGTCGAGCTCTACGCGTTCGATCCCAGGGCGCACGCGGCGCAGCTGGCCAAGCTCGGTCGTATCCGCGCCCAGCGCGACGGCGCCGCCGCGCGCACGGCGCTCCGCCGCGTGGCCGAGGCGGCGCGCGGCCGCGAGAACCTCATGGATCCGATGATGGAGGCGGTGAAGGCATACGCGACGCTCGGCGAGATCGCCCAGGCCATGCGCGACGTCTTCGGCGAGCACAAGGAAGCCGTGAAGTTCTGACGATGGCCGAGCCGTTCGACGTCGTCGGCAAGTCGACCCCGAAGCGGGACGGCCCGGAGAAGGTCACGGGCCGCACGCGCTATCTCCACGACCTCGAGCTGCCGCGGCTCCTGCACGGCAAGATCCTGAGAACGTCGGTACCGCACGCGCGCATCGTCCGGATCGACACGCGCCGGGCCCGTGCGCTGCCGGGCGTCGTGGCGGTGCTCACGGGCGAGGACGTCGCGCAGCGGCCCTTCGGCTTCGCCAAGGACCAGGTGGCGCTCAAGCGCGGCAAGGTGCGGTGCATCCGCGACGAGGTCGCCGCGGTAGCGGCCGAGACGGCCGAGATCGCCGAGGAGGCGCTCGGACTCATCGAGGCCGATTACGCGCCGCTGCCGGCCGTGTTCGATCCGCTCGCCGCGCTCGAGCCGGGCGCGCCGATCGTGCACGAGGAGCTCGGCACCAACGCGCATCGGCTCCGGTTCCGGTTCGCGCACGGCGACGTCGACCGGGCATTCGCCGAGGCCGCCGCGGTGATCGAGGACACGTACCGGTTGAACTTCGTCACCCCCGCTTGCCTGGGCACGATGGTCGCGATCGCCGACTGGGAGCCGACCGGCAATCTGACGATGTGGTCCACCACCCAGGTGCCGTTCCTCTACCAGCGCGATCTCGGCGAGGCGCTCGGGATCGGCGGCGAGCGCGTGCGCGTCCTGCAGCCGCCCGTCGGGGGCAACTTCGGCCGGGGCCTCGACATCTATCCGATCGACGTCATCGCGGCGATGCTCGCGCGCGCGGCGCGGCGGCCGGTGAAGATCGTGTTCGAGCGCGTCGAGGAGTTCATCGCCTGTCCCACGCGCGAGCCGTGCGCGATTCGCCTTCGCACGGCGGCCGATCGCGACGGCCGGCTCCTGGCCCGCGACGCGCACGTGACGATCGACGGCGGCGCCTACACGTCGTGGGGCGCGACGACCCCCTACGTGATGCTGTCGACGGTTGCCGGGCTCTACCGGGTGCCGAACGTCCGGTTCGACACGACGATCGTCTACACAAACAATCCCTACTCGGGCTCGATGCGCGGCTACGGCAATCCGGAGTCGACGTTCGCGGTCGAGGCTCAGCTGGACGACCTCGCCGACACGCTCGGGATCGATCGGCTCGAGCTCAGGCGGCGTAACGCGTCGAAGCCCGGCGACGTCAACCCGCAGGGCTTCGTGCTCACGTCGTTCGCGATGCGCGAGTGCCTCGACGCGGCCGCGGAGGAGATCGCGAAGAATCCGCCGGCGCCGCTGCCCGGCTGCAAGCGCGGCGTCGGCTACGCCGGCATGTTCCACGTCGGCGGGGGCGCGCGCATCTACCGCTCGGACGGGTGCGGCGCGATCGTGAAGCTCGACGACTTCGGCAAGGTCACCTTGATCACGGGCGCCAGCGAGATCGGCCAGGGCTCGGAGACGGTGCTGGCCATGATCGTCGCCGAGACGCTCGGCGTGCCGCTCGAGCGCGTCGACGTCGTCAACTCGGACACGAGCGTGAGGCCGTGGGACGTCGGCACCCACGCCAGCCGCACGACGTTCGTCGCCGGCAACGCCGCGCGCCTGGCGGCCGAGAAGGTGAGGACGCAGCTCTGCGAGATGGCTGCCGTGCAGTTCGGCGAGCCGGCCGCGGCGCTCGGCGTGCAGGGCGGGTGGGTGTTCGTCAAGCGGGAGCCGTCGCGGCGCCTGCAGTACGAGGCCGTCGCACGGGCCGGGCACTTCCGGGGCGGCGGACGCGTGCTGGTGGCGGAGGCGTTCTACGATCCGCCGACCACGATGCTCGACAAGGATTTTCAGGGTAATGTGTCGGCCGCCTACACCTCGGCGTTCCAGGCGGCGCTGGTCGACGTCGATCCGGACACGGGCCGGGTCGCCGTCCGCCGAGTCGTGTCGGCCCACGACGTGGGGCGGGCGATCAACCCGGCCGCGGCCGAGGGGCAGGTGCACGGCGGGATCCACATGGGGCTCGGCTACGCGCTCGCCGAGAAGCTCGTGGTCGCCGAGGGGCAGATACTGAGCCAGACGTTCATGGACTATGCGGTGTTGAAGGCCGACGACATGCCGGAGATCGTCGTGCGGCTGATCGAATCCGTCGACGCCGAGGGGCCCTTCGGGGCCAAGGGTCTGGGCGAGTCCGGCGTGATTCCCGTCGCCGCGGCCGTCCGCAACGCGATCAAGGACGCGATCGGGGCGCGATTCGCCGAACTGCCGATCACGCCGGAGCGAGTGCGGGCGTCCCTTCAGCGGGCGGTCACACGCCATCCGCAGCAGGAGTCGACATGAAGCTCTTCGAAGGCGTTCGCGTGCTGGACCTCTCACGGATGCTGGCCGGGCCGTACGGTTCGATGCTGCTCGCCGACATGGGCGCCGAAGTGATCAAGATCGAGGATCCGGACGGCGGCGATCCGATGCGGATGATGGGCCCGCCGTTCCTGCCCGACGGCGAGTCCGCGTACTTCCTGGCGATCAACCGCAACAAGAAGTCGCTGGCGCTCGACCTGGCGCGCGATCGGGGGCGCGAGGTCTTCTACGACCTGGTCCGGCAGTCGGACGTCGTCTGGGAGAACTTCCGCCCGGGCATCATGGAGCGGCTCGGCCTGGCCTACTCGAAGCTCTGGTCGCTGAACCAGCGGATCATCGTCTGCTCGGTCTCGGCCTACGGCCAGGATGGGCCGTACCGCGACTGGCCGGCCTTCGATCTGGCGCTGCAGGCGATGGGCGGCGCGATGTCCGTCACGGGTGAGGCCGGCGGCCGGCCGGTGCGCATGGGCCTGCCGATGGCGGACCTCGCGGGCGGCATGTTCGGCGCCTTCTCGATCGCCGGCGCGCTCTTCCGGCGCGAGCGCACGGGCGAGGGGGCCCATATCGATCTCTCGCTGCTCGACTGCCAGGTCTCGCTGCTCACGTACATCGCGCAGTACTTCTGGACGAACGGGCGGATCCCGCAGCCGCTCGGCTCGGGCCATGCCTCGGTCGTGCCGTACTCGGCGCTCCAGACGCGCGACGGACACCTGATCGTGGCGATCTTCGCCGAGAAGTTCTGGCCGCTCTTCTGCCGCGCGGTCGATCATCCGGAGTGGGAGCGCGACCTGCGATTCGCCACCAACCGCGACCGCGTCCTGCACCGCGACGTGCTGATGCCGCTCGTCGAGGCGGCGTTTCGCACGCGCGCCACGCGCGAATGGCTCGAGCGGCTGCAGTCGGCCAACGTGCCGGCGACGCCGATCCTCAGCGTCGATCGTGTGCTGGCCGATCCTCAGGTGCGGGAGCGCGGGATGGTCGTCGAGATGAACCACCCGCGTCACGGCAAAACGCAGACCCTGGGCACGCCGGTCAAGATCGACGGCGCGATGGGACTGGACGTGGCGCCGCCGCCGCGCCTGGGCGAGCACACCAACGAGATCCTGGCCCGCGTGCTCAAGTACTCGAACGTGAAGATCGCCGAGCTGCACGCGACCGGGGCCATCGCGTGAACGTCGCGGTCCTCGGCGCGAGCCACGGCGGGTTCACGACCGCGGCCGACCTCGCCCTCGCCGGCCATGCGGTTCGCCTGTGGGCTCGCTCGCCTCAGGCGCTCGGCCCGCTCGCGAGCAACCCCACGATCGCGCTCGCCGCCGAGGGGCGCGCGGGTGCCGGGCGGCTCGCGCTCGCGACGACCGATCTCGGCCAGGCGCTCGCCGGCGCCGAGATCGTGATCGCGGCGATCCCCGCGACGGGCCATGACGAGCTGGCCCGGAGCCTGGCGCCGCACGTGAACGACCGGCAGATCATCGTGCTCACGCCCGGGACGCTCGGCAGCTACGCCATCGCCCGCGCGCTCGCCCGCGCCGGCGCGCGGCTTCCGTTCGCGCTCGCCGAGACCGGCACCTTGCCGTACCTGACCCGTAAGACGGGCCCGGCGGCGGTGGCGGCGCCCGTGCGCGCCGCGAACCTGCCGCTCGGCGTCTTTCCAGCGTCGCGCACCAAGCAGACCGTCGGGCGGCTCGCCGACCTGTTTCCGGCCGCCCGGCCGTGCGCCGACGTGCTCGACGCGGCACTGACCAACGCGGGACCGGTGATCCACCCGCCGCTGGTGCTCCTCAACGCGGGCCCGATCGACGGCGGCCGCTTCGACGTCCACGCCGCGGGGACCACGCCGAGCGTCCGGCGGCTGATCGACGTGGTCGACGCAGAGCGCATCGCGACGCGCCGCGGCTGGGGCTACCCCGCGCCGCACTACGAGCTCGCGACGCACTACGACGAGGCGCGCGCCGCCGAGGGCCTCTACGGCGCCGGCGCCAGGGCCAGGCTCCTCGCCAGCGGCCTCTGGAGCGAGGTCGTCACCTTGCAGCATCGCTACGTGACGGAAGACGTCGCGTTCGGCCTGGCCTTGTTCGAGTCGGCCGGCCGCGCCGCGGGCGTCGACACACCCGGCATCTCGGGACTCCTGCTCACGTTCCGCGTGCTGCTCGGCCGCGAGCTCTCGGGCCGAGGCCGTGCGCTCGAGCACCTCGGTCTCGGCGACTTCAGCCGGCGCGAGATCCGCGGATTCTTCGACCAGGGATGGGAGTCGCCGATCTGGGCGAAGGTGGTTCGTTGAGCTCGCTGCCGGCGCTCGGCGCCGACGGGCGAGGCGGGCTCACGCTCGGCGGCGCGCGCTATCTCCTGATCCGGCCCGAGACGCTCGTGGGGCTCCAGAAGGCGGTCGAGGGGGCGCTCGGGCAACGCGCGGCGGCGTGCATCGCGGCCGGCGGCCGCGCCGGCGGCGCCAGGGCGACGGCGTCGCTCGCCGGAACGGCCGAGGAGCGCGTGGCGCGGCTGCTCAGGATCGGCGGCGAGATCGGCTGGGGCGAGTTCGCCCTCGAGCGGCTGACCGCGGCCGAGCTCATGGTGAGCGTGCGCCACTCGGCCGTCGCCGAATCGTGCGGGCCGGCCTCGGCTCCGGTGTGCCACCTGATCCGCGGCGTCCTCGAGTCGCTCGCCGCGGCGACCTTCGGCCGGCCGTCCACCGTCGTCGAGACCGCGTGCGTCGCGATGGGAGCCCCCGCCTGCCGCTTCGTCGCCTCATGACCTGGGCGGCTCTGGTCCACGTCGTCATCAGCGGGCTCGCCACCGGGTCGATCTACGCGCTGATGGCGCTGAGCCTCGTGATCATCTACAACGCGACGCGCACGCTCAACTTCGCGCAGGGCGAGATCCTGATGGTCTCGACATTCGTGGGCTGGAGCGCGCTCCAGGTCCTCCGGGCGCCGCTGGTCGTCGCGCTGCTCGTGGCGGTCCTGGCCTCGGCGCTCCTCGGCTTCGTCCTCGAGCGCCTGGTCATCCGCCACGCGATCTCCGCCACGCACTTCGACGTGCTGATCATCACGCTCGGCCTCTCGCTCGTGCTGCGCTCGGCCGCGGGGATCGTCTGGACCCACGACGAGTTCCCCTTCCCCTCGTTCTTCTCCAACCGGCCCCTGATGGTGGGCCCGATGCGCGTGGCGCCGGGGTCGCTCGGCATCATCGGCGCCTCGCTCGCGCTCATGCTGGCGCTCGGTGCCTTGTTTCGCTGGACGCGGCTCGGCCGCGCGATGCGCGCGGTCGCGCAGAACCAGCGGGCGGCGCGGCTCATGGGCATCAGCGTCGAGCGCGTCTACTCCTCGTCGTGGGTCATCGCGGCGGTCGTCGGCGCGGTGGCCGGCGTCCTGATCGCCCCGGTCATTTTTCTTTCGTCCAAAATGGGGCTCGTCGCCATCAACGGATTCACCGCCGCGGTCCTCGGCGGCTTCGGCTCGATGCCGGGGGCGGTGGTTGGCGGGATGCTGCTGGGCGTGCTCGAGAACCTGGCGCCCCTGTACCTGCCCTCGTCGATCAAGCACTCCGTGCCTTTCCTGGTCATGATCACGATCCTGATCGTGCGTCCGGGCGGCGTGCTCGGGCGGGTCGCGCGGCGGAAGGTCTGATGCGGCACGCCGTGCTCGCGACCGGCGCCGCGGTCGTCGTCGGCTGGCCGTGGGCCGCCCCGCCGTACTTCGTGTTCCTGGCGAGCCTGATCGCCATCAACGCGATCGTCGCGATCGGGCTCAACCTCCTCTCGGGCTACACGAACCAGCTCTCGTTCGGGCACGCGGGCTTCCTGGCGATCGGCGCCTACGTGGCGGCGATCCTCACCATTCGCGCCCCGGCGGTGCCCGTGGTGGCGACGCTCCTGATCGCGGGACTCGTCACCGCCGCGGTAGGGCTGGCGCTCGGCGTGCCGTGCCTGCGTCTGGAAGGGCTCTATCTGGCGATGGCGACCCTCGCGTTCGGCTTCGTCGTCGTCGAGGCGATCCTCAACCTCGACTGGCTCACGCGCGGCAACGACGGGCTGCGCGTGCCGGCGGCGCGACTGGGACCCTGGACCCTGGCGAGCGACACCGCCCGGTACTATCTGGTGGTGGCGGTGGCGGCGCTCCTGATCGTCGCCGCCGTCAACATCAGCCGGACGCGGACGGGGCGCGCGCTCCTGGCCGTCCGCGAGAGCGAGATCGCGGCGCAGGCCAGCGGCATCCATCTGGCTGCGTACAAGACCTTGGCCTTCGTCGTCTCCGCCTTCTACACCGGCGTCGCGGGCGGGCTCTTCGCGCTGGTCGTCGGCTTCCTGTCACCCGACTCCTTCGACGTGTTCCTGTCCGTGGATTTCGTCGCGATGATCATCGTCGGCGGTCTCGGGTCGATCCTGGGCTCCGTGGCGGGCGCCGCCCTCATCACGACCCTCAACGACTCACTCGCCGGCTTTCAGAATTATCGGCCGCTCATCTTCGGCGCGATCCTGATAACGTCCATGCTGTTCATGCCGGGCGGCATCGCGCGCGCGCTCGGCAGGATCGGGCGGCCGACCCACGGGGCCGCGCCGTCCGAGCCGGCTCGACAAGGAGAGGATCGATGATCAGCCGTACCGTCCTTCTGCTGCTGCTGGCCCTCACGCTGAGCGCGTGGCCCGCCGCCGCCCAGCAGCCGGGCGTCAGCGACACCGAGATCGTGATCGGCAGCTCGAACTCGTTCTCCGGGCCGCTCGCGTTCACCGGCGAGCAGATCACGAAGTTCGGCGTCGACCTGTATTTCAAGGTGATCAACGACGCCGGTGGGATCCACGGGCGCAAGGTCCGGACCGTCTACTACGACGACGGCTACCGTCCCCAGGACGCGGTGGCGAACACCAAGAAGCTCGTCGAGCAGGACCGCGTCTTCGCGATCATCATCCCCCAGGGCTCGCCGCCGGTCGTCGCGACGCTCGACTATCTGGAGGAGAACAAGGTCCCGCTGCTGTTTCCGTATCAGAGCTCGCCGGTGACGCGCGGCAAGCGCTGGGTGCTGCAGGGGATGACCTTGAGCGACCGGTCGTCGAAGATGATGATCGACTACCTCGCCGGGCAGCGGAAGATCAAGAAGTTCGCCGCGCTCTACCAGGACGACGAGTACGGCAAGTCGTTCCTCACGGCGTTCGAGAAAGACCTGGCGCGATTCGGCCTCAAGCTGGTCGCCGCCGAGTCGGTCAAGCGCGGCGTGACCGACGTGAGCGCCCAGATCGCGAAGCTTCAGGCGGCGAAGCCCGAGGTGACGTTCCTCGTGCTGGTGCCGGGGCCGGCCGCGCAGGCGCTGAAGGAGCGCCAGAAGATCGGCTGGACCGACACGCTCATGGTCTCGACCGGTCCGCTGACGGACGAGCGCTACCTGGCGCTGGCCGGCGACGCCGCCGAAGGTGTCGAAGGGCTGTCGCTGTGGCCCGATCCGGTCAGCTCGGATCTGCCGGGCGTCAAGCTCTACCGGGAGCACATGCAGCGCTACTACCCGACCAACGAGGTCAACCGGTACTCGATCGCCGGCTACTTCGCGGCCAGGCTCTTCGCGGAAGGGGCCAAGCGCGCGGGCCGGAACCTGACGCGCGAGTCGCTGATCGCGGCGCTCGAGTCGATGAAGGGCTACGAGAGCGGGATCCTGCCGCCGATCACGATCGGCCCCGACCACGAGACCCAGAAGCAGGGGTTCTGGGTGCGCGTCGAGAACGGGCGCTTCAAGCCAATGACGGACTGGCTCAAGTCCGAGTAGAGCGGTGCTCGGTGTCGAGGACCTCTCGATCAGCTTCGGCGGCCTCGCCGCGCTGAGCGAGCTGAGCTTCGAGGTCCGCGATCGGGAGATCTTCGCGCTGATCGGCCCCAACGGCGCGGGCAAGTCGACCGTGTTCAACGTGATCACCGGCCTCTACCCGCCCGCGCGCGGCCGAATCATGCTCGGCGGCGACGACCTCCTCGGATTGGCGCCACACCAGATCGCGTGCCGCGGCGTCGCCCGCACCTTCCAGAACACCGAAGTGTTCCGGCAGCTCACCGCGCTCGACAACGTCTTGATCGGCCGTCACACGCACCTGCGCGCCGGGGTGATCCGCGGCGCCCTGGGGCTGCCCGGCGTGCGCCGCGAAGAGGTGCGGGCGCGCGAGTCCGCGTACGCGCTGCTGGCGCGGCTCGGTCTCGAGGACGTTGCCGCCGTTGAGGCCGGCAGCCTGCCGCTCGGCGCCCAGAAGCGGCTCGAGATCGCCCGGGCGCTCGCGTCCGAGCCGCGCCTGCTCCTGCTCGACGAGCCCGCGGGCGGGCTCAATCCCACGGAGACGCAGACGTTGATGGCGGTGATCCGCCGGCTGCGGGACGAGAGCGGGCTGACGATCGTCGTGGTCGAGCACGACATGGAGCTCGTTCTGGGCATCTCGGACCGCGTCGCCGTCCTCGATCACGGCCGCAAGATCGCCGAGGGCCGGCCGCACGAGATCGCCGCCGACGCCGTGGTGATCGAGGCGTATCTGGGCAGCGAGGAGGACGCGTGATCCCCGTGCTCGAGCTGGACGACGTGGCCGTGTCCTACGGCAAGCGCCGCGCGCTCGACGGCGTGAGCCTGAGCGTGGCGCCCGGCGAGATCGTCACCCTGCTCGGCGCGAACGGCGCCGGCAAATCGACGACCCTTCGTGCGGTGTCCGGTCTCGTCCGCGCGGCGCGCGGCCGCATCCGCTTCGAGGGGCGCGACATCACCGAGGTCGCCGCCGACGCGATCGTGGCCGCCGGCGTGAGCCACGTTCCCGAGGGCCGCGAGATCTTCCCGGAGTTCTCGGTGCGCGAGAACCTGCTCGTCGGCGGTCACACCGTCGAGCGGTCCAGGCTCGCCGAGCGCCTGGAGTCGGTCTTCCGGCTCTTCCCGGTGCTGCGGGATCGCCAGGCGCAGACCGCCGGCACGCTCTCGGGAGGTGAGCAGCAGATGCTCGCGATCGGGCGCGCGCTGATGACCCGGCCGCGGCTCCTCTTGCTCGACGAGCCCTCGCTCGGCCTGGCCCCGATGCTCGCGCGCGAGATCTTTCGCGTGATTCGCCGCATCAACGACGACGGCGTGGCCGTGTTGCTGGTCGAGCAGAACGCGCGGCGGGCCCTGGCGCTCGCGGTGCGCGGGTACGTCCTCGAGACCGGGCGGCTCGTCACGTCGGGGACGAGCGCGGCGCTCGCGGCGGATCCGCGCGTGCGCACGGCCTACCTCGGGCTCGATCGCGCGCGCACCGACGTCCCCGGCTGACGCGCGCACCGTCCCGACGGGCGGCCGCTCGCGCCGCGACGGCATTGTCGGTTCGCGACCTGCACGCTAGACTCGTGATCTCTCCATGACGATGTGGCAACCCGAGCTCGAATCGCTCGATCGCGCGCCGCTCGAGCGGCTGATCGTCGAGCGGATGCGCGCGACCCTCGCCCGTGCGCTGGCCGAGCCCGCCTGGGCGCGCCGCCTTCCCGGCGTGCGCGCGGAGGACATCGCGCGGGTCGAGGACTGGCGCAAGCTGCCCTTCCTCACGAAGGAGGACCTGCGCGACGCGTATCCGTACGGGCTGGCGTGCGCCCGCGCGTCGGGCTACCGGCGCATCCAGATGTCGAGCGGGACCACCGGTAACCCGATCCTGAACCCGTACACGGCCGCCGACGTCACGCAGTGGGGCGAGGTGATGGCGCGGTGCTACGTCGCGGCGGGTGTCGGACGCGACGACATCATCCAGATCACGCCGTCCTTCGGCCTGTTCACCGGCGGATTCGGGTTCCACTACGGTGCCGAGCGGCTCGGGGCGATGGTGATCCCGACCGGCGCCGGCCGCACCGGCCTGCAGCTTCGGCTCATGCGCGATCTGAAGGCCACCGTCGTCACCGCGATCGCGACGTACCCGCTGCGGTTGATCGAGGCCGCCCGCGAGGAGGGCTTCGACCTCGGCTCGCTCTCGCTGCGCGTCGGCCTCCTCGGCTCGGAGATGTGGTCCGACGAGCTCCGGGCGCGGATCGAGCGCGACCTCCGCATCCGCACCTTCGACCTCATCGGGATGACCGAGAGCGGCGGTCCGGGGCTCGGCATCGACTGCGCCGCGCGCGCCGGCATCCACGTGTGGGAGGACCACTACCATCCCGAGATCGTCGATCCGGCGACCGGCGCGGTGGTGCCGGACGGCACCGAGGGCGAGCTCGTCATCTCGACCCTGACGCGCGAGGGGCTGCCGCTGATCCGGTATCGCACGCACGACCTCACGCGAGTCGTCTCGCGCGCTCGCTGCGACTGCGGGCGGACGTCACTCAGGCTCGACCGGCTGCGCGGCCGGGTCGACGACATGGTCATCTACAAGGGGATCAACTTCTACCCGCGGCAGATCGAGATGACCCTGTTGCGACACGCCGGCGTGAGTCACGAATATCAGGTGGTGATCGACACGGAGGGGGGCAGCGAGCGGATGACGATCCACGTCGAGACCGATCCGGGATGCGATCCGGGGGTCGCGGCGCGCATCCGGCGCGAGCTCCACGACGCGCTCGCGCTCAGCCCCGAGGTGCGACTGTGCGCGCCCGGCGCGATCGAGCGCGCGCAGGGCAAGGCGGTTCGCGTCGTCGATCGCCGGCCACGCCAGTGACCCTGCTGGCCGGCGTGACCGTGCTCAGCCTGGAGCAGGCGACCACCTTGCCGTTCCTGACCTACCGGCTCGCGTGCGACGGCGCCCGTGTCATTCGCGTCGAGAACGCCGAGCGCCCCGATCCCAACCGGTTCGTCGGCCGCGACGTGCTGGCCGAGCCCGCGATGCGCAGCTACTTCCTGCCGAACAACTGCGGCAAGGAAGCCATCACGTTGAATCTTGGCGACCCCGAGGGCCAATCGCTCCTTCGCGAGCTGATCGTGAAGCTCCCGGTCGACGTGTTCGCCTGTAACCAGCGACCCCGGGGCTACGCGCGACTCGGGATCGAGCCGCGGACGCTCGCCGTGGTGAAGCCGGACCTGATCTGGCTCGGCATCACCGGCTTCGGGCCCGAGCACGACGAGGCGGCGTACGATCCCGTTCTCCAGGCGCGGAGCGGGTTCATGGAGCTGACCGGCGAGATGGACGGCTCGCCGCTGGTCTTCGGCCTGCCGATGGTGGACCTCGGCGCCGCCGAGCACGGCTACAGCGAGGTGATGAAGGCGCTCTATCGCCGCGCGACGACCGGCGAGGGCGCGCGCATCGACGTCTCGATGCTGCGAAGCGCCGTCTCGTGGATGGTCGCGCCCGTCGCGCTGTCGAGCCTCGGCGAGCGTGTGACACGCAAGGGCAACCGGCACCAGTTCTTCGCGCCCGTCGCCGTGCACCGCACCCGCGACGGCCACGTGTACCTGGCGATCGGTAACGATCAGCAGTGGGCGGCGCTGACGGCGCTCCCGCAGTTCAGCGGCCTCGCCCGCCCCGAGTACGTGGCCAACGCCGGGCGCATCGCCGACGTCGAGCGCCTGGACCGCGAGCTGGCCGCGTGCTTCGCCGGCCTGGCGAGCGACGAGGCGCTCGCCGCGCTGCGGAGTGCCGGGGTTCCCGTCTCGCGCGTGAACACCGTGTCCGACGTGATGACCGACCGGCTCGTCGCCGAGCGGCTGGTCGAGGTCACCGACCCGCGCTCCGGGCTGCGGATCGCGCTGCCGGCCCCGCCGGTCGGCGAGCCGCCGGCGCTCAGCTTTCCGCCCCGGCTCGGCGAGCACAATGAGAAGATCTACGGCGACGTGCTGGGCCTTCCGCCCGAGCAAGTCGCCGAGCTCCGGCGGCGACAGATCGTCTGAGGGAGACGCGACCATGAACGACGTGTTCTATCTCACCGAAGAGCA
>Ga0306924_10002108_pt1 | contig 18673 bp, 23 predicted proteins | sample sta12Can44000111_FD_203756 | JGI IMG/M metagenome (GOLD analysis project Ga0306924, IMG submission 203756) | Lab enrichment of tropical soil microbial communities from Luquillo Experimental Forest, Puerto Rico - statanox.12C.anox.44.000.111 (v2)... | ecosystem: Environmental > Terrestrial >...
TTGTGCTTCCAACTAGAAGGCGCAATACACGCCGCCCGCGCTTTAGCAAACGCAGTCGAAAAATCTTGCGGCCGTTGGGGCGCTTCTTGTTGCTGTGCGTAAGCGGACAGTGCCGCGAAAGCAGAGATGAGAAAGCGCACAAGATACTTCGTCTTGGCCAATGCCCATAACGCCGTCCTTGCTCGGCCCGGGGCAGGCCGAGGGATCGACGACGTCGACAGTGGCTCAAGAATGCCTTCGGACGCCGCGCACAACTCGCATCGACGAACTGCCGCGGCCGGGGCGGAACGAAATTCGCGCCGCCCAGCGCAACGCACGGGATGACAGTCCTTCAGACAAGCGCGGCAAGACGCTGATGCAACGACTGGCTTCGGTCGGTCTCGGTCGGACGGAGGCCGGCAATTCGATCGATGAGGACAGCCTAGATATCCCCGCTTACCTGGGCCGCCGGGTCACGACCTTATAATCACAAGTTTGCGGCGCAGGATGTCCTGTTTGGCATTAGCGGACTACAATCGCGCTGAACCATCGTGCGCGTCGGACTAACTATCAATCCCACTGATCTGATTACGGCGATGTCCGCTATTGGCACAAAGCGGACATCCTAGAGCGCTTAACTGATGGGAAGATGAGATGAATGATTGGTTCGTGTGAGGTGCGGCCCAGCCTAAAATTTTAAGGGGCCGGAAGACGGTTGGGTGCCGACATTTGCCGAGACCGGACCCAACCCCTACGTGGGGATGCGCGACGCCAGGAGAAAAAGCCGCTCGGCGCAGTCCTGCTTGAGCGTTTTCACGCGGCCCAGCTTCCACTTATGCCGTACTTTTGCCGTACGACTTGCAGCCGACCTGCGATCCTTGAGTTAAGCTACTGATTTTATTGGCGCTCCCTAGGGGACTCGAACCCCTGTTTTCGCCGTGAGAGGGCGACGTCCTGGGCCGCTAGACGAAGGGAGCCCGCGGTGCGGCGGATTTGAAGGTCCCGTCCGCGTCGCCGCACATTCGCACGGGACCTTCAAATCCACAAGCCGCACCGAAAATGAAATCAGCCAGTGTTCTTTTAATTTCGAACTTTGCATCATCGCGTGCCGCTATCACTTGCAAAGTTCGGAATTGGACACCGGCTCGAAATAACCGCGATGATGCGGCGCATCTTTTTCAATCCCGCTTTGGCCCGCCTCGCGCCCCTCGCGCTGGCGTAGCGTCGTCCCAGGCAATGACCCGGTCGATCGTGGCAATCAGAGCTTTGATGTCTCCGAACGCGTATTGATTGATCGGCGGCCCCATCGCCGACATCATCGCATCGAATAACGAGGGGTCGCGTTTGGGATCCGACAACAGATCCGCGCGGTATCGAAGCTGACCGAGATAGAAAAAGAAAACGGTATCGTCTTTCCGCCCCGCCCCCACAGGCGATTGGATAGCTCCAGAGCGGCCGGATCCTCATGCTCGATGCCGGCGGCCAGCGCTTCGACGGATTGCGGCGGCGGTCGATTGTCTTGGTCCGTGGGGCCCGCGGCGAGACTGTTTGTGCCGTGGACGACAGCGAGCGCAAGAAAAATTGCAGCAAGCGGCAATGCTCGAATGGAGACCATAGCGCGCAGTGTGCGATGGTTCTTTAAGGCTCGCGAGTGAACCGCAGCCGGCCGGTCTGTTTGAGCGTCTTGATATCGAAAGTGCGCAATTCGTTGACGCTATCAAGCTCGATCAATACGGCGAGGCGCCCGGCCGAAGCCGAAGTTGAGATGAGCCGCGCCCCCTTCGGCAGCGGGATCGTATCATCGGCCGCCACCGTGCTGGTGTTCGTGCTGAACATGCGGTAGCCGATCACGCCCACGACCGCTGCGATGGCGAGCGCGGTGGTGAGCGCCGAGATCAGCATCATCATGCGCGCACGCTGGACCAATTGCGTCGCTTCCGACTGGGCGGGCTCGGCGGCGATTGCTAGATTGCCGTGCCGCCTTGTGTCTGAAAATTTCGGACCCGACAATTTTGCACCCGCTTGATTCATGACATACACCTCGCCCACGCAGACGTCCGTCGTGGTCGCCCCGGACCAGGGCGGCGAAAGACTCGATCGCTTGTTAGCCCGTCATGTCGCCGACCTGTCCCGCTCGCGGGTCAAAGCTTTAATCGAGGTCGGCAGCGTCGAAGTCGACGGCCATACGATCCGCGATCCCAGCTACCGCGTCAATTCCGGTGCGCTCATCAAGGTTGACGTGCCGGCGCCGCAACCGGCGCGGCCCGGTCCGGAGCCGATCCCGCTTAAGGTGATCTACGAGGACGCCGACATCATCGTGATCGACAAACCGGCAGGTCTCGTCGTTCATCCGGCCGCCGGTAATTGGACCGGAACGCTGGTCAATGGCTTGATCGCCCATTGCGGCGACAGCCTTTCCGGCATCGGCGGCGAACGCCGGCCGGGGATCGTCCACCGGCTGGACAAGGACACGACCGGGCTCATGGTCGTGGCCAAGAACGATCGCGCCCATGCGGCGCTGGCGGCGCAATTCACCGATCATGGCCGCAACGGTGCGGTTTTCGAGCGGGGCTATCTCGCCTTCGTGTGGGGCGCGCCGGACCGGCCGCACGGCACGATTGACCGACCGATCGACCGCGATCCCCGCGCGCGCAACCGCATGGCCGTGCGCAAAGGCGGCCGGGAGGCGGTCACGCATTGGCAGGTGTTGGAGCGCTACCCGGCCGTCAAAGCGAATCGTCCGACAGCGAAGATGACGGCGAAAGCCGAGAATCCCGGATTTGTGGCGAGCCTCCTCGCCACTCGCCTGGAAACCGGCCGGACCCATCAGATTCGGGTCCATTTTGCCTCGATGGGCCACCCCCTGCTCGGCGACCCGGTCTATGGGCCCGGGTTCCGGACCAAAGCGGCGCTTTTGTCGCAAGCGGGCCAGGCCGCCCTCGCCGCTCTTGGCAGGCAGGCGCTGCATGCCCACATCTTGCGTATCAACCATCCGTTAACCGGCGAAATCCTTGAGTTCCGTTCGGAACTGCCGCCAGATCTTGCCCGTTTGCGTAATGCGCTGGCAGGGAGTCGGGCCGGCACTGGCGGTGACTAGACGCGGCATGAGGATTCCGCGTTTTCAGCGCCATTTGAGCGAAAATCAATTCAGCATCGCGCCGAAGTGATGCTGTTTCCCTTCCGCTCGGCTGATTCGACCGTGTATGTTGCGGGTGCGAGATGATGGAACCGGCGCCGTCGGCTCAAGGAGCGGCGGCCCCGTAGCTCGCCGCGACGCGGGGGCAAGGATATGGAGAGGGCGCTGTCATGGCCCAAACTGCTGCATTGCCCATTTTATCGGGCGAAACCGGCCTTACCCGGTACCTAGAAGAAATTCGGCGGTTTCCGATGCTGGAGCCGCAGGAAGAATTCATGCTGGCCAAGCGCTGGCGCGAGCATGGCGACCGTGATGCGGCGCACAAGCTCGTCACCAGTCATTTGCGGCTCGTGGCTAAGATCGCCATGGGCTATCGCGGCTATGGCCTGCCGATCTCGGAAGTGATTTCTGAAGGCAATGTTGGGCTCATGCAAGCGGTCAAGCGCTTCGAACCCGACAAGGGATTCCGGCTGGCGACTTACGCCATGTGGTGGATCAAGGCCGCGATCCAGGAATACATCCTGCGTTCCTGGTCGCTGGTGAAAATGGGCACCACCGCCAATCAGAAGAAGCTGTTCTTCAACTTGCGCAAGGCCAAGAGCCGCATTTCCGCGCTCGACGAGGGCGATATGCGGCCTGACCAGGTCAAGCTCATCGCCAAGCGGCTTGGCGTGACCGAGCAGGACGTCATCGACATGAACCGCCGGCTCGGTGGCGACGCTTCGCTCAACGCGCCGATCCGCGAAGACGGCGATTCCGGCGAATGGATGGATTGGCTGGTGGACGACAGCGCCAGCCAGGAGAGCCGGCTCGCCGAAAGCGAGCAGTCCGAGAACCGGCACAAGGCGCTTGGTGAAGCGCTCACCGTGCTCAATGACCGCGAGCGCCGGATCTTCGAAGCACGGCGCCTCGCCGACGAACCGATCACCCTCGAAGAACTCGCCGACGAATTCGGCGTATCGCGCGAGCGCGTGCGCCAGATCGAAGTGCGAGCCTTCGAAAAGGTCCAGAAGGCGGTGAAAACCAACATCGCCCACATGGAAAACCCGCAAGCTGCCGTCGCCGCTGCCGCGGCGCGGTAACAGCGTCCTTCGTCACTGCGAGCGATCTACTTCCCTGCCGCTTTGCGCAGCGCCGCATTGATGCGGTCCTGCCAGCCCTGCCCGTCTTGCTGGAAGAAATCGAGCACATCGCGGTCGACGCGCAGTGTCACAGTCTCCTTGGCGCCGGGCGTCGATACTGGTTTGGGCGGAGCCTCGACCGGCTTGGTCGTCACCGCCTTGAAGGCCTTCTCGGCCAAGGCCCGCGCGTCAGGCTCACGTCGCGTGCGCGGTGTGTCCCGCCAAGCGTCTCTGGACCTATCTCTCGAATCGTCTCGCGCCACGTCCGAATAATGACGTGCTGCCCCGCTGGTTGCAAAGGCGCAGCGAAAATAACCGGAAAAACCTGCTGGAGCGTACAAACTGGCTAACCACCGATTGCATCATTGATGGCGCGCAACAACGTGAGCAGCGCCTGGTTGCGCGGCATAGCGAGGCCGTGCCGCCCGCCGGCGGCAACAATCGCGCCGGTGAGCGCTTCAACCTCCAGCTTGCGGCCTCCGAGTCGGTCGAAATACATCGACGTGCCGAGTTCCCCTGAAAAATTTAACAGCGTGGCGATCGTGCATGCCGTCTCATCTTCGGCAAGCTGCACGCCATCCGCGCGTGCTGCGGCGACGGCTTCATCGAGAATGCCGCGACATAATTCCTGGACGTCGGGACGGCGCAGCACGGCTTGCCGCTGCATGGTCAGGGCGGTGATGGGATTGGCGACCGCGTTGATGAGAAGCTTGCGCCACGCCAGCGTGGTGAAATCGCCGCTGCGGACGATACGCAGCGGCGTTTCCTCGAACAAAGCGGCGAAAGCGCGACCCGGTTCATCATCGGCCACGATGGCATCGTGCGGCCCGGCATGGCGAAGCCGCACGCGATCGGCCGCCAACCGCTCGCCGTTGTAATAGACCAGCACCGGAACGATGGAGGCGCCGCCAGCGAGCGGCGCGACCCGCGCTACATGATCGATGCCGTTTTGCATGACGGCAACGCGCGTCGCCGGCGTGCTCAGCCGCGCCAGCCATGGCGCGGCGGCCGCGGTCTGATGCGTCTTAGTACAGAGCAGCACCCAATCGACCGGGCCGGCTTGCGCGGGATCGGTCAGGTTGCGCAGCGGCAGTTCGATTGTGCCTTCCGCCCGCTCCAGCGTCAGGCGCGCGATCGGCTGGCGCGTGCAGGCGAAGATTTTATACCGGCCCGCGGCGGCGAGAGTGCCGGCAACAGCACCGCCGACGCTGCCCAACCCGACGACCGCAATTCGCATTTGCCCCGATCCGCGCCCTGTGACCATCCCGCTGCCCATGTTCGGCTATTCATCGAGGCCATCAGAGAAAGTCAAACCCCGCCTTAGCCGCCAGCAAAATAAAAACCCGGCCGGCGAAGACCGGGGTTTTATCCGCGTTCTATGCGGCAGATTACCAGCCACCCGATCGGTGTCTCGCCGCGGCACTGCCGCTATAGGGCTCGCCATAGGTGTCGCCGCCACCCGGCGAGTTCGGGCCGTAATTAGGTTGGCTCTGTGCCAGACACGGCGTCGCCGCAACATTGGCGGTCTCGGCAATCCCCGCGAATAACGCCAACGTCATGAGAATCTTTGCTGCGCTCATCGTGTCGACTCCATTTTCTTGCCTCGGCTTACCCGGCCCATGCGATTCCTTGCTGTGATCCGCTGCTGCTGCGCTCTTACTGGTAACGATTGACGCCAATATCGGTTCGCACGAGTTCGCGTTGTGGAACAGCGTTCCCGTGCACCGATGCGGAGTTATTTCGTCTTGGCGAAAGACTCCAACCGCAGCGGCAGGACGGCGCCAAACCAGGCCGCATGCGCGGTGTGATCGGCCAGGTCATCGCCCGTCTCGGGATGCAACAGCACGACCAGATCGTCGCGATTGAGCATCAGCCACGGCACAAAGGCGGCGAGCATCTCCGCCGGAAAGGCGATCTGAAACATCGACTGCGGATGCGGGCCAACCAGCTCGTCATGCCAGCGGCCAAGTTTGGCTTGCAGAAAATCGGCAGCGACCCGCTCGCGCAGCCGTTCGGCGCGACCGCGGCTTTTTGCCGGATCGTAGTAGATGTGGGCGTGAAAGTGCGTAACTGTCCGGTGGCTCATGATCCCGTCGAGGCTGCCGCCTCCATTGCGCACCTTTGCGAAACGATTGGCAAGCCACTTCGCAAACTTGCGGCAAACCCTAAGTTGCCCACGGCTGCGGTTCGGGGGCCCGGCGGTGCGGGAAAAGATTGGCGAGAATAACGGAAAGTATTCCGGTCAGAAAAATACCATCGAACGTGCCGGCACCGCCGATCGAAGCCACGGGAGCGCCGAGCCCGCTTATCTTGCCCAGATTGGTTAGGTCCGCGCCGATCAACGTACCGAGCGCGCCGGCTATGTAAGCAAGCGGCGCGGCGTCCTGACGCGACAAGATCAGTGCAACCGCCGCCGTGGTTACGACCGGGACGAAAACCGGCACCGCAATGCCAAGTCCGGGGACCGGATCGGCCAGCAAATGCAGGACCAGCGCCACGATCGCGGTCGCGATCGCGCCTTTGACCCAGAGATTCCTCGTGAACAGCAGATAAAGGGACAACAAGGTCGGAATCACCGCGCCGCCGACATTGACCGCGACCACCGTGCCCCGCCAATGGGTAACGACGGGCACGGTGTATTGCATGCCGAAGAAATCGATCAGGCGGTCCGATACGACCGGCTCCGGCGCGAGCTGCACGATCGGAATGTTGAATATGCTGCCGATGAGCGAGGCGAACAGCAAAAACAGCGCGGTGCCTGGGCTGATCCCGAGGCTCATATAGGCATAGCGCAGCGATTGCAGTATCAGAACAGCAATGAAAATACCGACCAAAATCGCAAAGAAGCTCGGCGCCAGAGGCAGATAATGATATTGGCTCATTTCCATTGGCGCCTGCCTCCGTTTTCGTGTTGCGCACCATACGAGGCCTTAACCGATGCCGAAAATCGCAACCTTCGTGCGACATAGATATGGTCGAGCGCCTTGCTAGTCCAACGCGTCTGCCTATAATCCGGCGCTTCCTTCGCGCAGGGATATTCTGCTGTGGCGCCCATGGAAGCAAAATCCGGAGCGAAATCCGTAGCTATTATCATGGGCAGCCAGTCCGACTGGCAGACCATGCGACATGCCGCGGATACGCTCGACGCGCTCAAGATCGGCTATGAAACGCTGATCGTTTCCGCGCACCGGACACCAGAGCGGCTTTACGCTTTCGCCAAAGGCGCCGAGGCGGACGGCTTCAAGGTCATCATCGCCGGCGCCGGCGGCGCAGCGCACCTGCCGGGAATGACCGCGTCGCTGACGAACCTTCCAGTACTCGGTGTGCCTGTTGAATCCAAAGCGCTGTCCGGCCAGGACTCGCTCTACTCGATCGTGCAAATGCCGCCGGGCGTTCCGGTCGGAACGCTGGCGATCGGCCAGGCCGGCGCTATCAACGCGGCGCTGCTTGCCGCGAGTGTATTAGCCCTGAACGATGCCCCCTTGGCGAACCGGCTCAAGGCTTGGCGGGCCGCCCAGACAGCGGCCGTGCCAGAGGCGCCGAAGGACATCGCGTGACCGTAGTTTTGGCGCCGCTCGAGCCCGAGGCGACTATCGGCATCCTCGGCGGCGGACAACTCGGCCGCATGCTCGCGCTCGCCGCGGCGCGGCTGGGGTTTAGATGCCACGTATTCGCGCCTAGTCCGGATTCTCCCGCCTTCGACGTCGTCCATCGCGTGACCTGCGCGGATTACACCGACACCGAAGCGCTCGATCGATTTGCATCAAACGTCGACATCGTCACCTATGAATTCGAAAATGTCCCTGCTGAAACCGCAACCTTTCTTGCCGCCAGGGTCCCGGTTCTCCCGGATCCGGCTATTCTGGCAACGACGCAAGACCGGCTTGCCGAAAAGAACTTCGTCACCAGGCTCGGCATAGCGACGGCCGCCTTCACCGGCGTCGCATCCCCCGGCGAATTGAAAACGGCCATCGAGCGGATTGGCCTTCCCGCAGTGCTCAAGACGCGTCGTTTTGGTTATGACGGCAAGGGTCAGGTCGCCATTAAAAACGGGACCGATCCAGATGCCGCGTGGCGCGAAACCGGCGGCCAGCCCTGCATTCTGGAAGCTTTCGTGCCATTTCTGCACGAAATCTCGGTCGTCGCCGCCCGCGGCCATGGCGGCGCGGTCGAATGTTTCGACGTAACCGAGAATGAACACCGTGACCATATCCTGAAAATGTCACGCGTACCGGCCGCTCTATCAGAATACGACGCGACGCAAGCGCAGCGCATTGCCGAGCTGGTGGCACAGAAATTCGATTATGTCGGCGTATTGGCAGTCGAAATGTTCCTGCTCCGCGATGGCGCGCTTTTGGTAAACGAGATCGCGCCGCGCGTGCATAATTCCGGCCATTGGACCATCGACGCCGCCTCGGTATCGCAATTCGAACAGCACATCAGGGCGGTGGCCGGCTGGCCGCTGGTAAAACCGATCCGGCGTGGCCGCGTCGAGATGATCAATCTGATAGGCAGCGAGGTAGAAGAGTACTCGCGCTATCTCAAAGAGCCCGGCGTCGCCGTGCATTTGTACGGCAAGGCGGCGGTGCGCCCTGGCCGTAAAATGGGTCATGTCACGCGCGTCTGCGACGATTGATGTGTGACGATGGACTTTTGCGCGCTGTTCTGCTACAGCCCGCGGCAAGGTGGTGCAGGCTTTTTAGCCTTCAGCTATCAAGCAATCCCAGAACCGAATCGAAAAGGAGCAAGCGTGCAGGTTCTCGTCCGTGACAATAACGTCGACCAGGCCCTCAAGGCGCTGAAGAAGAAGATGCAGCGCGAGGGGATTTTCCGCGAGATGAAGCTGCGCGGCCACTACGAAAAGCCATCCGAAAGAAAAGCGAGAGAGAAGGCGGAAGCGATCCGCCGCGCCCGTAAACTGGCGCGCAAGCGGTTGCAGCGCGAAGGGCTGCTCCCGATGAAGCCAAAGCCCGCCCCCGGCACTGGACCCGGCAGATCGGGTCCGCCTCGCACCCCGCGCTTCGGCTGATACCTTCCGACTGACACGTTTTGGGTCACCCGACTTGGGTGGCAATCCCAGGCAGAGCCTTATCGGTCCTGATTAATTCAGCATCGATAAGGCTCTCGTACTTTTGTCATAAGCTCGCGCCAGAAGCCCAATTGTCATCACCTGACGGTGACGGATTTGCGGGTTTTTGCCGAGCGGGCTCTGCTATCGTTGGCCGGCTACGAGCCTCGCCATGACGCACGACGCGGCAAAATTGAAGCGCAATAAGATCGCGCGGCGCTTGCCGCCGCTCGCAGCCATCTTGCTCGCACTGGCCGGCTGCGCCACGGGCGGAAATCCGGCTTCAGACCGGGACAAGCCGCTTTATCCGGGATCGCAATCCAATCTCTCCTCCCTGAGCGAGATCATCGCCGCCCATCCGGACGATCCGCAGGCATATAACATGCGCGCCACGGTCTACGGCGAGGCCGGACACACGGAGCAGGCTCTTGCCGATTTCAGCAAAGCCATCAGCCTCGATCCAAATTACACGCAGGCTTATGCCAATCGCGCGCTTGTCTACCGCAAGGTCAACAAGCTCGATCTAGCGCTCGCCGATGACAACAAGGCCCTGACGCTCGACGCCTCTTATGCGCCGGCCTATTTGGGCCGCGGCATGGTCTATCGCGAGCAAGGCCGCAACAACCAGGCGCTGGAAGATTTCAACAAAGCAATCACGCTGCGGCCGGACAACCCGGAGGCCTACTACAATCGCGGACTTCTGTACCAGAGCCAGCGCCAGCATGCCCTCGGCGTCGACGATTTCTCGATGGCAATCGGACTCGCAGGCCAAAAATCGGAATCCTATGTGGCGCGCGCGCTAAGTTATCTGGCGCTCGGGAACATCAAAGCGGCAGCCGAGGACCTCGATCAGGCGGTGCAATTGGATCCACCCAATCTGCGCGGCTGGACGAGCCGCGGACTGGCTTATGAGCGTTTGGGACAGAAGGATAAGGCCGCCGGGTCCTATGCGAAGGCGCTCAACATCAACGACAAGTATCAGCCTGCGAAAGAAGGCTTCACCCGGGTCGGTGGCAAGATCGGCCAGACCTATCCCACGTTCTAGGCGTTAACGTGTAGCCGCCCGAAGGAGCCACCATGGCCATCATGCTGAACCACACCATCGTTCCGGTGCGCGATAAGGTCGCTGCGGCGAAATTCTTTGCCGGAATTTTCGGCCTCAAACGCGGCCGCACCGGGCATTTCGCGCCAGTTCAGGTGAACAAGCAATTGACTTTACTGTTTGACGATGACGCCGATTTCGACAGTCATCATCTGGCTTTTCACGTCACGGATCGCGAATTCGACGCCATTTTTCGTCGCGTCAAAAAAGCCAATATAGTCTTCGGCAGCGCACCCTGGAGTCTTGAAGACGGCAAGCTCAATAATTGGGGCGGCGGGCGCGGTTTTTATTTTCGGGACCCAAACGGGCACGTGCTTGAACTGATGACGGTCGCGCAATGAGGCGACGACACCAGGGGCAGGCTGGTTAATCCAGATCGCCGGCGAGAAAGCGGGCGACCGCGTCGAGCCCGCCATTGTCATCGAGATCCTCGTGACCGCCGTCGAGGAAACGCACGAAGTGCTTCGGCTTGTTGGCGAGCTCAAACAGCTGCTCGCCCATGGCGTAAGGAACGACCCGGTCGTTTACGCCATGCATGATCATCACCGGCGCCTTGACTTTGCCGATGCGCAGGTCGGAGCGGAACTGATCTTTCATCAAAAGCCGGACCGGTAGATACCAATAATGCCGCGCGCCAAGCGCAACCGCCGAGGTAAAAGGCGCCTCAAGGATCACGCGGCTCACCGGGCGTTCCGCCGCAACCGCAATCGCCACGCCAGAGCCGAGCGACTCACCCCACAGCACTAACTGTTGCGGCGGGTAGTGGGCGGCCGCGAAATGATAGGCCGCCTGCGCATCGGCAATCAGTCCTTGTTCATTCGGACTGCCGCCCGAACCGCCATAGCCGCGATATTCCAGCGCGACCAGCCCAATCCCATCGGCAATGACCCGACGAAAACGAGTCACGCGGAAACGAAGCGCCCCGCCGTTGCCGTGGAAATACAGGATGACCGGTTTGCCATCGCGTGGCGGCACGTGCCAAGCGGCGATGCGCACGCCGTCGGTGGCCGTCAACGGCACTTCTTCGGCTTCGGGCAACCCCGCCGCGGCCGGCAGGACATGCGCGGTGTCCGGGAAATACATCAAGGAGCGCTGCGCTACATAGACCACCGCCGCCAGGGCGATGTAGGCGCAAAGTGCGATGATCGTAGTTGAAACGAGGGCAAGCATGACGCGCGACGCAGGCCACAGGCGCTTGAAGACGGTTTGCAGAATCGCCACCGCATGCCGCGGCGGCTGCAGCAGCATTTTTGTCGTGGCGTCTATCGGCATTGTCGCATTGTTTGTTTGAACCTGGCAGATCTCGGGCTGCCGACCGGCTCGATTGCCACAGAAAAACCGGCCGGCGTGTCCAGCCGGCCGGTTGAATGAGGTGCTAGCGCGCCGCCGGCAAATCCATCAGCGACAGACTTGCACGGTGCGCCAGCGGTAACCGAAGCCCTCGACCCAAACTTGGCGTTTCGCCCAGTAACAGCCCGGCGCAAGCTCGGCATAGCCAGACCCCGGCGCAGGGTAGTAGGCCGGCGCGGGCGCGGGATAATAGGCCGCCGGCGGCGGTGGTGCGTAGTAAGCCGGTGGCGGAGGCGGCGGACTGTTGGCGATCGCGCTGCCGATAATCGCGCCAGCGGCAACGCCGCCAAGAATTCCGGCGCCGACCGCGCAGCCGACGCAGTCCGCGTTTGCGGGAACCGGTGCGGCCACCGCAGCGAGGCCCAGTGCCGCAGCCGCGGTCAGGCCCACAAGCGACTTGTGCATGTGCTTTCCTCACGTGATCGGCCGGGTGCCGATCGGAATCTGTGGATGGGCGGAAGTCCCCGAAAACCCCCGCTGACCGTCGAAACTCAAGCAGCGACTATTTGGCGGAAGTTGGGTGCAGACAAGCCGCGCCCTTGCAACTGAGGCGTTTCCGGTACGGAAACGCCTCACGCCCTGGACACAGCTACGACGCGCCTATGTTCAGACGCAGGCGCGAACCCAGTAATAACCGTTCCACACGCGACGCCAAACGCAGGGCGGCGGCGCATAGGGATAGGGCCCGTAATAGCCGTACGGCGCATAGTAGTAGGGCGCCGCGAGCGCACTGCCAACGATGGCACCAGCGGCAAAGCCGCCAAGGCCCCAACCCCAGCCCCAACCGCCGCGCCATGCGTTGGCCGGCGCCGAGGTCGCCAACGCCGCGCCGCCAATGATGGCCGCCGCAACGAGAGCGGTTAGAATTTTTCTCATGACATCACCTCGAGTTCGGAATTTTGCTCGCCAACGACGGCGAGGCTTGTCGCTAGGTTCCCATTTATTGGTGAATGCAGACTGAATGACCCGGCCAGAATACAGCCACCTTTATTGCGCCGCCGCCGGTTCCCCACCGGCCGACCCGAAACGATGCGTTGTCATGGGCTTTTGGCGCAGCACAGCAGCGCGATTGTTCCGTAATCGCGCTACGATCAACATTTCGTCATGGGAAAACCCAAACTCGAACTAAAGCCACGAGCACAAGATGGCTAGGGCGCGGTCACATGGGGGGAGGCCCGTTCACCCGAGCGTACTTTAAGTGCGACAATCTGACGCATACTTAGATTAGGCCTTTGCTCCTGTTGAGTTTTTGCCCAGTACCGAGCCCGCCGTCTACGCAGTCGAGGGGCTGCTCGACGGTCTCCTTTCGCCTGCTCAGGCGATGATATCGGGCGTCAGCTGATCCTCGATGAAGGTGATGCGATCACGCAGGTGCAATTTGCGTTTTTTCAGGCGCTGCACCTGGATCAGGTCAGAGCCCGGCGAATCCTGCAATGCGGCAATCGCGGCATCGAGATCGCGATGCTCCTGCTGCAAGCGCGCCAGTTGCGCCCGAAGCTCGCGTTCTTCCTCTTTCGTCATCGCCGCCCTGGTGGCGCTGGATTCGGTACAGGAGGCGCAGATTGCGGCGGGCAAACCACCGGTTTGTTGTGCCGGACTGCGCCTAAGTGACGAATGATTATCGCGTTTTGGTCATTCGCCCACAAGCCCGCGTCACCTCGGCCGCGGGGATTTTCGCCGCTGCAAAAGCGGAGTATGATTGTCCAAAATTGTCAGGGTGTAGAATGATCTGATCTGGCTATCTGCAAGGAGGCAGCCACATGGCGATTGAATCGCATCTTGCGGAACTCGAAAAACGGCACCAGGCACTTGAACAGGAAATTGCAGAAGCACTCACCCACCCCTCGATCGATAATCTCCAGATTGCGGAACTGAAACGTAAGAAATTGCACGTCAAGGACGAGATCGCGCGGCTACGGCAAGATACGCTCGTCCATTAGTCGGTAAGAGCGGACGGCTCTCAGTCCCTCCGCCTGGACCACGGAGCCTTTCCACGCCATATATTCCTGGATCTTAAAATCTTCCTGGATCTTAAAATCGATGCGCGCCTGGCCTTCAGGCGCGCTCACATCGCCTTTACCAGCTCGCGCAGCTTGAATTTTTGCAGCTTGCCAGTGCTGGTCTTTGGGATTTCCGCAAACAGGATGTGCCGCGGACATTTATAGCTGGCCAGATTGTTCTTGCACCAGGCGATCAGCTCGTCAGCGCTTGCCGTCGAGCCCGGCTTTAGCTCTACCACCGCGCATGGTGTCTCACCCCATTTTTCGTCGGGCTTGGCGACCACGGCGACGACCTGGACGGCCGGATGTTTGTAGAGCGCATCTTCGACTTCGATCGACGAGATGTTTTCGCCGCCTGAAATGATGATGTCCTTCGAACGGTCCTTGAGTTGAATGTAGCCGTCCGGATGTATGACGCCGAGATCGCCGGAATGAAACCAGCCGCCGGCGAAGGCGTCGTGGCTCGCCTTCTTGTTCTTAAGATAGCCTTTCATCACCACATTACCGCGGAACATGACCTCGCCCAAAGTCTCGCCGTCGCGCGGGACCGGACGCATGGTTTCCGGATCGATGACATCGAGCGCGTCGAGTACGGGATAGGCGACGCCTTGGCGCGCTTTCTTGGCGGCCTGATCGGATGAATTGAGCGCCTCCCATTCGCTGTGCCAATCGTTGATGGCGGCCGGGCCGTAAGTCTCCGTCAAGCCGTAAAGATGGGTGACGTTGAAGCCGGCAGCCTTCATCGCCGCCAACACCGCTTCCGGCGGCGGCGCCGCCGCGGTGGCGAATTGCACGATGTGCGGCAGCGGTTTCTTCTCCTGCGCCGGCGCGTTGAGCAGTGTCGACATCACGATCGGTGCGCCGCACAGATGGGTGACCTTGTGCTGGGCGATGGCGTCATACATCGCCGGTGCGCGCACCGCGCGCAGGCAGACATGGGTGCCGGCGACGACTGAAAGCGTCCAGGGGAAACACCAGCCGTTGCAGTGAAACATCGGCAGCGTCCACAGATAGACCGGATGCTTGCCCATGCCGCAGGTGATGACATTCGCCATCGCCAGGAGATAAGCGCCGCGATGGTGGTAAACGACGCCCTTGGGATCGCCGGTGGTGCCGGATGTGTAGTTCAGCGAGATCGCGTCCCATTCGTCGTCCGGCATCACCCAAGCGAAGTCGGGATCGCCGCTGCGCAGCAAGTCCTCGTATTCGATTTCGCCGAGCCGTTCGCCCGCGCCGGTGAATTCCGGGTCGTCGTAATCGATCACCAGTGGCTTGTTCTTGCACGCGGCAAGCGCGTCTTTGACCACCTTGGAGTATTCGCGGTCGACGATAAGAACTTTGGCGTCGCCATGACCGAAGGTGAAAGCGATGATCGCCGCATCAAGCCTTGTATTGATGGTGTTGAGCACGCCACCCGCCATCGCCACCCCGTAATGGGCCTCCAGCATCGCCGGCGTATTGGCGAGAACGGCCGCAACCGTATCGCCGCGCTTGATGCCGCGCCGGGCGAACGCGGAACCAAGCCGCCGCGTCCGTGCGTAAAACTCCCGGTAGGTCCACTCACGTGGGCCATGAATGATGGCGGTCTGGTCCGGATAGACAGCCGCGGCGCGCGCGAGAAACGACAGCGGCGTCAGCGGCTGAAAATTCGCCGGGTTGCGATCGAGATCGGTGTCGTAGGGACTGGCCATGCTTATTTGCTCCCGCAAGCAAGCCTAGCCAAAACATCGGATGGCGCGAATAGGCATTGATGTGGATCAATAGCGGCTTGTTGCCGCTCGACCATGATCGCTATTGGTCATGGAACGGTAGCGCTATAGTGCCCACCTAAGGATGAAGGCACGGCCATGGACATCCGCTTGAGTCGTTACCACGAGATTTATGCGCGCTGGCAGCGCGATCCGGTCGGTTTTTGGAGCGGCGCCGCTTCAGATATCGATTGGTTCGAAAGACCACAGAAAGTTTTCGATCCCAAAGCGGGCGTTTACGGCCGCTGGTTCGTTGGCGGGGTTTGCAACACTTGCTTCAACGCCGTCGATCGGCACGTCAATGCTGGTCGCGGCGAGCAGGCGGCGATCATCTACGATTCACCGCTTGCCGGAGCAAAACGCACCCTCACCTATCATCGGTTGTTGACCGAAACCCAGGTGCTCGGCGGCATGCTGCGCGATTTGGGTGCCGGCAAGGGTGACCGCGTCATTATCTATATGCCGATGGTGCCGGAGGCGGTCATCGCCATGCTCGCCTGCGCGCGCATCGGGGCCATCCATTCGGTGGTGTTCGGCGGCTTTGCCGCGCGCGAGCTCGCCACCCGGATCGACGACTGCAAGCCGAAGGTCATTCTCTCTGCGAGCTGCGGGCTCGAGCCGGGCCGCATCGTGCAATACAAGCCGCTGCTCGACGAGGCGATCAAGCTTGCGGCACACAAACCGGCAGCCTGTTTGATCCTGCAAAGGCCGCAGGCGCAAGCGACGCTGATCGAAGGCCGCGACCGCGACTGGGCGCAAATGCGTGACCACGCGCTGACCCATGCCCGTTCCGCTTTCGACTGCGTGCCGGTCGAAGCGACCGATCCGCTCTATATTCTGTACACGTCAGGCACGACCGGGCAGCCGAAGGGCGTGGTGCGCGACAATGGCGGCCACATGGTCGCGCTGAAATGGTCGATGAAGAATCTCTACGGCGTCGATCCGGGCGAGATCTATTGGGCCGCTTCCGACGTCGGCTGGGTGGTCGGACATTCCTACATCGTCTATGCGCCGCTGTTTCACGGCTGCACCACGATCCTCTACGAGGGCAAGCCGGTCGGTACGCCCGACGCCGGCGCGTTCTGGCGCGTCATCAGCGAGCATGGCTGCGCCGCGATGTTCACCGCGCCGACCGCGTTTCGCGCGATCAAGAAGGAAGATCCGCAAGGCAAGCTCTTGGCGCAGTACGATCTGAAAAAATTCCGCACCTTGTTTCTCGCCGGCGAGCGCGCCGATCCCGACACGCTCGTATGGGCGGAAAAGCTCCTCAAAGTGCCGGTGATCGATCACTGGTGGCAGACCGAGACCGGCTGGGCCATTGCCGGCAATCCGGTCGGCCTCGGCATGCTGCCGGTCAAGCATGGCTCGCCCACAGTGGCGATGCCGGGTTACGACATGCGCATCGTCGACGAAGCATGCCGCGAACTGCCCGCCGGCAAGATGGGATCGATCGTGGTGAAGCTGCCGCTGCCGCCGGCCTGCATGCCGTCGCTGTGGCAGGCCGACGCGCGCATGCACGCGAGCTATCTCGAGGAATTTCCCGGCTATTACAAAACCGCCGATGCCGGGTTTAAGGACGACGACGGCTACATTTTCGTCATGGGCCGCACCGACGACATCATCAATGTCGCCGGCCACCGGCTCTCGACCGGTGGCATGGAGGAAGTGCTCGCCTCGCATCCCGACGTCGCCGAATGCGCCGTGCTCGGCGTCAAGGATCCGCTCAAGGGCGAGGTGCCATGCGGCTTCATCGTGCTCAAATCCGGCGTCAACCGGCCGCCGGCTGAAATCGAGAAGGAATGCATTGCGCTCATTCGCGACAAGATCGGCCCGGTCGCGGCGTTCAAAGTCGCCATTGCCGTGGCGCGGTTGCCGAAAACCCGCTCGGGCAAGATCCTGCGCGGCACGATGAAGAAGATCGCCGACGGCGAACCATGGCAGATGCCGGCAACCATCGACGATCCCGTCATCCTCGATGAGATCGGCACAGCGCTCAAAAGCAAAGGCGCCGAGACCGCCATCAGGTAAGATCGCTGGGGCGAGCTTGTGCGTTGTCGAGCTTGCGCGTTGTCGAGCTTGCGCGTTGTCGAGCCATGGCGATTGTGAGAGTGGCCTTCCTGAGAGAACTGATTTGTGTCGTTGCGGCGCTCGGCATCGGTTTCGCGCAAGCCGGGCCGCAACAGCCGCAAAATCCCGAGCCGCAGAGCCCGCCCCCCGCAGCGGCAAAGCCCGCTGCGGCTCCCGACACGACCATCGCTCCCCATCCGCCGACCGCCGACGATATCTGCCGCGCGCTTGAACAGGATGCCGCCGAGAACGAATTGCCGGTCGAATTCTTCGCCCGCGTCATCTGGCAGGAAAGCCGCTTCAACGCGCGCGCGGTGAGCAGCAAGGGCGCGCGGGGCATTGCCCAGTTCATGCCGCGAACGGCGGACTATCGCGGCCTCATCGATCCGTTCGATCCGATCGAGGCTCTGAAGAATTCGGCGAGCTATTTGCGCGACCTGAAAAACCGGTTCGGTAATCTTGGGCTTGCCGCTGCCGCTTACAATGCCGGCCCGGGACGCGTCGCCGCCTGGCTCGCCAAGCATCGGCCGCTGCCCGGCGAAACGCGCAATTATGTCGCCATCATCACCGGCTGGACCGCGGACGAGTGGGCATCGGCCTCGCCGCCGAAGACTTCGGAGACGACGATCCCTCAAGGTGTGCCGTGCACGCGGCTTGCCAACCTGATCCTCGCGCCGAAAGAGCAGGCGCAGCGCATAGCCGCTTACGTTCCGCGCTGGGGCATGCAGCTGACCGCCAATTGGTCGGAGAGCAAGGCCTGGGCGATCTATCGCATGATCCAGAAACAATATGCGGCGCTGATCGGCGATCGCGAACCGATCGTCATTCGCAGTCGCGGCATCGGACTGGGCAGCGCCATCCGCTACAACATCCGCATCGCCGACGACGACCGCGCCTATCTCGAAAAATTCTGCCGGCAGCTCATCGCCGCCGGCGGCGCCTGCGTCGTCTTACGCAATGATCGCGGATAGTTCTCGCTCGTGATTTTCGCAAGCCGCAGCACGAGCCAGAGCACCGGTTCCATTTTGTTGCATCACGAAACAAGTCGCGCGCGACCGAGGAACTAAGTGGTTTGCAAAACATTGTCAGCGATCGAAAGAGA
>Ga0306924_10002113_pt1 | contig 18659 bp, 16 predicted proteins | sample sta12Can44000111_FD_203756 | JGI IMG/M metagenome (GOLD analysis project Ga0306924, IMG submission 203756) | Lab enrichment of tropical soil microbial communities from Luquillo Experimental Forest, Puerto Rico - statanox.12C.anox.44.000.111 (v2)... | ecosystem: Environmental > Terrestrial >...
AAGTCGCCAAATGAGCGTCAAGCGCACCCATCGTCATCTCGTCGGCGGGGGCGGCGCGGAACCCAATGAAGCCGTCCGGCCGCACGAGGACGGCCCCGCCATTAGGCACACCAGCCTCGGTCGCCTCGAACTGTGCGCTTGCAGCATCCAAAATCGAGACGAGTTGACCCCAGCGCGCGCGGAGACGGTCTAGGCGAGGCGCCGCGCCAAACACGATCAAATGGTGACCTGTTCCACTCAGCGAGTGGCGGGCCGGGAAGCGCTCTCCCGGTGATGGTCCTCCAGCCGTTGCGCCGCCGGCCTGACCGATGAGCGGACTTCCGGCGTATGAAACATCGAGCATCAACCGCTTGCGCACCCCCGCTAGATTCTCCGCCGGATCCCCCGGCGGTAAGGACAGCACGCCGCCGCCGTCGCACATCGCGACAAGCCCAGTCACAAGGCGATGCACCTCGTCCGAGACCTCCAGAACGTGGCGGTCGGCAAGTCCCCGCTCGATCGCGTAGCTGTTGAGCAGTGACGGCTTGGCAGCACCGCGCACAACAAGAGCAAGTTTCCAGGCGATGTCAGCTGCGTCCATCAGCGCCGAGTTGAGCCCCTCCCCGCCGAGCGGACTGGACATGTGGGCGGCGTCGCCCAACAAGAAGCGTCGCCCATCGCTCAGGTGCGTAACCAGGCGCTTGTGCATCTTGAACTGGGAAACCCAACGGAGATCGCCCAATCCCACGTCGACGCCGGTCCGGGCATTGAGCAGCGCCCCCAGTTCGGCTGCCGTCGGCGGTTCGCTCTGCGTTTGAGCCTCGTCGCAATTGACGAAAATCAGCCAGCGGCTATCCGGCAGCGGTGAGAGCACCACGAAGCCGGTCGGCCCCACGACGAGGCGGCCGCATTCTGGCGCGCAAGCTAGGCGAACTTTCGCATCGGCGACGAGATACCGACCGTAGTAGGTCTCGCCCGTCAGATGCTCGTGCATCGAGTGCCTCGTTATGCTGTGGCCACCGCCCGCGCCCAACAGGTAAGCGGCCGTAACGGTCTCCGTTTGCCCGCCGGTATCAAGCGCCACGCGCACGCCGTCCGGATCATCTTCGATCGACGTCACTTCGGTGCCAAATTCCACTGCTAGGCCACGATTGCCCAAATGCTCGCGCAGAATCGCCTCGGTGCGCCATTGCGGCTGGCTGCACTGAAAATCATAGCGACAACCGGTATCAGCGAAATTCTCGCTCCCGATTTCCTGCAAACCGGGACCGAGGAGTTGAAGGCGCCTGATGTGCACGCCGGCGCGAAGAAAAGGCTGAGCCAAGCCGGCTCGATCGAGCATCTCCATTACCGCTGGCTGGAGAAGGGTGCCACGCGTCTCGCGATGCGGTGCGAGCCTTCGCTCGACGATGCGCGGCTTGACGCCATGGCGTAGAAGTTCGCACGCGGCGAATAATCCGCCCGGTCCGGCACCGACGATCAGAACGCTTGGTGAAGGTGTGGGCCCGATGGTTTGACGAGACAGTTCATTGGGCGCGACGCGAAGGCCGGCGTTGAACCGATCGAAGTCGGGCATGACCTGTTTCTCACTGTCGGCAGAAGGTGACGAGGACCGCGCGAGGCGCGCGGCCCCCAAAGCGAACGGCCTGTTTCAGGTCGCGCGGTCAGTCGCCATCGGGAACCACGGTAGATGCTCCTCAGCGAAGAAGTGCCGGGTCGGCTGGAGCTCGCCCGCGCGGTCGAATGCGCCGACATGAAAATGCGTCTCGGTCGGCAGTCCCACGGTTTCGCAAGTCAATGTGGATCCGCATCGGGCGCAAAACCCCCGTGTGGTTCTGCCCGGCGTCGAATCGAACTTGGTTATCTCACCCTGCGTGACTCTATAAGCCGGGCGTTCGAATGCGACAAAGACCGAAACAGGCGCGCCTGTATGCCTGCGGCAACTTTGGCAGTGGCACCAATATACGCCCTTCGGTTGACTTGTCGCAGTAAAACGCACCGCGCCGCAGAGGCACCTACCCTCGAATTGGTCGGTCGTGCCGCTCATATCTGATCCTCCATTAATCCGGTCAGGTCGGATATTTATGACGGCCTTTACCGTCCTATTTTTGTACGGCGAAGTATACCGGTGGCGCGCCGGTCGACCGGTGCGCCGTCCCGGATCGGTGATGGCACTCAGACGTACGGCTGCGGCACGACGCGCATGTACGGCAGCGGCGCCTTCCAGCCGCCGGGGAAGCGTTCCTTCGCTTCTGCGTCCTGCACCGCCGGCGAGATGATCACGTCCTCGCCTTGCTTCCAATTGACCGGCGTTGCGACTTTCGCTGTGGCGGTAAGCTGTACGGAGTCGACCAGACGCAGTACCTCGTCGAAATTGCGCCCGGTGCTCATCGGGTAGGAGATCATGGCCTTGATCTGCTTGTCCGGCCCAATGACGTAGACGGTGCGTACCGTAGCGTTGTCCGCAGGCGTGCGGGCCGCGGAACTGCCTTCAGCCGAAGCTGGCAGCATGCCGTAAAGTTTCGCGACCTTGAGATCGGTATCGCCGATCATCGGATAATTCGGCGCCACACCCGCCACCGCAGCGATGTCCTTCGACCAATTCGCATGGTTGTCGATGCTGTCGACGCTGAGCCCGACGATCTTGACGCCGCGCCTGTCGAATTCGGGCTTGATCCGAGCCATGTAGCCGAGCTCGGTAGTGCAGACCGGGGTGAAATCCTTCGGGTGCGAGAACAGCACACACCACGAATTTCCGAGGTACTCATGGAAGCTGATCGGACCGTGGGTCGTTTCTGCCCGAAAATCCGGTGCAGTCTCTCCGATGGACAATGGCATTCGTCCTCTCCTGTTCAGGTGGCGGACCCTCGAGCGGGATCCGGTATCCGCGCGTTTTAGGATCTGGTCAGGAGGGGCCGCACCCGAAACGCTGACCTCCGGCCATTTCCTGCGTTCGTTGCCAAAATTGTCCAAACGCTGCTAGATCTGTCTGTTCCGAGTCGTGAGCTCGGCGGGGGTGAGGCTCGCCCAATAGACGGGGAAGAGGAGCGCAGCCAAGTGGCAATACCCGGATTCCCGGCGAACCCCGCACTCAGCCCTTCTTCCAGCCTCGACGTGGTCGATTCCGGCGGATTGGACACCGCGGTCCTGCAACGGTCTGCCAAACACCGCGCCATGTCCGGCGATCTGACCGTTTTCGATGTGCTCGATCCCAGGGAGATGAGCACTTCCGCACAGGGGGTGTCGTTTGCGAGGCGGTTGCAGGACCGCGATCTGATGCGGGTCCGCTTCGATAAACCGATCAGCAGATTTACGGGGCGGATATTTGGCGGCATCGCGACTTCCACTTGTGAGGATCGTTTTGCGACTGAGGTCGATGTCGGCGGCGATGCAGCTTATTTTGCCTTCTATGCGCTGCTCCATGGCCGGACGAGCTTGATCCAGCACGGCCACGAAACAATCGGTGCCGGCAGCGATGGCCTCGTCTTTCGATTCACCCCCGGCACCCGGTTGTTGACGAGCGATCTCACTGTGCGCGAAATCCTATACATAGAGGTCTCAGCGCTGGAGCATGCGCTGGAAGGCTTGCTCGACAACCGGTTGCGCGAACGTCTTGCCTTCAAGCCCGGGATCGACTGGAACAGCGGGCTCGCCGCCAGCCTGAGAGGTCAGATCGACTTCCTGATCGGCGAGATGGAGCGGCGAGGCGGGGTGGCCGACAGCCCGGTGGCACTGGCGTTCCTGACCGATCTGGTGGTGTCATTGGTGCTTCGAGGCGTTGCGCACAACTACCTGGACCGGTTGGGGAGCGGCCGGTCCGGTGTGGCCCCGGCCTATGTGCGGCGCGCCGACGAGTTTATGCGGGCACACGCCGTTCTCCCCATTCGCATGGAGCAGGTCGCGGCGGCGGCGGGTTGTAGTGTCAGGACGCTCAATGCGGTGTTTCGCCGGTTCCGCGACACCACGCCGCTCGCGGCACTCCACGTGATCCGGCTGGAGCAAGTGCATGGCGAGTTCAGTCGGCGCATGACGGACGCCTCGATCGCCGAGGTGTCACGCCGCTACGGCTTTACTAATCCCGGGCGCTTCACGGCGGCCTACCGCCGCCGTTTCGGCGAGTCGCCGGCGGAAACGGTCGGAGGCGGCCCGCGCTAATCGCCGGCGAGGCGGGGTCATCCGCTCAGGCTCCCCTGAAGTCAGATTTCACCTTTAGCTGCCGGCCGTCGCTTCAATTATCTCAGATGCTGGGACACGTCACCTCCGCGGTAGTGAGACCACTGGGCTGACCACGGACGTCGCGCTCGACAGCGGGCGGTCCCGTGCGCGGCGGACCATAGCCGCCTGCGCCGGGAGTGATGATCTCCACCGTTTCTCCGGCGCGCAGACGACCGCTTCCGCCGACAAACGGCTCAACCCCGTCACCGAACCGGAAGGCGCCGCACCCGCCGGGCTCTCCGCCGGCGAGACCCCAAGGCGGGGTCAGCAGCCGCGAGCCGTCGAGCCGCAGGTAGCATTCCGCCTCGGCGCGGTAGACACGCCGCAATCCCATCCCGCCGCGAAACCGGCCAGCCCCGCCCGAGCCGTCGACCAGCTCGTAGCGCAATACCGTCAGCGGGTACTCGACTTCGAGCGCTTCGACCGGCAGGTTCGAGGTATTGGTCATGTGGACATGGACGCCGTCGAGCCCGTCTTTGCCGGCGCGGGCGCCGGAGCCGCCGCCGATGGTTTCGAGATAGACCCAGAGATGCCCATCCAACGGGTCGACCCCGGCAAAGCTCGCGGTTGCACAGGAGCCGTTGCCGGCGGCGATGCAGCGCTCCGGTGCCGCCTGCGCCAATGCGCCGATCACCAGATCGGCGGCGCGCTGGCAGGTGCTGGTGCGGCCGTTGACCGCCGCCGGGTGGGTGGCGTTCATCACCGTGCCGAGCGGTGCGGTGACGGTGATCGGGCGGGCGAGCCCTGAATTTGGCAGGATCGTCGGATCGACCACCGCCTTGACCGCATAATAGACGCTCGACAGCAGTGCCGTGTAGATCATGTTGATCCCGGCCCGCATTTGCGGCGGGCTGTCGAAATGCAGCCGCATCTCGCTGCCCTCGATCGTGATCTCGACCGAGACGGGAAGGGCGCGACCGAGCTCGGGATTGTCGTAGGTGTCGGCAAAGCGGTAGGTGCCGTCCGGCAATGCCGCAATCCCGGCGCGCATCTTGCGCTCGGCGTAGTCCTGAAGCGCGTCGCCGACGGCGAGGACAGTGTCGGCGCCGTATTTGCCGCACAGCGCCTGCATACGCTGCACACCCAATCGGTTGGCCGCCATCTGTGCCCGCAAGTCTGACAGGCGCTCGCGCGGGACCTGGCAATTAAGGAGGATCAGCTCCTGAACGTCAGTCTGCAATTCGCCAGCGCGATACAGCCGGATCGGTGGGATCCGCAACCCTTCCTGGTAAATGTGGGCGTGCCCGCGGTCGGCGAAGTCGGCGTGGTGTGCGGTATTGACCGCCCAGGCAATGATGCGGCCATCGACAAAGATCGGCTCGCCCAGCACGATGTCGGGCAGGTGGGTGCCCGCCCCGGCATAAGCGTTGTTGCCAATGAACACATCGCCCGGCCGCATCGCCTCGGCTGGATGACGCCTCAAAATCTCCGGAATGATTCCGATAAAGCTGCCGAGATGCATCGGGATGTGCTCGGCTTGGCACAACGTCGTGCCGCGTGTGTCGAACAGCGCTGTCGAGCAGTCGCGGCGCTCCTTGATGTTCGTCGAAAAGCTGGCACGGATCAGCGCCTCGCCCATCTCCTCGACGATGGACGACAGCGCGCTGCCGATCACCTCGATCCTGATCGGGTCAATGCGGTTGGCCGGGGGTGAGCTCATCACAGCTCCATCAGCAAATTAAGATATGGATCGACGGTCGCGGTAGCTCCCGGCACGATCAAGGTCGTCGCGTCCATCTGTTCGACGATTGCCGGCCCTGCAATACGATTGCCGGCAGCCAACCTCTCCCGATCGTAGAGCGGGCAAGAAACAAACCCGTCCATCTCGGGCAGCCAGACGTCGCGGCGGCCGGATTCTACAGCGCGCGGGTCTGGGCCAGCATCTACCGCCGGGCGAATAGTTGCTTTGCGCACGATCCCGGTCGCCTCGGCGCGGAAGGTTACGAGCTGGATCGGCTCGTTCTCGGCGACAAAGCCGTAAAGCCGGTCGTGCTCAGCTACAAAGGCGCTGGCAATTTCGTCGATGGTCACCGGTGTAATCGGGCCGCCGGGCAATGGAACGGAGAGCTCATAATTCTGACCGGCATAACGCATGTCGGCAGACACTGCCACTCGCCGGGCATCGGCTTCTACGCCCGCGTCGACCAACCATGTCTCGCAGCGCCCGCGCAGTTCGCCAACGATCGCTTCGATCTCGTCTATTGCCGCCGGAGAGAGTGCAAGGAGGCGTGTCACCGCGAAGTCGGTCCGCAAATCCGCCAGCAGCAGGCCCATTGCGCAGAGGATGCCGGGGTTGCGCGGCACCAGCACGCGATGAATATCGAGTTCGATCGCAAGCCGGGCAGCGTGCAGCGGTCCCGCACCACCAAACGCGACCAGCGTGTAATCACGCGGATCGTGGCCTCTCTGCACACTAATCACGCGGATAGCCCGCGCCATGTTTGCCGTGACCACGGCGATTATGCCCTGCGCGGTCGCCAGCGGATTCATGCTCAGCTTCACCGCGAGGCGGTCTATCGCCGCCCTCGCGAGATCACTGCGCACCGTCATCCGGCCGCCGAGGAGATGGGTCGGGTTCAGAGTCTGCAAGACGACATTGGCGTCCGTGACGGTCGGCTCGTCATTACCGCGGTCGTAGCAGGCCGGCCCCGGATCGGCGCCCGCGCTGCGCGGCCCGACCTTGAGCAAGCCGCCGGTGTCGACAAATGCGATCGAGCCGCCGCCGGCGCCGACAGTATGAATGTCTAGCATCGGGGCCTTGATCGGATAGCCGTGGACCACCGCCTCCCGAGCAAGGCTCACCTCACCGTCTTGCAGCAGAGCGACGTCGGTGGACGTGCCGCCCATGTCGAAGGTGATAACGTCCCGTACCCTGGCAAGCTGCGCCGTAGCCCGGGCGCCGACCACGCCAGTACTCGGCCCCGACAACACCGTGCGCACCGGCAGACGCGCCGCCGTTTCAAACCCGATCACACCTCCGTTTGACTGCGTCAGATATGGTGTCGCAGTGACCCCGAGTGCGGTTAGCCGGTCGGCAACGCCGCGAATATAATAAGCCATGACGGGTCCGAGATAGGCGTTGACCACGGTCGTGGACAGCCGCTCGTATTCGCGAAACTCCGGCGCGACCTCATGCGAGGCGCAGACGAAAGCTTCGGGGAATTCTTCCGTCACGATGCGGTGCGCCGCCACTTCATGGGCGGGGTCTCGGAAGCTGTACAGGAAGCAGACGGCGACTGCCTTGGCACCGGCATTCCGCAAGACCCTCACCGCGTCGCGCACCGCCATCTCGTCCAGCGCAGTTTCGACATGCCCGTCGTGGCGCAACCGTTCCGGCACTTCGCGGCGCAGCGCACGCTTGACGAGAACGGGCGGTTTGTTGGCCTGCAGATCGTAGAGGTCCGGCCTTTTTTGACGGCCGATTTCGAGAAGATCGCGAAAGCCGTCACTGGTGACCAACCCGGTCTGTGCGCCGCGATGTTGGATCAGTGCATTGGTCGCCACGGTTGTCCCGTGTCCGAAATAACAGACATCGCTTGTTTGGGCAGCGATCCGTTCGAGGGCTTCGCAGACCCCCTGCGCCACAGCGTACGAAGGATCCCTGGGGGTCGAGGAGATTTTCCAAACCGCTACGCGGCCGCTACTCTCGTCGAACAGGCATACATCGGTGAATGTGCCCCCGGAATCGACGCCGATTCGCCACGCCATTGGTCAGTCCCGTTTCTTCCGATCCGTCTTCATAATCGCGGGACACCGGCGCCGGCGCAATCCGATGGCGACTTCGGACCTTATGAAACCGCGTCCCTGCATTGGCGGACACGGTGAAACGGTGATCGCCCCGCGCGGCCGAGGACAGACCGAAGCGGGTCGTGCCAGTGACTGCCAGGCATCACGCGCGCAATCGACCCCACAGCTCTTTGCCAGTGGTGCGTTATCGTCGAATGCTTCGCTTGCCCACGCGGCGACCCAAAGCTTGCGCAAGACCCCACCGATCCAGCGCCCCGCGCCGGTGGACTGATGACGCTCGATTCGGCTCGACCTCAGGAAGGGCGACCTCGCAACGTCTGCTGATAACTAATTCTCGTTTCCACAGTAATCGCGTGCTGCCGCGCGGCCGATCTCCACGCCGCCGGGCATGAAATTGGAGACCATGGCCTGAGCGTTCTGCGGCTCGGGGTCGCGCCGTGAATGCCGCAATGCGGCGGCCGTGCGAAACGTCGTCAAATAGTAATAATTTCTTGCACGCAGCCTTTTTTCTATGCGCTAATCATCCATCTATCGGAGACTATCGGCACAATGGCGTGCCAGGGGCTCGCTATTGGGAGATGAGGAGGGAGAGACCAGATGGCGACATTGAATGAGATTGGGCAGGAAAAGCAGCGGATTTCCGAGCGGCTGGCGCGGGTCGAAGCCGAACGGACAAAGCTGGCTGATCAGCTCAATGAACTGGAAGTGGCCGAACGCGTCTTGACGCGATTCGGCGGGAGCGCGGGCACCGCCGAAAGGCGGCGGCGCGGGCGCCCAGCAAGGACTGCGCCTGCGGCCGCCGGACAGCGCAGAGCTCGCGGTAGCAAACCGGCGGCCAGCGTGTCGCTGAGCGACGCCACTCTGCAGGCCGTCAAAGCGCATCCTCACGGAGCTTCCGCGAACGAGATCCTCAGCCACTTGTCACGGGAATTCGGCATGGCGGTCCGGCCGAACCATCTCGGGATCGCATTGCAACGCCACCGCCGCGCTGGCCGGCTCGAAAACCGTGATCAGCGTTGGCACCTGCCGCCATCGGCAGAGCACGCTGCGATGACCGGCTGACCCCAGCGGGAACTCGGCGCGATCGGGTGCGCTGAGGGTATTGCCCCCGCGGCGCCCCGCCCGAATCGCGGAAGTGAGAAAGAGGACGAGCCCGCGAGCCAGATGCGTGTTGCTTAGCGGTCGCTAGCTGATTTTCAGCAGCCGCTTGGCGTTGCCGTTAAGCAGCTTTTCCTTATCCTCGCTACACAACGGCAGGGTTTCGGTCCATTTCGTTCCCGGCGGATTGTCGACGAACGGATAGTCGACCGAGAACATGAGCCGATCGATTCCCATTTCCATCATGCAGCACAGCAGAGCCGGATCGGAAAAGAAGCCGCTTGTTGTGATATAGAAGTGTTCGCAGAAGGTGTCGCGGAAACCTTTGCCGCCTCTACCGTCACGGGCCAGGCCCATATTGATGCGCCACAGATAGAACGGCAGCCCCTCGCCAAGGTGGCCGAGAATGATTTTCAGACCGGGATAAGCGTCGAACACGCCGCTCAACACCATCCTAATGCCTTGCGTCGCGGTCTCGACCGTGAAGCCCCAGCCGGCCCGCAACAGCGACGGGTATTGTGCGACATAGTCTTTGTAGTAGGCCTCGATTACCGCCGGATGCGGGATCGAGGGATGCAGATAGAGCGGCACGTCGAGCGCCTGTGCCCGCTCGAAAATCGGCCAAAAACGCTTGTCATCGAGAAAGACCCCGTTCGTCAGACCGTTGACCAGCGCGCCTTTGAAGCCGAGCTTGGTAACACTACGCTCCAGCTCGTCCGCCGCCGCTTTCGGATTGGGGGTGGGGATCGCAGCAAAGGCGGCGAACCGGTCGGAATGCGCTCTGACCGTTTCATAGAGGCGGTCATTGGCGCCCCGCGCCAACCCGACTGCCGTCTCGGCATCCAGTTTTTGCAGTCCTGGGTTGGCATGCGACAAGACCTGCAGATCGATGCCGGCCTCGTCCATTTCCCGCAGGCGCAGTTCACCGACGTCGTCGAGACGCTGGACAATCCGGGGCACATTGGTTGCGTCCAATCCGCTGATGTGCCGCTTTACCTCCGGGTCGAAGTAATGTTCCTCTAGTGCGATGATGTAAGGTTTTGTCGCCATCTGTTCCTCCTCCCATGCCAGCTATAGGCAATGGCCTCCAAATTCGGCCAACCGATTTCAGTGAACCGATCTGTCAGCGGTCCGCCAACCTGCGAGCGTGGGCCCGCAGATCGTAACTCTCGTCGGATGCCTGTTCCGGAGACAACACCGGGTCGCCCGCCAATAGCCGGCGCGCGATGACGTGGTCGGCGGTTCGGTTGACAGATTCGACGCCGATTAAACGCGCGCCCCGAAAACAGAATACCGAGAAATTGCGATCGGCGGGGTTGCCGCGCAGAACCGAGTTGTCGTGGCCCGTCGTGATGCCGGCTATCTGCAGTTTGAGATCGCCCTGATCGCTCCAGAACCACGGCACCTTCTGGTAGGGCACCGGCCGACCAGAGAGACGGTCGGCTACGCAACGGCCTTGATCCGCCGCATTCTGGACCGATTCGAGGCGGACGCGAGTGAGGGCGAACGGTGTCGGGAAATTGGCGCAATCGCCAATCGCCGAGATCGCCGGGTCGCTGGTGCGCAGATATTCATCGACGACGATACCGTTGTCGACCGCCAGCCCAGCGTCCCGCGCTAGTGCGGCATTCGGACTGACGCCGACGCAGATAAGGACCAAATCCGCGGCGATACGCCGGCCGTCGGTTGTCTCGACGCCAGTGACGCGTCCGCCCGAGCCGAGGATTCGGGCTAATCCGGTCCCGAGCGCGACCTCGGCGCCCCAGCCGGTATGGGCTTCGGTAAAGAACCTCGAAACAGCGGCGGAAACCACCCGGCCCATCGGGTGATGCGTGATCTCGATGATACGGACCCGCGCACCGGCAGCGAGCGCGACGGCGGCGAATTCGAGGCCGATAAAGCCGGCGCCGACAACCACAACCTCGCTTGACCCGTTGAGCCTCTGCCGCAACGCATCCGCATCGGAAAGAGTGCGCAGCGCCAAGACGCCGTCGAGATCGGCTCCGGGAACGGGCAGCAGCCGGCACCCCGCTCCAGTTGCAAGGACGAGATGGTCCCACGAGAATTCGATGCCCGAGGCCAAGCGGAGGCGGCGTTGTCCGCGATCTATTTTTATCACCGGGTCGCCGTAGACCAGGTCGATCTGCTGTTTGGCGTAAAACTCGGCGGGCCGCAGCCATAGATCGTCGACCCTGGACTGGCCGGCGAGGTATGATTTAGAGAGCGGCGGGCGCTGGTAGGGCAGAACGGGTTCGTCGCCAACCAGCAATATGCGGCCGGCGAAGCCACCGTCGCGGAGCGACGCCGCAGCCTGGAAACCGGCCTGGCCGGCGCCGATGACGGCGGCGACCGGAGCCGGCATCAGACCTGCGTCTCAGGTAAATAGACGACGAGACCGTCGAGTTCGGGGGTCGCGACGAGTTGGCAGCTTAACCGGCTGTTAGGCTTGCGCTCACTCGCGGTGAACTCGAGCATCGCCTTCTCGTCGTCCGACTGGGGCGGGGTGCGGTCGAGTTGCTCCGGCTCGACATAGACGTGGCAGGTGGCGCACATCATCTCGCCACCGCACTCGGCGACGATGCCGTCGACCCCGTTGACGATCGCCGCCCGCATAACGCTGGTGCCGACCGGCACGTCGAGCACTTCGCGCGCCCCGTTTGGGTGTACATAGGTGACTTTCGGCATCGTTTTCCTATCGGTTCAACGCGGGGCAAACTCGAGGCCGATCTAAACCGCCACCGGCTACCCTGCGTCAAGCCCCGAGGTCGATGGCAACCTCGTCGCCCCGCGCAACGAACTTAACTCTGAAGCTCGCGCGGTCGCCGATTGCGAGATCGCGGTCGCGCGCGGCAATGATGGCGTATTGTCCTAGCGAAAGCACGGTGATCCCTCGACTGCAGGCAATGATTTTGAGGCCATCGGCCCCGCCCCGCGGAGCCGCGTCATAGAACCACTGAAGATTAAGGTGGAAGCTCAGACCAGAATCCGTTATTGGCGAATTTAAGCCCTTTCGCAGGATATATTCGTTAGTGTCGTTGCGAGAATGGTACAACAATGTCGGGATCGGCGCTTGAGACGCGCCCATCTCCGATCGCTGTCGTCTGATTGGCGCTTCGTTGCGCTGATGGCCGCGGCCGCCATCTACTACCTGTTTCTACTCAGCAACGGAACTTTCCGGCTTTTTGCGCCAGAGATGCTGGACAAGGCTTTCGATAGCATGCTGGTCCATCTGTTGCGCGGGGAGTTCACCGTCGATCGCGAGGCGATCGATTTCGAGGCGTTTACGCGCGACAGCAAGGCCTACGCCTATTTCGGCATCGTTCCGGCGTTGTTGCGGCTTCCGGCATTGCCGTTTGTCGAGATCGCGGAGGCTTCGCTCGCGCGCTTGTCGTGTCTGATCGCGGTTGTTCTCTATGTCGCCGTTCAGCTGCGAATGCTGGTGATCGTGCACGAAAGTCTGCCGCCCCGAAGCCGAATGCGCGGTTTGCTCGGGGTCATGGTGGTGGCAACTGTGCTGAGCGGGCCGCAACTTTATATCCTCGGCTCGGCCTCGATCTATCACGAGCCGATACTATGGTCGGCGGTGATGGCCGCAACATTTAACCTCGTCGTAGTGCGCGTCGCTTTCCCGGGTTGCCACCTCGCGACGCGCCATTTGGTCTGGCTGGCGACCCTTGCCGGGCTGGCGATAAACACCCGAGCCTCGATTGGCGGGGCGCTCTATCTCGGTACGATCCTGCAAATCGGCCGAGCAGCATGGAAACGTCATTCAGGCTCACGCGATGAGCGCCTATCGATGACAAGCGCGGGTGTCGCGCACGGCAAGATCAACGGGATGGTGGGTGATCCCCGCATCGCGCTGCCGATCGCCGTCCTCATCTCATTTGTCATCATAGCCGGTACAGTGAACTTCGAACGATGGGGCAATCCCTTTAGGTTTGTCGATTATCAGTATTACGATTTTAGCAACCTCCATCGTCGGAACGACTTCGCCGTGATCCGCGATTTCGGGGAAATCAGTCTCGGCCGAGCGTGGGTCGGAGCATTTTATTATGCGACCGGAATTCCTTACGTATTGAAGGCTGTGCCTCCGTTTGCCGAGTTCTTGCATAGCCGTTACCAGGCTATAGAGGCGCCGCCGATAACGCCGGTTCTGACGAACCCGCTTACAATTTTACTGGGTACTGTCGGGTTATATCGCCTCTGGTCGAACCCGCCGCTTTCGGCGGAAGGTGCGATGCTGCTTCTTTTGGTACTGATCGGGCACGCCGCCGCCGTCTTGGTTGTTTTTGGAGCGATGTATTTGGCTCTTCGATATCGATTCGATTTGGCGCCCTTCACGATCTTGGCGGCTCTCATAGGGTACCGGGCGGTCTCCATCGCGGCGGCCGAGGCCTCCGAGACCTGGCGTAAGCGGCTGCGCATCGCCTTGGTGGGGCTGTGTTTGCTCGGCATCTTCAGTAGCCATTACGTTCTTCTGATCCACAAGGTATGGAGCATCGCCGTCCCGATGCCGGTCCGCCTCGCTCTGCTGCCTTTTGCGCCTTTCGCCCATGCTGCCTTTGAGAAATAATAAGCTGGTGGGCCAAATCGGCGCGCATCCCCGGAGGCGCGTGTATCGGCGTGCACGGGTCGCGCGCGATCGGGATACGGCACTGGATCAGCCTCCCGTATCCCGCAGCCGTGGGGCCCGCCAGATATGAATGTGCGTCTGATACAGCTCGTTGTCGGTCTCGCATGCACTTTGTTCTTTCTGGCAATAGCCCTTTACCGAGTGGAGCTCGGAGCGGTCAGCACCGCGCTGGCGGGTGCCAATCCTGTCTGGATTGGGGCGGCGATGCTTACATATGCCGTTAACCTGACACTTCGCGCCTGGCGCTGGCAGGTCATTCTGCGCCCGGTTGCGGCAATCCCGTATCCAACCGTGGCGCGCGCAATGCTTGTCGGTTACGGTCTGAACGCGGTCATGCCGGCGCGGCTGGGCGAAATCTTTCGCGCCGAATTCTTCAAGAAGACCTCTGGCCTGTCGCGGGTATGGGGGCTGACATCTATCGTTATCGAACGGCTGTTCGACGGCATTACCGTCGTCTGCTGCCTCGGGATCGGCCTCCTGTTCGCCGCCACCGCGAGGCCAAACGCGGGATTGCTGATAAACGTTCTGATGACGGGCGGCGCGCTCTTCGGCGTCGCGTTGCTCGCCTCTTTTTATCTTTCCGGCTCGATAGTGTCCCGCATCGTCGGACGGTTTCCTGGACTATCGGCCCAGATGGCAATGGTGCAGCAAGGGTTTGAAATCCTGCGAACGTGGCGGACATTGGAAGTCGTCGCGATCACTCTCATCATATACATGCCCGACGCGCTCTCGCTGTGGCTTCTGGTCAAGGCGTTAGGGCTGACACTCGGCCTGTCCGACACTCTGGTTTTGCTCGGCGCGGCGAGCCTGAGCACGCTCGTGCCGTCCGGTCCAGCCTTTCTTGGTACATTGCAATTTGGCTATGCGCTGGCGATCGAATTCGCGGGTGGCGCTCGAGCAATCGGCATCGCGGCGGCAACCCTTGCGCAGCTTTGTCTGCTTCTCCCGCTCGCGCTGATTGCCGCTGGAATTTTGGCGCATGGTTCGGGAACCGCTCTATACGCGATTTTGGCGAGGCGCCGACCGGATGACGGACCGGCTGGCCCATGATGGACCAGCCGCTCTAGCCCCCAGCGATGAACCAGACCTCGGCGGATGGAGGTGTTCACGGGGATCATGCCGATTGGAAACCGGCGCCGGTCCTCTCGATCGTAATCCCGGTATTCAACGAATTAAGCACGATTGGGCGCATTTTGGTCGAGGTGGCCAAGGCGCTGCCCGAAGTCCCGAAGCAGATTGTCATTGTCGACGACAGATCGAGCGACGGTACTTCCGAGTGGCTGAAGCAAAACCTCAGCGAGCGCGAGGGAAGCTGGCGCCGCCTGCGTCTGAAGGCCGGCGGCGGGCTCGAGCTCGCGGCGGACGGTCCACAAAATTTCGCTAGCATTTCCCTCACCGTTCTGTTTCACGAGCGCAACCGAGGCAAAGGCGCCGCGGTGAGAACCGGCTTGGCGTGCGTTTCCGGAGATGTTGTCGTCATTCAAGACGCCGACCTCGAATACGATCCGAACGACTGGTCCCGCATGCTCCCTCTCATCGTAGACCGCAAGGTGGCCGATGTAGTCTACGGCTCTAGATTTTACGGCAGGCCTCATCGCTCATTATATTTTCATCATTATGTCGGAAATCGGCTGATCTCGCTAATATTCAACGTTTTATATGACCAGATGCTATCAGATATAGAAGTTGGCTATAAGATGTTTACACACCAAGTGTTGAAAGAACTTAGACTTACCTGCAATGACTTCGGTATCGAAATTGAAATCACCGCACAAATAGCGCGGTCAAGGCGGTGGCGAATTTATGAGGTTGGAATAAGTTATTATGGTCGAACTTACGATGAAGGAAAGAAAATTAAGTGGATGGATGGTGTAAAAGCTCTTGTTTATCTCATTAAATTTCGGATAAGTCCCAGATGATCTGTTCAAACGGTTTTACCACTCTCCCAGAGTATCCAATCATCGATGCTGGCCGATGTAGAGGTAAAGATTGGAGCTGCATAATCCTAGCAAAATGCCTGTCGGGCCGATCTGGATTTGCGTGTCCGGCGGGCACGCAGCTCGAAGAGTCCGGCCTGACATCAGGATGAGGTTCTCCTGTCGGCTCCAATCTTGCTTGCCCAGTAAACGGCACGCCAGAGCGAACGTGCCATCGGTCCAATGGAACAAGGGAATTGCGGTGTGGTGCTCAATGGGGAAATAGCGGTGCGGCACGGTGATAAACACCCGCCGCCCAACCCGCATCAGTTCGGCGACGAAACGACGCTGATGCGGCGGACTGCCGACATGCTCTAGTACTGCGTTCGAGACGGCAATATCGAATGTTGCGTCGCGGAAGGGTAACGGCGAATTGGGTGTGATCTGCCTGTAATTCACGCGCGAAAAGGTTGCCCTGAAGTCATTTCCCGCGCCGATCCCGGCGGCGGTGATGCGGTCGGGGCGCGGGTAACGACGCTCGAGTACGTTTGCCGCAGCTCCGATCACGTCGGAGACGCCGACATCGAGGATTGTTTCCTCGGGTTGCGGGACACAGATCCGAACAAAGTCGTCATAGATGCGGTCCCGAGCCCGCACCGCGAGCCGCTCGGCCAAGGAGTTCCGAGGCATCGCTTCATAATATTTGGCATCGACCGAAGCCGTTGGTCGGTGAACAGAGGCCATCGCGGTAGCTGTATGGCGATTCTCTGGACGAACCTATAAACTCGTTCAGATTAGATTGGAATGGTTCCCAGGCAGATTATCATAGCCGATGATAGATCCAGCGACGGCACCTCTGGCCGGCTGCGGAAAAGCCTCGGCCAGTCGGGGGGGAAGGTGGCGCCGCCTGTGCCTGAACGGCTGCGGCGAACTCGAACTCACCGCCGACGGCCCGCAGAACGTTGCCGATTTTTCCTTCACAGTCCTCTTTCACGAGCGCAACCGAGGCAAAGGCGCCGGAGTCAGAACCGGCTTGGCGTGCGTCTCGGGCGATGTCGTCGTCATTCAAGACGCCGATCTCGAATACGATCCGAACGACTGATCTCACATGCTTCCGCTGATCGTGGAGCGGAAGGTGGCCGATGTAGGCGACATGCCGCTCTACCGCAAATTCGCGACCCGGCTTCATCCGTTGCTGGTGAGCCTGTTCTGCGGCAAGCGGGTGACCGAGAGCTCGAACGGGTATCGCGCAATGAAGGTCACTCTATTGGCCGACCCGCGGATAGACCTGCATCAGGATTGGCTCGACGGCTATGAGCTCGAGGTCTATCTGCTGATGAAATTGATCAAGCTCGGCTATCGCACCACCGAGGTTCCGGTCCGCAAGATCTACCCGCCCAAGACTGTCGGCAATACAAAGATGCGCCCGCTGGTGGATTGGTGGAACATGCTGTTCCCGATCTTCGTGACCGGGTTGGGCATTGAAAAAATCCTGCACTCCCCCGGCCGGCGCAATCCGAGCCGGTCGGTATAGGCGCGCATTTCGCGAGGGGCTGCAGTCCACCGCTATCGACGCGATCCGATCGGTATCATAGAGTCTCGCGTTTCGCGGCCGCCGTTGAGACGGAGGAGACGACATGCCCGAAGGCACTCTGGTTCGCTTTGAGAATGTGGACGGGATCGGCGTCATCACGATCGACAATCCGCCGGTCAACGCGCTCTCCCCCGGCGTGCCCGAAGGCATCGTCGAGAATGTCGAACGCAGCAACGCCGACCCGGCGGTCCGGGCGATGGTACTGATCGGTGCTGGCCGCAGCTTCATTGCCGGCGCCGACATTCGCACCTTCGGCACGCGGCGCGCGCCGCCGGTCGAGGGCCGCCGCACCCATCAGATCCTCGACGCGAGCCAAAAGCCGGTCGTCGCCGCGATACATGGCTACGCACTCGGCGGCGGGCTCGAGATCGCGCTCGCCTCGCATTACCGCATCGCCGTGCCGAGCGCCAAGGTTGGGCTCCCGGAGGTCTTGATCGGCATCCTGCCGGGCAGCGGCGGGACGCAGCGATTGCCGCGGCTGATTGGTCCTAAGGCGGCGATGGAGATGATCACCTCGGGCCGCCATGTTCCGGCCGAGGAGGCGCATCGCCTCGGCATCATCGACGAACTCGCGCCGGAAGGCGGTTTGCGGGAAGCGGCAATCGCAATGGCCCGCCGCGTCGCCGACACGAGGCTGGTACCGCGCATCCGCGACCGCGACGACAAGCTCGCCGAGGCCAAGGCAGATCCGGGCATCTTCGAGGCGATGCGTAAATCGATCGCTCGGCGCGCCCGCAACCAAAAGGCGCCCTATAACTGCATCGCCGCGGTCGAGGCGGCGTGCAATCTGCCGTTCGAAGACGGCATCCGGCGTGAGCGCGAACTCTTCGACGAGCTCGAAAATTCCGCCGAGGCGCGCGCCTTGCGTTATGCCTTCTTTGCCGAGCGCGAAGTCGCCAAGCTCCCCGATATTCCGCGCGACACGCCGCTGCGCCCGATCAAGACCGCCGCAATCGTCGGCGCCGGCACGATGGGCGGAGGGATCGCGATGAGCTTTGCCGAGTTCGACTTTCCGGTGAAACTCCTCGAAGCGAGCCAAGAGGCGCTCGACCGCGGCCTCTCCCGCATCCGGGCCAACTACGAAACCAGCGTCAAACGCGGCAGCCTGACCGAGGCGGAGATGAACCGCCGCCTCGCATTGATCGAGCCGGTCACCCGCTATGACGACATCGGCCAGTGCGATGTCGTGATTGAGGCGGTGTTCGAGCGCATCCCGGTCAAGGAGGAGGTGTTCAAGAAGCTCGACCAGGTCATGAAGCCCGGCGCATTGCTCTATACGAACACCTCGGGCATCGATATCGACATCATAGCAAATGTCACGAAGCGGCCGCAGGACGTCGCCGGCACTCATTTCTTCGCGCCGGCCAATGTCATGAAATTGTTCGAGGTCGTCAAAGGCGCGAAGAGCGCGCCCGACACGCTTGCGACGGCAATGGATCTCGGCCGTAAGATTGGCAAGATCAGCGCGATGGCCGGC
>Ga0306924_10002116_pt1 | contig 18649 bp, 15 predicted proteins | sample sta12Can44000111_FD_203756 | JGI IMG/M metagenome (GOLD analysis project Ga0306924, IMG submission 203756) | Lab enrichment of tropical soil microbial communities from Luquillo Experimental Forest, Puerto Rico - statanox.12C.anox.44.000.111 (v2)... | ecosystem: Environmental > Terrestrial >...
CGTGCTGGACGCTCCTCGCGAGCTGGTACACGATGAGGCGTTCAATGTCGGCCGCCCAGAGGACAACGTGCAGGTCCGGGACATTGCCGAACTAGTCCGCGGCGCGGTGCCCGGCTCACGGCTATCATTCGCCGATGGCGCCGGACCAGACCTGCGTAACTACCGGGTCGACTTCTCCAAGCTGGCCGAGACCTTCCCGGACCTGAAATTGCGCTGGAGCGTGCGTGACGGAATCGATGAACTCGTCAACGCCTACATCCAATACGGCATGACCTACGATGATTTCATGTCATCGCGCTTCGTCCGACTACGGCGGATCCGTGAATTGCAGGCCGCTGGCCTGGTCGACGACATGCTGCGCCGGGCGGACGGCCGACCGCTCCCCGGGCCAGCCTTCGGGCTCACGTCAGGGACGTAGTGATGAGTACCATCTCAGCCTCGCGGCGCCCGCGGCCCCGCTCCAAGCTGGGCGGGCTCGTCGCGCCGCGGTGACCAGCCAGGTGAGGCTCTGGCTGCCGCGTGACCTAGCCGTCGCCTCAGCGTTCGTTAGCCGGGGTAGTGTCCATGTCAACTGACGCGGTTGGCGGGGTAAGGGCGCTACTAGCCAGAGGGTCCTTGACGTCGCTGCCCAAACGGCTAGTAGGCCAGGCTGCCCGCCGTCTTGGCTGGGGGGTAGCGGACCAGGCCGTGTCGAGCCTGACCAACTACGCCGTGGTCCTCTACATCGCCCGCTCGCTCGGAGCCGAACAGTTCGGTGTATTCAGCCTGGCCTACGTAACGTACGGGTTCGCGCTCAACGCGTCACGCGGCCTCGCCACTGACCCGCTACTGGTCAGGTTCAGCAGCGTGGACCATCCCGCATGGAAACGGGCCGTCGCGAGCTGCACCGGGACCGCCGTGATCGTGGGTCTGGTCACGGGGACGATTGTGCTAGGGGCAGCGAGCCTGCTGAAAGGGACGACCAAGTACGGCTTCGTCGCGCTTGGCCTGACGCTGCCGGTGCTGATGCTCCAGGACAGCTGGCGATACTCGTTCTTCGCGCTCGGGCGTGGCAGCCGGGCCCTGCTGAACGACGTGATCTGGGGGGTGACCCTGCTGCCCGCTCTGGCGCTGTTGCGGGCGACCAATCACGTGGACGTGTTCTGGTGCGTCTTGGTCTGGGGAGCGACAGCGGGTATCGCGGCCGCGATCGGACCTTTTCAGGCCCGGGTCGTACCCAAGCCGGCACATGCCTGGGGGTGGATGTCCCAGCATCGTGACCTTGGGTTCCGGTACCTGGCCGAGAACAGCACCAACAGCGCCTCGGTCCAGTTGCGCGCTTACGGTATCGGCCTCATCCTGGGCCTGGCCGCTGTCGGCTACATTCAGGCGGCCACCACGCTGATGGGCCCGTTCATGGTGATCTTCTTCGGGCTTGGCCTCGTTACCGTTCCGGAGGCCGCTAGAGTCCTGCGTCGCTCGCCGCGCCATCTGCCGCTATTCTGCCTGCTGGTTGGCGGCGTGCTCGCCGCGGGGGCACTGGCGTGGGGAACCGCGCTGATGGTGGCGCTGCCCCGGGGACTAGGGCAGTTGCTGCTGGGCCCGATATGGCGACCGACCTACCCCCTGGTGCTGCCGCTCACGATCACCCTGATGGGCGGATGCGTCAGTGCTGGCGCAGGCACGGGCTTGCACGCTCTTGCGGCGGCGCGACGCAGCCTGCGCGCGACGCTGTTCGCCTCGGGCGCCCAGTTCGCCTTCGGCCTGGTGGGGGCCCTGGTCGGAGGGGCCGTCGGGACTATGTACGGCTCCGCCGTGGCAGCGTGGATCGGCGCGCTGCTTTTCTGGTGGCAGCTACGTGCCGCGATGAGGAAGGCCAGCCATGAACATGTGGCCTACCACGCGCAGCCGCCGGAAAGGCTGCCGGGCGCTGCGGCCACGACAGCGGACATCGAGCAGGCGGTGGGCGACCGCGCGTCCGCTGATGAGCTGGCATCCGTCGCTGGCCCGCCGTCGTCCGACCCGGTGCCTGGCCACGCCATTGCGGCCGAGGCGGCAAGCACCCGTCCGGAACCCGTCTGGGAGGAACCGGCTCCTGCCGTCTATTCCCCGGCCCGCTCAGGGACGCAACACCCGTCAGAGGTATGGTCAAGCGCGCGGGAGGCACTGCGCCGCTATCGCGACGCCGCAATCGCCGACCCGCTGCTCTATGCCCTAGTTCAGACCTGCGTTGACTGGATCCGGTGCGGGTTCGCGCGCCCCATCCCGGAGCCAGACCTGCTCGCCCTCGCTCGCGACGCTCTCGCGGAAAGCCGGTCCGGCCTCGGCCGGTCGAGTGGCGAAATGGACGAGGCACTGTACCGGGCCTGCTCGCCGGTGGGCGAGGAAGGCCATATCGCACTGCTCCGCCGCCACGAACAGCCCGACGGAATCCGCGTGTACGAGGTGCTCGACCATCTGGTCGCCGCGGACGACGGGCAGGGCCAGCCCGCCCGGCCGGTAACCGAGGCGACCTGGCGGCGCTTGCTGGACATGGCCGCAGTCGCGGACGCGCTCGGCGTTGGCATCGCCGCCTACCGGCGCCGCAATACACCGATCGCGGTGGCGGCGAGCCGCCGTGCCGCCGAGGCCGGCCTGCCGGAAGGCCAGTACCACCTAGGGCTGCTGCTCGCTACGAGGCTGCACCCGCCCGACCTCGCCGGAGCCCGCACCTGGTGGGCCCAGTCCGCCGAGGCCGGGAACACCGACGCGCAATTCAACCTCGCCGTTCTGCTCGCCGACCGGCTGGACCCGCCCGACCTCGCCGGAGCCCTGCGGTGGTACCGCGAGGCCGCCGAAGCGGGCGACACCGACGCGCAATTCAACCTCGGCGTTCTGCTCGCCGACCGGCTGGACCCGCCCGACCTCGCCAGAGCCCGCATCTGGTGGACCTTGGCCGCGGAAACGGGCGATACCGACGCTCTGGCGAGACTCGGAGCTTTGCGCTCCACCGGGCTGGTCCCGCCCGGTATCGCCCAGGCCCGTCCGTGAGACACCGGCGCCGCCGGAGCACGGGAGACCCGGCGAACCCGGGCCCTTACCGGGGCTGCCGGGCCGCCTCTACCGGATACCATCTGGCCACGCGAGCGTCGGCCGCGGGGACCAGGGAGGTCCACGGCCTCGGGTTCACGCCCGGCCGCGAACCTCTTGGCGTCTGCCGTTCTACGCGGGCCCAGTTCCCCGAATACACGTAGTCGAGTGTCGCCCACCGCCGTCTGCCTGCCGACTCCCCCCGCTGGCGGGCGTCGTCCACAGCAGAACGGACCACGCCGCCTTCTTGGGCCTCGCACAGGCGCCTCAGCCTTTCTGCTGTCTCCGGCCGGTTACGGTACTGGAAGTGGTGCATGAACACAGCCTCACGCGGCTCCTCTACCCGGAAGTCAGCCCGCACGCGGTGGAAGCCATTGTCCAGCCGCACGGCTGGGCCCGACCGATCCCAGCGGACCAAGGGATGTTTCCAGTGGCGGAGACTGCACCACGCCATCTTCATCTCCTGGCACAGCGGCTGGTAGTCGAGGGGATGACGATCGGGGACGTTCGCGGGCTCGCTTGCCGGAAAATGATCGAACACTCGGGCGCCGACGACACGGAACCGACGGTCAAGCCGCGCGAGGTAGTCGACCAGGCGCAGCCCGGCTGGCCCGTGGATGAACTCGTCCGCGTCGCTGAGCAGCCACCATACGTGGCCGGCGCCACTCTGGGACGAAACGGCCTCGATCACGCCGGTCATCTCGGCGAGTCGCCGGCTCTCTTCGTAGTAATCGGTGTGGTAGACGCGGGCGATTTCCGCGCCGGCGGCCGCCGCGCGCTTGACCGTATCGTCTGGGCTCTCGTTGTCAACGATGAATACCCGCTCGCAACCCTGCGCGAGGGCGTTGTGAACGGTCGCCTCGATAATGTCCTCCTCGCACCAGGTAGCCACGATGCCGAAGAGGCGCACCGGAAGTACCGGATCTGGCCTGGCGGGGTTCGCTGCCGAGCGGGACCACCGCCGCCCGATGTTGAACTGCAGGCTCCACCGCCCGGCGGCGGAGCGAATCCGTTTCGTGAAGGGCGCCTCGACTTGCGTAGACGGAGCTCTTGTTTCAGGCACAGGCCAGTGTCCTTTCCCCTCGTTACCGGCCGGGAAAACTGCCCGTGGCACCGGGATTGAACGTGCTTCCGGCATCCTGCCCGAATGGTCCGGTGCAACGGCCGGACGACCGTTCCCCAGCCGAACTGCATCTATCCCCGCGCGACGTCGGTGCGGTCCAGTTCGCCCAGGATACCGGGTTTGCGCTACTGCCCTGGTTCCAGGCGTAGAATGTCGAGGGACCGTTGTAGGTGTTATGCGAGAATACATTGCCCTGGAAGAAGGTAATCGAGGTGGGGATGACCCACCCCTGGGTGGGCGGCTCAGTGGGGGGGCCGCCGTACTCGCTGAATACGCCGTTGGCACCGCAGGCAGGCCAGGCGGTCGTATTGCAGTGAGGAAGGTCCGCGGGATTGAAGTCGATGATGTTATTAGTGACGGACACATTGGCAGTCTTCCACAGGCAGCCATCCCAGTAGGCCTCGGGCGGGGAGCCGGTCGTATCGCCCCTGTAGCTGACCGGATTGAATGTTGCGGACGGCCAGTTCGCCTTACACGAGCTTTCGGTGAATGGCCCGGCTTCATTACCGCCCTCGTCCTGCAAGGAGCCGTGCACGAGCGTGCACGCGTGGTCGAACGCACCAGCCTGGCAGATCCGGTTTGAGTCCTGCCACAAGAATATGCCGCCACCATTGTCCACCAGGGTGTTTCCGCTGATAATCGACTTGTACTGGTAAGCTCCCTGCCCGGCACAAGCCACCTGCGGGCAGGCGGGCACGCCGCCGAAGATCGTGTCGCTGCCGGATTCGCTGACGTAGATGGCAGGCTGGGGAAAGGTAGAGTTGTTAAGTCCTTCAACCCAGTCATTATACGCCATGTAGTTGTCAGTGATCGCAAAATTGTAGGAGTTTTCCTCGATGATCGCCGCGCCGCTGTTTTCCGTGAACGTATTCCTGGTGATTGTGGTGTTGGCGTTGTCGGTGTCAGGCCAGGCGCCTGGTCCGAAGTTATTGTGAATCCAGTTGTCGGCGATCGTCACGCCGTTCGTATGCCAGAGTTTGAAGCCACCCAAGTTGCCGTCACCCTCAAGATTCCCGCAATGCGGGTTCCGGTATTTAGCCGGCACCGGATTGTAATTTTTCCAGCCGGCGTATGGGTTGGTCATCAGCCCTTCGAGATCGCAGGTGTCGTTGTAGCTGATCTCGTTGTTCCGGACGGTGATGCCGAACGCGCCGCCGGTGGTCGGGTCGTTGGGCTGGCCGCCGCCGCCCTGGAAACCGTACTGCCCGTTCAGCGTCAGGCAGTTATGTTCGATAACGCCCCCGTTGCCGGCGAAGACCCCCCCGCCGGGAACGTTACGGGTGATCGTGTTATATCGCACCGCCCAGCCGGGCTGTGACTCCTGGTTAATGGTCGCCGCCTCGACGAGAGGGTTCCAGTTCTGGATGGTCAGGTACTCGATGGTTACATCGGGCGTGGGCCCGTTAGAGTCGATCGCCCAGGCCGAGCCGTTGTTCTGCCCGTCCATGACCGACGCCTGGCCGTGAGCGAACCCGCCCACCAGGGCATCACCCGGATCCGCCTGGATGGAACCGGTGTGCTTGCCCGGCAGCAGATAGTAGACGGTATTGGGATTGAGCTGGTAGGAGGGGTAGTATTTCGAGTCCGCCGGCAGGACATACCCCGCCTTGGCCTTGGGGAAGTCAGAGCCGGGCGTGCCGAAGGTCGGCAGCCCGGCCGCGCCGCTCTGATACTGGCCAGGCGCCCCGTCGTAGCTGAAAGGCGACTTCAGGATGGGCTGGCCACAGACCGGGACACCGACGGCGGTTCCGTTCTTCGGAGATCCGACAGCGCGCGGCGGGGCCGGGACCCCCTGGCCCGGTGACGGCATCGACTGCGGGGAGGACGAGGTACACGCCGCGAGGGCGAGGCCGACCACCCCGATGACTCCGGCGATAACCTGGTTCCGTCGCGTCGACACCATCATGAAACCTTTCGCAGAGTACCTGTCACGGCCGTCATCTGCGGTTCGGCAATCCGGGATTCCCGCCAGTCGATCCCGGCGGTGAGCCTCCGGCTGCCCAACGTCATAACTTAGTCAGCCCCAGATGTCGCGTATCACGTTGAGGACTACACGGGAGCCGAGACGGTCCAGCTTTACCGGCAACTCCCGCATGCCGGCCAGGCTCTCCCGCACGGCGCGCTGGCGTTCCATGGGGCAGATGACAAGCAAGAAGCCACCGCCGCCTGCACCGGTCAGCTTGGCTCCCGATGCCCCCGCATCGAGGGCCCGGGTCACGGCCAGGTCGATCTGACGGTTCGACACGCCGGATGCTAGTTTCCGCTTTGCCTCCCAGCCCTCGCGTATCGCGCCCCCGAGCGCGTCTATATCGCCGCTGCGCAGCCGGTCGGCGCCAAATCCGGCCAGATCCCGCAAGATATCGAGCTGTGGGCGGGTAGCTTCGATATTAGCTGTCTGCTCGGCCAGGATCGTGTCCGCGCTCCTGGTGATTCCGGTGTAGAACAGCATGATCTGATGCTGCAGAGCCCACCGCTCGGCGGGGGAGAGCGCGAGTTCTCCGGCCAGCACGTCATCGCCGGGCCCGAAGCGGATGTCCCGGATCCCGCCGAAGGCGGCAATGTACTGATCCTGCTTCCCGATGGGCTTGCCGCAGCACTCGATCTCGATCGCACAGGCACGCTCGGCCAGTTCTTCGGCTGTCACCTGCCGCCCGCGGTAGGCGAACAGCGCATGCAGCAAGCCGACCGTTACCGCCGACGAGGAGCCCAGGCCAGAGCCGGCGGACGGGATATCGGCCAGGGTAGTGATCTCGACGCCGTTCGCCACGCCTGTCATCAGCATGGCCTCGCGGACCAGCTCGTGCTCAAGGTCCTCGACGGCAGTGACGATCTCCTTCTTGGAGTAGTTGACGTAGATATCGTCGTCGAAGCGCTCCTTGACGATGACATAGACGTACTTGTCGATCGCGCAGTTCAAGACCCGGCCGCCGTGCTCGCGATAGTAATCGGGGAGGTCCGTCCCCCCGCCGAGCAAACCGATACGCAAAGGTGTCTGAGTGATGATCATAGCGGGGTCCTCTGTATTCGCATCGGCCACTCCTGCTGGGCTCGCTGATAGGCGGTGACCGTTCCGATGTCACGGAGGTAGCCCTCCACCAACATGACCTTGGCCCGGCCTATCAGCCGTGGCAGCAGGTGGCGGCCAATGTCCCGCGGCGGCGCGCCGCCGATCTCTGCGAGCACCTCCGGGCTGAAGGCGTACATCCCAGCATTCACCAGATCGGAAACCGGCTCGCGGGGCTTCTCCGCGAAACCTGTGACCATGCCATCGTCATCGACCTCCACGACGCCTCCGGCTGACGGCTCGTCGGAATGGAATACCGACAAGGTCGCGGCAGGCTGGTACTGACGGTGCACGTCGACCAGGGACCGCAGGTCGAAATCCGTGAGGTTGTCGGCGTTGCAGGCCAGGAACATCTCGTCCTCGCCGATCCAGTTCCGGTTGGCGGCGAGCGTGCCCGCGCTGCCGAGTAGCTCCGGCTCGAAGACCGTGCGTATTCTCGGCGGCCCGGTACGCGCGGCGAGGTGACTGCGCACCACGTCTGGCAGGTGATGGAGGTTGACGAGGATCTCGTCGATACCCGCGGCGTCGAACGCGTCGAGCCAGATATCGATCAGGGGCCGCCCGTCGATGGCTACCATGCATTTCGGCACGGTGTCGGTGATGGGCCGCAGCCGGCTGCCGACGCCAGCGGCGAGCAGGAAAGCCTTCACGACCTAGCTCTCCGGACCACCCCGAGGGTACGCATCCGTGCGTTGGCTTCGGCTAGCACGCCGTCGAGACCGTCTATTCCCTTGAGCCAGGCCGCATAAGCGGCTACCGAGTCGGCCGGCGTGCGCTGGGGTTCCCACCCTAGGGCACGGAGGGCGCTGATATCGGAAATGATGTGCCGGGTATCGCCGAACCGGTACTCGCCCGTCACCACCCCGGGCTCGGCCGATCCATAGTGGCGCATCACGATATCCGCGAATTCCCTGGTGGTGACCGCTTTACCGCCCCCGACGTTGAAGACTCGGCCGATGGCACGATCTGCTGTCAGGACCAGCACGTTGGCGTCCACCACGTCATCGATGTTGACGTAATCCCGGATGGCCTCGCCATCCTCGTAAAGAGTGGGAGCCTGGCCGAGGAGATAACTGAGGCAGAAGATACGGCAGGCGCCTGAGTAGGCGTTGTAGACCGACTGCCGGGGACCTTGGACGATGCTGTACCTAAGCGCGACGGTCGGGATGCCATAGCGGCGCCCCAGGTTGATCGCTACCATTTCCTCGCTGAGCTTCGACATCCCGTAGGCGTTCTGCGGTTTGGAGATCCGCTCGGGTGTGGCCTGCATCTCGAGCGGGCCGCAGCATACTGGGCAGGAGATGTCCCACTCCCCGGCGGCGAGGGCGCTTTCCGGTCGCATGCCCGGGACTTGCTCCCCGTCGGCTTGGCACAGGTACAGTCCCTCACCCATGGCCGCCTGGGATGAAGCCACGACGATCCTGGCCAGGTCGAGCCGCTCGGCCACGATGATCTCGTAGATAAGCGAGGTCGAGACCACGTTCACGTCGGAAAACCTGGAGAAGTCAGGCATGTAGTCCTGGTAGGCGGCGAAATGGTAGACGGCGTCGACGCGGCGGAGCAGGTTGGCGAGCAGATCACGGTTGCGGGTATCGCCCTGGTAGAAGTCGGCTCCCGGGGTCACGTTCGCGGCCCGCCCGTTCCGATGGACGGGCGGGGTCAGCGCGTCGAGCACGATGACCTCGTGCCCGAGTGCCATCAGGCGGTCGCAGGTGTGCGATCCGATGAACCCGGCGCCACCAGTGACGAGGATCTTCATTTCCGCCCGTGCCTCCTGTGCTCGGCCGCTTCGCGGTACACGTCGAGGGTCCCCGCGGCGGTCGCACCCCAGGTGAACTCACCGGCACGCTTGAGTCCGAGTTCTCGCATGCGTTCCCTTCCTGGCCCGGTCGTCTCGATGATGGCGCGGGCGATCGACTCCGGATCCTTCGGGTCGGCTAGGACGGCGGCTCCCCCAGCCGTCTCGGGCATGGCGCTGGTGTCCGATGTCACCACTGGGCAGCCGCAGGCCATAGCCTCGAGAATCGGGAGGCCGAAGGTCTCGTTCAGCGACGGGTACACGAACAGGTCAGCGGCGCGGTAGAAAGAGACAGTCTGCTCCAGCGGCACTCCACCCACGAAGACCACGTCTTCCGTGATCCCGAGCTCGGCGGTCAGTGACTTGAGCGACGCGAGGTATTTCTCGTCACGTCCGGCACCGACGATCGCCAACTGGCGCCCCTGCAGGCCGGTCTGGGCGACGGCCCACGCCCGCAGCAGTCCGTCGCAGTTCTTGTACGGCCATAGCGAGGACACGAACAGCACGAACGGCTTGGTCACGCCGTGCGAGGCCACGATGGTGCGGGCTTCGCCGACGTCGCCCGGCCGGAAGAGGTCGTGGTCGACCGCCTCGTAGATCAGCTTCAGCTTACGCTCATCGACGTCGAGGTAGCGCCTGATCTCTGAGCGCAGGCTCTCGGAGTTGATGATGATCGCGTCGGCGGCCCTCGCCGAGCGCGGGTAGTTCAGTCGACGGTAGAGCCGGGGCAGTGGCTTGATCGCCTCGGGCTCGGTGAACGCATGCATGGTCTTGAAGTGCAGTACGAGAGACCAGGGGATATTGACGATCGGCGCCATCAAGGTGTTGAAGACGTCTATGCGGCTGAGCGGCAACCGAACTGGTGAATACAGGTGCTCACTCAGCGTGCGCAGGTTGCGCTGCTCGTTCGACCAGGGATAAGTGATGTGGTAGACGTTAGGTCCGTACCCCTGGTGAAGATGCCGCGATTTCGGGCTCACCAGCAGGTGCAGTTCCTCGCCGGATTCCAGCCGTTTGGCCATCTCGGGGATGACCCGGGTCCAGAACCAGTGTGCCCCCGAGGGATTGGCTGGATCCTCTGTCAGGAGATTGATTGCCACACGCATTCGTACTGGCTGGCTCCGTTCTGCGGATATCGAGGTGCCCGGCTTCCGCGTCACAGCCGGGCCTCCAGCGGCTGGCATTTATTCAGAACACCGTCGTAGAGATCGCGTCCGCGCTGATTCGCGAATGGCGGACATACTGGGCCAGCGCGTGCATGATCGCCTGGTGCAGGTCCTCGACGATGCCGTAGTTCGTGCAGTCGACGTGGACGCTGACCTCGGCCACGGCCCGTGCCGGTCCTCCGTCGAACCCGGTGATCGCAATGGTCCGCAGGCCGTGGTCGCGAGCCCAGGTGAGCGCGTGCACGATGTTGGGTGAGCGGCCCGACGACGACACGGCCATGAGCACGTCGCCGGGCCTGGCCTGGGACTGAAGCTGGTAGACGAAGACATTCTCATATCCGATGTCGTTGGCTACCGCGGTCAGGAGTTCCACGTTGGTGCTCAGGCTGAGCACCTGGGGAACGAGGTCGGTGGCGGTCCGGACTCCCTTCACGTGGTCACATTGCGCGTGATTGGCGATCGATGCCGACCCGCCGTTGCCGCACGAGAACATCCGCGCGCCAAGGGTATAGGCCTCGATCAGCACGGACGCGGCGCGGTCGAAGGTCTCGGACTCGACCGTCTTGGCGGCCCGGGCCATTTCCTCCGCGTAGGCGTCGAAGTACGACGCCGCGCTCGCGTACGGCGCCATCGGGAACTTCACTGGGTCATTGTCCGCGGGTGCCGTGACAGGCCGCAGATCGTAAACAGAACTCATACCGCGATACGCTCCAGGATGAACGGGGCGGCTGCCGCCAGGCTCGGGAACGACCAGATGCCAGGGCGCTGGCATTCGTCGCGCCCCAGGTAGATCGCCGATGCTCCGACCGCTTCCGCGAGTCCGATATCTTCAGGTCGGTCACCCACCACCCAGGAGGCCGCCAGGTCCAGGCCGAGCGCGGCCTCTGCCGCCTTCGCCATGCCTGGCCTCGGCTTGCGGTCCTCGCTGGTACGAGCGAAGGCCTCGACGACACCCGTGGGGTGATAGGGACAAAAGAGAAACAGATCGACGTGCGCCCCGTGACCGGCCAGGTTCTCCGCGATGTACTGGTGCACCCTGACGACGTCGTCGATTCCGTACAGGCCTCTTGCGACGCCTGCTTGGTTCGTCACCACCGCCACCGGAATGCCCGCATGATTGAACGTGGCGATCGCCTCGGCCGCTCCGTCGATGAAGTCGACGCGCGCGACCGATCCCACGTACCCGTGGTCGACGATGATCGTGCCGTCGCGGTCGAGCAGAATGCCGGGACGCGAGGACGGACGTACGGACGTACCCGGCATCGCGTTGACGTCGGCCGTGGCTACCTTCATCCTCTGGTCACCGGGTCGACGATCGTGTTCACATTACATCCCCTCTGGTGACTTCCCGGGCTGAGCACCGGGCACGATCACCGCTTTGTCGCATCTGAACGCCTCGGCGTAGCGCGCCCGGCATTCCATGCCGCGCAGCCGCGCCAGGCCGAAAAAGACCTCGTCGTCCCACCAGTCACGGCCATGCTGCGACGGAAAGACCTTGCGCAGCAATTCCGCCTTGCGCTGCATGACGTGATCTGGCAATGGGACATATACCGACCGCAGGCCTATGTCACCGTCCCATTTCGGGATCTCGTACGCCAGGTAGAGCTGGTTCCGGAAGACGGTCGGTACGATCTCGCCGATGGTGCGGTGGTCCTGGTGCGCGTCGTCAGGCGACGGCGCGATGATGACGTCGGGTGCGCACGATCGCGCCACCTCCTCGAGGAGGTCCTTCGCCCGGTCCCAGACCGCGGGCAGCCGACCCTCGGGTAGGTCGAACAGGTTGATGGTGAGATCTGCGTCGGGCAGGAACGAACGTGCCGCGTGCCGCGCCTCCTGCTGACGTTCCGCGGTACCGGTCAGGACGACATACCGGGCGCGCAGCCGACTCTCGGCCAGGCGAAGCAGCGTCCCGCCCGCACCGATCTCTATGTCGTCGGGGTGCGCCCCGATCACGAGGACCGAAAGCGGCTCGCCAGGTGGTGGCTGCAGGTGAAGTGGCAACATGGACAGCTCACTCCGGCGTCTGCCCGGCCGTCTTGGCCGCGCCCGAGCGTTCCGGATCCCAGACCATCCACGGGCAGTGCCCACGGTGGTACATCTCCTCGAGCTGGGCGCGCTCCTTGACCGTGTCGGCGGGCGACCAGTAGCCCTTATACGGGTAGGCCAGGACCCGCCGCTCCGCGATCAGCCGGGGCAGTGCGTCCTCGACGAGGTCTTCGCCCTCGTTGAGGTACTCGAAGATCTCGGGGCGGAGCACGAAGTAACCGCCGTTCTCCCACTGGCGCAGGTCCCGCACCGGCGTTACCTGTGTGATCAGCCCGTCCTCGGCCACGTCCACCACGTGGTGCGAGGATTGCGGCGGCACCGCGAGCAGGCTGGCCACGGTGTCGCTGGCGCCGAACCGCTCGACCATGTCCGGCAGCGGCGCGTCGGTGAAGACGTCCGCGTAATTGGCCAGGAACATCGGCTCGTCCTCGACGAACCGGCGGACCCGCCGCAGCCGTTCCCCGATGGCCGAGTTCAGGCCGGTGTCGACGAAGGTGATCCGCCAATCGGAGATGTCGGTCCTGAACAGCTTCACCTGCCGGTCGCCGCCCTCGAGCACGAAGTCGTTGGACCGGGTCTCGTCGTAGTTCAGGAAGAAGTCCTTGACGTACGACGCGCCGTAGCCCAGGCAGAGAACGAAATCGGTATGGCCGAAATGCGCGTAGTAGCGCATGACGTGCCACATGAGCGGACGGTCCCCGATCATCGCCATCGGCTTGGGACCACTGCTGACGCCATCGCGCATCCGCATCCCCAGGCCACCGCAGAAAAGCACGACCTTCATGATTCACACCCCTACAGAAACGATTTCGAGCTCGGGAATGGGGAGGACGAGCTTCCCTCCCCACGATCCGGCGTAGCTGAGCTGCTGGCTTATCTCGTCCCGCAGGTTCCACGGGAGGACGAGGATGTAGTCGGGCCTGGTCTGCGCCAGGCGCTCGGGCGGGTAAATGGGAATGTGCGTGCCCGGCAGGAACTTCCCCTGCTTGAACGGGCTGCGGTCGACCGTATAGGAGAGGAGATCGGAGCGGATACCGCAGTGGTTCAGCAGCGTGTTCCCCTTGCCCGGGGCGCCGTATCCGGCCACGGAGCGGCCTTCGCGGGCCGCGGTGAGCAGGAAGCCGAGTAGGTCGCTCTTGATCTTGAGCACCGCGGGCGCGAAGCCCTCGTGACCGGCCACCGTGTGCAGGCCCGCGGATTCCTCGGCGGCCAGCACCGTCTTCACCCGCTCGGTTGGCTCGCCGCCGCCGTCCTCCGGGCGGGCATAGACCCGCAGCGACCCGCCGTGCGTCCCGAGTTCCTCGACGTCCACCACGCGCAACCCGGCCGTCGCGAGGGCGCGGGTGGAGGTCAGCAGCGACAGGTACGAGAAGTGCTCGTGGTAGATCGTGTCGTACTGCCTGCGCTCGATCAGCCGGAGCAGGTGCGGGAATTCCAGCGTCACCGTGCCCTCGTCCTTGACCAGCGCGCGAAGCCCGGCCGCGAAGCCCTGGATGTCCGGCACGTGGGCGAACACGTTGTTCGCCGCCACCAGGTCGGCCCGGCCGTACCGTTGCGCGATCTGGAGGCCGGATTCGGCGCCCAGGAACCTGACCTCCGTCCGGATGCCCCGGGCCCGGGCCGCCTCGGCTACGTTCGCGGCGGGCTCGACGCCGAGTACCGGGACGCCCGCCGTCTGGAAGTGCTGGAGGAGATAGCCGTCGTTGCTCGCCACTTCGGTGACGAGGCTGTCCGGGGTCAGCCCCAGGCGCTCGATCATCGCGTCCGCGTAGCGCTTCGCGTGCGCCACCCAGGAGTCCGAGTACGAGGAGAAGTAGGCGTAGTCGGAGAAAATGCTCTCGCCGGACACGTAGGCGGGCAGCTGCACGAGCAGGCAGGCCTCGCACAGCCGGACGTGAAGCGGATAGAAGCTCTCGGCTTCGTCGAGCGCCTCCTCGGGAATGTAGCTCTCACATAGCGGCGACATCCCGAGATCGACGAACGTGCGCGTAAGCTCCGCGCCGCATAGACGGCATTGATGCTTAGACGACATGGACTAAAGAACCCCCCAACTCCCCAGTTGGCCGGTGATCAGGCTAACATCGATAATCTTGCTAAACGAGTCATTCATGATAAGTGGGGGCATAAGTGGACAAACCTCGGTGTCGCGCGTGCCGCGGGTCAGCGGGTGACCTCGTACTGGATCTCGGCCAGCAGCCGGCCTGCGACTATTTCCCGCGGCTGGACGACCCGGGCCCCGACCCGGTGTACCCCCTGCAGATGTGGCTGTGTTCATCGTGCGGCCTGGCCCAGTTGCTGGCCGATCCCACCGTGCCCGAGGAGCCGAAGGGCACCGAGCCCGCCGCCCTCGTCGCCCAGGCCGCCGACGCGGTACAACGGGTGGGCTTGGCAGGTCTGCTGCCGGAGCAGGGCGTGGTCGCCGAGTACGGCAGCCCGCACGGCGGATCCTGGCTGGGGCTGCTCGCCGATCGCGGGCTCGTTCCCGCCGATCGCGGCCCGGCCGATGTGATCGTCGACTGCTTCGGCTTCATGCACGCCGCCGACCAGCAGCGGGCCCTGGCTGAGCGCGCGACCAGGGTCGCACCGGGCGGGCTCCTGCTGCTGCAGTACCACGCGCTGAGCACGATCATCAGGCAGCGGCAATGGAATGCGCTCCGGCACGGGCACTTTGCGTACTACTCGACGACCGCGCTGGTCGCCATGCTGGCCACGGTCGGATTCAGCCCGCGGACCGCCTGGCAGTTCGACCTCTACGGCGGGACCGTCCTGCTGGCGGCGTCCCGGAGGGGGGAAGCGGAGACCGGGCCGGACGACACGATCCGGTCGCTGCTCGAGGACGATGCTCGCGTCGGTGTCTGCGCTCCCGGCGCCTTCGCTGATCTTCAGCGCGATGTCCAGGCCCATGCTACCGCCCTGCATGACTGGCTGGCCGGCGAACGATCGGCTGGCCGCAAGGTCCTCGGCTACGGCGCCGCGTCCCGGGCGGTGGCGCTACTGTGCCACGCGCACGTGGACCGCGAGCTACTGCCCGCAGTGGTCGACGCCTCGCCGGCCAAGCAGGGCCTGCGGATGCCGGGAACCGACATTCCGGTGACCGATCCGGCTCAGCTCGCCGCGAGCCGGCCAGATGCGGTAGTGCTCTTCGTCCCGGACCTGCTGGCCGAAGTCCGGGGTTCCTTCCCGGAGGTCGAGGCTGCGGGAGGCCGGTGGGTCGATGCCGAGGCACTTGGCTCACGAAGCCTGCAGTAGCACGCGCAGCTGGGCCAGGCACCGTCCCCGGGTGGGACCGATGCTGCCCATCGGCAGCTCGAGCTCATCGGATATATCGGCGTAGGAGGCCGGCGGATCCGCCATGAGCATCTCAAGCAGCCGCTGCCACCGCCGGGGCAGGCAGGACATTGCGTCCCGGACGGTCTGGTCGCGCTCGTCGGCGAGAAGACGTTCGTCGATCTCGGGCCCGTCCGGCACGGCACTGGCGAGTTCGATGTCATCGTCACTGAGCACGACTCTCTTACGCGCCGCCAGGCTGCGCAGGCACTCGTTGCGTGCCGTCGCCGCCAGCCAGGAGCCGACCCGATCCGGATACTCGATGCGGTCGATGTGCTCGAGCAAGCGCAGCCACGTCGTCTGCGCGACATCAGCGGCGTCGCTTTCCACCAGCTTGAAGTCCGCGGTGATAGACCAGATTAGCCGCGCGAATTGGTCCACCAGGCACTCCCATGCCTGCCAATCCCCGTCAGCGGCACGCCGGACCAACTCTGCGACATCGGCAGAACCGAGATTCTGCCTTACCATCGTCGTCACTCCCTTGCCCCTCCCGCTATGAAGACACGCGTACCAGGCACCTGTCACAAATATGTGATGGGTGACTGGCTCACGTGGTTATGAAATTAATAGGAACAATGATAAAAGTCATATTTAACATGCCAGTGCGACGTAATAGGCCAGAATCCGCCGCTAATAGGCTCCAGACCCCCTCATCATCACCGAGATCGTCTTCCACATGATCTGCAGGTCGAGCGCGAACGACCAGTTCTCGACGTACCGCAGGTCGAGCCGCACCGATTCCTCCCAGGACAGGTCGGATCGCCCGTTGACCTGCCACAGTCCGGTCAGGCCCGGCTTCACCACCAGGCGCCTGCGGACGTGCTCGGCGTACTTCTCCGCCTCATCCGGCAGCGCGGGCCGCGGGCCGACCAGCGACATGTGGCCGAGGAAGACGTTGAACAGCTGAGGAAGCTCGTCCAAGGACAGGCGCCGCAGGTGCGCGCCGACCGCGGTCACCCGCGGATCCTTGCGCAGCTTGAACAGCACGCCGTCGGAATCGTTGCTGGGCAGCAACTGCGTCCGGCGCTGCTCGGCATCCACGACCATGGTCCGGAACTTGTACATCCGGAACGAATGACCGTCCTTGCCCACCCTTGTCTGGGTGAACAGCGCGGGCCCGCGGTCTTGCAGCCAGATGGCCGCGGCCAGCGCCGCCATCACCGGGGCGAGCATGACCAGTGCCGCGGCGGCCGCGCAGCGGTCGAACAGGCCCTTGAGCACGAGCCGGAAGCCGGCCAGCTGCGGATGATCCACGTGCAGCAGGGTGAGCCCAGCCGTCGGCCTGATCGTCGTCCGCGGGCCCGCCACGTCGAGCAGCGCGGGCGAGACGCACAGGTCGGTGCCCGCCTTCTCGAGCTCCCAGGCGAGGCTGCGGAGCCTGACCCCGTCCATCTCCGGGCAGGCGGTGACCGCGACGGTGTCCGCGTCGAAGGCCTTGACCGCGGCCGTGATGTCGTCCAGTCCGCCGTAGACCGGGACGCCGACCACCTCGTCGCACTCGCCGGGCCGGACCACGCAGGCCCCCACGACCGTCAGCCCGTGGTACCGGTCTCGTCCCAGTTCGGTGACCAGATCGGCGACCGCCAGCTCATGGCCGACCGCCACCACGTTGTGCAGGCATCTGCCACGCATGCGCCGCGCGTGCAGCCGCTTGCGCATCGCGAACCTGGCGAACAGGTCGAACACGGTGATGCTAGGTAGGGCGATCACCACGTAGGCACGGGACAGTTCGAGGTTGACCGCGTAGGAGAAGATCGCGACCGCCGCGGTGAGGCTGACTCCCGCGTTCAGTACCTTGCGGTACTCGTCAGAACCGGTCCCGATAAACCGGACGTCGTACGCTCCGGCCAGCCACAACGCCACGATCCAGAGCACCGGCAGCGCCAGGCTCAGGCCCAGGTACATGGCTGTGACGTTGCTGCCGAACCGAACCTGAGCCGCGATGAACACGCCGACCACGGCACAGCCGAGGTCGGTCAGTGCCACCTTACGCAGGTAGTCCCTGGTCCAGGTGGACAGGCGCCTAGTCGCCCGTCGCTCGATTCTGCCACCAGTAGCGGCAACACCAAACATGCGCACCGACCCCCCATGGGTAGCCCCAGGCGGCATGCCCCTGACGCTTCCCACGCTCCCACTCAGTTCGCTTCGCCTGAGTTCTCCCACAGTTAGGGACGTGTAGTCAACTGTCTGGGTTTACACGCGCAGGTCGTGACTTATAGTGACACCCGCGACGTAGACATAGGGCCAACATACGGCACAAAGAGCAGAAAAAGTCGCACGAACCGAACAAACACCCAAACGGCAATCGAGATGCGCCCGGTGTCCATACCGGGCGGCGACAGGCTTGCGGCAATGAGTAGGGCGCCGGCCCGGCCGGCTGCCCGGCAACATCCATCGGGGAATCCATGCCAGGCCAGGACGGGCATGGTCGCGGGTGACCGGTTGACATCCGATGGGTAAGGCGCCATTCGCCGGATGCCCGACGCACGCCCTGTGATCCGGCCGTCCGCCTCAGTTCACATAATTTTTACTCACACCGAGCTATATGACCTTGATGTCGTGACCATCCCGGTGAGTGGTAACTGACCGTGACCAAGACGACTTGCCGGTAACCGACTGCAATCCCAATGAGCACTAGGGTCAGGACAATCAAAAAAAGATTCGGCAATCAGGACCGCTCCCAGGCACGCACGAGGTCGCGGTAGCGGCGGGCGGCGGCGCGCAGTTCCATCTCGGGGTCACGTCCCGCCTCACGAGCCTGCATAACCAAACGGAACAACTCACGTCCGATATCGCCGCCCGGGACCGGAAGCCCGGCATCCTCCTCGAGGCGGGCCAGTTCGTCGGGTACGCCAGCCCGCGCCGCCCGCCGCTGCAGCTGCGCGGCGAGGGCCAGGGCAGGCTGGCCGAACGGCACCCCGTCGAGCGCGGACGGGGGGCCGGCCTGGGCGGCTGATCCCCCGGACCGTTCGGCCCGTTCTCTCTTCTCTTCCCGTTTGATCGCGTCCCAGTTGCGATGGACCTCGTCCGCGCCGGAGACCGTCACGTCCGCGAACACGTGCGGGTGCCGCCGCACC